>Ga0265327_10000144_pt1 | contig 156779 bp, 143 predicted proteins | sample 41621metaG_FD_202089 | JGI IMG/M metagenome (GOLD analysis project Ga0265327, IMG submission 202089) | Rhizosphere microbial communities from Carex aquatilis grown in University of Washington, Seatle, WA, United States - 4-16-21 metaG | ecosystem: Host-associated > Plants > Roots >...
GCGACTTCAGGGCCTTGCACCTGCAAGAGTTGGCGGCGCTGTTCGTGCAGGTGGTCAAGCTCGCGGGAGAGTGCGGTCTGGTCAAGCTGGGCACCATTGCAGTGGACGGCACCAAGCTGCGAGCCAACCGCAAGGGCAACCTTGAAGACCAGGCGCGGCGAGAACTATTCAGCATGCTGCAGAGTCACGATCCCAGTGACCTCAAGCCATCGGAGCCCGTGCTTAGACGCTGGGTGACCAGCACTTCAGCCGATGGAGTTGCCATTGAGCGAAGAAGCTTCGCTAGGGCCGCCCTACTGGCCAACGGGGCTAGCTTGACTGAGGAGGATGTCAGGTCAGCCTTGAATTCAACCGACCCCGCCCAACACGACGCCGCGATCACATATCTGAGCGGTCCACGAGGCACCCCAGAGGTCATGGACCATCTGGTCAAGTTCGTGAATAAGCGCCTCGTTGAGGAACAAATCAGGCTTCCCCAATGGATTGCCATTCACGACCTTCTGGCAAGCAAGGCGCCCACAGACCTGGGGGAACTCTACGAAAAAATATATGGGCCAAATCTTGCGAAAGTATGGTCTGACCCCGCCATTGCTGCCGAATGGGTCAAACGCGCCCCTGAAGGCGCCATTCAGCTCGTGGCGACGACTCCGTTGGATCTGTACGACCGGCCAAACAAAGCTGCAAAGTGCGACACGGTGCTCTTCCGGCTGGCGTTGTTCAGGGCAATGGCTCAAGCACGGCAGCCAACGCTAGATCCGTTCTGGCATTCAATAGCCGTGGAAATCGGTCAGCATCCGAGGGATGCATCATTCAACCTCGGAACATTCGAAACCTGATCGGAAACAGTCAGGATCACATACTCCGAGTCGTCCCATGAGTCCGCGAATTGTTGCTTGTCTTCTAGTTGGCTTGACAGTCGCCAGTGCTACCTTGGCGACTGAGGTGAGTGCTGAGGAGGTGCCCGCCAGTGGGCGTACCGTTGTTGCGCTCCCTCGTTCGCCATTTTCGGTCCGCGCGACATTGACCACGTCCGTGATGCCGGAAGTGCAAGCATCCGATGGTGTCTCTATGTTGGTCGAGCGCGAGTGCCAGCCGCAGATTGGCGGTTCCTGCAGCTTAGTCACGGTGCTAGAGATCGTTGTGAATGGTCGACAGCTTTTTATGCCCCGGTCATTGCTGGCTGGCTTGCGCAACGTTCGAGTTGCCAAACTAATCGCGGAACCTAAGACCGTCCACCTCGTACTTCGAGGGGGTGATGGTGCCGAAGGGTTTGTCGCCACGATCGTATTCGACCGGGAGCGTGTGCTGAAGCGCTTCTTTGCCAGCAGTTTGGCCCCCAACGATGTGCTTGAGGAAATCGCATATCGGTCTCAGAAAGAGTCATTTGATCGGTGATGACGACGTCTTCCTGAGTGACATCTGCTCCCACCGACTGCCTAGCCGGCCCATCCGACCGAGCTGTTGCTCAACAGCGGCCGGATTCCACTCCGGATGCAGCAGTAGTGCTGTTCGGCATGCCCGATGCAGGTTACCCAAGTTCGACACTTTCAGGGCCGATCCGGCGGATTCGGCCAGTTGCAGGCCTGATGAGTCAACGACTTAGTTGGCCCTGCAAAACGCCTTGAACCCGCATGAACACTAGCGATGCGGGGTGACCCTGATGAGTTCGACACCAAACGCTGTAAATGGTTGATCTGTATAGGGAGGGCCTCTCGGCCTGCCACTACAACGTCGGCCCTGCAAAATCCAATTCAGCGCTGGATGTCGGTGGGACCGCGCGATGTGCAACACATGGTCATGATGGGCTGAGCAGCGGCTGACGGTGTTGAGCATCGTTGGCGCCGCGGAGGCTGTTCAACGCGGCCATGACGCCCACCAGCCCAGGTCGGGCATAGGGCGATTGAGGCCAAAGAAATGTGCCTCAGGCCACCGGCCTGCAACTGGCGCCGCAGCGCCCGCAGCAACCAGCGGATATTGAAGCCAGCCGCGCTTCGATCCCCAACCAGGGCATGCGCCGGCCAAGAACCGCGAGCGGATGGCGGGGATCCACCATGCCGTCCAGTCTCGCACGGAAGAAGTCGTCGGTCGCCATCGCCAGCCCTCCAAAACTCCCAGAAATCAATTGCCATTGAATTTGATTCTGGGAGTTCTGACCATCGGCATTCACCCCGCATCGCTAGTGTTCATGCGGGTTCCAGGCGTTTTGCAGGGCCGACTTCTTACCGGATCAGCGATCCAGCTTGAAGGCGCTGACCACGCTGGACAGGCGCACCGCCTGCTCCTTCAGCGACTCCGCCGCGGCGGCCGATTGCTCCACCAGCGCGGCGTTCTGCTGCGTCATCTGGTCGAGCTGGCTGACCGCCTGGTTGACCTGGGCGATGCCGTCCGACTGCTCGCTGGCCGATTGGCTGATCGCGCTGATGATGTCGTTGACGCGCTGCACCGAGCCGACGATGTCGTTCATCGTGCTGCCGGCGTTCTGGCACAGCTGCGAGCCCGCTTCCACGCGCTCGACGCTGGCGCCGATCAGGGTCTTGATCTCCTTGGCAGCCGTGGCCGAACGCTGTGCGAGCGAGCGCACCTCGGAGGCCACGACGGCAAAGCCGCGCCCCTGTTCGCCGGCGCGTGCTGCTTCCACCGCGGCATTGAGCGCCAGGATGTTGGTCTGGAAGGCGATGCCGTCGATCACGCTGATGATGTCGTTGATGCGGCGCGAGCTGGCGCTGATCTCGTCCATGGTGGTGACGACCTGCGTGACCACCTCGCCGCCGCGCACGGCCGTGCCCGAAGCCGCGGTGGACAGGCCATGCGCTGCGCGCGCCGATTCCGCGCTCTGGCCGACCGTGCCCGCCAGTTGCGCCATCGAGGCCGCAGTCTCCTGCAGGCTGGCCGCTGTCTGCTCGGTGCGCATCGACAAGTCCTGGTTGCCGGTGGCGATCTCGCTGGAAGCGGTGCCGATGGACTCGCTGACCTGGAGGACCTCACGCAAGAGCTGGGACAGGCGCGCGCGCATCTCCCCGAGGTCGTTCAAGAGCCGATGGAGTTCGTCCTTGCCTGAGCTGCTGCCGCCTGCGGTGTCTCGCAGATCGCCGCTCGCCACGCGGCTGGCCATCTCGCCGGCCCGTGTCAGCGGCGCAATGATGGAGCGCGCCAACTGCCAGGCGAGCAGGGCGCTGAGGATCGCGCCGATGGCCACGCCCAGCCACAGCATGAGCCGCCCTTGAGCTGCACTGGCCTGCGCGGCCTCGCGCTGTTCTTCCACACGCTCGCGCTGGTAGTTGGCCAGATCGTTGACCGCGCTGGCATAGGCATCGGCGGCCGGGCGCAGCTGGCCTTCGATGTCCGCGGCCGGAATCTTCTCGCCGCCTTCCTTGCGCTTGACCAGTGCGTTGCGCACGTCGCGGAACTTGTCGCCGGCGGCGTCAATGCGGGTGAACAGTTCCTTGGTGCGCGGCGTGTCGGCCAGCTCGTCCAGGCGCTTGCGGACCTCTTCGGAGCGCTTGGAGGTGGTCTTGCGGTCGGCGTTGATGCGGGCGTTGAGGGCCGCGTCCTCGCTCTGCAGCAGCACCTCGGCGCGCAGCGAGCTGATCACCACGATGGAATGCAGCTCGCGGGTCAGCAGGGCGCGCTCGGTGGCCGTGGAGCCCAGTTCGTCGGCGATGGCCCCCAGGCTGTCGAGCCGCCAGATGCCGATCAGGGCGGCGAAGGACATCACCAGCATCACGAGGGCGAAGGCCCAGCCCAGGCGGGGCGCGAGGCGAAGGCGGGAGAGCAGTTCTGACATGTCGTGCTTTCTTTGGGGGCTAACGCCCAAATTCATCGTCAGCGTTGAGCATAGCGGCGCGACAGGTCAGCCTCAACGAAACGGGAATTCGGACACGCCATTTGTGGTGCTAACGTTGCCGCTTCAGCAGCGGTGGCAAGCCATGTACACGCCCAAGCATTTTGAACTCAAGGAACGCGCCCAGGCGCAAGCGCTCATCGAAGAGCATCCCCTCGCCGCCTTGATCTGTCCTGATGGCCAGGGTTCGAGCTTCGTCAGCCACCTGCCCATGCGGGCTGGCGTCAGCGGCGAGGCTTGGTGGCTTGAAGGTCACATGGCACGTGCCAATCCGCATGCCCGCTTGATGGGCGAGGGGGCCGAGGTGCTGGCCGTGTTCACCGGCCCCGATGCCTACATCTCGCCGCGCCATTACGACACCGAGCTGGCCGTGCCGACATGGAACTATGTGGCAGTGCATGTCCATGGCCGCCTGCACTGGGTCGAAGAGGCCGAGGCCAAGGACTCCTTGCTCAAGGGCCTGATCGGCCAGCATGACCCCGACTACATCGCGCAGTGGAACCGACTGCCCGAGGAATTCAAGCACAAGCTGCTCGGCGCCATCGTCGGCTTTCGCATCGAGGTGACGTGCTGGGAGGGCAAGGCCAAGCTGAGCCAGAACCGTGCAGCCGGCGAGCGCGAAAAAATCCGGGCCCAATCGGGCCCGGAGATGCAGCTCTGGCTGGACCGGATCAGCGGCTGATCATCACATGCCCACGTAGTTCGGGCCGCCGCCGCCCTCGGGCGTGACCCAGACGATGTTCTGCGTCGGGTCCTTGATGTCGCAGGTCTTGCAGTGCACGCAGTTCTGCGCGTTGATCTGCAGGCGGTCGGTGTTGTCTTCGTTCTTGACGAACTCGTACACGCCGGCCGGGCAGTAGCGGCTCTCGGGGCCGGCGTACTTGGCGAGGTTGATGGCCACGGGCACGGACGCATCCTTGAGCGTCAGGTGCGAGGGCTGGTTCTCGGCGTGGTTGGTGTTGGAGATGAAGACCGAGGACAGGCGGTCGAAGGTCAGCTTGCCGTCGGGCTTGGGATAGGCGATGGGCTGGCATTCGGCCGCGGGCTTGAGCGACTCGTTGTCGCGCTTGCTGCCGTGCAGGGTCCAGGGCGGGTTCTTGATGCCGAGCTTGGGCAGCAGCCATTGCTCGATGCCGGTCATCAAGTTGCCGACCAGCTTGCCCTTCTTGAACCAGAGCTTGAAGTTGCGGGTGGACTGCAGTTCCTCGTTGAGCCAGCTCTTCTCGAAGGCTTCGGGATAGGCACTCAGCTCATCCTGCGCACGGCCGGCGGCCAGCGCGGGCACGATGGCCTCGGCGCAGAGCATGCCGGACTTGATCGCGGCATGGCTGCCCTTGATGCGCGCGGCGTTCAGGTAACCGGCATCGCAGCCGATCAGCGCGCCGCCCGGGAACACGGTCTTGGGCAGGGCTTGCGGCGTGCCGTTATTGATGGCGCGGGCGCCATAGCCCAGGCGCTTGCCGCCTTCGATGTGCGCCTTGATCGCGGGGTGCGATTTCCAACGCTGCATCTCCTCGAAGGGGCTCATGTAGGGGTTCTGGTAATCGAGGCCGATCACGAAGCCCAGCGTCACCTGGTTGCCTTCGAGGTGGTAGAGGAAGCCGCCGCCGAAGGTGTCGTCCACCATCGGCCAGCCGGCGGTGTGCACCACCAGGCCGGGCTTGGCTTTGTCGGCCGGCACTTCCCACAGCTCCTTGATGCCGATGGCGTAGCTCTGCGGGTCCTTGCCGGCGTCAAGGCTGTACTTGGCGATCAGCTGCTTGCCCAGGTGGCCGCGCGCGCCTTCGGCAAAGATCGTGTACTTGCCCAGCAGTTCCATGCCGAGCTGGAATTCGCCCGTGGGCTCGCCGTCCTTGCCGATGCCGAGATTGCCGGTGGCCACGCCGCGCACTTCGCCCTCGTCGCCATAGACGATCTCGGCGGCCGTGAAGCCGGGGAAGATCTCGACGCCCAGGCCCTCGGCCTGCTGTGCCATCCACTTGACGACGTTGGAGAGCGAGATGACGTAGCAGCCCTCGTTGTGGAAGTTGTTGGGCACCAGCCAGTCCGGCGTGCGGGTGCTGCCGGTCTCGGAGAGGAAGAGGATGTCGTCGCCGCTGACGGCCTGGTTCAGCGGGGCGCCGAGTTCCTTCCAGTTGGGCAGCAGCTCGTTCATGGCGCGCGGGTCCATCACGGCGCCGGAAAGAATGTGGGCGCCAGGCTCCGAACCCTTCTCGATGACGACAACCGAAACCTCTGGATTGAGCTGCTTGATGCGGATGGCCGTGGACAGGCCGGCGGGGCCGGCACCGACGATGACCACGTCGTAGTCCATCGAATCACGCGGGCCGTATTGGGCGAGCAGTTCTGCAGAGGTCATGGGGTTCTTTCCTGGAAGGCAATGTTGCGCCGCATTCTACTGAGGCGAGGAAGCAAATCGAACGGTCGTGCTATTTCAAAATCCCGTGCGCGGTGCAGCGTCGGCATCAGCTTCGCGCGTGCTGCGTGCTATCGTCATCCGAGGCTTCCCTGAGGAAGGAACGATATGAGCTACAGCATTGATTTGGCGGGGCGCGTGGCCCTGGTGACGGGAGCCTCCAGCGGCCTCGGGATGCAGTTCGCCAAGACCCTGGCGCAAGCCGGCGCCGGCGTGGTGTTGGCGGGTCGCCGCATCGAGCGTTTGAAGACGCTGCGCAACGAGATCGAGGCCCTCGGTGGCAGCGCGCACGTGGTGGTGATGGACGTGACCGACCACGACGCCATCAAGGCCGCCGTGGCCCATGCCGAGACCGAGGTCGGCACGATCGACATCCTGATCAACAACTCAGGCGTGAGCACCACGCAGAAGCTCACCGAGGTGTCGCAAGACGATTTCGACTACGTGTTCGACACCAATGTGCGCGGAGCTTTCTTCGTGGCGCAAGAGGTGGGCAAGCGCATGCTGGCCCGTGCACGCGGCGCGGCGCCGGGCACCTTCACGGGCGGGCGCATCGTCAACATCGCGTCGATGGCGGGCCTGCGGCCTTTAGGCCAGATCGGCGTCTATGCCATGAGCAAGGCCGCGGTGATCCACATGACGCGCGCCATGGCGCTGGAGTGGGGGCGCTACGGCATCAACGTCAACGCCATCTGCCCCGGCTATATCGACACCGAGATCAATCATCACCACTGGTCCACCGAGGCCGGACGCAAGCTCATCGACATGCTGCCGCGCAAGCGCGTGGGCGTGCCCCAGGACCTGGACACGGCGCTGCTGATGCTCTGCGCCAAGGAGAGCCATTTCATCAATGGTGCGGTGCTGCAGGCGGATGACGGTTTCGGCGTTTGAGCGGCTACGCGCTGTCGCGCTGTTGTTCGTAGCCTGCCTGGCGGCGAGCGGGGTGCGCGCCGAGGATGCTGCCATCCAGGGCACGGCGATCGTCATCGGTGGCGCGCTGCGTTACGACAACCACGCCGTCTGGCAACGCGTGGTCGATGCAGCCGGCGGCCAGGGCGCGAAGATCGCGGTCTTCGGCACGGCCTCCGGCAATCCGGAGGACAGCACCGCGCAGATCGTCAAGGCCTTGAACGCGCATGGGGCGCGGGCCGAGGCCATTCCGGTCGCACCGCGTTGGCCGGGCCTCAAGCTGCAGGAACAGCTGGACAGCGCCGCTCTGATCGAGAAGGTGCGCAGCAGCCAGGGCGTGTTTTTCTCGGGCGGCGCGCAGGCGCTGATCGTGGATACCTTGCAGCCCGATGGCAAGGCCACGCCGATGTTGCAGGCGATATGGGAGGTCTATCGCCGCGGCGGCGTGGTGGCGGGCTCCAGCGCCGGCGCTGCCATCATGAGCGCCACCATGTTCCGCGACGCGCCCGATCCGCTATTGGTGATGAAAGGCGGCCGCTTGCGCGTGGGCCGCGAGGTGGCGCCGGGCCTGGGCTTTGTGGGCCCGAAGCTTTTCGTCGATCAGCATTTCCTCAAGCGCGGCCGCCTCGGGCGCATGCTGCCCTTCATGCTGGAGTCGGGCTACAAGCTCGGCGTGGGTGTGGAGGAGAACAGCGCGGCCGTGATCCAGGGCGATCACATGGAGGTGATCGGCGCGCACGGCGTGCTGCTGGTCGATACCTCGCAGGCGGCCAGCGATGCGGCGCAGGCGCTCTTCAATGTGCACGGCGTGCGCCTGAGCTGGCTCGATCCGGGCGACAGGTATGACTTCGCCACCGGCATCACCACGCCCGCCGCCGTCAAGCAGGCGGAGCCGCGGCTCGATCCCAATGCGCCGGACTACCGCCCGGCCAGCCGGCGCGACGTGTTCTACCCCAACATCCTCGGCGACGGCGTGATCGCCAGCGCCATGGGCCTGTTGATCGACAGCAGCCGCACGGAGTTTCGCGGCCTCGCCTTTGCCGGCAAGCCGCTGTATGGCGACACCGCGCCGGATCTGGCCTTCGAGTTCCGACTCTACAAAGGCCCGGACAGCCTGGGCTGGTGCACGGGCGCACTGGGCGGCGACGACTGCACGGTGCTCAATCTCTGGCTCGACGTCCAGCCCGCCACCGTTGCCCGGCCTTTTTATCGAAACCTTCCAGCAGGAGCGATCCTCATGAACAAGAAGATCAGCGGCGAGTTCGACGTCAAGCTCGCGCCGCAAGCGCAGGACGGTGCCGCCGATGCGCCCGGCCGCATGCTGCTCGACAAGCAGTACCACGGCGCGCTGGAGGCCACGGCCGCGGGCCAGATGCTGGCCATGCAGACGACGGTCAAGGGCTCGGCCGGCTATGTGGCGATGGAGCGCGTCACCGGCAAGCTCGATGGCCGCGAGGGCAGCTTTGCGCTGCAGCACACCGGGACGATGGACCGCGGCGCGCCGACGCTCTCTGTCACCGTGGTGCCCGACTCCGGCACCGGCGCACTCCAGGGCCTGGTGGGCCGCATGGAGATCCGCATCGAGGGCGGCAAGCATTTCTACGACTTTGAATACGGGCTTCCCGAGCCCGCTGACAAACCTTGAGCGAACAAGACTATTTGAGCCGCATCGAGGCGGCAAAGACCCGGCTCGGCATCACGCCGGAGATGCTGGCCGGCCGCCAGTTGACGCTGTGCCACGAGGCAGAAGAGACTGCGCTGGTGCAACGCGATGAAGACGGCCGCGAACACCGCCTCGCCCCTGACGCCATCGTTGCGTGGAGGCGTATGCAGGCCGCGGCGCTGGAGGAGGGCGTGATCCTGCACCTGGTCTCGGCCTTTCGCACGCTGGGCTACCAGGTGCAGTTGATCGAACGCCAACTGGCGCAAGGCAGGACGGTGCAGGACGTGCTCAAGGGCAGCGCCTGCCCTGGCTACAGCGAGCACCACACCGGCCGCGCCATCGACATCGACACGCCGGACAACCCGGGCCTTGGCGAAGACTTCGAGCGTACCGCGGCCTTTGCCTGGCTCACGCGCCGCGCCGCAGGCTTCGGCTTCAGCATGTCCTTCCCGCGCGGCAATGCGGCGGGCTATATCTACGAACCCTGGCATTGGCTCTATCGGGAGCAGACGCGATGAAACGGATTCTTGCCTGCGCGGCCTTGTTGATCGGCACCGCACACGCGGCCGAGCTGGCGCCTGCCGAGCGCCTCAAGCAGCTGTTCCAGCAGACCTGGGACCAGGACCTGGCGGCCAACCCGCTCGAAGCGAGCTATGCCGGCGAGCGGCGCTACAACGCCGTGCTGCCGGACCTGAGCCTGCCCGCCATTCAAGCCCGCCAGCGCGCCAATCATGCGACCCTGCAGGCGTTGCTCGCCATCCAGCCGACCACGCTGCCGGCCGATGAACAGCTCAACTACGAGCTGTTCAAGGACGAGATCGAGGATCGCATCGCGGCCGAGCCTTTCAAGCTCTGGCTCGATGTGATCGGCCCGCGCGGCGGCCCGCAGACGGCCAGCGAGTGGGCCGAGGTCATGCCCTTCGAAACCGTGGGCGACTACGAGAACTGGCTGGCCCGCATCGAGGCGTTGCCGCACTACATCGAGCAGGTGCAGGCGCTGATGAAGCAGGCCGTGGCCGAACACCGCACGCCCCCGCGCGTGCTGATGACGCGGGTGCAAAGCCAGCTGCGCCAGCAGTTAGTGGCAAAGGCCGAGGCGAGTCCCTTCTTCAAGCACTTCACGGCTTACCCGGCCGCGATCCCCGTAGCCGAGCAGGCGCGCCTCACTGTACGGGCCAAGGCCGACATCGAAGGCCAGCTCATCCCCGCCTTGCGCCGCTTCGAGCAGTTCTTCAGCACCGACTACCTGCCCGCCTGCCGCGAGACCGTGGGCGCCTGGGACCTGCCCGATGGCGCGTCCTTCTATGCGAACCGCGCCCGGCACTACACGACGACTTCGCTCACCCCCGAGCAGATCCACGAGATCGGTCTCAAGGAGGTGGCGCGTATCGAGGCCGAAATGGACACGCTGATGGCCCAGCTCGGCTATGCCGGCCGCCGCGACGAATTCTTCAACAAGCTGCGCACCGATTCGCAGTTCTTCTATAAGGATCCGCAGGACCTGTTTGCGGCCTATGTGCTCAAGGCCAAGCAGATCGAGCCCGAACTGCCCAAGCTTTTCGGCAAGCTCTACCGCACGCCGTTTGGCGTGCGTGCCATACCCGACATCACCGCACCGCACACCTACACGGCCTACTACAGCCCCGGCTCGCTGGATGGCCGTCGCGCGGGCTACTACTACGTCAACCTCTACCGCCCCGAAGTGCGACCCAAGTGGGAGATCGAGGTGCTGACCTCGCATGAGTCCGTGCCCGGCCATCACCTGCAGACTGCACTGGCGCAGGAGCTGGGCGAATTGCCCATGTTCCGCCGCAATGCCGGCTACACGGCCTTTGTCGAGGGCTGGGGGCTGTACGCCGAACGTCTCGGTTATGAGATCGGCCTGTACCAGGACCCTTACTCGCACTTCGGCCAGCTCAGCTACGACATGTGGCGCGCAGTGCGCCTGGTGGTGGACACCGGCATCCACCTCAAGCACTGGAGCCGCCAACAGGCCATCGACTACTTCACGGCCAAGGCGCCCAAGGCCGAGGCCGACATCGTGCAGGAGGTCGATCGCTACATCTCCTGGCCCGGCCAGGCCCTGGGCTACAAGATCGGGCAGCTCAAGATCTTGGAGCTGCGGGCGCGAGCCGAGACGGCGCTGGGCGCACGCTTTGACCTACGTGCCTTCCACGACATGCTGCTTTCGGCCGGCGCCTTGCCGCTGCAGGTGCTGGAGCGCAGGGTGGATGCGTGGATTGCTGCGCAGGGATAGGTGTTTCGAGATGTAGGCCAAGTCCACCGAAATGGCAGCGGGTGCGTTCAAATCCCATCCTATGGAGGATTTGAATATGAAACACACTCTGCTTGCCCTCGCCACCGTTGCCGCCGCCCTCAGCGTCGGCACCGCCCATGCCGGCGCCAATGTCGGCGTGTCCATCAGCATCGGTCAGCCCGGCTTCTATGGCCAGATCGATCTCGGCAACGCGCCGCCGCCGCAAGTGGTCTACGCGCAGCCGATGCTCATCGAGCGCGTGTCTGCACCCCCGCCGCCGATCTATCTGCGCGTGCCGGTGGCCTACCAGCGGAACTGGCGCCGCTATTGCGGCCAGTACGGCGCCTGCGGCCGTCCGGTCTATTTCGTCCGTGACGATTGGTACAACAACGTCTACGTGCCGCATTACCACGACCACTACTACGGTGGCGGCTGGCACGACGCCCGCCGGATGGACCGCGACCATGACGGTATTCCCGACAACCGTGATCGAGATCACGGCCAGGGCTGGGCGAATGGCCACGACGATCATCGCGACAACCGCCGGGACGATCACCGCGATGATCACGGGCGTGGACGAGACCACGACAACGACCGTGACCGTGACCGCAACCGTTGAGCCCTGAAACGGGTATTTGGCACTGGTGAAAGCCCCAGTGCCGGCTCAAAAAAGCCGCCAGGAAGAGGCCCTCAATTAGAATGGTGGCCTCTTTTCCCATTTCTGGGGCCGCCTTCTTTCCTTGAAGCGGTGCCCTGAGCAAGGAACGCATGAATCTTCTCTCGACCTTCTCCGACGCTTTGCTGCAATGGCTGGGCCATGGCCTGCTCGATTTCAGCGTCTGGCAGATCGTGGTGTACACGCTGGTGGCGACGCATATCACCATCGCGGCCGTGACGATCTTCCTGCACCGTGCGCAGGCGCACCGCGCGCTGGATCTGGGGCCCATCCCTTCGCATTTCTTCCGCCTCTGGCTGTGGCTGGGCACCGGCATGGTGACCAAGGAATGGGTGGCCATCCACCGCAAGCACCACGCCAAGTGCGAGACCGAGGAAGACCCGCACAGCCCGCAGACACGCGGCCTGAAGAAGGTCATGAGCGAAGGCGCCGAGCTCTATCGCGCCGAATCGAAGAACCAGGAGACGCTGGAGAAGTACAGCCACGGCGTGCCTAACGACTGGATCGAGCGCAATCTCTACAGCCGCTATTCCTGGCAGGGTGTGGGCCTGATGCTGATCGTCAACCTGCTGCTGTTCGGAGCCCTGGGCGCCACCGTCTGGGCCGTGCAGATGGCCTGGATTCCCTTCTTCGCCGCGGGCGTCATCAATGGCGTCGGCCACTTCTGGGGCTATCGCAACTACGAGGCACCTGATGCCTCCACCAACATCTCGCCCTGGGGCGTGCTGATTGGCGGCGAAGAGCTGCACAACAATCACCACACCTACCCGACCTCGGCCAAGTTCTCGGTCAAGCCTTTCGAGTTCGACATCGGCTGGGGCTATATCCGCGCGATGGAGATGATCGGCTGGGCCAAGGTCCGCAAGACCGCGCCCAAGCTCGCGCTCGGCGACATCAAGCCGGCGGACAAGGACACGCTGGAGGCCATCATCACCAACCGCTACGAGGTGATGGCCAAGTATGGTCGCAACCTCAAGGCGGCCTGCGCAGCCGAGCTGGCCAAGCTCAAGGCCGAGGGTGCGCAGCACACGGCCAAGTTCGCGCAATTCAAGCTGGCCCAGCGCTGGCTGCATCGTGACGAGGACAAGATTCCCCAAGCCGTGCATGGCGACCTGGCCCATGCCCGCGCCGCCAGCCCGGCGCTGGACAAGCTGGTGACCATGCGCGAAGAGCTGCGCCAGCTCTGGACCCGCACCAATGTCTCGGCCGAGCAGCTGGTGGTCGACCTGAAGGACTGGTGCCATCGCGCCGAGGCTAGCGGCATTGCCGAGCTGCGCAATTTCTCGATGACGCTGCGTACCGCGCGCGTCTGAGAACGGCACTCTGTCGTCAGCACAAAGGCACCTGCGGGTGCCTTTGTCGTGTGCGCTCAGCATGAGCGCACTCTTGCGGGTGCAAGTCCCGCCGTAAGTTGATCGCGACGCACGAAGCGAAGCGCAACTGCATGAGGGTGACCTAGCCAAATGGCACCCCCTGGAAGCTGCAAGCGCCTGAACATCAAGCTTCGTACGCCGCGGTGAACCAACAGCAGTTGCACGAAATCGTTTTGAAGGAGAGCCTGCAAGAAGCTAAGTGATGGCATGAAGGTCAAACCGAGTCAGGGAAACTCCGACGCACCACTCGTACTCCAGTACGTTGCCGAGATAGGAACCTTGACTGCGTATAGCCACGATGGGCAGCAGTAACCCTGCAAACACAGCCCGGATGTAAGGCTGCAAGCCATTCAAACCGTCACGATGCGAAACGCTTGCTCTTCTTGGGCGGACCATGTAGGTGGTGTGGGAGGGGCTCAGCCACATGGCTGACCCCTATCCCGATTTCTGCGCCCGCGGTTTTGCTCAGTCCTTGATCGGTACCTCGGCCATGGCGGCCAGCCGGACCGGGTCCGAGATCATCAGCGAGGCATAGCCCAGCTGGATGATGCCCACGCCCTCAAGCTGCTTGAGCGCGAAGTTCAGGCGCTGGCGGCTGACGCCCACCAGGTCGGCGAGTTCCTCTTGCGAGAGCTTGATGTCCAGCAGCACACCGTTCTCGCGTGGCAGACCGTAGAGCTGCACCAGGATATGCAGAATGGCGGCCACCCGCGCATCCAGCGGCAGGGCGGTGGACGCCGCACTGCGCTCGAACACCAGGCTCAGCCGCGCAGCCAGGCCGCGCTGCAATGCAATGGCTAGACGGCTCTCGCGCAGCTGCAGGCGCTGCACTTCATGCACCGGCATGCGCAGCACCACGCTGGCCGACTTGGCCACCATCTCGCCGAACTGCAACTCCGGGTCCGCGACCTCGATGAGGTTGAACAGCTCGCCCGGGGCCATCATGCCCGTCAGTTGCCGGGTGCCGCTCTTGTAGAGGCGATTGGTCTGCAGCAGGCCGGAAACCACCAGGCCCAGATAGCCGACGCGATGACCATGCCGGACCAGAACCTCGCCCTTTTCATGACGCCAGAGCTGGCCCGCCGAGACCAGCTCGTCCAGCACAGGGCTCGGGCAATCGCGAAACGCCCGATTGCGGCCCAGCAGGCGACGCGCGAGGGTGAGCCGGAGGTCGGTCACGTCGAAGGCGTCGTGGTGCGGGATGTTCAAAGGCTGCATGCGAGGTCTAGGGCTGCTTCGTTTCGTCTCGGGCTCCAGCTGGGGCGCCCCATTTTGCACCACGCTTGCCGTCCGGCGTGACCGAGCGTGCCGCCCAATCGAGGGCTGCAAATATTCCGGCCGCTGAGCCTTGGGAGGGCGCGGGATCGGATATGCTCATAGGAGGCAAACGTTTGCTGATCGGCTCAAACGCAGGATCGGAAAATCCATGGCTCTACCAAGAACTCCGCGGCCTCGCCCCCGGCTTGCCGCCCTGACCAGCCCTCAGAGTCCCTTGTGAGTACCATCAAAGACGTCGCGGCCTTGGCCGGAGTTTCCTTCACCACCGTCTCCCATGTGTTGAATGACACACGGCCGGTGAGTGCCGATGCGCGCGCGCGCGTGCTGGCCGCGGTCGATGAAATCGGCTATCTGCCCAGCGCGGTGGCGCGTTCGCTGCGCAAGAGCGAGACCAAGACGGTCGGCGTGCTCGTGCCGAATGTGCAGAACCCCTTCTTTGCCGAGCTGGTCTGCGGCGTCGAAGAGTATTGCCGGCAGGCCGGCTACTCGGTGCTGATCTGCAATTCGGACAACGACCCCAAGCACCAGCAGCAGTACATGCGCACCTTGCTGGGCAAGCGCGTCGATGGCCTGCTTGTGTCCTCGGCCGGCGACGACGAGGCGCTGGCGCGGATCTTCAAGATGGTCAATGTGCCCACGGTCACCGTGGACCGCCTGGTGCCGGGCACGCGCGCTGATCGCGTGGCGGTGAACAACGAGCAGGGCGCGCACAGCGCCGTGCAGTACCTGATCGAGCTGGGCCACCAGAGCATTGCCTGCATCAGCGGGCCGCAGGAGTTTTCGGTGGCGCGCGAGCGCATTGCCGGCTGGCGCCGCGCGCTCAAGGAGGCGGGCCTGCCGCATGGCGACGAACTGATCGTTGAGAGCGATTTTTCCAGCGCGGGCGGCCATTTGGCGGCCAAGGCTCTGCTGCGTGAGCAGCCTGGTGTGACGGGTCTCTTCGCCAGCAACGACATGATGGCCTTCGGCGCCCTGCGCGCCGCGGCCGAGGTGGGGCGGACGGTGCCGCAAAGGCTCTCGGTCATCGGTTTCGATGACATCGAGATGAGCCGTTATGTGTTTCCGGCGCTGACCAGCGTGGGCGTGTCGATCAAGCAGCTGGGCGCCGAAGCAGGCCGGGCGCTGATCGACCGCATCGACAATCCGGACATGGCGCTGAAGAACCTGCTGCTGGTGCCGAAGCTGGTCATGCGGGAGAGCACGGCTGCCCCGCCAAAAAACAAAAAGGGATGATCGATGAGGGAAGAGATGAATCGTGTGGCTGTGGTCGGCAGCATCAATATGGACATGGTCGCGCATTCGGCGCGGCTTGCTCTGCCGGGCGAGACCATTGTGGGCGAGACCTTCGTGATGGCGCCGGGCGGCAAGGGCGCCAACCAGGCGGTGGCCGCTGCGCGGCTGGGAGCCCAGGTGAGTTTCGTCTCCCGAGTGGGCACGCGCGAGCATGGTGAGGCCTTGCTCAAGGCGCTGGCTGACGAAGGCGTGGCCTTCGACGGCGTGCGGGATCCGGCAGCGCTGCCGGGCATCGCCGTCATCATGGTGGCGCGCGAGGGGGGTGAGAACTCCATCGTCTACGTGCCGGGCAGCAATGCCGACCTGCGTCCAGCTGACGTGGATGCTGCCGCTGCTGCCTTGCAGGCTGCTAGGGTGGTCGTGGCCCAGCTTGAGGTGCCTCAACCTGCCATCCGTCGCGCGTTCGAGCTGGCTCGCGCCGCCGGCGCCGTGACCGTGCTCAACGCAGCCCCCGCGCTGGCCGTAGATGCCGATTTGCTGGCGCAGACCGATTGGCTGGTGCTCAACGAGACCGAAGCCGAAGGCCTGGCGCCAGCGGCCGATGTGCGCGCCAGCGCCGCCGCTCTGCGCGCGTGCGGCCCGAAGGCCGTGCTGGTGACCCTGGGTTCGCGAGGGGCCCTGCTGTGCGATGCGCGGGGCTTCACCGCCTACGCCGGGCAGGCCGTTGAGGCGGTGGACACCGTCGGCGCTGGCGACACCTTTGTCGGCGGCCTGGCCACCGGCCTGGCTGAAGGCCTCGATGCCGAGGCGGCCATCCACCTGGGCCAGGCGGCCGCGGCGATTGCCGTCAGCCGCAGCGGCGTGCAGTCGGCGATGCCGCTGCGGGCCGAGCTCGGCGAGCAGTTCGCCTGAAGAAGGAGCTTGTGATGGACGTGATTTTTGATACCGACCCGGGTATCGACGATGCCATGGCGCTCTACCTGCTGGCGCGCCATCCGGCCGTGAATCTGCGCGCCGTGACGGCGATCTTCGGCAACGCCGCCGTCGCCACCACCACCCGCAATGCGCGTGGCCTGGCGGGCTTGTTCGGCATGCATGATCTGCCGGTGGCGGCAGGCGCCTCGCGCGCCCTGAACGCGACCGAGGAGCCTCACTATCCCGATTTCGTTCACGGTGCCGATGGCCTGGGCGGCATGGCCGATCAGGCGGTTCCTCTGGTGCCGCTGGACCCGCGCCCGGCGCACGAGCTGATCTGCGACATGGTCAACGCCGAGCCCGGCAAGATCACGCTGATCGCCGTGGGCCCGATGACCAATCTGGCCCTGGCCCTGCGGCACGATCCGGGCATCGCCGGCAAGGTCAGGCAGGTTGTCATCATGGGCGGCGCCTTCGGCACGAACGGCCATTCGGGTAATGTGACGCCCGTGGCCGAAGCCAACATCATTGCCGACCCGCTGGCGGCGGACGAGGTGCTCACCGCCGATTGGCCGGTCGCCATCATCGGCCTGGACGTGACGCACGAGGTGGTGATGAGCGAACGCCATCTGGCCCAGTTGCAGGGGCGCGGCGGCAAGGTTGGCGATTTCTTCTGGGCCATCAGCCGCCATTACCAAAGCTTCTACCAGGGCGTGGCCGGCATCGAGGGCATCTACTGCCACGACGCCAGCGCCATTGCCTATGCCATCGCCCCGACGGCCTTCAAGACGCGATCTGGCCCCGTGCGCGTGGTGCTCGACGGACTGGCCAAGGGCCAGACGATCCAGGATCATCGCTACCTCGGGCACAACTCGGCCACGGCCTGGAGCGGCAAGCCCGCGCAGCAGGTCTGCATCGGCGTGGATGCCGACAGCGTGCTCAGGCTCTTCGATGCCGCATTCGACTAAGGATTTCAGAACATGACGACCACGATTCTCAAACCCCGCTGGCTGGTCAGCATGGTGCCCGGAAGCGGCACGCTGACCGAGCATGCCCTGGTCATTGAAGGCGAGCGAATCGCCGCTATCCTGCCCTGGGCCGAGGCGGAAGCGAAATTCCCGCAGGCCGAGCGCGTCGAGTTGGGCGACCACGTGCTGATCCCGGGCCTGATCAACGGCCACACGCACTCGGCCATGTCGTTGCTGCGCGGCGTGGCGGACGACCTGGCGCTGATGGACTGGCTCAACAACCACATCTGGCCGCTCGAAAAGAAGTGGGTCAGCGAGGACTGGACCTACCAGGGCTCGCTGCTCTCCGCCGCCGAGGCGCTGCGTGGCGGGGTCACCTACCTCAACGACATGTATTTCTTCCCGACCGCGATGGCCCGTGCCGCGCTGGATTCGGGCATCCGTGCCGGCGTGTCCATCAACGTGATCGACTTCCCCACTGGCTACGCTGCCAACGCGCAGGACTACATCGCCAAGGGCCTGGCCGCCTACGAGCAGTTCAAGGGCGAGAAGCTGCTGGACTGGACCAGCGCGCCACATGCGCCTTACACAGTCTCCGACGACACCTTCGTCGCGCTGCGCAAGCTGGCCGAACAGCACGATCTGCAGATCCATTGCCACATCCACGAGACGCAGGACGAGATCGACGGCAGCCTGAAGCAGTACGGCATGCGCCCGCTGGAGCGCCTGCACAAGCTCGGCCTGCTGGACGAACGCATGATCGCCGTGCACATGGTGTATCTGAGCGAGGCCGAGATCGAGCTGATAGCGCGCAACAAGGTTCACGTCGTGCACAACCCGAATTCCAACCTCAAGCTGGCTTCGGGCATCCAGCCGCTGCGCGCGCTCGAAGCCGCCGGCGTCAACACGCTGCTGGGCACCGACGGCGCGGCGTCGAACAACCGGCAAGACATGTTCGGCGAGATCCGTTCCGCCGCCTTGCTGGCCAAGGGCGCCAGCGGCGACCCGCTGACGGTGAACGCCCGCACGGCACTTGAAATGGCCACGATCCGCGCCGCCAAGGCCATGGGCCGCGGCGATGACTTGGGCTCGCTGGAAGTGGGCAAGCTGGCCGACGTGACGGCCGTCTCGCTGGCCGCGCTCGAATGCCAGCCGGTCTACGACCCGGCCGCGCAACTGGTCTATGTGGCCGGACGCGAGCACGTCAGCGACGTCTGGGTGGGCGGCCGCCGCGTGCTCAAGAACCGCGAGATCACCAGCTTCGACGCCGGCGCCACCGTCAAGCGTGCTAACGAAATCGTCACACGCATGAAGACCGAGCGTTAAGCAGGGTCGGTAGAATCCCGGGTTCACCGAACGCCGAGCGACTGGCTCGGCAAGACCAGCGGGATTCCATGGCAGCCAACAAGCATCTGACCCATTTCGAGGGCGGCAACGCTCTTTCCGCCTTTCGGGCCCAAGCCCTGCTGCCGAGGCTACAAGCCGTCAACAAAGCGATCACGGGCGTGCGTGCGCGCCATGTGCATTGGGTGTGGAGCGGCGAGGCCCTGCCCGCCGCCGAGCTGGAGAAGCTGGCCGCGCTGCTGAACTACGGCGATGCCTATGAAGGCGGCAACGAGGGCCCGCTGCTGGTGGTGGCGCCGCGCCTGGGTACGGTGAGCCCCTGGGCCTCCAAGGCCACGGACATCGCCCACAACTGCGGCCTGGCCATCCAGCGCGTGGAGTGTGTCACCGAGTACCGGCTGAGCCTCAAGTCGGGCCTTCTTTCGGGCTTTGGGAGCGGCACCAAGACGCTCACGCAGGCCGAGCTGATCGCCTGCGCCGAACTGCTGCATGACCGCATGACCGAGAGCGTGCTGCTGGCCCGCGAGGACTCGGCCCATCTGTTCGACGACAAGACCGCGCAGCCCTTGCAGCACGTGGACGTGCTGGGCCAGGGCAGGGCGGCCTTGGTCAAGGCCAATGCCGAATTCGGTCTGGCCCTGTCAGTTGACGAAATCGATTACCTCGACGCAGCCTTCAGCCAGCAGCTCAAGCGCAATCCCAGCGACGTGGAGCTGATGATGTTCGCGCAGGCGAACTCCGAGCATTGCCGCCACAAGATCTTCAACGCCAAGTTCACGGTGGATGGCGTGGACCAGCCGCTGAGCCTGTTCGGCATGATCCGCAACACCGAGAAGCTGAATCCGCAGCACACGGTCATCGCCTATTCGGACAACGCGGCCGTGATGGAAGGCCACCAGATCGAGCGCTGGATGCCGGCCGGTGACGCCAAGGCACCGCGTTATGAATCGCGCGCCGAAACAGCCCATGTGCTGATGAAGGTGGAGACGCACAACCACCCGACGGCGATCTCGCCTTTCCCCGGTGCCGCCACCGGCGCGGGCGGCGAGATCCGCGACGAAGGCGCGACCGGCCGTGGCGCCAAGCCCAAGGCCGGCCTGACCGGTTTCTCGGTCTCCAACTTGCGCTTGCCGGGCTTGAGCGAGCCCTGGGAGCAGGCCGACATCGGCAAGCCGGCGCATATCGCCAGCGCGTTGCAGATCATGATCGACGGCCCTATCGGCGGCGCGGCGTTCAACAACGAATTCGGCCGGCCCAATCTGGGCGGCTACTTCCGCGTCTACGAGCAGGAAGTGGACGGCATCACCCGCGGCTATCACAAGCCCATCATGATCGCCGGGGGCATCGGAGCGATCCGTTCGGACCTGACGAAGAAGATCGAGTTCCCCGCGGGCTCGCTGCTGGTGCAACTGGGCGGTCCCGGCATGCGCATCGGCATGGGCGGCAGCGCGGCCAGCTCGATGGCCGCAGGCACCAACACGGCCGATCTGGACTTCGATTCTGTCCAGCGCGGCAACCCCGAGATCGAGCGCCGCGTGCAGGAGGTCATCAACCATTGCTGGGGACTGGCCGAGAAGAACCCGATCCTTGCGATCCACGATGTGGGCGCGGGCGGCATCTCGAATGCTTTCCCTGAGCTGGTGAACGACGCGGGCCGCGGCGCGCGCTTCGACCTGCGAAAGGTGCCGCTGGAAGAGTCGGGCCTGGCGCCCAAGGAAATCTGGTGCAACGAGAGCCAGGAGCGCTACGTGCTGGCCATCGCGCCGGAAAGCCTGCCGCTGTTCACGCAGATGTGCGAGCGCGAGCGCTGCCCGTTTGGCGTCGTCGGCGTGACGACCGAAGCGCGTGAGCTGATCCTCGAAGACGGTGAAGGTGGCGAGCGTGCCATCGACATGCCAATGGAAGTGCTGCTTGGCAAGCCGCCCAAGGTGCACCGCGACGTGCAGCGCGTGGAGCGCGATGGCGGCGTGCTGAACCTGACCGGCGTGGCGCTGGAGCAGGTCGCCTTCGATGTGCTGCGCCATCCGACGGTGGCCTCCAAGCGCTTCCTGATCAGCATTGGCGATCGCACGGTGGGCGGCCTCAATTCGCGCGACCAGATGGTCGGTCCCTGGCAGGTGCCGGTGGCCGATTGTGCCGTCACGCTGGCTGACTTCAAGGGCTTTGCCGGTGAGGCTATGAGCATGGGCGAGCGCACGCCGCTGGCCAGCGTCAACGCGCCGGCCTCGGGCCGCATGGCGGTGGCCGAAGCCATCACCAATCTGCTGGCCGCGCCGATCGAACTGGCGCGCGTCAAGCTGAGCGCCAACTGGATGGCCGCCTGCGGCGAGGCGGGCGAGGATGCGGCGCTGTTCGATACGGTCAAGGCGGTGGGCATGGAACTGTGCCCGGAGCTGGGCGTTTCGATTCCCGTGGGCAAGGATTCGCTGTCCATGCGCACGCGTTGGCCTGATGGTGATGTCAGCAAGCAGGTGACCGCACCGGTCTCGCTGATCATCAGCGCCTTCGCGTCGATTGCCGATGTCCGCAAGACGCTGACGCCCGAGCTGCAGCCCGGCGACAAGAGCCTGATCCTGGTCGATCTGGGCCAGGGCAGGAACCGCATGGGCGGCTCGATCCTGGCGCAGGCGCTGAACCAGTTCGGCGGTGCAGTGCCCGATCTGGACGAGTCCGGTCAGCTGAAATCGCTGGTTAGCGCGGTGAATGAGTTGCGCGAACAGGGCAAGCTGCTGGCCTATCACGACCGCGGCGACGGCGGCCTCTGGGCCGCGGCCTGCGAGATGGCGTTCGCGGGCCATGTGGGCCTGAGCCTCAACGTGGACATGCTGCTGGGCGAGCAGGAAGATGGCGACGCCAAGAACTGGACCACCCAGGTGGCTGCGCGCCGCCTGGAGCTGACGCTCAAGGCCTTGTTCAACGAAGAACTGGGCGTGCTGTTGCAGGTGCCTGCCGCTGAGCGCGATGCCGCCATGCAGGTGCTGCGCGCGCATGGCCTGTCAAAGCACAGCCATGTGGTGGGCAAGCCCAACGCGAGCGGCGAGGTCGAGGTCTGGCGCGATGCCAAGAAGATCTTTGCGGCGCCCTTGGAGCAACTGCACAAGACCTGGGACGAAGTCTCCTGGCGCATTGCGCAGCTGCGCGACAACCCGGTCTGTGCGGACAGTGAACACGCGCTCACGGGCGCCGCTGCGGACCCGGGCCGCCACGTCGAGCTGAGCTTCGATCCGAACGAAGACGTGGCCGCGCCCTTCATCAACAGCGGTGCTCGTCCTAAGCTCGCCATCCTGCGCGAGCAGGGCGTGAACTCGCATGTGGAGATGAGCTACGCCATGTCGCTGGCCGGCTTCGACACCTACGACGTGCACATGAGCGATCTGCAGTCGGGCGGCGCGACGCTGCGCGACTTCAAGGGCTTCGTGGCCTGTGGTGGCTTCTCCTACGGCGACACGTTGGGCGCAGGCGAGGGCTGGGCGCGCTCGGTCATGTTCAACCCAGTGCTGGCCGAGGACTTCAAGGCCTTCTTCGCGCGCAGCGACAGCTTCGCTCTCGGTGTGTGCAACGGCTGCCAGATGATGGCTGCGCTTTCGCCCATCATCCCGGGTGCGCAGGACTGGCCCAAGTTCACGCGCAACAAGAGCGAGCAGTTCGAGGCGCGCCTGGCCATGGTCGAGGTGCTCGAATCTCCGAGCCTGTTCTTCCAGGGCATGGCCGGCAGCCGACTGCCGATCGCCGTGGCGCATGGCGAAGGCTACGCCGACTTCTCGCAGCGTGGCAACGAGGCCCATGTCCACCGGGCGATGCGTTATGTGGACAACGCCGGCCGCCCGACGGAGAGCTACCCGCTCAACCCCAATGGCAGCCCGGACGGCCTGGCCTCGGTGACCACGGCAGATGGCCGCTTCACGGTGCTGATGCCGCACCCGGAGCGCGTGTTCCGCAACATCCAGATGAGCTGGACGAGTGGCGACAAGAGCGCACTGAGCCCGTGGATGCGCATGTTCCGCAATGCGCGCAAAGCGCTGGGCTGAGGCGATTCAAAGCAGTAAAGAATTGCAGGGGCTATTGCAGTTGCCGAGCGGCTGCAATAGAACTGTGGCATGGTCACTTCCAAGGAGCATGATCATGAAGCGAATTCCTTCTTTCACCGTTGCCGCTGTCCTGTGCCTGTGCGCGAGCGCGAGCTGGGCCAAGACCGAGGTTCAGTTCATCAAGTCGGACGACTTTGCGGACATCGGTAATCGCATCAGCGTTCGTGATGGCGAGAACACGCTCGAGCGCGTCGCTGCAGCGCTGACCGAGCGTGCCGACGCGGTGCTCGCGCCGGGTCAGAACATGAAGATCGAAGTCAAGGACATCGACCTGGCCGGTGATCCGCTGCCCTTGGGCCGTGGCATGGACATGATCCGCGTGATCAAGCCGCTGTACCGCCCGGCCATGAAGTTCAGCTACACCATCACGCAGGATGGCAAGACCGTACGCGAGGGTGTGGCCGATTTGCAGGATATGGGTTTCATGGACCACTTCAACCGCTACTTCCGGGACGACCCGCTGTACTACGAGAAGCCGATGCTCGACAAATGGTTCGAGGAGGAATTCGGCAAGCCGGTGAAGCTGGGCCGCGGTAAGTGAATCGCCCATAGAAAAAGCGCCTCAATGAGGCGCTTTTTTTGGCTGCAAGCCTGGGCCGAATTACTTCAGCTTGGTTTCCTTGTACAGGACGTGCTTGCGGGCCTTGGGGTCAAACTTCATGAATTCGAGCTTTTCGGGCGTCGTCTTCTTGTTCTTGTTCGTGGTGTAGAAATGGCCGGTGCCAGCGCTGGATTCCAGCTTGATCTTTTCGCGTCCGCCTTTGGATGCCATGGTGATCTCCTAATTCAGTGAATGTGAGGGGAGGCTTTACAGCTCACCCTTGGCGCGCAGGTCAGCGACGACCTTCTCGATGCCGACCTTGTCGATCAGGCGCAGAGCAGCGTTGGAGATGCGCAGGCGGATCCAGCGGTTTTCGTTTTCCAGGAAGAACCGGCGGTATTGCAGGTTCGGCAGGAACCGACGCTTGGTTTTGTTGTTGGCATGGGAAACGTTGTTCCCGACCATGGGCTTCTTGCCCGTAACTTGACAGACGCGTGCCATGACGCTTCTCCTCATTCAATCCACTGACCAGCCATCCTGATCGCTTCTTCGATCCAGACGGCCACATGATCGCTCCATGCCTGCTAAGTTCGCACCAAGGTATTCTTGGCGCGAAAGCGATCCATCCGGCAGGCAAGCCCGCGAGTATATACGGTTTTCTGCCGAATTCCTAGCCAGTCAGCTTGCGAGGCTCTCCAGATAGCGCTGGGCATCCAGGGCCGCCATGCAACCTGTACCGGCGCTGGTGATGGCCTGGCGGTAGATGTGGTCCTGCACGTCGCCGGCGGCGAACACGCCCGGTACGCTGGTCATGGTGGCAAAGCCGTTCAAGCCGCTCTTGGTCAGGATGTAGCCGTCCTTCATCTCGAGCTGGCCCTGGAAGATCTCGGTGTTGGGCCGGTGGCCGATGGCGATGAAACAGCCTTGCAGCTTGAGCTCCGTCGTGCTGCCGTCGGTGGTGCTCTTGATGCGCACGCCGGTCACGCCGCTCTGGTCACCCAGCACTTCGTCCAGGGTGTTGAACAGGTGCAGCTCGACCTTGCCCTCCAGGGCCTTGGCCTGCAGCTTGTCCACCAGGATGGGCTCGGCGCGGAACTTGTCGCGGCGGTGGATCACGTGCACCTTGCTCGCGATGTTGGTGAGGTAGAGCGCTTCTTCAACAGCCGTGTTGCCACCGCCGACCACGCAGACTTCCTGGTCGCGGTAGAAGAAGCCATCGCAGGTGGCGCAGCCGCTCACGCCACGGCCCATGAAGGCCGTTTCGCTGTCGAGGCCCAGGTACATCGCGGAGGCGCCGGTGGCGATGATCAGCGCGTCGCAGGTGTAGGTGCCGCTGTCACCCTTGAGCATGAACGGGCGCTTGGAGAAATCGACCTCGTTGATGTGGTCGTAGACCAGCTTCGTGTCGAAGCGCTTGGCGTGCTCCTCGAAGCGCTGCATCAACTCGGGGCCTTGCACGCCCATCACGTCGGCGGGCCAGTTGTCGACCTCGGTGGTCGTCATCAGTTGGCCACCCTGGGCCATGCCGGTCACCAGCGTGGGCTTGAGGTTGGCGCGCGCGGCGTAGATGGCGGCGGTGTAGCCGGCCGGGCCGGAGCCCAGGATCAGCAGGCTGTGGTGTTGGGTCGATTGGGTCATGTGAAGCTAGATATGGGTGGGCACCGGGGATGCAAGACAGCCCTAACGCCGATTTGACACGTCATACAAATGCGCCGTCTTATACGGCCTACACCCTATGTAAAACCGTGAATGAGTTGGCACAATCGCGCCATTCTAGAGATTCCCCAATTCACAGGAGACCGTTCATGGCGATGTTGTCCAATCTCGATCTGATCCGCCGGGTGCCCTTGTTCTCGTTGCTCACGACCGACCAAGCGCAATCCATCGCGGACAGCGTGGTCAAGCGCCGCTTCAAGCGCGGAGAGCTGATCGTCGAGCAGGGCACCAAGTCCAATGCGCTCTTCATCCTGCTGAACGGCCGCGCCCGCGTGCTGACCGCAGACAGCCGCGGCCGCGAGGTCATCCTGGCCGTGCTGCAGACCGGCGACTACGTGGGCGAGATGAGCCTGATCGACAACGAGCCGCACAGCGCCACCGTGCGTGCCGAGGTACAGACCGACATGCTCGTGCTCAACCGCCCCGAGTTCTCGCGCTGCCTGCCCGAGAGCTCCAGCCTGGCCTACGGCATCCTGCGCGGCCTGGTGGCACGCCTGCGCAATGCCGACCGCCAGATCGAATCGCTGGCCCTGCTCGATGTGTACGGCCGCGTGGCTCGCACGCTGCTGGACATGTCGGAGGAAGAGAAGGGCCTCAAGATCATCCGCGGCAAGGTTTCGCGCCAGGACATGGCCAAGGTCGTGGGCGCCTCGCGTGAAATGGTCAGCCGCGTGATGAAGGATCTAGAGGAGCGCGGCGTGATTGAAACACTTGAGAACGGTTCGGTGGTCATCAAGGAACGTCTGCACGATTAAGAACCGGGGCGCATGCGCCACAATGTGGCCATGAGTTTTCCTCTCGGTTCCCTGGCGGGTGAAGGTGGCGAAGCCGCCGCCGCACCCACTGAAAAAGTCTACAAACGCCAGCCGCGCAAGGCAGCCCCCGCGCCTGCGCCGCGCAGCAATCCCCTGCTCACGCCGCTATGGTTGATCGCCGGCGCTTTGCTCTGGATGCTGCTGGTGCTGGCCATGGCCACGCACAGCTTGGCTGACTCGGCCTTCTCGGTCTCAAGTGGCTCGGCGCTTTACGCCAACCGCATGGGCGCGCTGGGCGCCTGGGTGTCGGACCTGCTGCTTTTCGCCTTCGGCTATTCCGCCTGGTGGCTGCCCCTGGTGGGCCTGCGCCTGTGGCTGAGTTCGCTCGCGCGCCTGTTGCGCCACGAGCCGGCCGATGACGCAGGCAAGCCGGCGTGGCGCCGCCATGGCCTCTGGGCCCTGGGCCTCTTGCTGCTGATCTGTGGCAGCTGTGCGCTTGAATGGACGCGGCTCTACGGCTGGGAGCATCGTCTGCCCGGCGCGGCTGGCGGCGTGCTCGGCTATGAGCTGGGGCCCATCAGCATGAAGCTGCTCGGCTTTGCCGGTTCCGGCGTGATCTGGATCGTGGCCCTGATCGCCGGTATCCAGCTCGCGCTGAAGTTCTCCTGGCTCCGTGTGGCCGAGCAGCTAGGCACGCTGATCGACGAGCGTCGCGAAGCGCGTATCGAGCGCCGCGAGGTCAAGGAAGACAAAAAAGTGGGCGCCCGCGCCAAGCAAGAGCGCGAGAAGGTGGCCGAGGTCGAACGACAAGTGGTGGTCGAGCACGAGCCCATCGTGATCGAAGCGCCCATCGTCGATGTGCCCAAGTCCACCCGCGTGGCCAAGGAGCGCCAGCAGACCCTGTTCACCGATCCCGGCGACGGCAAGCTGCCCCAGGTTGACCTGCTCGACGCCGCGCCGCCGCGGCAGGAGACGGTGACGCCCGAATCGCTGGAGATGACTTCGCGCCTGATTGAGAAGAAGCTGCGCGACTTCGGCGTGGAGGTGCGCGTTGTCGCAGCCTCGCCAGGCCCGGTGATCACACGCTACGAGATCGAGCCCGCCACGGGTGTGAAGGGCTCGCAGATCGTCAACCTAGCCAAGGACCTGGCGCGCAGCTTGAGCCTCACCAGCATCCGCGTGGTCGAGACCATCCCGGGCAAGAACTTCATGGCGCTGGAGCTGCCCAATGCGCGGCGCCAGACCATCCGCCTGTCGGAAATCCTCGGCTCGCAGGTCTATGCCGATGCGTCCTCGCTGCTGACCATGGCGCTGGGCAAGGACATCATCGGCGCGCCCATGGTGGCGGACCTCGGCAAGATGCCGCACTGCCTGGTGGCCGGTACCACGGGTTCGGGCAAGTCGGTGGGCATCAACGCGATGATCCTGAGCCTGCTCTACAAGGCCGAGGCGCGTGACGTGCGTCTCATCATGATCGACCCCAAGATGCTGGAAATGAGCGTCTACGAGGGCATCCCGCATCTGCTTGCGCCCGTCGTCACCGACATGAAGCAGGCGGCCAACGCGCTCAACTGGTGTGTGGGCGAGATGGAGCGGCGCTACAAGCTCATGTCCAAGATGGGCGTGCGCAACCTGGCCGGCTTCAACAAGAAGATCGACGAGGCCACGGCCAAAGGCGAGAAGATCCCCAACCCCTTCAGCCTCAGCGCCGAGAACCCCGATGGCGCCGAGCCGCTGGAGCGCATGCCCTTCATCGTTGTGGTGATCGACGAGCTGGCCGACCTGATGATGGTCGTCGGCAAGAAGATCGAAGAGCTGATCGCCCGTCTGGCGCAGAAGGCCCGCGCCGCCGGCATCCATCTGATCCTGGCCACGCAACGGCCTTCCGTGGATGTGATCACCGGCCTGATCAAGGCCAACATCCCGACCCGCCTGTCCTTCCAGGTGAGCAGCAAGATCGACAGCCGCACCATCCTCGACCAGATGGGCGCCGAAGCCCTGCTGGGCATGGGCGACATGCTCTATATGGCCTCGGGCACGGGCCTGCCGATCCGTGTGCACGGCGCTTTCGTCAGCGATGACGAAGTGCACCGCGTGGTCGAGTATCTGAAGGCACAGGGCGGCGAGCCCAACTACATCGAAGGCATCCTGGAAGGCGGCGTGCTCGAAGGCGAGGGCGGCGAGCCGCCGGCGCCGGGCGAGTCCAATGGCGAGGCGGACCCCATGTACGACCAGGCCGTGGGCATCGTGCTGCAGCACCGCCGCGCGTCCATCTCGCTGGTGCAGCGCCACCTGCGCATCGGCTACAACCGCGCGGCGCGCTTGCTGGAGCAGATGGAGAAATCAGGACTGGTCGGCTCGATGAACACCAATGGCAGCCGGGACCTGATCGCTCCCAAGCGTGACGAATAGGCGACGAATGAAGAAACTGATTTTTTCCCTGACGCTGTGCCTCAGTGCTATGGCGCACGCCGACGCGGTGGACACACTCAAGGCCTTCGTGGCCGATGTGAAGACCGGCCGCGCCGATTTCACGCAGACAGTCACCTCGCCCGACGGCAAGCGCACCAAGAGCTCCAGCGGCACGTTTGAATTCCAACGTCCCGATCGCTTCCGCTTCGCCTACACCAAACCCTTCGAGCAGCTGATCGTCGGCGACGGCCAGAAGGTCTGGCTCTACGACCCCGACCTGAACCAGGTCAGCGCCCGCAAGATGGACAAGGCGCTCGGTGCCACGCCGGCTGCATTGCTGGCGGGGAACAATCTGGAGCGCGACTTCACGCTCAAGGCCGAGTCCGCCGACACCGTGCTGGCCACGCCGCGCCATGAGGACGGCACCCTGCAATCGCTGCGCATCCGCTTCAAAGGCAAGGAACTGGCCGGCGTGGAGATCGTCGATGGTTTCGGCCAGAAGTCCCTGCTGACGTTTGGCGTGGTGAGCGCCAATGTGGCGATGCCTGCCGAGCGCTTTCATTTCACGCCGCCGGCCGGCGCTGATGTGATCGATCAGTAAAGCCTGCATGGCGACCACGGCTTCGTTGTTTCCGGACGAGCGCGCTCAGCCGCCGCTGGCCGAGCGCCTGCGTCCGCGTGTGCTGGCCGAGGTCATCGGCCAGCAGCATCTGCTGGGCCCCGGCATGCCGCTGGCCACGGCCTTCGAGTCGCGCAAGCTGCATTCCATGATCCTCTGGGGCCCGCCGGGCGTGGGCAAGACCACGCTGGCGCGGCTGATGGCCGAGGGCTTCGACGCGCAGTTCATCCAGATCTCGGCTGTGCTCGGCGGCGTCAAGGACATCCGCGAGGCGGTGGAGCGCGCGCAGGCCGTGCTGCCGCGGCGTACCGTGCTCTTCGTGGACGAGGTGCACCGCTTCAACAAGGCGCAGCAGGATGCCTTCCTGCCGCATGTGGAGTCGGGCCTGTTCACCTTTATCGGCGCGACGACCGAGAACCCGAGCTTCGAGGTCAATTCGGCCCTGCTCTCTCGCGCCACGGTGCATGTGCTGCGCTCGCTGACCGAGGCGGATCTGCAGGCGCTGCTGGAGCGCGGCGTGCAGGCGCTGCAAAGCCCGCCCTTCGCGCCGGCCGCGGCCAGGCGCCTGATCGCCTATGCCGATGGCGATGCGCGCCGCCTGCTCAACACGCTGGAGGCGCTGTCCCAGCTCACGCCGCCTGGCACGAGCGAAGTCGAAGAAGCCCTGCTGGAGCGCACTCTGGGCGAGCAACTGCGCCGCTATGACAAGGGCGGCGACCAGTTCTACGACGTGATCTCGGCCCTGCACAAATCGGTGCGAGGCTCAGACCCGGATGGCGCGCTCTACTGGCTGGTGCGCATGCTCGATGGCGGCGTGGATGCGCGCTACATCACGCGCCGCCTGATCCGCATGGCCAGCGAGGACATCGGCAACGCCGACCCACGGGCGCTGCGCATCACGCTCGATGCGGCCGAAACGTATGAGCGCCTGGGTACGCCCGAGGGCGAGTTGGCGCTGGCGCAGGCCGTCGTCTACCTGGCCGTGGCACCCAAGTCCAACGCGGTCTACAAGGCCTACAACGCGGTACGCGCCCTCATCAAGCAGGACCAGAGTCGCCCCGTACCCATGCATCTGCGCAACGCACCCACCAAGTTGATGAAGGAGCTGGGCTACGGTGAGGAGTACCGTTATGCCCATGACGAACCGAACGCCTTCGCAGCCGGTGCGACCTATCTGCCTGAGGGTTTGGTGGGGCAGCGCTTCTACGAACCCGTGCCGCGCGGGCTGGAGCTGCGCATCGGCGAAAAACTGGCCGAGCTGCGCCGCCTGAACGAAGAGGCTGGCTAGGGTATCCATTGACGGGAGCCCTCATGCGGGCTTCTAAAATGACGCATCGCCCGGCAGTTGTATAGACGGGCATTTTTATTTCTGAGTCCCTGTACGTATTTGCAGGACCGAGACATGGACATCCTTCTCCAACAATTGATCAACGGGCTCGTGCTCGGCAGCATGTATGCACTGGTAGCCCTGGGCTACACCATGGTCTACGGCATCATCAACCTGATCAACTTCGCCCATGGCGAGGTGCTGATGGCAGGCGGCATGGTGAGCTGGACCGTCATCACCACCTTGCAGGACGCCGGCGTGCCGCTGCCCGGCTGGGCCTTGCTGCTGATCGGCCTGCTCTGCGCCATCGTGGCCTGCGCGCTGCTCAACTTCCTGGTCGAGAAGATCGCCTACCGGCCACTGCGCAATGCGCCGCGCCTGGCGCCGCTGATCACCGCCATGGGCATGTCGCTGCTGCTGCAGACCCTGGCCATGATCATCTGGAAGCCCAGCCCCAAGCCCTATCCGCTGCTGCTGCCGACCGACCCGATCGCCATCGGCGGGGCCGTCATCACGGTCACGCAGATCCTGATCCTGGGCACCACGGTGGCGGTGCTGGCCGCACTGATGTGGCTGGTCCATCGCACCAAGCTGGGCCGCGCGATGCGCGCCACGGCCGAGAACCCGCGCGTGGCCGGGCTGATGGGCGTGAAGCCCGACTTCATCATCTCCACCACCTTTGTCATCGGCGCCGTGCTGGCTGCCGTGGCTGGCGTGATGTGGGCGGCCAACTACGGCACGGTGCAGCACACCATGGGCTTCATGCCCGGCCTCAAGGCCTTCACGGCGGCGGTGCTGGGCGGCATCGGCAACCTCGCCGGCGCAATGGTGGGCGGCGTGCTGCTGGGCCTGATCGAATCGTTTGGCGCCGGCTACCTGGGTGACCTCACCGGCGACGTGCTGGGCAGCCAGTACGTGGACATCTTTGCCTTCGCGGCCCTGATCCTGGTGCTGACGCTGCGGCCTTCGGGCCTGCTCGGCGAGCGCGTGGCAGACCGGGCTTGAGATCAGTGGTATGAAGAACAAGAAGCTCGTTTACTTCCTCCTCGCGGCCGTGGCCCTGCTGGCCGTGCCGCTGTTCGTGCAGCAGCTCGGCAACGGGCCGGTGCGCATCATCGACCTGGCCCTGCTCTACGTGCTGCTGGCCCTGGGCCTCAACATCGTGGTCGGCTATGCAGGTCTGCTGGACCTGGGCTACGTGGCCTTCTATGCCGTGGGCGCCTACATGTTCGCCCTGCTGTCGAGCCCGCAGCTGAGCCAGAACTTCGAGACCTTCGCGGCGGCCTTCCCGGGTGGCCTGCACATGCCGATCTGGGCGGTGATCCCGCTCGGCGCGCTGCTGGCGGCTTTCTTCGGCGCGTTGCTGGGCGCGCCCACGCTCAAGCTGCGCGGCGACTATCTGGCCATCGTCACGCTCGGTTTCGGCGAGATCATCCGCGTCTTCCTGAACAACCTCGAATATCCGTACAACATCACCAACGGCCCGCGCGGCATCGGCCAGATCGACTCCATCCACTTCTGGGGCCTGGACCTGGGCAAGCCCACGCATTTCCTCGGCTACGAGATCCCGTCGGTGACGCTGTACTACTACCTCTTCCTCGCGCTGGTGGTGCTGAGCGTGCTGATCTGCTACCGGCTCGAAAACTCGCGCATCGGCCGCGCCTGGATGGCCATCCGCGAAGACGAGATCGCCGCCAAGGCCATGGGCATCAACACCCGCAACATGAAGCTCCTGGCCTTCAGCATGGGCGCTACCTTTGGTGGCGTGGCTGGCACGCTGTTCGCATCCTTCCAGGGTTTTGTGAGCCCCGAGTCCTTCAGCCTGCAAGAGTCCATCATGATCGTCGCCATGGTGGTGCTGGGCGGCATTGGCCACATCCCGGGCGTGATCCTCGGCGCGCTGCTGCTGGCCGCGTTGCCAGAGGTGCTGCGCTATGCGGCCGGACCGCTGCAGGACATGACCGGCGGGCGGCTTGATGCCGCGATCCTGCGCCAGTTGCTGGTGGCCCTGGCCATGATCGGCGTGATGCTGGCAAGGCCGCGCGGCTTGTGGCCGGCGCCGTCCCATGGCAAGAGCGCGGAGGGCACGAAATGAGCGACTACGTGCTGGATGTGAAGGGTGTCTCCAAGCGCTTCGGCGGCCTGCAAGCGCTGTCGGAAGTCGGCCTGCAGATCCGCGCCGGCCAGGTCTATGGCCTGATCGGCCCCAATGGGGCCGGCAAGACGACGTTCTTCAATGTGATCACCGGCCTATACACGCCCGACGGCGGCAGCTTCTCGCTCGGCGGCACGCCTTACACGCCGCAGGCCGTGCACCAGGTGGCCAAGGCCGGCATCGCGCGCACTTTCCAGAACATCCGCCTCTTCGCCGACATGACGGCGCTCGAGAACGTGATGGTGGGCCGGCATGTGCGCACGCGCTCGGGGCTGATCGGTGCCGTGCTCCGCCTGCCCGCCTTCAAGGCCGAGGAAGCCGCGATTGCCTCGCGTGCGCTTGAGTTGCTCGATTACGTAGGCATCGCCCAGTACGCCGACTACAAGGCCCGCACGCTGTCCTACGGCGACCAGCGGCGCCTGGAGATCGCGCGTGCGCTGGCCACCGACCCCAAGCTGATCGCCCTGGACGAACCCGCCGCCGGCATGAACGCCACCGAGAAAGTCGGCCTGCGCGAGCTGATCGACCGCATCCGCAAGGACGGCCGCACCATCCTGCTGATCGAGCACGACGTGAAGCTGGTGATGGGACTGTGCGACCGCGTGACCGTGCTCGACTACGGCAAGCAGATCGCTGAAGGCACGCCCGCCGAGGTGCAAAGCAATGACAAGGTGATCGAGGCCTACCTGGGCGCCGGTCATAAGGCCCACTGAACATGACGTCGATTTTGAAAGTTACGGGCCTGCAGGTCGCCTATGGCGGCATCAAGGCTGTCAAGGGCGCGGCCTTCGAAGTGGGCGCTGGAGAACTGGTCAGCCTGATCGGTGCCAACGGCGCCGGCAAGACCACCACCCTCAAGGCCATCACCGGCCTGCAGCCTCTGGCCAGTGGGAGCATCGAGTTCATGGGCCAGTCCATCGCGGGCAAGGGCGCGTGGGACCTGGTGCGCCAGGGCCTGGTGATGGTGCCCGAAGGCCGCGGCACGTTCACGCGCATGACCATCACCGAGAACCTCCTGATGGGTGCCTATGTGCGCAAGGACGTCGAGATCGAGGCCGACCTGGAGCGCATCTTTGGCCTCTTCCCGCGCCTGAAGGAGCGCCGCAGCCAGCTCGCCGGCACCATGAGCGGCGGCGAGCAGCAGATGCTGGCCATGGGCCGCGCGCTGATGGCCCGGCCCAAGCTGCTGCTGCTGGACGAGCCCTCGATGGGCCTCTCGCCCATCATGGTGGACAAGATCTTCGAGGTGGTGGCCGACATCCACAAGCAGGGCGTGACCGTGCTGCTGGTCGAGCAGAACGCCAGCCGCGCGCTGGCGCTGGCAGATCGCGGCTATGTGATGGAAAGCGGCGAGATCACCATGAGTGGTGCGGGCCGTGAGCTGCTTTCCGATCCGAAGGTGCGTGCCGCCTACCTGGGCGAATAACGCGTTATTCGAGCGCGCCGCGCGAGCGCTGCGCCAGGGCCTTGTAGCGCAGCAGATCGGCCTTGACCAAGGCTGCCAATTGCTCGGGCGTGCTGGGTGAAGGCTCGGCCTTCAAAGCCCTAAGCCTGTCACGCACCTCGGAGGTGGAGAGCGCATCCGCAAACGCGGCATTGAGCTTGAGCGTCAGCTCGTGCGAGAGCTTGGCGGGTGCGAACAGGCCGCACCAGATGCCCACGTCGAAGCCGGCCAGGCTGGGCACGGCGGTGATCTCGTTGAGCGTGGGCACTTCAGGCAGGTCGCCGCTGCGCCAAAGCGTGCTCACCGCCAGGGCCTTGAGCCGTCCGGCGCGGATGTCGGCAAAGGTGCTGGAGAGGTTCTGAAAGCTGAAATCCACCTCGCCGCTGAGCAGCGCCTTGACCGCGCCGTTGACGCCGGCGTAGGGCTGGTGGTTGACCTGCACGCCCGCGCGTTCCTTGAAGAGCTCGGCCGCCAGATGGCTGGTGGTGCCCATGCCCACCGAGGCAAAGGTCAGCCGGCCGGGGTGCTGGCGCGCGTACATCACCAGTTCAGGCACGCTGCTCAGGCCCAGCCGGCGCGCCGTTTCCGCGTTGACCACCAGCACATTGCTGATGCGCGCCAGCGAGGTGATCGGCGTGAAGTCGCGCGTCGGCTCATACAGCCGGCCCGCGCCGATGGAAGGGTTGATCGACTGCGTGATGACCGAGCCCATCAGGAGCGTCATGCCGTCGGGCTGCGACTTGGCCACGAAGGCGCTGCCGCGGCTGCCGCGCAGGCCGGCGATGTTGTCCACATAAACTGGGCCCAGCCGCTCCTGCACGCGATCCGCCAGCGCGCGGGCCAGCGCATCGAGCACGCCGCCAGGAGCGAAGGGAACGACCAGGCGGATGCCGCGGGCCGAGGTGGGCAGGGGCTGGGCCTGTGCCAGCCTTGCAAAGCCGGCGGCCGCGCCTGCGAGCAGGCTGCGGCGACTGAAGTGTGCGAAACGTTTCATCAGGGGCCAGAGCCTATCAGTCTTGACCCCCTCGAAGGCTCCGTGAAAGCCTGAGGGCTGCGGCCCTCAGTCTTCGATAAGGCAAAACGGCGAAGCCCTTAGCTTCGCTAAAGCCTGAGGGCGCATTCCTCGGGCCTCGGCAAAGCCAGTGGCCGAATGCAATTCGGCCCTAAGCCTCTCAGGCCTTGACGAGCTTGGAGAAGGCCCAATCATCGGCCGCACGGGCCGGCGTGGTGCTGCCGGCCTTCACGCGGTCGAGCAGTTCGACCACGCGATCCGCAATGCGGCTGACCTCGGCCATCACGGCGGTCTGCTCGCCTTCACCACGGAACTCGCGCGCCACGGCGATGATGCCGCCGGCATTGACGAGGTAGTCGGGCAGGTAGACGATGCCGCGCGCGTTCAGCGCATCGCCATCGGCGGCCGTGGCCAACTGGTTGTTGGCCGCGCCGCAGACGATGCGAGCGCGCAGGCCGGCGATGGTGTTGGCGTTGATCGAGGCGCCCAGCGCGCAGGGCGCCAGCACGTCCACATCGGCAGCCAGGATCTCGTGCACGCCCACGGCGGTGGCGCCGAACTGGCCGACAGCGCGCGCCGCCTTGCCCGCATCCACATCGGCCACCACCAGCTTGGCACCGGCCTTGTGCAGGAATTCGGCCAGATGCCAACCCACGGCGCCCAGGCCTTGCAGGGCCACGCGCGCGCCTTCCAGCGAATCACGTCCCATCACCTGGCGCACGCCGGCCTGGATGGACACGAACACGCCCCAGGCGGTGAAGGGGCTCGGGTCGCCGCCAAAGCTGCCAGCGCGCGGGATGCCGCTGACGTACTGAGTTACTTGCTGCATGCCGAGCATGTCGGCCGTGGTGGTGCCCACGTCCTCGGCAGTGATGTAGGCACCGTCCAGCGACTGCACAGCGCGGCCGAAGGCCTTGAAGAGCGCTTCGCGGTCGGTGATTTGCGCGGGCTTGATGATCACAGCCTTGCCGCCGCCGAAAGGCAGGTCGGCCAGGGCGTTCTTGAGGCTCATGCCTTGCGAGAGGCGCAGCGCGTCGTTCAGCGCAGCGAGCTCGTTGTCGTATTGCCAGAAGCGGCAGCCGCCAAAGGCCGGGCCACGGGCCGTGCTATGAACGGCAATGATGGCCTTCAGGCCGGTCTCGGCGTCGGCGGCCAGCAGCACGCGTTCGTGCGGCTTCTGGTCAGGGAGCCCGAAGAGCGAGGAGGGCAGCGCGCTGTCGGTGGTTTGGCCTTGGGCCAAGGCGCGGGCGAGGTCGGTCATTGCGTTCATTGCAGGCACTCGTGATGCGGTTGTGGAGAAAGGAACGGCAGCTTGTGGCTGCCGTTTCGTCAGTGTACGGGGGCGCTGGCGGAGCCAGGCTTCGCGAATCGCATAGATCCATGCGCCGCTTGCATCAAGCCAGATGGACGGGAAAACGGGCGCTAGGGCCCTTGGAAGCCGCCGCTGCGCAAGGTCACGACCAGGGTATCGCGGTGGCCAGGCGCCGCGCCTTCAGGCTGGATCGGTGTGGTCTCGTGGATCACGCGTTCATCGTCTAGCAGCAAGAGCGTCCAGGGCTCGCGCAAGGTGAAGCGCTGGCCGCTCGGGCCTTGGGCATCGAACACGCGCGACTCGCCGCCCTTGATGGCGTGGCGCGCCACCAGGAACACGGCCACCAGGTCCACGCCGTCGCGGTGCGCGCCCTCGGGCGTGGGGCGGCCGATGCCGGAGGCGGTGTCGATGCGGAACTGATGGGCCTCGATGAACCAGGGACGTTCACCCTTGAGCCGCGAGGCCACACCCGACAAGCCGAGCATCAGCGAGGTCCAGGCCGGGTTCGCCGCAGTGGCCGGCGCCAACGGCTCGAACATGCGCTCGATGCCGCCGTGCAGGGCGTTGTAGTCCAGCGGCTGCCAATGGGCGCGATGCGGCGCTTGACGGAGTTGCCCGCCATCGGCCACGAAGCAGCTGTGGCGGCGGAAGCGGTAGTGGCCGCCGTCCTTCAGATAGGCGTCGGCGGGAAGGTCGTTCCAGTGCGTGGCCAGGGCCGTGAGATCGGTCTTTGCCGCGCCGAAACAGCGCTGCACCGAGGTCGTCGAGATAACGGCATGCCCAAGCGCAGCGAGTTGCGCTTCATAACGATCCGCAGCGACGAAAGGCGGCTCAAACATCACGCGCCATGCTTGTGGTTACGACTCACATCGGCAAGCCGATATGAGTCTCCTCCGCAAACACGCCAACTTTCAGTTGCCATGTTTGTCGGCCTCGGAGGTGAACGAGTCCGCATAGAACTCTTCATCCGGTAGCCCGCATTGCGCCACGAAATCGCGGTGCGCAGTTTCAACAACGACGGGCGCACCGCAGGCGTAGACCTGATAACCCGACAGATCGGGCAGATCGGCCATCACGGCCAGATGCACGAAGCCCGTGCGGCCAGCCCAGCCCTCGGCGGGCTCGGACAGCACCGGCACGTAAGTCAGGAAAGGCAGCCGCTCGGCGGCCTGCAAGGCCCAGTCGTTCACGTAGAGATCGGCCTGCGTGCGGCAGCCCCAGTACAGGGTGACCGGCCGCGTTAGCGTCAGATGCTCGATGCGCTCGATGATGGCTTTGATCGGCGCGAAGCCCGTGCCGCTGGCCAGCAGCACGATGGGCTTGTCGCTGTCCTCGCGCAGGAAGAAACTGCCGAAAGGGCCTTCCATGCGCAGGATGTCTTTTTCCTTCATTGCGCCGAACACGTGGTCCGTGAACTTGCCGCCGGGCATGTGGCGGATGTGCAGCTCGATCGATCCTGGCGTGCTGTGCGGCGCGTTGGCCATGCTGTAGGAGCGGCGTGCACCGTCGCGCAGGATGAATTCCACGAACTGGCCGGCGTGGAACTGGAAGTTCTGCGTGGCCGGCAGTTGCAGGCGCAGCACGGCCACGTCCGATGCGGGTTTGTCGATGCTGATCACGCGGCTGGGCAGCTTGAGCACGGGGAACTCGCCCGCGCCGGGCACGGTGCGCGCTTCCAGCGTGCAGTCGGTTTGCGGCGTGGCGCAGCAGGTCAGCACGAAGCCGGCGGCTTCTTCCTCGGGCGTGAGCGTCTTGGGCTGGTGGGCGCCGTGGATCACGCGGCCCTCCAGCAGCTTGCTTTTGCAGGAGCCGCAAGCGCCGTCGCGGCAGCCATAGGGCAAGCCGACGCCCTGGCGGATGGCTGCGGACAAAAGGGTTTCGTCGCGCTCGACTTCGAAGCTGCGGCCGCTGGGCTGGACGTTGATGGTGAAGTTCATGAGCAAGGAGCCGTTCAAAACAAATGGCCCGACGTGCGGGCCTAGACTCCCATTTTATGGGCTCTTCGCGCTCCAAGGCGTTGTCGCTTGACGATCATGGCCTGCGTCTAGCCCCATGCTCCTCCGCCAACGCGAAAAGAACCTAGTATGCGACCCAGACTTCTCATCATCGGCTGTGGCGACGTCGGCCTGCGCGTGCTGCGCATTCTCGCTCGACGCTGGCAAGTGACGGCCTTGACCTCAAGTGCGGATCGCGTGGCGGAACTGCGCGCGGCCGGAGCCCGGCCCATCGTCGGCAATCTCAATTCACCGCAGACTCTGGGCCGGCTGGCCGGCTGGGCCGATGCCCTACTGCACCTGGCGCCGCCGCCCAGCAGCGGCGAACGCGACACGTACACCCGCCATCTGCTGCAAGCCCTGGTGCGACGCAGCCTGCCGCGCGCCATCGTCTATGCCAGCACCAGCGGCGTCTACGGCGATTGCGGCGGCGAGCGCTTCGACGAGACGCGCCGGCTCGCGCCGCAGACCGCGCGGGCGCGCCGGCGCGTGGAGGCTGAAACGCAGCTGCGCGCCTTCGGCCGGCAGCACGGTGTTCGCGTCAGCATCCTGCGCGTGCCGGGCATCTACGCGGTGGATCGCCCCGGCGGCCACCCGCGCGAGCGCCTCTTGCGTGGCACGCCGGTGCTGGCGCGTGAAGACGATGTCTACACCAACCACATCCATGCCGACGACCTGGCGCGCGCCTGTGCCTTGGCACTCTGGCGCGGTCTGCCGCAGCGCGCGGTCAACACCTGCGACCAGACTGAGCTGCTGATGGGCGATTACTTCGACCTGGCTGCAGATATTTGCAGCCTGCCGCGCCCGCCGCGCGTCTCGCGCGCGCAAGCCGAAACTCAGCTGGCGCCCATGCAGCTGAGCTTCATGAGCGAATCGCGCCGGCTTGACAACCGCCGGCTGCAGACTGAAATCGGCCTGAAATTGCGCTACCCGACGGTGGAGGACGGTTTGCGCTAAAATCATTAGCAATCTAATCATTAGTGCGCTTTTGATGTCTGCGATTGACGAACGCTTCTCAGCCGCCTTGCATGGCACCGCCCGCCAATGGCGCCTGCTGCTGGACCGCCGCCTGCGGGGGCTGGGAATGAGCCAGGCCGGCTGGATGACGATTGCCATCGCCGCCAAGGCCAGGACGCCGCTGTCGCAGTCCGAGCTGGCCACGAGCGTGGGTGTCGAAGGCGCCACCATGGTGGCCATGCTGGATCGCCTGGCCCGTGCCGGCCTGATCGAGCGTGCGCCGAGTGAAACCGACCGCCGCGTCAAGCACGTGCTGGTCACGCCGGCGGGCATGGAGCTCTATGAGCAGGTCAAGCGGGAGGGCGATGCCGTGCGCAAGGAGCTGCTGGGTGGCGTCGATCCCGCTGCGCTGCTCGCGGCCACCGAGCTGCTCGAAGCCATCGGCGCACGCATCGACGAAAGCGCCGCATGAACCGCCCCGACAGCCGACCGATCAACCGGCCCATGATCACCCTCTCGGTAATGCTGGCAACCATCATCCAGGCGCTGGACACCACCATCGCCAACGTCGCCCTGCCGCACATGCAGGGCAGCCTGTCGGCCTCACAGGACCAGATCACCTGGGTGCTCACGTCCTACATCGTGGCCGCGGCCATCGCCACGCCGCTCAACGGCTGGCTGTGCGACCGCTTCTCGCAGAAGCGCGTATTCCTGGTGTCGGTGGCCGGCTTCACCGTCGCGTCGCTCCTGTGCGGGCTCTCGCTCACGCTCAACGAGATCGTGCTGATGCGCCTGCTGCAAGGCCTGTTCGGCGCGGCCCTGGTGCCGCTTTCGCAGGCCGTGATGCTGGAGATCAACCCGCCCGAGAAGCGCGGCTCGGCCATGGCGGCCTGGGGCATGGGCGTGATGGTGGGGCCCATCCTCGGCCCGTCGCTAGGCGGCTGGCTGACCGACAACTACGACTGGCGCTGGGTCTTCTTCATCAACCTACCCATCGGTGCGCTGGCCTTCTGGGGCATCTGGCGCTATTTGCGGCCCATGGTGCCCAAGCGCGGCATGCGCTTCGACATGTTCGGCTTCGCAAGCCTGAGCCTGGCCATCGGTGCGCTGCAGATGATGTTGGATCGCGGGCAGGACAACGACTGGTTTTCCTCGCTGGAGACCTGGATCGAGGCGACGATCTTCGTGGTGGCGCTGGCCTACTTTCTCGTGCACACGGCCTTCACCAAGCCGCGCGAGGCCTTCGTGGACTTCCGCCTGTTCCGCGACCCCAATTTCTTCAGCGGCGTGGTCATCATCTTCATTGTCGGCCTGGTGCTTTACGCCGTGCGCGCGCTCACGCCACCGATGCTGCAGGGCCTGATGGACATGCCCATCCTGACCGTGGGCCTGCTGACGGCGCCTACGGGCCTGGGCACCATGCTGTCGATGCAGCTGGTCGGCAAGCTGGTCGGCAAGGTCGATTCGCGGCTGCTGCTGTTCACGGGCTTTGCCATCACGGCCATTTCGCTCTGGCAGATGAGCAACTACACCCTGGTGCTTTCTCAGAGCGACATCGTCATCCCCGGCGTGATCCAAGGCTTCGGCCTGGGCCTGGTGTTCGTGCCCTTGTCAACGGTGAGCTTCTCCACGCTCAAGCCCGAGATGTTCTCGCAGGCCACGGCCGTTTACAGCCTGGCGCGCAATATCGGCAGCAGCATCGGCATCTCGCTGGTGCAGACCGTGCTGGTGCGCAACACGCAGGCCATCCACGCTTCGATTGCGGAGCGCGTGAATCCCACCAATCTCGCGCTGCGACTGGGCGACACCGGTGGGCTCGATCTCAACAGCGCTTCAGGCCTGGCCTTGTTGAACGGCGAGGTGACGCGGCAGGCCGCGATGCTGGCCTACATCGACGACTTCCGCCTCATGCTGATGCTGACCATCGGCGTGCTGCCGATCCTGTGGCTGATCAAGCCGGCGAAGAAGCAAGAGAAGATGGACCCCGCTCACGCGGTGATGGAGTAGTCAGGGCGCGTCATCCGGCAAGCGCAGTTCCGGCTGCATCGTGCGCGCCGTCGTGCGCTCGCGCGGCGTGGTCTGCACCTTGCGCAGCTGCACCCACATGAACGCGGCGTCGGCCTGTTCGCAGGCGTGCAGCTCCTTGTTCAGCCATTGCAGCTGGATGAGATCGAAGCGGTACTCGAACCAGCCTAGGTACCAGAACCAGTCGGTGTAGTAGAGCCAGGAGTTCTCGTTCATCGCCCGCACATGGGTCGGGTCCTGCCAGGCGGAGGGGGCGCGTTCGTAAGGCACCTCGATCTCGAAGTCGCCGCCGATCTGCAAGAGGCGCATGCAGTTGCCCATCAGCGCCGTCAGCTCGGGCACATGTTCGAGCACGTTGTTGGCGTAGATGCGCGCGATGCTGTTCTCGGCCAGCTCGATGGGGCCGGCTCGGGGATCCTCGACAAGCAAGGGCAGTTCCAGAGGGGCGGACAGATCGAGCACCAGATCGGGCTCGGCGCGTTCGAGTACGTCGAGATTGAGCCAGCCTGTCTTGTAGTCGCGCCCTGAGCCGAGGTTGATGCGATCCGGCCGCCAGGGCTCGGTCGGGCGCTTCTCGTGATGCACGCGGCCGTAGCCGGCTGCGAAGGCCAGGGCGGTGGCGTAGGCCTCGACGGCGTCGGCAGACTCGAAGCGTTTCAGTTGTTTGCGAGCGACGTCGAACCAGGCCGGCGTGCCGAAGTCGCGGCTGAAGAAGTCTTCGAGTTGGCCGCCTTCCAGCCACTGCACGCAGTCCTCAAACGCCGCGTGCGGCCGGGTCTGCGCGGTGCGCTCGGAGATCACCGGCGTGCCCAGCGACAGGCAATGCGCCACCCGCGCCTGCTCGAAGCGGGCGCTCTCGTAGAAGTGGCAGTTCACCACCGCCTTGGATTGCAGGATGAACCGGTCGCGCTCGTCGGCGTAAAGGGCCGCGTCGAAGATGGAGACGGCCAGGCCCTGGGCCTCGATGCGGTCTAGCCATCGGCGGCGGCGCTCGTTCATGCTGCCAATGAAGAGCAGGTCGATGGGCCGATCTTCCAGCGGCAGGCTCTGCGCCGGCGCCAGGTAGGGCGCATGCAGAAAGGGCACGATGGGCACATCCTCGGGCGCCCGCGAATAGGCGCCGACGTTGTCCAGGTCGTAGTCCACGACCGCCGCCTGCTGGAGCAGTTTTAGATAGTCCGGACGCAGATGCGCGCCGCCCTGGCCGATCTGCTCCAGTTGGACGACCACGCAGGCGTGGCGGCTGCACTGGGCCGCATCGAAGCCCAGGTGCGCGCCGAAGACGAAGTTCACCGCGTCATGGCGCAGCCGGTTCTTGGCCACGCTCACGCTCGCGCCAAGGCGGCGGAACTGGTAGCGGAAGTAGCGCGCCTGGTCGATCAGGCCGAGCGAATGCACGTAGCCGCGCGGCTGGACGATGCACAGGTGGATGAGGGGCAGCGGAGTCATCGGCGATGGCGGGGCGAAGCTCAGCGCAGGGTATCAAGCCCTTTGCCGCCCCGAGGCGGTGAACAAGGCCCGAAAACCGGGCCATCCCGCCTTCAGCGCCGCCGCGAAATGCGCCAGTAGCGGATCAGCAGCCACGCGCCGAGCATGCCGCCCAGGTGCGCGAAATGGGCCACGCCGGCATTGATGTTCAGGCCCAGCAGGAGTTCCAGGCCGCCGAAGATGGCCACGAAGTACTTGGCCTTCATCGGAATGGGCGGGAACAGCGGAATGATGATGCGGTCCGGGAACAGCATGCCGAAGGACAGCAGCAGGCCGAAGATTGCGCCCGAGGCGCCGACGGTCGGCGACATGCTGCCGATGAGCAGCGTGAACAGCAGCTGCACGGCTGCGGCGCTCAGCGTGCTGGCCAGCAGGATCTGCATATAGCGCTTGGCGCCCCAGACCCTTTCCAGCTCGGTGCCGAACATCCAAAGGCCCAGCATGTTGAAGAAAAGATGCATCGGTTCGCCATGCAGGAAGGCATAGCTCAGCACCTGCCAGGGCTTGAAGTAGCCCGACTGCACAGGCCACAGCTCGAAGTAGGGCTGGTAGCCAGACAGCAGATAGAAGAGGCAGTACACGCCGACGCAAATCAGCATGAACGCTTTGGTAACGGGTGGAATCTGGGGCATGAACTCTTGTGTAAAGCGACGCCGCAACGCGGTGCTGGGGCAAACCACTGGGCCTGCCGATGCGCGCGAGTGTATGCGTGATCCCAGGGGGCGATGGCGGGAGAAACACGAAATGACGCGTGTGTTTCCCCGGGTCCTCGTTCGCGGGTGCGGCTGCCGCGCGAAAAGCATTGGCGCAAAAAAGCCCCGGCTCGCGGGGCTCATTGCTGGCTTTGTGCTGATTGGCTGGTGCCCGGGGCCGGACTCGAACCGGCACACCTTGCGGCGGGGGATTTTGAGTCCCCTGCGTCTACCGATTTCGCCACCCGGGCTCAATCAACGCAAGCTTGCAATTATGCCATGCGAAAGTCCCTGGCCCGGTGAGGTGCTCGGGCTGCTGCCACAATTAGACGCATGATGAAACCACCGATGTATCCCACGCTCGAAGACGTGATCGGCAACACGCCGCTGGTTCGCCTGCAGCGCCTGCTGCCCGTAGACGAGGCTCGCGGCAACGTGATCCTGGCCAAGCTCGAAGGCAACAACCCGGCGGGCTCCGTCAAGGACAGGCCGGCCATCAGCATGATCAAGCGCGCCGAGGAGCGCGGCGACATCAAGCCCGGCGACACGCTAATCGAAGCCACCTCGGGCAATACCGGCATCGCCCTGGCCATGGCGGCGGCCATCCGCGGCTATCGCATGGTGCTGATCATGCCGGAGGACCTCTCTATCGAGCGCGCACAGACCATGAAGGCCTTCGGCGCTGAGCTGATCCTGACGCCGCGTTCCGGCGGCATGGAATACGCCCGCGACCTGGCCGAACAGATGCAGAAGGATGGCAAGGGCCGCGTGCTCGACCAGTTCGCCAACCCCGACAACCCGCGCGTGCACTACGAGACCACGGGCCCGGAAATCTGGCGCGACACGCAGGGCCGGGTCACGCATTTCGTCAGCGCCATGGGCACGACCGGCACCGTGACGGGCACCTCGCGCTTCCTGCGCGAGAAGAACCCGAAGGTGCGCATCGTGGGCGCCCAGCCTTCTGAAGGCTCGCGCATCCCCGGCATCCGCAAGTGGCAGGAAGCCTACCTGCCCAAGATCTACGACCCCAAGTCCATCGACGAGCTGGTGCTGGTGAGTCAGGCCAATGCCGAGGACATGGCCCGGCACCTGGCGCGCGAAGAAGGCCTGTTCGCCGGCATCTCGGCAGCGGGCGCCTGCTGGGTGGCCTTGCAACTGGCCAAGACGGTGGAAAACGCGACGATCGTCTTCGTCGTTTGCGATCGCGGCGACCGCTATCTCTCGACGGGCGTCTTCCCGGCCTAAAGCGCCTCGCGCGACAGAGAAGGCTCATGTCGCTTGCGATGTGATGCCGGAACTAGAATCCGTTCAGCAATCAACGGAACGAAGCATGGACGCCCACAAGGATCTCGACACACGCGGCCTTAACTGCCCGCTGCCCATCCTCAAGGCCAAGAAGGCGCTTGCAGAGATGGAAAGCGGCCAGCTCCTGAAGGTGATCGCCACCGACCCCGGCTCGATGCGCGACTTCCAGGCGTTCGCGCGTCAGACCGGCAACGAACTCGTCGAGCAGACCACCGCTGCCGACGAGTTCATCCACGTGCTCAAGCGTCGCTGAGCTTGATGGTCTTCAGGTAGTCGCGGAAGCCCGGCCCCAGCAGCGGGTGGGCGAGGGCGAGTTCCACATTGGCTTCGAGGAAGCCTTCCTTGCTGCCACAGTCATAGCGCTTGCCCTCGTAGCGGTAGGCAAACACCTTTTCGCGGCGTAGCAGGCCGGCGATGCCGTCGGTCAGCTGGATTTCGCCGCCCACGCCGCGCGGCTGGTTGGAGATCTCGTGGAAGACGCCCGGCGTCAGGATGTAGCGGCCGGCCACGCCCAGGCGCGAGGGCGCGACTTCAGGCGCGGGCTTTTCGACGATGCGGCTCACGTCCATCACGTGGTCGTTGACCTGCGTGCCGGCCACGATGCCGTAGCGGCGGGTGTGCTCGGCCGGCACTTCCTGAACGGCCAGGATGGAGGCGCGCCATTCCTTGAACTGCTCAACCATCTGGCGGAGCACGGGCTGGCCGTTCTCGGGGCCGACCATCAGGTCATCGGCCAGCAGCACGGCAAACGGCTCGTCCCCGATCAGGCGCTGGGCGCACAGCACGGCGTGGCCCAGGCCTAGGGCCTGCGCCTGGCGCACGTAGATACACTCCATGTCATCGGGCTTGACGCTGCGAACCACGTCCAGCAAGTCTTGTTTACCCGCTTGTTCAAGGGCTACCTCGAGCTCGAAAGTCATGTCAAAGTGATCTTCGATCGGGCGCTTGTGCCGGCCCGTCACAAAAATCATCTCTCGAACGCCGGCTGCGTAGGCTTCCTCCACGGCGTATTGAATGAGGGGCTTGTCCACCACCGGCAGCATTTCCTTGGGCTGTGCCTTGGTGGCGGGCAGGAAACGGGTCCCCAGGCCCGCTACAGGGAAAATTGCTTTTGTGACTGAACTGTTCGCCATAGACAAAGACTCTCCGGTTGACTCGCGCAGATTGTTGCACGCAGCGGATGACGGTTTGGCGCGCGCCCGACAAGGCCTGGCGATATGAGCCTGCTGATTGTTGAGCCCGTCGAAGCCGACGTGATGCAGTGGTTGTCGGAACGCCACGCCGTGCAGTACGCGCCCGAACTGGCTGCTGACCCGGCGCGCCTGCACGAGGCGCTGCACCAGATGCAGGCCGTCATCCTGCCGCCCGCCGTGGCCGTGGGCCCCACGCTGCTGCGCGCGGCGCCGCGCCTGCGCGTGGTGGGCCGCATGAGCGGCGGCGGCGAGAACATCGACATGGAAGCCTGTCGCGCCGCCCGCGTGGAGGTGATCCGCAGCATGACCGCCACGGCAGCGGCCGAGGCCGAGTTCGCCGTCGGCGCGCTGCTGGCCATGCTGCGCCGCGTGCCCGTGCAGTCGAGCGACGGCATGCTGGTGGGGCGCGAGCTGGGCTGCTCCACCATCGGCCTGGTGGGCCTCTCGCCTTCGGCCCGCATGCTCGGGCAACTGCTACCGGCCTTCGGCTCGCGCGTGATCGGCTATGACCCGAGCCTGCACCAGAGCGATCCGCTGTGGGCGCAATGGGGCATCGAACCGGTCTCGCTGCGCGAGCTGATGGAGCAGGCCGACGGCGTCAGCGTGCAACTGGCCTACTTCCCGCGCTACCGCGGCCTGATCGGCGAGCGCGTGCTGGGCTTTGCCAAGGTCGGGCAGGTGCTGGTGAACATGGCGCACTCGGGCGTGTTCGACGACGTGGCCCTGGCCGAGGCGCTCAACAGCGGCCGCATTCTGGCCGCCTGGTTCGACAGCCTGGAGCCGGGGCTGCTGGAGCCAGGCCGCGCGCTCTACGGCGCAGAAGGCCTGCAGGTCACGCCGCGCCTGGCCGGTACCACGCGCGAATCGCGCACCCGTGCCGCCTGGGGCGTGGCGCGGCGCATCGACGAGCTGCTGGCCGCGCCGCCGGAGCCGATGGCCGACTTTCGCGTCAGCGCGCCGGCCGACCTTCCGCCGGTGTCAGAGCGACGTTGGCGTTAGGGCCTGTTAACGCCGGGGCATCGCCCAGCTTTGCGCGCCGATCGGCGTGAAGTGGAAGTTCATTACGTCGCCCGGGTGCCGCTCCAGGCAGCGGATCACCGACATGCGCCGGTGCGGCGGCACGTAGAACATGAAGAAGCCGCCGCCGCCTGCGCCCGATATCTTGCCGGCCAGGGCGCCAGCGCCAATGGCGGCCTCGTAGATCGCATCCAGCGTCGGATTGCTCACGGCGCTGGCCAGCTTCTTCTTGGCCTGCCATGAGCGTTCCAGCACCGCCGCATAGCCCTGCAGATCGCCGCGCAGGATCGCCTCCTTCATGGCCACCGCTTCGCGCTTGAGCGCGAACATCGCGTCTAGCGACGGGCTGCTCTTGTCCTGGCTGCTCTTGATCTGCTGCTCGATGATGTGCGCCGATTCGCGCGACTGGCCGGTGTAGTACAGCACCGTCGCCGCTTCGAGCTCGTGCAGCACCCAATCCTTGACGCGAAGCGGGTTGACCAGCACCTTGTCGTCGGCGCCGAACTCGATGAAGTTGAAGCCACCAAAGGCCGCGGCGTACTGGTCCTGCTTGCCGCCGGCAAGTTTCAGCTCCACGCGCTCGATCTCATAGGCCAGCCGCGCCACCTCGTACTCGCCCAGGCCCAGCTGCAGCCATTCGGAGAAGGCCTGCACGATGCACACCACCATCGTCGAGGACGTGCCCAGGCCCGAGCCGGCCGGGGCATCGGCATACGTCGTCAGCTTGAAGGACAGCGGCTTGCCACCGTTGAACTCGCGCACGATGCGGTTGTAGATGCCGCGGTGCAGTCGCAGGGGATCTGCGTCGGGCAGCACGGACGTGGCTTCCAGCTCCACGCATTCCTGCCGGTCCTCGGCGTTGAAGACCACGAGGCCGTTGTCGCACGGCTCCAGGATGGCCTGCGCATAGAGGTCGATGGTGGCGTTGAAGACATAGCCGCCATGCTCGTCGCTGAAGGGCGCGACGTCGGTGCCGCCGCCGGCCAGGCCCAGGCGCAGGGGCGCGCGGGCGCGGATGATGTCTTTCATGGTCGGGCTCCCTGTTCGGTGATGGCGCGGGCCGCGGCACGCAGATCGTCGGCCACGAGATCGGCGGCTTGCTCGGCCTTGGCGTCGAAGGCATGGCCCGAGCGCACCAACACGGCCAGCATGACGCCCGCGGCACGGCCGGCTTCGATATCGCTGATCTTGTCACCGACCAGCACGCTTTGCGAGAGATCGATGCCACGCTCGCGCGCCGCTTGCAGCAGCATGCCCGGCGCGGGTTTGCGGCAATCGCAGCTGACGGCGTAGGCCGCGACCGTGCCTTGCGGATGGTGCGGGCAGTGGTAGATGGCGTCGATGCGTACGCCGCGTGCGACCAGCTCGCTGCGCATGTGCGCGTGCAGCCGCTCCATGTCGGCCTCGGTGTAGAAGCCGCGCGCAATGCCCGCCTGGTTGGTGATGACGATGAGGTCGTAGCCCGCGGCGGCCAGCGCTTGAAGCCCTTCAGCGACACCGTCGATCAGCTCGAAATCCTCGATGCGATGGACGTAGTTGTGCTCGACGTTGATGACGCCATCGCGGTCGATGAAGGCGGCAGCACGTCTTCCGATCTCAGCGGAGGCGTTCATGGTCGCGGCAGTAGCGGTGGTAGTCCTCGGGCACTCCGATGTCGATGAAATCGCCGTGGATCAGGGCGGCGCGCAGGCGGCGCTCGGTGGCCAAGCGCGGCAGCACGGCGGTCTCGAAGGAAAAGGCTTTGGGCTGCCCCTGCAGGGCGGCAGCGCTCACGCGGTAGAAGCCGGCGTTGATCGGTCCCGGGCCTTGCTCGCCTTTTTCGAGGAAGCGTTCCACATAACCCTCAGCATCGACGGACACGCCGCCGAAGCGCGCACGGTCGGGCACGGTGACCACGCTCATGCGCACGGCCTCCGCACCGAGCGGCTCCAGCATCGCACTCAGATCGCCGCCGAGAAACGTGTCGCCATTGGCCACCAGGACCTCATCAAGACGGCTTTGCACCAGTGCGAAGGCAATCGCCCCGCCCGTGCCCAGCGGTTCGGGCTCGATCACGCAGCTGATGCGCTCCTTGAGCGGCCATTCGGCCACGGCTTCCTGAACCTGCTCGGCGAGGTGCCCCAGCGACAGCACGAAGCGATCTACACCCCGCGCGGCCAGCGATTCGAGCTGCCGGCGCAGGAAAGGTTGACCATCCACAGGCGCCAAGGCCTTCGGCAGCTCTGCCACCACCGAACGCAGGCGCGTGCCGAAACCCCCGGCCAGCACGATGCAGACCGAAGAAGAAGTCACTTCTTGGGCGCCAGCTCGGCAAACATGCGCAGCTCCACCTCGGCGCAGATCATGTGGCCGATCAGGATGTGGCTTTCCTGGATGCGCGGCGTGTGGCCCGAGGGCACGCGCAGCACGTGGTCCACGCCGTCGAGCGTGCCGCCGGTGCCGCACAGGGCGACTGAGGTCACGCCCAACTCCTTGCAGGCACCGAAGGCTGCCAGCACGTTGGGCGACTTGCCCGAAGTGGTGATGCCGACGAAGACATCGCCCGAGCGCGCCTGCGCCTGCAGCTGGCGCAGGAAGAGCTTGTCGTAGCCGTAGTCGTTGCCGATGGCCGTGATCATCGAGGTGTCGGTGGAGAGCGAGAGCGAGGGCAGGCCCGGCCGGTCGAACTCGAAGCGGCTGACGAACTCGGCCGCCAGATGCTGCGCATCGGCCGCGCTGCCGCCGTTGCCCGCAAAGATCACGCGGTTGCCGCGGCGCATGGCGGCCTCGATGGCGTCGATGACGGCCTCGATCTTGCCGAGCAGGGCCTCGTCCTGCAGGAGCTGCTGCTTGGTTTCGATGGAGGCCTGGATGCCTTTTCGCAGGCGGGCGAGGGAGTCGCTCATGGGGGTCCGTTTCAGGGGTTTCCAAGCATCCTAGACGTTCAGCCCAGGCGGCTCAGCTGTTCGCGCAGACGAAGGACGGTGGCACCGAATTCCGTCACACGCTGTCGTTCCTGCGCCACCACGGCCTCGGGCGCGCGCGCCACGAAGCTCTCGTTGCCGAGCTTGGCTTCGGCCTTGGTGATCTCGCCTTCCAGGCGCGCGATCTCCTTGGACAGGCGGGCCTTCTCGGCTTCAACGTCGATCTCGACCTTGAGCGCCAGGCGTGCCTCGCCATGCACCAGCACCGGCGATTGGGCGCTGGCCTTGGCGAACTCGGCTTCGTCGGCGATTAGCTGCACGTCGGCGAGCTTGGCCAGCACCTTGAGCACCGGCGCAGCTTCCTTGATGAAGCCTGTGTCGCCACCGACCAGTAGGGGCACCCGGTCGCTGGGCGAGAGATTCATCTCGCTGCGCAGGCTGCGGCAGGTGCTGACGACATCCTTCAGCTGACTCATCCAGGCGATGGACGCTTCGTCAATGCGCTCGGGCACGGCCACCGGATAGGCGGCGGTCACGAGGTAATCGCTCGTCTTGCGGCCGGCGATGGGAGCAACGGTCTGCCACAGCTCTTCGGTGATGAAGGGGGCGATCGGGTGCAGCAGCCGCAGCGTCGTTTCCAGCACGCGGATCAGCGTGCGACGGGTGGCGCGCTGCTCAGTCTCGCCACCAGTCTGAATCTGCACCTTGGCGATCTCCAGATACCAGTCGCAGTACTCGTCCCAGACGAAGCTGTATACCGCGTTGGCCACCAGGTCGAGCCGGTATTCAGCAAAGCCCTGGGTCACGGCGGCCTCAACCTTCTGCAGCTCGCTGGTGATCCAGCGATCGGCCTGGCTGAACTTCATGTAGCCGGGCGGGCATTGCCCCTGCTCATGCGCGAGGCCGCAGTCCTGGCCCTCGGTATTCATCAGCACGAAGCGCGTGGCGTTCCAGAGCTTGTTGCAGAAGTTGCGGTAGCCCTCGCAGCGCTTGGTGTCGAAGTTGATGTTGCGGCCCAGCGTGGCGTAGCTGGCCATGGTGAAGCGCAGCGCGTCCGCGCCATAGGCCGGCATGCCTTCGGGGAACTCCTTCTTCACGCGAGCGGCCACCTTGGGCGCGGTCTCGGGGCGGCGCAGGCCGGTGGTGGACTTCTTCACCAGCGTGTCCAGGTCCACGCCCTGGATCAGGTCCACCGGGTCCAGCACATTGCCTTCGCTCTTGCTCATCTTCTGGCCTTGCGCGTCGCGCACCAGGCCGTGGATGTAGACGTCCTTGAAGGGTACTTTGCCGGTGAAGTGCTTGCTCATCATGATCATCCGGGCGACCCAGAAGAAGATGATGTCGTAGCCGGTCACGAGAACACTGGATGGCAGGAACAGGTCCTGCTCCAGCGTCTTCTCGGGCCAGCCCAGGGTGGAGAAGGGCACAAGGGCCGAGGAGTACCAGGTGTCGAGCACGTCCTCATCGCGCTTGAGCGTCTTGCCTGGTGCCTTGGCCTGGGCCTCGGCTTCATTGCGTGCAACGTGGACGTTACCGTCCTCGTCGTACCAGGCCGGAATCTGGTGGCCCCACCAGAGCTGGCGCGAGATGCACCAGTCCTGGATGTTGCCCATCCAGTGGTTGTAGGTGTTGATCCACTGCTCGGGGAAGAAGCGCACTTCGCCCGAGGACACGGCCTCGATGGCGCCGTCGGCAATGCTCTTTCCCGATGCTGCCGGCTTGCTCATGGCCACGAACCACTGGTCCGTCAGCATGGGCTCGATCACCTGGCCCGTGCGGGCACAGCGCGGCACCATCAGCTTGTGCTTCTTGGTCTCGACCAGCAGGCCTTGGGCTTCCAGCTCGGCCACGATCTTCTTGCGAGCGACGAAGCGGTCCAGTCCGCGGTAGGCCTCGGGCGCCTCGTCGTTGACGGTGGCCTGCAACGTGAAGATGGTGATCATCGGCAGGCCGTGACGCTGGCCCACTTGATAGTCATTGGTGTCATGCGCAGGCGTGACCTTGACCACGCCGGTGCCGAATTCCTTGTCCACGTACGCGTCGGCAATCACCGGCACCAGGCGGCCGGTGATGGGCAGGCGCACCTGCTTGCCGATCAGGTGGACATAACGCTCATCTTCCGGGTGGACCATCACGGCGGTATCGCCCAGCATGGTCTCTGGCCGCGTGGTGGCCACCACCAGCGAGTCCTCGCTGCCGTCCACCGGATAGCGGATATGCCACAGCGAGCCGTCTTCCTCTTCGCTTTCCACTTCGAGGTCCGACACCGCCGATTGCAGCACCGGGTCCCAGCTGACCAGGCGCTTGCCGCGGTAGATCAGGCCTTCCTCGTAGAGCCGCACAAAGGTCTCGGTCACCACGGTCGAGAGCTTCTCGTCCATGGTGAAGTACTCGTGCTCCCACGAGACCGAATCGCCCATGCGGCGCATCTGGCCGGTGATGGTGTTGCCGCTCTGTTCCTTCCACTCCCACACGCGGGCGACGAAGTTCTTGCGGCCCAGCTCGTGGCGGTTCTGGCCGGCGTCTTGCAGCTGGCGTTCCACCACGATCTGCGTGGCGATGCCGGCGTGGTCGGTGCCGGGCACCCACAGCGTGTTGTGGCCGCGCATGCGGTGGTAGCGCGTCAACGAGTCCATGATGGTCTGGTTGAAGGCATGGCCCATGTGCAGCGTGCCCGTCACATTGGGCGGCGGCAGCTGGATGCTGAAGGACTCGCGGGCCGGGTCCAGCGTGGGCTTGTAGAGGCCTTTTTGTTCCCACAGCTGGCCCCAGTGGGCTTCGAGGGCGGCGGGTTCAAAGGATTTGGCGAGTTCAGTCATGGATGCTACAGAGCGGAAACCGTGCATTTTTGGGGATCGACCATTGTAGAAGGCCCCTCGATACAAACCGAAACGCTCAGGTGTTGGCGTCGGCAGTAGTCTTGGCCTAACGGAAAACCTCAACGGACGATGAAACAGGAACAGCTCGAACGCTGGCGCAAGAAGTACCGCGACCACTACCGCATGCACCCCCGCCAGGAGGCGGTGCAGCCGCATGCGGAAGTGCACTTCGCCGATTCCCTGATCGGTCGTTTGTCGCTGATGTGGCTGGTGCAGGCGGTTCTGCTGGCTCTGGGCTTGTACTTCGGCTGGGTCTGGGGGCTGCTGGGATTCGTGCTGGGCACGGGCGTCGGGATCTTCTATTCGCGCCGGCTGCTCAAGCCCCTGGCCGGTATCACCGCTGCCACCGAGGCCATCGGCCGGGGCGAGCTCAATCACCGCGTGGAGATCGACGGCGCCGATGAACTCGGCCTGCTCGGCCAGCGCTTCAACTGGATGGCCGAGGATCTGCAAGCCCTGCTCGACGGCAAGCGCGCGCTGATGCTCTCCATCAGCCACGAGCTGCGCAGCCCGCTCAACCGTGCCAAGCTGCACGCCGAGCTGATGGAGGAGGGCGCCTCGCGCCAGGGCCTTCTGGGCGAGCTGGCGCAGATGCGCGAGCTGACCTCGGCCCTGCTCGAAAGCGAACGGCTCGCGGCCGGCGCCAGTGCGCTGAAACCCAAGCGCTGCGACCTCGCCCGCCTGGCCGGCGGCTTCACGCGCGAAGGCCTGCGCATCGACCTGGGCGACGATCTGCCCACGCTCAAGCTCGACCCGCTGCGCATGCAGCTGCTGATGCGCAACCTGATCAACAACGCGCTGCACTACAACGATCCGAGCAAAGGTCCAGTGATCCTGCGTCTGGCCAAGGACGGTGCTGGCATCCGCATGGTCGTGCGCGACTTCGGCCCCGGCGTGCCCGAGAGCAGCCTGCCGCGGCTGGGCGAGCCTTTCTATCGGCCCGAGAACGCCGGCCCGCGCGCTGAAGGCGGTGTGGGCCTGGGCCTCACGCTGTGCCAGCTGATCGCCAGCGCCCACGGCAGCCGCTTGGAGCTGCGCAACGAGGAGAGCGGGCTAGAAGCCTCCGTCCTGCTGGCTTGACGCGAGCGGGCTACCATGCCTGCAAACCAACAAGCCAGGAGACACCCATGCCCGGTCTGCGCCCCGACGTCGATCCCGACGGCCTGCTCGAATACTCGGTTGTCTACACCGACCGCAGCTTGAACCACATGTCCAAGCGCTTCCAGCAGGCGATGCGCGACATCTCGGCCACGCTGAAAGAGGTCTACTACGCCCGCTCGGCCATCGTCGTGCCCGGCAGCGGCAGCTACGGCATGGAAGCCGTGGCGCGCCAGTTCGTGCAGGGCCAGAAGGTGACCATCGTGCGCAACGGGTGGTTCAGCTATCGCTGGAGCCAGATCCTGGAGATGGGCCGCATGGCGGGCGAGATCGAGGTGCACAAGGCGCGCCGTGTTTCCGATGCCCCGCAGAGCGCTTTTGCACCGGCGCCGATTGAAGAGGTGGTGGCCGGCATCGCCAGACAGAAGCCCGGCGTGGTCTTCGCTCCGCATGTGGAGACGGCCTCGGGCATGATGCTGCCCGAGGGCTATATCCGTGCCTTGGCCGATGCCGTGCATGCGGTGGGCGGGCTGATGGTGCTCGATTGCGTGGCCTCGGGCGCTGTGTGGATCAATATGGAAGCGCTCGGCGTTGACGTGCTGATCAGCGCGCCGCAAAAGGGCTGGAGCGGCAGCCCCTGCGCCGGACTCGTGATGCTGAGTGCCGCGGCGCGCGAGCGCATCGACGCGACCAATAGCGACAGCTTCAGCTGCGATCTTAAGAAGTGGCTCGCCATCATGGAGACCTACGAGAGCGGCGCCCACGCCTATCACGCCACGCTGCCGACCGACTCGCTCATCATGCTGCGCGACGCGATGAACGAGATTCGCGAGTTCGGCTTCGAGGCCGGCTGCGAGGCCCAGTTCGAGCTCGGCGACAAGGTGCGCGCGCTGCTGGCCGCTAAGGGCATCGCCAGCGTCGCCGCGCCGGGCTTCGAGGCGCCGGGCGTGGTGGTCTGCCACACGGAGCGCGACGACTGGCACAAGGGCACCGCCTTCGCCGCCCAAGGCCTGCAGATCGCGGCCGGCGTGCCGCTGGCCTGCGATGAGGGCCCTGCATACAAGAGCTTTCGCCTGGGCCTCTTCGGCCTCGACAAGCTCAAGGACGTGGACGCTGCTGTCGCCCGCTTCCAGAAAGCCCTGGACGCGCTGACATAAATCGATACGCGGCGATACCGCGGTGACACCCGAGCCGGCCGGCCGCCCGGCACGATGGAGCCCATGTTCAACCCGAAAGGAAATCCCATGGGACTCTTTCATCGTTTCGCCCACCGACACGGGCATCACCACCGCGGTCACCACGACCACCATCACGAGCGCGGCGAAGGCTCGCGCGCCGAGCGCATGGCCGAGCATGCGGCCCATCACCTCGACCTCAGCGACGCCCAGCGCGGCCACCTGAGCGAGCTGCTGGAGCTGATGCAGTCCAGCCGCGAAAGCCTGCGCGGCGACGACCCGGTTGCCGAGCTCAGCGCGCTGATTGCCAACACTCGCCTGGACCGCGAAGCCGCGCGGGCCGCGGCCGAGAAGCGCGTGCAGTCTGTCCAAGCGGGACTGCCCGGCCTGATCGAGGCGCTGGGCAATTTTTATGATTCGCTCGATGCCGACCAGCAGCAGGCCTTGCGCTTCCTCCTGCGCCGCAAGGCCGGTTGGCGCGCACGCTTCGGCCGCCGCTCGCAATAATAGGAACTTGACCGCAAGTGGCCGGGGTCGGCTGGTGGCCGCTTTGGCCGCTTTGGCCGCTTTGGCCGCATGGCTGCGTTGCAAATCCTCGCCATAGCAGGGCTATGGCTTGCGAATTGCGCCTTGCCCTGCAGCCAAACCGCCTCACCATCCTCTGCCCGTCCATTCACGTACAAGTTCCGATGGCCCGCCTCCTGCTGATCGACGACGACGAAGCGCTTGCGCCACCGCTGGCGCAGTACCTCGCGCGTTTCGACTTTCAGCTGGAGGCAGCTCACCTGCCCAGCCGTGGCCTGGCCCGGCTGGCTTCCGAGCCCTTCGACGCGCTGATCCTCGACGGCATGCTGCCCGAGATGGACGGCTTCGAGTTCTGCAAGCAGCTGCGCGCGGGCGACGAAGACTGGCGCCACCTGCCCGTGCTGATGCTCAGCGCGCGTGGCGATCTGACCGACAAGGTGGTCGGCCTTGAACTCGGCGCCGATGACTATCTGGCCAAGCCTTTCGAGCCGCGAGAACTCGCCGCTCGGCTGCAAAGCCTTTTGCGCCGCAGCCAGCGGCCTTCGCGCAGCAAGCCCATTGCGGCCCTGCGATTCGAGGGCCTGAGCGTGGACATGAACCGCCGAGTGGCGCTTGACGCCGCCGGCCAAGCGCTGGACCTCACCAGCACCGAATACGAATTGCTCCTGATGTTGTGCCGTGAACCTGGTCGCGTCTTCACGCGCGACGAAATCCTCAACCAGCTGCGCGGTAGCGATGCCGATCTCTACACCCGTGCCGTGGATCTGCTGGTCAGTCGCTTGCGCAAGAAGTTGCATCCGCTCGATGCCGTCAAGACACTGCGCAACGCCGGCTACTGCCTGGCGCTGGCGCCGCTCGCATCATGAGAGGCGGCCGACGAGAAAGTCGCGACGGTCGCTGGGGCGATCACAGGCGCGACCACCGCGCGCGATGGCATCGCATGATGCACGCGGCGCGGCGCGACCCACGGGCTCATGCGGCCATGCATGCCTGGCTGCACGAGTTCGAGGCGCGCATGGCCTATGGCATGGACAAGCGCTGGGCCTGGCAGCGCCGGCGCCACTCGCTGAGCCGCGAACTCACGCTGGTGTTCATCCTCCTGGCATTGGCGACGGGCCTGCTGGCGCGCTTTGTGGGCACATGGCCCTGGCTGCTGGTCGGGGGCTTGGCTGCAAGCCTGGCGGCCTATGCGTTGGTGCGGCACATGCTGCGTCCACTTTGGAGGTTAGGCCTGGGCGTGGCGGCCTTCGGGCGTGGCGACCTGGAGCACCGCATTCCCGTGCGTCGCCGCGACGAGATCGGCGCCTTGGCCGCGCGTTTCAACCAGATGGCCGATGACATCGTCGGCATGCTCGACGCCAAGCGCGGCCTGCTGCTGGCCATCAGCCATGAGCTGCGCAGCCCTATCACGCGGGCCCGCTTGAATGTGGAGTTACTGCCGGAAGGGCCCGAGCAGCGGGCGCTGGTGCAGGACCTGGCCCTGATGCGCGACCTGATCGAGGCGCTGATCGAGCGCGAGCGGCTGGGCGCCGGCCATTCGGCCCTGCTGCTTCAGGACGTGGATTGGCCGCCGTGCGTCGAGGCGCTGATCGAGAAGCGCTTTGCCGCCGAGCGAGCGGCCGGCGATCTGCTGGTCAACATCGAGCCAGGCCTGCCGGCTTCCCTCGTTGACCGCATGCGCATGGAGCTGCTGATCGGCAACCTGCTCGACAACGCCTTGCGCCACAACGAGCGCGCGAACGGCGCTGTGCGGCTGAACCTGTCGCGGGCGGGGCAGGGGGTGCGCATCGAGGTGCGCGACTTTGGCTCCGGCGTGCCTGAAGAATCGCTGGCGCAGATGGGCGAGCCCTTCTACCGGCCCGATGAATCGCGCAGCCGCGCCAGCGGCGGCGTGGGCCTGGGCCTGAGCCTGTGCAAGCTGATCGCTTCGGCGCACGGCAGCGAGCTTTCGATCCGCAACGCCGGGCCGGGGCTGGAGATCAGCCTGATCCTGGGTGCTGCATGAGACCGCAACACGAGCCTGCTACATTGCGGCCGACTTTACCCTCAGCGCCTGCGGCGCCTCCTCCATGTCCGCTCTTGTTCGCATCGCTTCCGGCCTGGCCTTGGCAGGCCTGCTGACCCTTCAGCCAGCCCATGCCGATTTCAACATTCCGGGCTTCGAGCTTGTCCACACCTCACCCGTGGAGACCAGCCTGGCCAATCCCGATCTGCGCGAGCCGCTCGTCGTATGGCGCGAGATGATCGACGCGGCCAAGACCGAGATCGACTTCGGCGAGTTCTATGCCGTGAGCAAGGCCGGTGAGCCGCTGGAGCAGATTCTGGTGAGGCTGGAAGCGGCCGCCGCACGCGGCGTCAAGATCCGCTTCCTGATGGAGGCCAAGGGCCGGCCGCTGTCCGAGGCGGCCACAATCGAGCGGCTGCAGAAGATCCCCGGCCTGGAGTTCCGCACGCTCGACTATTCCAAGATCACGGGCAACGGCATCATCCACGCCAAGTACTTCATTGTGGACAAGAAGCAGGCTTTCGTGGGCAGCCAGAACTTCGACTGGCGCTCGCTGGAGCACATCCACGAGACGGGCCTGCGCGTCAGCGATGCTACGGTGGTGGGCGAGCTGCAGGCCGTCTTCGAGCAGGACTGGCAGGCCCAGGCCCTGGTGGAGATGGGCAAGACCGTGCCCACGCTGCCGCAGTCGGCCGAGGCTTTCGACATCAGCCGCCCGGTGATGCTGCTTTCGAGCCCGCAGGCCTACAACCCGCTGGGCGTTGGCGATTCGGAAACCGTACTGCCACGCCTGCTGGCCGAGGCCAAGCATGAGGTGCGCATTCAGTTGCTGGATTACGCGCCGCTGAGCTACGCACCGGGTCAACGTCCCTTCTACGCGGTAATCGACAACGCGATCCGCGCGGCGCTGGCGCGCGGCGTGACGGTCAAGCTGATGGTCTCGAACTGGAACACCGAAACACCGGCCATCTACCACCTCAAGAGCCTGGCCGTGCTGCCCCATATGGAGCTGAAGATCGTCACGCTGCCCCATCCCGCCAGCGGCTTCATTCCCTATGGCCGCGTGATCCACACCAAGACCATGGTGATCGACAACCAGGTCGCCTGGGTGGGCACCAGCAACTGGAGCGGCGGCTACATGGACAAGTCGCGCAACCTGGAAATCGTGCTGCGCAACGAGCCGCTGGCGCAGCGTCTGGCAGCGCTGCATGAGCAGACCTGGAGTTCGGCTTATGCGGTGCCGATCGACATCAACAAGACCTACCCCAAGCCTGCAAAGGGCTCGCCGGCAGAAACAGCGAAGCCCTGATTGCTTTTGCGCCGGCCGGCGTTTTGACTCGCCCGGCGGCGAGCCGAAACGCCGGGGTGGCACCAGGCATTACATGAACAGGTGTTCGCCGGCGTTTTCACCGCCGAGCACCACATAGTTCACCTTGCGCAAGTCAGCCAGCGTCCTGCCGCCCGCATAAGACACCGAGCTCTGCAGGTCTTCCTGCATCTCGCGCAGCGTGTCGCTGAGCTTGCCCTTGACGGGCTCGAGGATGCGCTTGCCTTCCACGTGCTTGTACTCGCCCTTGTTGAAGTCCGAGGCCGAGCCGTAGTACTCCTTGTAGAGCTTGCCGTCCATCTCGACGGTCTTGCCCGGCGATTCCTCGTGGCCGGCGAACAGCGAGCCGACCATCACCATGGCGGCGCCGAAGCGCACGCTCTTGGCGATGTCGCCGTGGTGGCGGATGCCGCCATCGGCCACGATGGGCTTGGTGGCCACGCGCGCGCACCACTTCAGCGCCGAGAGCTGCCAGCCGCCGGTGCCAAAGCCGGTCTTCAGGCGCGTGATGCAGACCTTGCCCGGGCCGATGCCGACCTTGGTGGCGTCGGCGCCCCAGTTCTCCAGGTCGATCACGCCTTCGGGTGTGCCCACGTTGCCGGCGATGACGAAGGTCTGCGGCAGCTTGTTCTTGATGTGCTCAATCATGCGGCGCACGCTCTCCGCGTGGCCATGGGCGATGTCGATGGTGATGTAGTCGGCGCCCAGGCCTTCGCTTGCCAGGCGGTCGATGATGGCGTAGTCGGCGGCTTTCACGCCGGCGCTGATCGAGACGTACAGGCCCTTCTCGCGCATGGCACGGGCGTAGGCCACGGTGTCCAGGTCGAAGCGGTGCATGACGTAGAAGTAGTCGTTGGCGGCCATCCATTCAGTGATGGACTCGTCCACGACGGTCTTCATGTTGGCGGGCACCACCGGCAGTTTGAATCGGCGCGGGCCGAACTCGATGCTGGTGTCGCAATCGGCGCGGCTCTCCACGCGGCACTTGCGGGGCAGCAGGAGGATGTTGTCGTAGTCAAAGATTTCCATGATTCAAGTTCGCATAGTCGGGGTGCGTTGCGGGCAGTGCACCACCTGGGCTGCGAGCGCTTGATTGGAGACCCGGTTCCGTCCACGAGGCCATGCAGCGGGGCATGGTGCAGACGAAAAAAACCGGACGCCAAATTTGGGCCCGGTGATTGATTCTACGCGGGTTGGCACCCGATGCCGGCCGGGTCGTTAAAATCCGCGCCCCACCCGGCATTTCCGGGCAAATTTCCGGTCAGACCCCATGAGCGCACCCATCCAAGCCGTCATCACCGGCACCGGCCTCTACCAGCCGCCGCATGTCATCACCAACGCGGAACTGGTCGAGTCCTTCAACCGTTATGCCGACCTGTTCAACGAGCAGAACGCCGCGGCGATTGCCGAGGGCGCGGTGGCGGCGCTGACGCATTCGAGCGTCGAGTTCATCGAAAAAGCCTCCGGCATCAAGCAGCGTTATGTGATCGACAAGGCCGGCGTGCTGGACCCGACGCGCATGTACCCGCGCTTTGCCGAGCGGGCCGATGACGAGCTCTCGCTGATGGCCGAGATCGCCGTGGACGCTGCGCGCAAGGCCATCGCCGCCGCGGGCCGCAAGCCCGAGGACGTGGACGCCGTGCTGTGCTCGTCCGCGAACATGCAGCGCCCCTATCCGGCCATGGCGGTGGAGATCCAGCAGGCGCTGGGCGCGGGCGGCTACGGCTTTGACATGAACGTGGCCTGCTCCTCGGCCACCTTCGCCATCGAGCAGGCGGCCAACGCGATTCGCAGCGGGCAGTCCAAGTGCGTGCTGGTGGTCAACCCCGAGATCACCTCCGCGCACCTGGAGTGGAAGGACCGCGATTGCCATTTCATCTTCGGCGACGTGTGCACGGCCGTGCTGGTCGAGCGCGCCGATACGGCTGTGTCCACCGAGCAATGGGACGTGCTGGGTACCAAGCTCGTGACCCAGTTCTCCAACAACATCCGCAACAACTTCGGCTTCATGAACCAGGCCGAAGACGCGCCCGCCGACGCGCGCGACAAGAAGTTCCGCCAGGAGGGTCGCAAGGTCTTCAAGGAAGTCGTGCCGCTGGCTGCCGCGCACATCGAGGCGCATCTGCAGTCGCTGGGCTTCGAGCCCACGGCCGTGCGCCGCTTCTGGCTGCACCAGGCCAACCTCGGCATGAACCAGCTCGTGATCAAGAAGCTGATTGGCCAGGATCTGGCCGAGGCCGGCCCGGACGTGGCGCCGCTGATTCTCGACACGTATGCCAACACGGCCTCAGCCGGCTCGGTTATCGCCTTCCACGAGCACAGCGCTGACCTGAAGAGCGGCGACGTCGGTGTGATCTGCTCGTTTGGCGCGGGCTACTCGATCGGCAGCGTCGTCATCAAGAAGCGCTAGAAGCGGATCGAGAACCCGACGGTCCACTGCCAGTCGGGGCTCTGGTGGTTGATGCCGCGGAACACCGCGGCGTCCACCTGCATGTCGGGGCTGAGCAGATAGCTGACGCCCGTGTCCAGCGTCACCAGCTTGCCGCCGTTGCGAGCTGAGGCGAGCTGTTGGCCGGCCAGTTCCACGAAGGCGTGGGTCTTGTCGTTGAGCGCCTTGCCCAGGCTCAGGGCCAGCACGCCGCCGGTGTAGTTCTGGCCCGCATCGTTGCGGTCGCGGTAGAGGCCCGGCATCACGCTCAGGTCGAAGCCGGCCGGCAGATCCCATTCCAGCGGCAGATCGATTTCAGGCCGCGTGCCCTGGCCGCGAAAGCCGCCCGAGCCGGTGGCGAAGCTCAGGTGCCCGAGCAGGCCCACGCTGGGCAATGCGCCTTCGCCCTCCAGCAGATGCCATTTGGCGCCCAGGCCTAGGTCGCCCCAGCCGTGCTGCGTGACGCCGTCCTGGCTCTGGCGCTGGTAGCCGTCGCCGTCGACGCGTAGTTCCCAGGCTTCGCTGAGGCCGATGCGCACAAGAAACGGCGTGCCCCAGCTGCGCTCGCCGGAGCTTTTGTCGCCGGCCAGGCCGGTCTCCAGTTGCACGCGACCCTTGCCGATCACGTCGGCGCCATTGGCGATGTCGGGCCGGTCGGTGTTGATAGTGTCATCGGCCCAGGCCGGCAGCGAGCCCAGGGCGAGTGCCAGACATAACGCGAATTTCATGCGGATATTCCTTCTCATTGCGTCGATGCGCTGGCGGGAGCCGATGCGCCAGGCGCCGCGTCCTCCATGCCCAGCGTCTTGATGCCGGCATCGCCCGCGTACTCCTCGAAGCTCCAGTCGCCGCCGGACATCACCACGCCATCGGGCGGAGCGATCTCGCGCACCGGGACGTTCTTGAGCGCCACGGCCATGTAGTCGATCCAGACGGGCAGGGCCAGGCCGCCGCCCGATTCGCGGTCGCCAAGGCCGCGTGGCTGGTCGTAGCCGATCCAGACGACCGCGGCCAGCGAAGGCTGGAAGCCGGCGAACCAGGCGTCCACCGAATCGTTGGTGGTGCCGGTCTTGCCATACAGGTCGGGCCGCTTGAGTGCGGCCTGGGCGCGGGCCGCCGTGCCGCTGCGTGTGACCTCCTGCAGCAGGCTGTCGATGACGAAGGCATTGCGCTCGGAGATGGCGCGTTTACTGTCAGTGGCCGAGGCCACTTCGCTCGCGGCGCTCGATGCGCTGGGGGCCGCGGCCTGCGGCGCAATGGCGCCGGCCTCGAACAGCACGCTGCCATCGGCATCGGTGATCTTGGTGATCAGCAGCGGCGTAGTGCGCAGGCCGCCATTGGCGAAGACGGCATAGGCGCCCGCCATCTGCAGCGGCGTGACCGAGCCGGAGCCCAGGCCCATCGTCAGGTTGTCGGGGATCTTGTCCTCGTCAAAGCCGAAGCGCGTGGCCCAGTCGCGCGCGCGCTCGGCACCGAGCAGCTGCATGATGCGCACCGTCACCAGGTTCTTGGAATGGGCCAGGGCCTGGCGCACGCTCATCGGGCCATCGAAAGTGCCTTCGTAGTTCTTGGGCTCCCAGTCGCCGATGGTGATGGGCGCGTCATTGACGATGGTCGAAGGCGTCACGCCCTGCTCAAGCGCCGCCGAATAGACGAAGGGCTTGAAGCTCGAACCCGGCTGGCGCCAGGCCTGCGTCACATGGTTGAACTGGTTGCGGGCGAAGTCGAAACCGCCCACCAGCGCATGCACGCGGCCAGTGCCGGGTTCCATCGCCACGAAAGCACCTTCGGCCTCCGGCGATTGCGCCACCACCCAGCTGTTCTTGGGGCCGATCTTGAGCACGCGGATGATGGAGCCGCGCTCGATGCGCAGCGAATCCTTGGCCTTGGGCGAGAGCGCGCCCTGCACATTGCGCAGGCCCTCCCCGCTGATCTCCAGGTCTTCGCCGCTTTGCAGGCTGGCCAGCACCTTGCCGGACTGAACCCGCGTGACCACGGCCGAGCGCAGGTCGTCGTTGTCCGGGTGGTCAGCCAGGGCTTGCGTGATGGCGGCGTCTTCTTCGGACGCATCGTCAGGCAGTTCGACAAAGCCTTCCGGCCCGCGGTAGGCCTTGCGGCGTTCCAGCTCCAGCAGGGTGCGGCGCAGGGCGTGGTAGGCGGCGTCCTGCTCCGGTGCCACCAGGGTGGTCGTGACCCGCAGGCCGCGCGTGTAGCTCTCCTCGCCGTATTGCGCCACGACGGCCTGACGCGCCATCTCAGCGGCATATTCGGCATGCAGGCGGGCATCCTGCGGGCTGCGGATGTGCAGTTTCTCTTCGCGCGCGGTCTTCTCCTCTTCCGCGCCGATCATGCCGGTCTCACGCATGCGCAGCAGCACGACGTGCTGGCGACGGGTGGCGCGTTCAAGGTTGACGATGGGATTGGCGTAGCCAGGGTTTTGCGGCAAGCCGGCCAGCATGGCCGTCTCGGCGATGTCCAGCTCCTTTAGCGGCTTGCCGAAGTAGGCGTTGGCGGCAGCCGAGAAGCCATAGGCGCGCTGGCCCAGGTAGATCTGGTTCATGTAGATCTCAAGGATCTGGTCTTTGGTGAGCTCGCCTTCGATCTTCTTGGCCAGCAGCATCTCGATGAACTTGCGCGAGTACAGCTTCTTCTTGGTCAGGTAGAAATCGCGTGCCAGCTGCTGCGTGATGGTCGATGCGCCCTGGCTGCGACTGTGGAAGAGATTGCTCAGGCCGGCGCGCAGGATGCCGGTGTAGGAGATGCCGCCATGCTCGTAGAAATCGGCGTCCTCCACGGCCAGCAGGGCTTGCTGCATGCGCTTGGGGATTTGCGCCAGCGGCAGGTAGTCGCGCCGTTCCGCGCCGTACTCGGCCATCAGCACGTTGTCGGCCGAGTACACGCGCAGCGGCAGCTTGGGCCGGTAGTCGGTCAGCTCGGAGATGTCGGGCAAGGTCGGATAGATCAGCGCGGCCGCGATGCCGAGCAGCAGGGCCACTAGGGCGACGAGGCCGGCGGCGATCAAGGCAATGCGTTTGCGTGCGGCAGGGGAGGGCAACTGCATGGATGTCCTGTTTGTAAGCAGTGGCGGGATTATGGCGATGCGGTATCGTGCCGCCCATGAGCGATATGAGTTTTTTCTGGCATGACTACGAAACCTTCGGCCGCGTGCCGCGGCGTGATCGGCCTGCACAGTTCGCCGGCGTTCGCACCGACGCTGAGTTGAACGAGATCGGCCCGCCGCTGATGCTGTACTGCCAGCCGGCCGATGATTTTCTGCCTGACCCCGAATCCTGCCTGCTGACCGGCATCGTGCCGCAGACCTGTCTGCAACAAGGTGTGCCCGAGCCCGAGTTTGCCAAGGCCATCGAGGACCAGCTGGCGCTGCCCGGCACGGTCGGCGTGGGTTACAACACCATCCGCTTTGACGACGAGGTCACGCGCTTCCTGTTCTGGCGCAATCTGATCGATCCCTATGCGCGCGAGTGGCAGAATGACTGCGGGCGATGGGACCTCCTCGACGTGGTGCGATGTGCGTATGCGCTGCGGCCCGAAGGGATCGAATGGCCCAGGCACGAAGACGGGCGGCCTTCATTCAAGCTCGAACATCTGAGCACGGCCAATGGCCTGCTGCATGAGGCCGCGCACGACGCGCTCTCCGACGTGCGCGCTACCATCGGCCTGGCCCGGCTGCTCCGCGACAAGCAGCCCAAGCTCTTCGAGTTCTGCCTGCGCCTGCGCAAGAAGGAAGCCGTGTGGGCCGAGATCGGCGTGGGCCGGCCTTTCCTGCACATCTCCGGCATGTATGGCGTGGAGCGCGGCTGCATCGCCCTGGTGTGGCCGCTGGCGCCGCACCCGACGAACAAGAACGAGCTGATCGTCTGGGACTTGAGCGTCGATCCGGCCGAGCTGCTGACGCTCAACGCCGAGGCCATTCGCGCCCGCATGTTCGTCAAGCAGGAAGAACTGCCCGAAGGCGTGAGCCGGCTGCCGATCAAGACCGTGCATGTCAACAAGTCGCCGGTGGTGATCGGCAATCTCAAGACCCTGTCGCCAGCCATGGCCGAGAAATGGGGCTTGGACATCGAGCAGGGCCAGCGCTACGCGCAGTTGCTGGCGGAGAAGGGCCGTTTGCTCGATGGCCTCTGGAGCGATGTGTTCAAGCGCGAGCCGCTGCCGCCGCTGGACGTGGACGAAGACCTCTACGGCGGCTTCGTTTCCAACGACGACCGCCGCGCCCTGCAGCGCGTGCGTTCGCTGACGCCCGAGCAACTGGCCGAACGCGCCTTCCAGGGCAAGCTGGCGTTTGGCGACCATCGGCTGGAAGAGCTGGTGTTCCGCTGGCGCGCGCGCAACTTCCCCGCCTTGCTGTCGGAGGAAGAGCAGCAACGCTGGCAGGCGTACCGTGCCGAACGGCTGAGCGGCGAAGTGCTGGCAGCATTCGCCGAGCGCATTGACGAACTGGGCCAGGCCCTGGCCGAAGATGACGAACGCGGCCAGGAGATCCTGGGCGCCCTGTACGACTACGCGGAGCAGATCGCCCCGCAATAAGGGGAAGCCGATGAAATTCGCCGTTATGGGTTTGGTGCTGATGGCCGGCGCCGCGCAGGCCGACGAGGCGCAAATGAAGGCCTGGCAGGCCCAGGTCCGCCAGGTCGAATGCAGCTTTGCGGCCAGCATGGCCAAACGCGATCTGGCGGCTTTCGAGCAGCATCTGGCCGGACCGACGCTGTTCTTCGGTGGAGGAAGCCAGATCCTGGAAGGCAAGGCTGCTGTGGTGGCGGCCTGGAAACCCTTTTTCGACGGCCCGCAAGCCCCGTTCTCCTGGGAGCCCGACCAGATCGCCGTGGTGGGCGACGGCAGCTTGGGCTATTCCACCGGCCTGGTGCGCGACCCCAAGGGCGAGCTGATCGGTCGTTTCGCCTCGGTCTGGCGCCGGGAAGCGCCGGGCCGCTGGCGCATCATCATCGACCGTGGCGTGCCGCTGTCCGAGAAGGACAAGGCGCATCCGCAGCCTTCCGGCGAAGGCTGCCGGCCTGATGGTGAAAGGTTGCCTAACTGAGACGTTCAGCGGACTGCGGCAGGACATTCGGCACACGGCAAGCGCCTGGAAGGTCGCCGGGGTTTTCTTCCTCGCTCAAAACGGTTACACCAGCGGTAGTTTGAGGAGCAGACAGATGCAAACCCAGCAGGACGCCGGCGGATCGGCAGATTTGGTGGCCGCGCGCATGCGTGCGCTGCTCGTGCGTGCGCCGGCCGCCGTGGCCTTTGTGCGCGATGGCCGCTTCGAGGTGGTCAGCGAGGCCTTCAGTACGGCGTTCGGCCATGCGGATGACACCGATCTCACCGGCCGGCCGGTGCGCGACATCCATGTTTCCGACGCGGCCTTGGCCGGCGTGAGCGAGCGAATGGTCGCCGCCTTTGGCGCCGGTCGTCCGCTGGACGAGGAGATCGAATACGTGCGCGGCGACGGCAGCCGCTTCTGGGGCCGCCTGCAGGCCACGCCGCTGGACTGGAAGACGCCGGACGGTGAGGCCCTGTGGGTCGTCGAGGACGTGACCGCTGCGCGCCTGCAGCGCTCGCAGCCGACCTGGATCGCCAAGCACGACGGCCTGACCGAGCTGGCCAACCGACGCGAGTTCGAGCGCCGCCTGGCTGAGCATGTGGGCAGCCTGCGCCACAAGCCGGTGTCGGTGCTCTGGATCGACGTGGACAAGTTCAGCGAAGTGATCAAGAGCATGGGCCCCGAGGTGGGCGACCATTTCCTCTACGGCCTGGGCCAGATGCTGATCACCAAGGTGCGCGCCTCGGACATCGTCTCGCGCATCGAGGAGGATCACTTCGCGGTGCTGCTGCCCGATTGCGACCAGCATTTCGCAGAGATCGTGGCCGAGAAGATCCGCTCCTCCATCGCCGGCTATCGCCTGCGCTGGGGCCTGCATCGTGCGCGCGTCAAGGCCTGCGTGGGCGTGGTCCAGGTGCAGGAGACGCTGGAATCCATCGACGCAGTGCTGGGCGCCGCGGCGCTGGCTTGCACGGAGGCCAAGGCGGCGGGCGGCGATAGCGTCCGCGTCTTCGTTTCTGCTGGCCGATTCGAGGAATTGGCGGGCTGAAATCCCGCTATTTGGGGGATTTGCCAAATCCTGACGTGCAAGAACGCCGGAATCCGTCTATCCTTGCCGTTATGACTATTGATCTGTCCACCGCCCTGTCTGGCCTTTCTGCTGCCAACGAGCGCCTGCGCGCGTCGGCCAGCAATATTGCCGGCTTGGCGGATGCGAACCAGAAGCGCAGCCAGGTGAACCTCAGCACCGCCCCGACCGGCGGCGTGCGTGCGGATACGGTGCTGACGGACCAGCAGGTCCAGCCGACCAATGAAGTGGTCGAGCAGCAATCCGCCACCTATGCCTATGTAGCCAATCTGAAGGTCTTGCAGACCCAGTTGCGCGCTGAGGGCACTGTGCTCGACATCCAGGCCTGACCGAGCGTCTCGGCGGCGGGCCTGTTTCCAGTCGTCTCAGACCAAACCCTGCTTGCTCGCCAGCACCGCCGCTTCCGCGCGGCTGGACACATTGAGCTTCTTGTAGATGCTCTTGATGTGATCGTTCACGGTGAACCACTTGATACCCATCAGGTTGGCGATTTCCTTGATGAATCAACAACTTGGCGGGCTTTGAGGGGTTTGGTGAAGCGGCTGTAGAGGGCCTTTTTGGGCGTTTGTGCCACCAATGTTCCAACGACGTGATCGAAAAGGAACATTGGCATGGCATCCATCATTGAACGGGGAGGGCGCTTCCTCGTGCGCGTTCGGGTCCAGGGGGCTCCAGCGGTCTCCAAGACTTTCCAGCGGCGCAGCGATGCGGAACGCTGGGGGCGCAAGACTCAGGCCGAACTGGAGGCCGGTATATGGGTTCCCGAGAAGAAGCCCGCACCAACCCTGCGGGAGGCCGTCCAGGAGTACCGGAAGACCGTCGGCGCGAAGCTGCGCGGGGCGGCCTACTACGCGCGGCACTGGGACGCCTACGAGGCCCTTCTGTGGGCCGCAAAGCCCATCGACCAGGTGACACCGCATGACCTGGCAACGTGGCGCGATAGCCTCCTGGAGCGCGGCCTGAGCGCCGGGACCGTGCGCAAGGACATCACGTTGCTGTCCTGCGTGTTCACCTATGCGGTGAAGCAGCGGCAGTGGATCGACCGCAACCCCACAAGCTTGATCGTGTGGCCGAAGCCGGCGCCCGGACGGACCCGTGTGGTCTCAGATGACGAGATGCACTACTTGCTGGCCGCTGCTGACCGGAGCAAGGCGGCATGGATGAGGCCCACCATCTGTGTCAAATCTGTGCCAATCTTGTGCCACAACTTCGCCACGAAAGGCCCCTTGCAGGCCCCCAAAGGCTGTGTTTCAATCGCTTCCGCCTCATCCGAGGCAGACATTGGTGGCACAGATTTGAAGAGGTCTAGGCGCGGCTAAGTGGTTGGTTCTGAAGGCAAATCAGACCAAACCCTGCTTGCTCGCCAGCACCGCCGCTTCCGCGCGGCTGGACACATTGAGCTTCTTGTAGATGCTCTTGATGTGATCGTTCACGGTGAACCACTTGATACCCATCAGGTTGGCGATTTCCTTGATGGTGAAGCCCTTGCTGAGGTAGGTCAGCACTTCGTTTTCGCGCGGAGTGAGGCGCTCCCACTCGGGCGGCGGCTCCAGCGCGACGCTGCCGCGGCCTGGTGCGAATTGCGAACTGGACGAGAGGCCGCCGAAGCCGGAATTGAGCGGGATCGGGCCGCTGTCTCCCGTTGAGCCCGGGCGGAAGTGCGAGAGCAAGCGGCGGGCGATGGCGGGCGAAAGCGGCGGCTGGCCGCGCACGATGCGCTGCAACTCCTCGACCAACACCTCGAAGCGGTCCTCCTTGAGCAGGTAGCCGTCGGCCCCGCATTGCAGAGCGGGGAAGAGGTGGTCGTCGTCCGAGTAGAGGGTGGTGACGATCTTGGTGGCCGGTGCACGGGCCAACTCGGCCAGGAACTCCATGCCATTGCCGTCGGGCAGTTCAAGGTCCACAAGAATCAGCTTGAAGCCTTGTTCGGGAGCATGTGATGCAAGCCGCGCGACTTGCTTGCGTGCGTTCTCCAGATCGCCGACTTCGGTGATCTCCATCTCGTCGCTGAAGCTTTCGCGCACGACGCGACACAGGAAGCTGCGCGCGACCGGGTTGTCTTCAATGATCAGTACTTTGACGGCCATGTTGTAGGTTTCTCCAAGCCCTGCATTGATACTAGCGCACATCCCCAAAGGGCATCACAGTTGTAGCCATTAGTTGGCCCTATTTCCAAAGGGGAAGCCCAGGGGGCTTGCGCAGGATCATGGCGCGCTGTGCGGGCCCGTGAACGAGGCTGCCCGCCCCCCGGGGCTTTTCGGCAGATGCAGCTTGCACTGTAGGCGCGTCGGTGCTGCCACAATCCAGCCATGCGCATCCTCATTTCGAATGACGACGGCTATCTGGCGCCGGGTCTACACGCGCTGGTCAAGGCCTGCGAAGGCCTGGGCCAGATCGACGTGATCGCTCCTGAACAGAACGCCAGCGGAGCCTCCAACTCACTCACCCTGAGCCGGCCACTGTCGGTGCACACGGCTGCCAACGGTTTTCGTTTCATCAACGGCTCGCCCTCCGATTCGGTGCATCTGGCGCTGACCGGCGTGCTGGGCCATCGGCCGGATCTGGTGCTTTCGGGTATCAACAACGGCGCCAATATGGGCGACGACACGCTGTATTCCGGCACCGTGGCTGCGGCGACCGAGGGTTTTCTTTTCGGCATTCCCTCGATTGCCTTCTCGCAGGTGGAAAAGGGCTGGGGTGAATTGGATGCAGCAGCTGCAGCGGCCCGCGCCTTGGTGGAGCAGGTGATCGCTGGCGGCCTGGCCCAGCCCTTCCTGCTCAACGTGAACATCCCCAACCGCGCCGATGCGGCGAGCTTGCCGCGCCGCATCACGCGCCTGGGCCGCCGGCACGCCAGCCAGCCGGCGATCCACCAGCAGAGCCCGCGCGGCGAGGCCATCTACTGGATCGGCCCGGCGGGCGATGCCCGGGAGGCGGGCGAGGGCACGGACTTCCATGCCACCGCGAATGGCCAGGTCTCGATAACGCCGCTGCAGGTGGATTTGAGCGACCACGCTGGACTGCCGCAATGGCGTGCGCGCCTGGGCCTGCCGGCATGAGCGAATCCAAGGCCAAGCCGCGCAGCTTTCCGCTTGGGCTTGACAAGGTCAGCAAGGCGCCGACGGGCGCTGCTCGGCCGGTGCTGATGCCGCAACGCCATCTGCAGCAGGCGGCGGCCGATGCCGCGCGCCGGGCCGCGCCCAGCGGGCTCGGGCTCGATTCGGCCCAGGTGCGCCAGCGCATGGTGCAGCGCCTGCGCCGCGACGGCTTGAGCGACGAGCGCGTGCTGCAAGCCTTTGCGGAAGTGCCGCGCCATGAGTTCGTGGACACGGCCCTGGCCATCCAGGCCTACGAGGACACCAGCCTGCCGATCGGCCATGGCCAGACGATCTCCAAGCCCTCGGTGGTGGGGCGCATGCTGGCCTTGCTGATGATGGGTGCCAAGGCGTCGTCGCACGGACATCTGGGCGCCTGTATGGAGATCGGCACGGGCTGTGGCTATCAGGCCGCCTTGCTGGGCGGCCTGAGCCGCCAGGTGGTTTCCATCGAGCGGCTCAAGCCCCTGCACGACAAGGCCATCGAGAACCTCGGCGTGCAGCGTCGGCGGAACATCCGGCTGGTCTACGGCGACGGCCGGCTGGGCCATGCGCCCAACGCGCCCTACGACAGCATCGTGGCGGCTGCCGGCGGTGAAGACATCCCGGCGGCCTGGCTGGCGCAGCTCGCGCCGGGCGGGCGCCTGGTGGCGCCGATGGCCAAGCCGGGTGGGCGCACGCAGGTGCTGGTGGTGGTGGACCATGTGCTGGAAGGCGGTGCCAGCCGCTATCTGCGCAGCGAGCACGAGGGCGTCCTCTTCGTCCCTCTAAAATCCGGCGTTCTCTGAGCGCGGCTTGCCGCCCCTCGACAACACAACTGAACAACACAGCAACGACGCATGACTTCACAACGCCTCTCGTCGATCCGTTTCGTCTTCGTCGCCCTGACGGCCGTGATGCTCGCGGCCTGCACCCACGTTTCGCTCAAGGAGCCGGCGCCGGTTGAAAGCCGTCCGGTCAAGGTCAAGCCCACGCCTGCAGCTGCGAGTGCGCCGGCTGCCGCCGCCAGCACTGCAGAGCCGGAGGAGGGCAAGCCGCAACCAGGCTTCTATACCGTCAAGCCCGGCGACAGCCTGATCCGCATCGCGCTGGACAACGGCCAGAACTGGCGCGACATCCAACGCTGGAACCAGATCGACAACCCCAATCGGATCGAGGTGGGGCAGGTGCTCCGCGTGGTGCCGCCGACGGTTGACGCAAGTGCCGTGCAGACCAAGCCGATCACCAGCGCCAAGGCCGATGTGCGTCCGCTTGACAGTAAGCCTGCGCCGGCCGCCTCGGCACCTGGCGCCGCTTCTGCGCCCACTGTGACGCCGCCTGCAGCCACTGCAGCCGCAGCGCCGCGCAGCGACGACGACACGAGCTGGGCCTGGCCTGCTGCTGGCAACTTGATCAGCGGTTTTGACGAACAGCGCAACAAGGGCCTCGACATCGGCGGCAAGGTCGGCGATCCAGTGCTCGCGGCCGCGGATGGCCGAGTGGTCTATGCGGGCTCTGGCTTGCGTGGCTACGGCAATCTCGTCATCATCAAGCACAACGACACCTACCTCACTGCTTACGCGCACAATCAGACCTTGCTGGTCAAGGATGAACAGCTGGTGCGCAAGGGTCAGAAGATTGCCGAAATGGGTTCCACCGACAGCGATCAAGTCAAGCTGCACTTTGAAGTGCGCAAGCTCGGCAAGCCGATTGATCCGGCACGTCTGCTGCCGACCCGGTAGCCTCTGAACGGGCGCTCTCGTCATGCCATGAAACGCGTTGCGCCCAAATCTGCTGAAACCTCGCACCCACCGCCAGCCCTGCTGGCCGGCAACGGTTTTGCCTTGGACAAGGCGCTCGATGGCGATGCGGCGCCGGTCGATATCGAAGCCCAGCTGCTGCGCAACGGCGGAGCCGGCGATGTGGAAGTGGGCAACGCCCTGCAAGCCTATTTGCGCGACATCCGCCGCACGCCGCTGCTGAATCCTGAGCAGGAATTTGCCACCGCGCAGGCTGCGCGCGGCGGCTGTTTCGAGTCGCGTCAGGCGATGATCAAGCACAACCTGCGTCTGGTCGTCAGCATCGCCAAAAACTACCTCGGCCGCGGCCTGCCCATGAGCGATCTGATCGAGGAAGGCAACCTCGGCTTGATGCACGCCATCGGCAAGTTCGAGCCGGAGCGCGGCTTCCGTTTTTCCACCTACGCGAGCTGGTGGATACGCCAGAGCATTGAGCGCGCGCTCATGCACCAGGCGCGGCTGGTGCGCCTGCCGGTGCACATCGTGCGCGAGCTCAACCAGGTGCTGAAGGCGCGCCGCATGCTCGAAGCCCAGCAAGGCCAGCGCGGTGAAGAGGCGCAGGTGCGTGCCGAAGACATCGCCGCCGTGCTCGGCAGGCCGGCCATCGAAGTGAACGAATTGCTGGCCTATGCCGAGCTGCCCAGCTCGCTCGATTCGCCGGTGGATCGCACCACCGAAGGCGGCGAGTCCCTGATGGACATGGTGGCCGACGACCAGGCGGTCGATCCGCTGGGCTTGAGGCTCAGCCATGAGCTGGCGACGCTGCTGGGCCATGGCCTGGCCTCGCTCAACGAGCGCGAGCGCGAGGTGCTGGCCGGGCGCTACGGGCTCTCTGATCGCGAACCCGAGACACTCGACGTGCTGGCCATCCGCCTCGGGCTCACGCGCGAGCGCATCCGCCAGATCCAGCTCGAAGCGCTGGCCAAGCTCAAGCGCAATATGGCGCGCCAGGGCATTGATCGGGACTCGATCTTTTAGGCCGCTTTGCTTGCCCGCCTAAAATTACGGGCATGACGCAGAACTCGGAATGGCTCAAGGTCGAATCGCTGGACCTTGAAGCCCAGGGCGTGGCCCACAACACAGAAGGCAAGGTCGTATTCATCGAAGGCGCGCTGCCCGGTGAGGAGGTGCAAGTCACCGTCGGCCGCAAGAAGAACAACTGGGAGCAGGGCACGCTTGTCGCTCTGCGCCGCGAAAGCTCACAGCGCGTGGTGCCCGGCTGCCCGCATTTCGGCCTGCACGCCGGCGCTTGCGGCGGCTGCAAGATGCAGCATCTCCACACCGGAGCCCAAGTGGCCGTCAAGCAGCGGGTGGTGGAGGACAACCTCTGGCATCTGGGCAAGGTCAAGCCGGAAACGCTGTTGCGTCCCATCGAAGGCCCCGCCTGGGGATACCGTTATCGCGCCCGCTTCTCTGTGCGCTATGTGGCGAAGAAAGGCCAGGTGCTAATTGGCTTCCACGAGCGCAAGAGCCGCTACGTGGCCGACATGCAGGTCTGCAAGGTCGTTCCGCAGAAGATCAGCGACATGCTGCTGCCGCTGCGTGAGCTGATCATGAGCATGGCCGAGCGCGACCGCCTGCCGCAGATCGAGCTGGCCATGGGCGACGAGGTCATTGCCCTGGTGCTGCGCCACCTGAACCCGCTGCCCGAGGGCGACAAGGCCCTGCTGCGCGCCTTTGCCGCCGAGCATGGCGTGCAATGGTGGCTGCAGCCGAAGGGGCCGGACACGGTGCATCTGCTTGACGAAGGCGGCACGCAATTGGCGTATTCGCTGCCCGAGTTCGGCGTGGTGATGCCCTTCAAGCCGACCGACTTCACCCAGGTCAATCCGCACATCAACACGGTGCTGGTCGGCCGCGCTTTGCGATTGCTGCGCGTGCAGCGCGATGAGCGCGTGATCGACTGGTTCTGCGGCCTCGGCAACTTCACCTTGCCGCTGGCCACGCAGGCGCGCGAGGTGCTCGGCATCGAGGGCAGCGAGACGCTGGTGCAGCGCTCGCGCGAGAACGCCGAGCGCAATGGCTTGGCCGGCAACACGAGTTTCGTCGCCCGCAACCTGTTCGAGATGACGCCCCAACTGTTGGCTGCCGACGGCGTGGCCGACAAGTGGCTGGTGGACCCGCCGCGCGAAGGCGCTTTCGCGCTGGCCAAGGCCGTGGCCGACATCGCCCAGGACCCGAGCCTGGCGCCGGGCTGGACACCGCCCAAGCGCATCGTCTACGTCTCCTGCAACCCGGCCACGCTGGCGCGGGATGCCGGGCTGCTGGTCAATGTGGCGGGCTACCGCTGCACGGCGGCGAGCGCGGTGAACATGTTCCCGCACACGGCTCATGTGGAAAGCATCGCGGTCTTCGAAAGCGATGCTTCGGAGTAGGCTCATATCGGTGAGCGATGTGATGCCGTAACCAAAGTATTGCAGTCTTCGAACGGAACGACTGAGCGCGCTTTGTCCGTCTGAATTCGGTGTTAGCCCGGGGATGCGTCTTCGGAAGTTGAAGTACAAAATAGCTAAACAAATGGATGTTTAGTTGTAATTTCAAGCGTCCGAAAACCAGACGGAGGAGCATCGTGGGATTCATGCGTCTGCCAGCCCTGATCCTGGCCTTGTTGATCTATGCGAGTCTGCAGCCGGCATCGGCTCAGACCGATGCGCCAGCGCTGAAGCGCGGCGTCAATATCGTCGGCTACGACCCGCTCTGGAAGGACCCGGCACAGGCGCGCTTCCAGCTGCGCCATATGCAGGCGATCAAGGATGGGGGCTTCGACCACGTGCGGATGAACCTGCACGCCTTCGCCTACATGGACGCCGACTACAAGCTCTCGGCCGATTGGCTCAAGACGCTGGACTCCCTGGTGGATGCGGGTCTGAAGGCCGGCCTGCAGTTGATCCTCGATGAACACAACTTCGAGGAATGCTCCAACGACGTGGCTGCCTGCCGACCGCGGCTGCAAGCCTTCTGGCGACAGATGGCAGCGCACTACCGGGACGCGCCCCCGGCGGTGCTGTTCGAGATCCTGAATGAGCCTCATGGCGCGCTGGACGCGGCCTGGAACGAGGTGCTGGCCGAGAACCTCAAGATCATCCGCGAATCCAATCCCACGCGACGCGTCGTCGTCGGGCCGGCGCGCTGGAATTCGCTGGACCTGCTCGACAGCCTGCGCCTGCCCGAGGCCGACCGCAACCTCGTCGTGACCTTCCACTACTACACGCCCATGGAGTTCACGCACCAGGGCGCCTCGTGGGTGCTCGAGTTCAGCAAGCTTTCGGGTGTGAGCTGGGGCACCGCTTTCGACAAGGAGCGCCTGCAGAAGGATTTCGATCGCGTCAAGGCCTGGGCGGAACGCAGCAAGCGACCGATCCTGCTGGGCGAGTTCGGTGCGCTGGAGCGCGCAGGCATGGCGCCGCGCGCGATCTGGACGGACGCCATCGCGCGCGCCGCCGAAGCGCGGGGCTTCGGCTGGTCGTACTGGCAATTCGATTCCGATTTCGTGCTCTGGGACATGAAGAAGGACGGCTGGGTCAAGCCCATCCATGGCGCCCTGGTCCCCGAGCAAGCCGACCCCGCCATCACGGCGGCCATCGCCCGCACGGTCGATCCCGCGATGGAGTTCGTCATCAACACGGTGCGGTCCACGGCCTGGAATGTCTATGGCGACAAGCAGACCAACCTGCAGATCGCCTGCGAGGCGAGCGGCAAGAGCTGCCTGCGCATCGAGCTGCAGCAGCGCCTGGCTAACGCCTGGGACATCGGCGCCGTCATGCCCATCCTGGTCGATATCCACAAGGGCGACCGCTTGCAGGCCATGATCTGGGCGCGTATCGACAGCGACGATCCGAATGCCACGGCGGTCGTGCCCATGCTGCTGCAGATGGGCTCGCCGCCCTACACGAGCGTGGTGTCAGGCTCGGTGAAGCTGAGCAGCAAGATGGAGGCCGTGATGATCGGCGGTGTCGCGGCCGACAGCTTTGCTGCCGGCACGGTCAACCTGGCGTTGCAGCTGGGGCAGCTCGGCCAATCTGTGGTGCTGAGCGCACCGTACGTGCTGCGCAACTACAAAGCGGCCAGATAGTTGGGTTATCGTTGCGAGCATGAAGACCAAACCCGTTCTGAGCCTCGAGGATGCCCGCCGTATTGCCCTGGCTGCCGAAACCGAGGCGGCGCGCAACGGCTGGTGCGTGAGCATTGCCATCGTCGATGACGGTGGCCATCTGCTGTGGTTCCAGCGCCTGGATGGCGCTTCGCCCATCTCCGCGCAGATCGCGCAGGCCAAGGCGCAGACCGCGGCCTTGGGTCGGCGCGAGTCCAAGGGCTATGAGGACATGATCAACCAGGGGCGAGTCTCCTTCTTGAGCGCGCCTGGCCTGCAAGGCATGCTCGAAGGCGGCGTGCCCATCGTGGTGGACGGGCAGTATGTTGGAGCCGTCGGCGTCAGTGGCGTCAAGTCCACCGAGGATGCCCAGATCGCCAAGGCAGGCATCGCCGCGCTCTGATCGCGAACCCAGGTGCATTACAAAAATATGGCGGTTTGGGGCCCAAAACACGGGCCGGGATAACCCTGGTCGGTTATACTCGTTCGGTTTACCTGCAACCTACCGCCCCCTAGCGAAACTCCACCGTTTCCCCACCGGAATCCGGCTCGCTCGACGTCCTTTCAACCAAGAAAGACGACGTTTGAGCGGAGCGGAGCTGGGTGCGCGACATAGATGGAGTTTCCCGTGCTGCCCGATCTGCTTGCCCCCACCCCCGCGATCCTGGCTTTGGCAGACGGCACGGTCTTCAAAGGCGCCTCCATCGGCGCCGCCGGCCACACGGTGGGCGAGGTGGTGTTCAACACCGCGCTGACCGGCTACCAGGAAATCCTCACCGACCCGAGCTACTGCCGGCAGATCGTGACCCTCACGTATCCGCACATCGGCAACTACGGCGTTAACGACGAGGACGTGGAGGCCCAGAAGATCCATGCCGCCGGCCTGATCATCAAGGAACCGCCCATCCTTGATTCCAACTTCCGCAAGACCCGCACACTGCGGCAATACCTGCGCGACGAAGGCACGGTCGCCATCGCCCAGATCGACACGCGCCGCCTCACCCGCATCCTGCGCAGCAAGGGCGCGCAGAACGGCTGCATCCTCGCGCTGCGAGAGGGCGAGACGATCACCGAGGCTCACATCGCCGATGCGATTGCCAAGGCCAAGGCGGCATCGAGCATGGCCGGCCTTGATCTGGCCAAGGTGGTCAGCACGACCGAAGCACATCCCTGGACCGAGACCGAGTGGAAGCTCGGCAGCGGCTACGGCAAGCAGACCTCGCCGCGCTTCCACGTGGTGGCCTATGACTTCGGCGTCAAGCGCAACATCCTGCGCATGTTGGCCGAGCGCGGCTGCAAGATCACCGTGGTGCCGGCGCAAACGCCGGCCTCAGCGGTGTTCGACCTCGAACCCGATGGTGTCTTCCTCTCGAACGGTCCCGGCGATCCGGAACCTTGCGATTACGCAATCAAGGCCACGGCCCAGTTGATCGAAGCCGGCATCCCAACCTTCGGCATCTGCCTGGGCCACCAGATCATGGCCCTGGCCAGCGGCGCCAAGACCTTCAAGATGAAGTTCGGCCACCACGGCGCCAACCATCCGGTCAAGGACCTGGACAACGGCCGCGTCTCGATCACCAGCCAGAACCACGGCTTCGCGGTCGATGCCGAATCGCTGCCGGCCAACCTGCGCCCCACGCATGTGAGCCTGTTCGACGGCACGCTGCAGGGCCTGGCCCGCACCGACAAGCCGGCCTTCTGCTTCCAGGGCCACCCGGAAGCCAGTCCCGGCCCGCACGACATTTCCTATCTGTTTGATCGCTTCATCGGCCTGATGGCGAAGGCTTGAGGACATAACGCCATGGCAAAACGCACAGACATCAAGAGCATCCTCATCATCGGCGCCGGCCCGATCATCATCGGCCAGGCCTGCGAGTTCGACTACTCCGGCGCACAGGCCTGCAAGGCGCTGCGCGAGGAAGGCTACAAGGTCATCCTCGTCAACAGCAATCCTGCCACGATCATGACGGACCCGGACACGGCCGACGTCACCTACATCGAGCCCATCACCTGGCAGGTGGTCGAGAAGATCATCGCCAAGGAGCGCCCCGACGCCGTGCTGCCCACCATGGGCGGCCAGACCGCGCTGAACTGCGCGCTTGACCTGCACCGCCACGGCGTGCTCGACAAGTACAAGGTCGAGATGATCGGTGCCAACGAGCACGCGATCGAAAAGGCCGAGGACCGCCTGAAGTTCAAGGACGCGATGACCAAGATCGGCCTCGATTCGGCCAGGTCGGGTATCGCGCATTCGCTCGAAGAAGCCTGGGCGGTGCAGAAGCGCATCCAGGGCGAAGTCGGCGGCAACGGTTTCCCGATGGTGATCCGCCCGAGCTTCACGCTCGGCGGTTCGGGCGGCGGCATCGCCTACAACCCGGAAGAGTTCGAGGAGATCTGCAAGCGCGGCCTCGACCTCTCGCCGACCAACGAGCTGCTGATCGAGGAATCGCTAATCGGTTGGAAGGAATACGAGATGGAAGTGGTTCGCGACAAGGCGGACAACTGCATCATCGTATGCTCGATCGAGAACCTCGACCCGATGGGCATCCACACGGGCGACTCGATCACCGTGGCCCCGGCGCAGACGCTGACCGACAAGGAGTACCAGCTGCTGCGCAACGCCTCCATCGCCATCCTGCGCGAGATCGGCGTGGACACCGGCGGCTCGAACGTGCAGTTCTCGATCAACCCGGACAACGGCCGGATGATCGTGATCGAGATGAACCCGCGCGTGTCGCGCTCAAGCGCGCTGGCCTCGAAGGCGACGGGCTTCCCCATCGCCAAGATCGCCGCCAAGCTGGCCGTGGGCTACACGCTGGACGAGCTGAAGAACGACATCACCGGCGGCATCACGCCGGCGTCCTTCGAGCCCAGCATCGACTACGTCGTCACCAAGATCCCGCGCTTCGCCTTCGAAAAATTCCCGATGGCCGACTCACGCCTGACCACGCAGATGAAGTCGGTCGGTGAGGTGATGGCCATGGGCCGGACCTTCCAGGAATCGTTCCAGAAGGCGCTGCGCGGCTTGGAGACGGGCATCGACGGCCTCTCCGAGATCTCCAGCGACCGTGAAGAGATCGTGCAGGAGATCGGCGAGCCTGGCCCAGACCGCATCCTGTATCTCGGCGATGCCTTCCGCATCGGCATGAGCCTGAAGGAAGTGTTCGACGAGACCAAGGTCGATCCCTGGTTCCTGGCGCAGATCGAGCAGATCATCAAGATCGAGCTGAGCCTCAAGGGCCGCACGCTGGCAAGCCTGTCAACGCCGGAACTGCGCCTGCTCAAGCAGAAAGGCTTCTCGGACAAGCGCCTGGCCAAGCTGCTCGGCACCAACCAGCATGAGGTCCGCAAGGCCCGCTGGTCGCAAGGCGTGCGTCCGGTCTACAAGCGCGTGGACACCTGCGCGGCCGAGTTCGCCACCGAGACGGCTTATCTCTACTCCTGCTACGAAACCGAAGACGGTGAGTGCGAGGCCGAGCCCACGAGCAAGAAGAAGATCATGGTGCTGGGCGGTGGCCCCAACCGCATCGGCCAGGGCATCGAGTTCGACTACTGCTGCGTGCATGCAGCGCTCGCCATGCGCGAGGATGGTTACGAGACCATCATGGTCAACTGCAATCCCGAAACGGTCTCCACCGACTACGACACCTCGGACCGCCTCTACTTCGAGCCGGTAACGCTGGAAGACGTGCTTGAGATCGTGGCCAAGGAAAAGCCGGTCGGCGTGATCGTGCAGTACGGCGGCCAGACGCCGCTCAAGCTCGCACTCGACCTCGAAGCCAACGGCGTGCCCATCATCGGCACCTCGCCGGATTCCATCGACATGGCCGAGGACCGCGAGCGCTTCCAGAAGCTGCTGCATGAGCTGAACCTCAAGCAGCCGCCCAACCGCATTGCGCGCAATGAGGACCAGGCTGTGGCGCTGGCCAACGAGATCGGCTATCCGCTGGTCGTGCGCCCGAGCTACGTTCTGGGCGGCCGCGCCATGGAAATCGTGCACGGCGACAAGGATCTCGAGCGCTATATGCGCGAAGCCGTGCGCGTGAGCGAGAAGTCGCCCGTGCTGCTGGACCACTTCCTGCAGGACGCGGTGGAAGTGGACGTGGACTGCATCTGCGACGGCAGCGACGTCATGATCGGCGGCATCATGGAGCACATCGAAGCGGCCGGCATCCACAGCGGCGACTCGGCCTGCTCGCTGCCACCGTACACGCTGTCCGCCGAGGTGCAGGACGAGCTGCGTCGCCAGACTGCAGCGATGGCCCGCGCGCTCAAGGTCGTCGGCCTGATGAACGTGCAGTTCGCCATCCAGGGCGATGTGACGCAAGGCGTCTCGGCCTGCACGATCTACGTGCTGGAAGTAAACCCGCGCGCTTCGCGCACCGTGCCTTATGTGAGCAAGGCCACCGGCCAGCAGCTTGCCAAGATCGCGGCACGCTGCATGGCGGGCCAGAAGCTGAACGACCAGCGCGATCGCAAGGGCCGCGTGCCGGCCGAAGTCGTGCCGCCGTACTTCAGCGTCAAGGAAGCCGTCTTCCCCTTCAATAAGTTCCCGGGCGTGGACCCCATCCTCAGCCCCGAGATGCGCTCCACGGGCGAGGTGATGGGCTCGGCCAAGACCTTTGGCGAAGCGATGCTCAAGAGCCAGATCGGCGCCGGCAGCCGCCTGCCGCGCCAGGGCAATGTGCTGATCACCGTGAAGAACAGCGACAAGGTGCGCGCCGTGGCCGTGGCCAGGGATCTGCATGCGCTGGGTTTTGGCGTGGTGGCGACCAAGGGCACGGCTGCAGCGATTGGCGAGGCGGGCGTGCCGGTGACCGTGGTCAACAAGGTCAAGGACGGCCGCCCGCATATCGTGGACATGATCAAGGGCGGCGAGATCCAGCTGGTCTTTACGACCGTGGACGAGACCCGCACGGCCATCGCCGACAGCCGCCACATCCGCCAGGCGGCGCTGGCCAATCGCGTCACCTACTACACGACCATGGCGGGCTGCGAAGCGGCCGTGGAAGGGATGAAGCACCGCGATGGCCTGTTGGTGCAATCCCTGCAGGAGCTGCACGCCGAATTGGCGTAAATCTCGCCTAAACTTCCCTCATCATTCCGCCGCCGCGCATGGGCCCAGCCCCGCGCGGCGGCGGAATTGCTTTTTCCCCAAGGTTTTACTCATATGGCCACGATTCCTTTGACTGTGCGCGGAGCGGAAAAGCTCAAGGCAGAACTCCATCAGCTCAAGACGGTGGAGCGCCACGCCGTGATCCAGGCGATTGCCGAGGCACGCGCCCAGGGCGACCTGTCCGAAAACGCCGAATACGAAGCGGCCAAGGACAAGCAGGGCTTCATTGAAGGCCGCATCCTTGAAATCGAAGGCAAGCTGGCTGCGGCTCAAGTGATCGACCCGGCCTCGGTCAATGCCGGCGGCCGTATCGTCTTCGGCACCACCGTCGTGCTCGAAGAAGAAGCCAGCGGCGCCGAGGTCACTTACCAGATCGTCGGCGACGACGAAGCCGACCTGAAGCTGGGCCTGATTTCCATCAGTTCGCCGATTGCTCGTGCGCTGATCGGCAAGGAAGCCGGCGACGAGGCCGTGGTGCAGGCGCCGGGCGGCGTCAAGCGCTACGAAATCATCGAAGTCCGTTACGTCTGATGCTGCGCCGCGCGCAGATGCTGCTGGCCGCCCTCTGGGGCGGCCTTTTGCTGAGCATTGCGGGCCTGGTGATGCCGGGTGCCTTTGCGGTGCTGGAGCGCGCGCAGGCCATCCTGCTGGCGGGCCATGTCTTTCGCCTGGAGGCGCAAGTCAGTCTGGCTGCGGCCCTGCTGCTGATGATGATGGAGCGCCGTGCGGTACGCGACGGCGGCCCGGTGGTCTCGGCCGAGGTCCTGCTGCCGGCTGGCGCCATGTTCTGCACCGTGGTGGGCTACTACGTGCTGCAGCCCATGATGGAAAACGCCTTGCATGGCGCATCGGGCATGAGCGCGATGGCCTTGCATGGCATGTCCATGGGCTTTTACGGCATCAAGACCCTGCTGGTCCTGGTCTTGGCCTGGCGACTCAGTCAGTCGCGCGCTTCTTGACGCTGGTGATGCGCCTCTTGGCGCGCTTGATCTCGCCGCCTTGAGCCACGCGCTGGTTGCCGAACACGTTGAGCTTCTTGATCTGCGGCCGGCCATTGCCGCTCTTGGAGAACTTGACGATCTTCACCACGCGCGGGCCACGCATCGCGTCCTCAGCACGCTCAGCCGCAACTTTTTCGGGGATCGGGCGCCACAGCACCAGCAGCTTGCCGATATGCTGGATCGGCGCGGCGTCGAGCTGGTCGGCCAGCGTGGCCAGCATTTCCTCGCGGGCGGCGCGGTCGTCCGAGAAGACTCGCACCTTGATCAGGCCATGGGCCTTGAGCGCACCGTCGATCTCCTTGGTGACGGCCGCGGTGAGGCCATCGCCGCCGATCATCACAACCGGGTCGAGATGGTGGGCGTCGGCCCGCTTGTCCTTGCGTTGCGCAGGGGTCAGTTGAATCTGAGGCATAACCCTTATTATCTCCGCAGTATGAAAGTTCAGACAAAGAGTAAGAAGGTCAACAAGACGTGGTTGCATGATCACATCAACGACCCGTACGTCAAGCTGGCCCAGAAAGAGGGCTATCGCGCCCGTGCGGCCTACAAGCTCAAGGAGATCGACGAGGAACTGCGTCTGATCCGCCCGGGGCAGGTGGTGGTCGATCTGGGCGCCGTGCCCGGCGCCTGGAGCCAATACCTGCGCCGCAAGTTTGCGCCCAAGGATGCGGGAACGGGCGGCGCGGCGGTGGGGCAGCTCAACGGCACCATCATTGCGCTCGACCTGCTGGACTTCGAGCCCATCGAGGGCGTGCAGTTCATCCAGGGCGACTTCCAGGAAGAAGCGGTGCTCAAGCAGCTGGAAGACGCGCTGGGGGGGCGGGCCGTGGATGTGGTGGTCTCCGACATGGCGCCCAATCTGAGCGGCGTGGACAGCCTCGACGGCGCCCGCATCTCCAATCTGATCGAGCTGGCGGTGGATTTCGCCCAGAGCCATCTCAAGCCCGAGGGGGCGCTGGTGGCCAAGGTTTTCCATGGCAGCGGCTATACGCAGCTGGTGGAGCTATTCAAAGCCCACTTCAAGAAGGTCAAGCCCATGAAGCCCAAGGCTTCGCGGGATCGCTCTTCGGAGACCTTCCTGGTTGGCATCGGGCTCAAGAACGCCAAGTAAGACCGGAATCCGCGCGCAATCCCGGCGCTCGCCCAGGGCGATGCAGATCAGGCCTGGCTCTTGACTGCAATAGAATCAACCCCATGTACGGCGCATCGTCTGTTCTTCAGGCAGACGCTGACGCCCGTGAACAAGGAGATGCGGTGAACAATCAGTGGTTCTCGAAAGTGGCAATCTGGGTCGTGGTTGCCCTGGTGCTGTTCGCTGTATTCCAGCGCTTTGACAAGAGCAGCCTCGCAGGCAATCAGATTGCCTACTCGGACTTCCTCGACGAAGTGCAGGGCGGGCGCATCAAGAGCGTCACCCTGCAAGAAGGCGGCAGCGGCACCGATATCCTGGCCGAAACCAAGGACGGAACCAAGCAGCGCATCACCGCGACCTATCTGGACCGCGGCCTGATCGGCGATCTGCGTAACAACGGCGTCAAGTTCGACGTCAAGCCGCGCGAAGAACAATCCTTCCTGCTCTCCATGCTGATCAGCTGGGGCCCCATGCTGCTGTTGATCGGTGTGTGGGTGTACTTCATGCGCCAGATGCAGGGCGGCGGCAAGGGCGGCGCCTTCAGCTTCGGCAAGAGCAAGGCCCGCATGCTGGACGAGGCCAACAACGCCACGACCTTTGCAGACGTGGCCGGCTGCGACGAGGCCAAGGAAGAAGTCAAGGAGCTGGTGGACTTCCTCAAGGACCCGCAGAAGTTCCAGAAGCTCGGCGGTCGCATCCCGCGTGGTGTCCTGCTGGTCGGCCCTCCGGGCACCGGCAAGACGCTGCTGGCCAAGGCCATTGCCGGCGAGGCCAAGGTGCCTTTCTTCTCGATCAGCGGTTCCGACTTCGTTGAAATGTTCGTCGGCGTGGGCGCGGCCCGCGTGCGCGACATGTTCGAGCAGGCCAAGAAGAATGCGCCCTGCATCATCTTCGTGGACGAAATCGACGCCGTGGGTCGCCACCGTGGCGCTGGCCTGGGCGGCGGCAACGACGAGCGCGAGCAGACGCTGAACCAGATGCTCGTGGAGATGGACGGGTTCGAGACCAATCTCGGCGTCATCGTGATGGCCGCCACCAACCGTCCCGACATCCTCGACCCCGCGCTGCTGCGCCCGGGCCGCTTCGACCGCCAGGTCTACGTGACCCTGCCGGATGTGCGCGGCCGCGAGCAGATCCTGAACGTGCACATGCGCAAGGTGCCGGTCGGGCAGGACATCCGCGCCGACATCCTGGCCCGCGGCACGCCTGGTTTCTCGGGTGCCGATCTGGCCAATCTGGTCAATGAAGCCGCCTTGTTCGCCGCGCGCCGTAGCGGCCGCGTGGTGGAGATGGTCGACTTCGAGAAGGCCAAGGACAAGATCATGATGGGCCCTGAGCGCAAGTCCATGGTCATGCCCGAGGAAGAGCGCAAGAACACGGCCTACCACGAGGCCGGCCATGCCCTGGTGGCGCGCCTGATGCCCAAGACCGATCCGGTCCACAAGGTCACCGTGATCCCGCGTGGCCGCGCCTTGGGCGTGACCATGCAATTGCCCGAGGGCGACCGCTACAGCCTGGACAAGGAGCGCATGCTCTCCACCATCTCGGTGCTGTTCGGCGGACGGATTGCCGAAGAAGTCTTCATGCACCAGATGACCACCGGCGCCAGCAACGACTTTGAACGCGCCACGCAGATCGCGCGCGACATGGTCACCCGTTACGGCATGACGGACGAACTCGGCCCGATGGTCTATGCGGAGAACGAGGGCGAGGTCTTCCTGGGCCGCTCGGTCACCAAGACGACCAGCATGTCCGAAGAAACCATGCGCAAGGTGGATGCGGTCATTCGCACCATCATCGACGAGCAGTACGCCATCGCGCGCAAGCTCATCGAGGACAACCAGGACAAGATGCACGCCATGGCGAGCGCGCTGCTCGAATGGGAAACCATCGACGCCGAGCAGATCGAGGACATCATGGAAGGCCGCCCGCCGCGGCCGCCCAAGGATTGGTCCGCGCCCAGCGGCGGCGCTTCGGGCGGCAGCACGCCCCCCGTGTCCGGCACCCCGGCTACCACGCCGGTCTGATGCCTGGATGAGTTGACCGGATTGACCTGAGGGCCGGCCTGAAAGGGCTGGCCCTTGTTCATCATGGCCTGGCAAACCGCACGCTACCTGATCGACCTCACGCGTCCGCGCGTGATGGGCATCGTCAACCTCACGCCGGACTCTTTTTCCGATGGCGGACAGCATGCCGCTGCCGAGGCAGGCATTGCGCATTGCCAGCGCTTGGCGGAGGAGGGCGCCGACATCCTCGACCTCGGCGGCGAATCGAGCCGGCCCGGCGCCGTAACGCTCACAGTGGACGAGGAATGGGCTCGTGTCGCCCCCGTGCTGGCGGCAGCTCTGAAGCTCGGCGTGCCGGTCTCGGTCGACACCTGCAAACCCGAGCTGATGCGCCGGGCGCTGCTGGAAGGGGCCGACATCATCAACGACATCCATGCCCTGGAGCGCCCCGGCGCGCTCGATGTTCTGGCCGCCCACCCCAAGGCCGGCGTGTGCCTGATGCACATGCGCGGCGAGCCGCAGACCATGCAGGCCTTGACAGCGTACAGCGACGTGGTCGCCGAAGTAGCGGCCTATCTGCAAGCGCGTGCCGAGGTAGCCTGGGTTGCCGGTATCGCCTCAGACCGCATCGTGCTTGACCCTGGCTACGGCTTTGCCAAGACCTCGCCACAGAACCTGGCGCTGCTGGCCCGCCAGGCCGAGCTCTTGCGTTTGAATTGCCCGTTACTGGTCGGCTGGTCTCGCAAGCGCACCCTGGGCGATCTGACCGGACGGCCCGCCAGCGAGCGTCTGGCGGCCAGCTTGGCCGCCGCTCTGGCCGCTGTGGAACGTGGTGCCGCCATCGTGCGCGTGCATGACGTGGCAGCCACAGTGGACGCGCTCAAGGTCTGGCAGGCTGTGAGAGACAATCGCCCGACTTGAAGGAAAAGAACCATGAGTCGTACTTACTTCGGCACTGACGGCATCCGCGGCACCGTCGGCCAATCGCCCATCACGCCCGATTTCATGCTGCGCCTGGGCCATGCCGTGGGCCGCGTGCTGCGCGCGCAGAGCCCGCGTCCATCCGTGTTGATCGGCAAGGACACGCGCATCTCGGGCTACATGATCGAGTCGGCGCTGGAAGCCGGCTTTGCCTCGGCCGGCGTGGACGTGCTGCTGACCGGCCCGCTGCCCACGCCCGGCGTGGCGTACCTGACGCGCGCCCTGCGCCAGGACCTGGGCGTGGTCATCAGCGCTTCGCACAATCCGTTTGGGGACAACGGCATCAAGTTCTTCTCGGCCAAGGGCGAGAAGCTGCCCGATGCCTGGGAGCTGGCGGTCGAGCAATCGCTGGAAGAGCCTGCCAACTGGATCGACTCGGCCAACCTCGGCCGTGCGCGCCGGCTCGCCGATGCCAACGGCCGCTACATCGAGTTCTGTAAATCGACCTTCGGCACCGACCTGACCCTGCGCGGGCTCAAGATCGTTGTTGACGCCGCCAATGGCGCGGCCTACCACGTGGCGCCCGACGTCTTCCATGAACTGGGTGCCGAGGTCGTGTCTATCGGCTGCAAGCCCGATGGCTTCAACATCAACGCCGGCTTTGGCGCCACGGCGCCTGCGGCACTGGTGCAAGCGGTCAAGGACCATGGGGCTCATTACGGTGTGGCGCTGGACGGTGATGCCGATCGCCTGCAACTCGTGGATGCCCAGGGCCGCCTCTACAACGGTGACGAGCTGCTCTACGTGATGGTGGCTGACCGTCTGGCCCAAGGCCTACGCGTGCCGGGCGCCGTCGGCACCCTGATGACCAATCTGGCGGTGGAGTTGGCGCTCAAGTCGCGCGACGTGGAATTCGTCCGTGCCAAGGTGGGTGACCGTTACGTGCTCGAAGAACTGGCCGCGCGCGGCTGGCAGCTCGGCGGCGAGGGCTCCGGCCACCTGCTGGCCCTGGACAAGCACACCACCGGCGATGGCATCGTCAGCGCGCTGCTGGTCTTGCAGGCCATCAGCCGCAGTGGACGCAGCTTGTCCGAGCAACTGGCCGGCGTGGAGCTGTTCCCGCAGACCCTGATCAACGTCCGCCTGCAGCCCGGCCAGGACTGGAAGAGCAACCCGCGCCTGGCCCGTGAGCAGGCGGAAGTGACGGCCGAGCTGGCTGACCGCGGCCGGGTGCTGATCCGCGCCTCGGGCACCGAACCCCTGGTGCGGGTGATGGTCGAGGCCAGTGACGCCGTGCTGGCGCGTCAATGCGCCGAACGGCTGGCCGAGGCCGTGCGCCAGTGAGCAAAAATGACAAGTTCGTGACTCAAATGTGACTTGTTTGAACCCGAGGGCGGATGGCGCAACAATTGGCGCCATCCGCCCTTGTCATTTTTCAGCCCGAAATACGTCACGTGCCTGTCACAAACGGGTTCTAGCATGCTACTTGTTTCCAACACTCCCCACCGGAGATAGGTTTGCACATGAATATTGCCCAATTCCGCAGTACGTTTGTTTTCGTGGCTTGCGCAGCGCTGCTGCCCCTGGCCCATGCTCAAGACGTGACTGGGGCTGGCGCTTCCTTCCCCGCACCCGTTTACGCCAAGTGGGCCGATGCCTACGCCAAGGCATCCGGTGCTCACATAAACTACCAGTCGGTCGGCTCCGGCGCCGGCATCAAGCAGATCAAGGCCAAGACGGTGGACTTCGGCGCGTCGGACATGCCGCTCAAGGACGATGAACTCAAGGCCGACGGCCTGATTCAGTTCCCGACCGTGATTGGCGGCGTCGTGCCGGTCATCAACGTGCAAGGCATCGCCCCGGGCCAACTGAAGCTGACCGGCGAAGTCCTGGCCGACATCTACCTCGGCAAGATCAAGAAGTGGAACGACGCAGCAGTGGCTGCGCTGAACCCCGGCGTCAAGCTGCCGGACGCGGAAATCGCCGTGGTGCGCCGCGCCGATGGTTCGGGCACGACGTTCCTGTTCACCAACTACCTGAGCAAGGTCAACGCCGACTGGAAGGCCAAGGTCGGTGACGGCACGGCCGTGAACTGGCCGACGGGTGCTGGCGGCAAGGGCAACGAAGGTGTTTCGTCCTATGTGCAGCGTCTGCCCAACTCGATCGGCTACGTCGAGTATGCCTACGCCAAGCAGAACAAGATGACCCATGTGCAGATGAAGAACCGTGACGGTGTCTTCGTCGAGCCGACCGACACGGCCTTCAAGGCCGCCGCCGCCGGTGCTGAATGGAACAAGAGCTTCTATCAAGTGCTGACCGACCAGGCCGGCAAGACCACCTGGCCGATCTCGGGTGCAACCTTCATCCTCATGCACAAGCTGCAGGACAAGCCTGCAAATGCCACCGCCGTGCTGAAGTTCTTTGACTGGGCCTATGGCAGTGGCGACAAGATGGCTGATGACCTCGACTACGTGCCGCTGCCGGCCGCCGTCAAGGATCTGATCCACAAGGAATGGGCTGCCGAGCTGAAGGACGCAGCGGGCAAGACCATCGCCTCGAAGTAAGCTGGACTGACAAGCAGCAAGTAGTAACAGGGCCCGGCGCGCCAAGTGGTGCACCGGGCTCGAAGCACAAATATCGGCCCCAGTTTCATCACGTTTGCACACGCACATCATGGCCGCCATCCTTCCCGCCTCCGATCTGGAATCGCTCGCCGAGCCGAGTTCGCCACCCCCTGCGCGTCGTCGCGTCGCCCCTTGGGCCGACACCTTGTTTGCTGCATTGGCCAAGGGCGCTGCCTGGCTGACGTTGTTGATGATGGGCGGCATCATCGGCTCGTTGCTCGTGGGCGCAGCTCCCGCCATCAAGGAATACGGCCTGTCCTTCCTCTGGACCAATGAATGGGATCCGGTGCAGGACAAGTACGGTGGCCTGGCCATGATCTACGGCACCCTGGCCACCAGCGTGATCGCGCTGCTGATCGCCGTGCCCGTCAGCTTTGGCATCGCGTTGTTCCTGACCGAACTCTCGCCCAACTGGCTCAAGCGCCCGCTGGGCATCGCGGTGGAGCTGCTGGCCGCCGTGCCTTCCATCGTCTACGGCATGTGGGGCCTGCTCGTGTTCGGCCCCATCCTCGCCACCTTCGTGCAGCAGCCGCTGCAGAAGCTCTTCAACGGCGTGCCGGTGCTCGGCGCGCTGGTGGCCGGCCCGCCCGTGGGCATCGGCATTCTCTCGGCCGGCATCATCCTGGCCATCATGATCATCCCCTTCATCGCCTCGGTGATGCGCGATGTGTTCGAGGTCACGCCGCCGATGCTCAAGGAATCGGCCTATGGCCTGGGCTCTACCACCTGGGAGGTCGTCTCCAAGGTGGTGCTGCCCTACACCAAGACGGGCGTAATCGGCGGCATCATGCTGGGCCTGGGTCGCGCGCTGGGCGAGACCATGGCCGTCACCTTCGTGATCGGCAATATGAGCCAGCTCGATTCGCTCTCGCTGTTCCAGCCAGCCAACAGCATCACCTCGGCCCTGGCCAATGAGTTTGCGGAAGCGGGCGAGGGCATGCACATGTCGGCCCTGATCTATCTGGCCCTGGTGCTGTTCTTCATCACCTTCGTGGTGCTGGCGCTGTCCAAGCTGCTGCTCGCACGACTCAAGAAGAACGAAGGAGCGAAGGCATGAGCGCCACCGATATCGCCCGCCTCAAGATGCATGCGCGCCGCAAGCGCGTCAACGCGGCGGCGCTAACGCTGTCGCTGGGGGCCATGGCCTTCGGCGTGTTCTGGCTGCTGTGGATCTTGTTTGAGACCGTGCGACTGGGTTTTGGCGGTCTCAGCCTGGCTACCTTCACGGAGATGACGCCCGCGCCTGCAACGGAGGGCGGTGGTCTGGCCAATGCGCTTTACGGCTCGCTGATGATGGTCGGCCTGGCCACCGTGATCGGCACCCCGATCGGTGTGATGGCCGGTGTCTACCTGGCCGAGTACGGCCAGAAGGGCTGGCTGGGCAGCACGGTGCGTTTCGTCAACGACATCCTGCTCTCCGCGCCCAGCATCGTGATCGGCCTGTTCATCTATGCCCTGGTGGTGGCGCGCATGCACACCTTCTCGGGCTGGGCCGGCACGCTGGCGCTGTCGCTGATCGTGATCCCGGTCGTGCTGCGCACCACCGAGAACATGCTGAGCCTGATCCCCAACGCGCTGCGCGAGGCGGCCTACGCCCTGGGCACGCCCAAGTGGAAGGTCATCCTCACCGTGACGCTGAAGTCGGCCCGCGCCGGCGTGCTCACGGGCATCCTGCTGGCCCTGGCTCGCATCTCGGGCGAGACAGCGCCGCTGCTGTTCACGGCGCTGAGCAACCAGTTCTGGAGTTCCAACTTGGGCGGCCCGATCGCCAGCCTGCCGGTGGTGATCTTCAAGTTCGCCATGAGCCCTTATGAGAACTGGCAGAAGCTGGCCTGGGCCGGCGTCTTCATCATCACTATCGGCGTGCTGCTGCTGAACATCGCCGCACGTGTGCTCTTCAAGAACAAACACTGACGGAAGAAATGCCCACCATGGACGCCAAAGTCGACATGCCCGTGACCGAGAAAGCCAAGATCTCGGTTCGCAACCTGAATTTCTATTACGGCAACTTCCATGCGCTGAAGAGCATCAACCTGGACATCCCCGAGGGCAAGGTCACGGCCTTCATCGGCCCCTCGGGCTGCGGCAAGTCCACGCTGTTGCGCACGCTCAACCGCATGTTCGAGCTCTACCCTGAGCAGCGCGCCGAAGGCCAGATCATGCTGGACGGCGAGAACATTCTGGAGAGCAAGGAAGACGTCTCGCTGATCCGCGCCAAGGTCGGCATGGTGTTCCAGAAACCTACGCCGTTCCCCATGTCCATCTACGACAACATCGCCTTCGGCGTGCGCCTGTTCGAGACGCTGCCGCGCGTGGAAATGGACGAGCGCGTGGAATGGGCGCTCAAGAAGTCGGCGCTGTGGAACGAAGTGAAGGACAAGCTCAATCAGAGCGGCTCCGGCCTCTCCGGCGGCCAGCAACAGCGCCTGTGTATTGCACGCGGCATCGCCATCAAGCCCGAGGTGCTGCTGCTCGACGAGCCCTGCTCGGCCCTGGATCCGATCTCCACCGGCAAGATCGAAGAGTTGATCCACGAGCTCAAGAGCGACTACACGGTGGCCATCGTGACGCACAACATGCAGCAGGCTGCGCGCTGCTCGGACTACACGGCCTACATGTACCTGGGCGACCTGATCGAGTTCGGACCTACCGCCGACCTGTTCATGAAGCCCAAGCGCAAGGACACGGAAGACTACATCACCGGCCGCTTCGGCTGAGCCAGGAGAACAACATGACCGACAAACATCTCTCCACCCAATTCGACGCCGAGCTCAGCGGCATCTCCACGCGCGTGCTGGAGATGGGCGGCATGGTTGAGTCGCAGGTTGCACAGGCCGTGCAGGCGCTGGTGGATTTCAGCGGCGAACTGGCCAGCACGGTGCTGGAGACCGAAGAGAAGGTCAATGCCATGGAAGTGGCCATCGACCGAGATCTTCATTCCATCATCGCCCGCCGCCAGCCCACGGCGCGGGATCTGCGTCTCTTGATCGCCATCTCCAAGTCCATCGCCAATCTGGAGCGCGTGGGCGACGAGGCGGCGCGCATTGCCCGCACCGTGCAGCGCTTGATCAACAGCGGCGTTTCGAGCCGGCTGCGCCTGCCGATGTCGGACCTGGCCTTCGAGGCCGAGCTGGCCACGGCCTCGCTGCGCAAGGCGCTCGATGCGTTTGCGCGCCTGGATGTGGACAAGGCGCTCGAAGTGCTCAAGCAGGACGATGCCATCGACAAGGAGTTCGACGGCCTGATGCGCAAGCTCATCACCTACATGATGGAAGACCCGCGCACCATTTCGTCCTCCATCGACCTGGTCTTCGTGGCCAAGGCCATCGAGCGCGTGGGCGACCATGCCAAGAACCTGGCCGAAGTCATCATTTACGTGGTCAAGGGCCAGGACGTGCGTCACAACACGCCCGAAGCCGTCGAGACCATGGTTCGCTGAAGCGGGGAGCAAGGAATGAGTCAAATCCTCGTGGTGGAAGACGAATCGGCGATTGCCGAACTCATCTCCATCAATCTGCGCCACGCCGGCTATGAAGTGACCTTGGCCGCCAGCGCCGATCAGGCCCAGGCGGCGGTGGACGGCGTGCTGCCTGACCTCGTCGTGCTCGATTGGATGCTGCCCGGCCAGTCCGGCCTGGCCTTGGCCCGCCAATGGCGCGGCGCGGCGCGCACCAAGGAGCTGCCCATCATCATGCTGACGGCGCGCGCTGAAGAGGGCGACAAGATTTCGGGTCTCGACGCCGGTGCGGACGACTACCTGACCAAGCCTTTCTCGACCAACGAGCTGCTCGCGCGCATCCGCGCCGTGCTGCGCCGCAAGGCGCCCGAGGCGCTGGACACGGTGGTCGAGATCGGCCCGCTGAGCCTGGACCCGAGCACCCGCCGCGTCAGCCGCGAGGGCAGCGAAATCAAGCTCGGTCCGACCGAGTTCCGCCTCCTGCATTTCCTCATGACGCACCCGGAGCGCGTGCACAGCCGCTCGCAGCTGCTGGACCGTGTCTGGGGCGACCACGTGTTCATCGAGGAGCGCACCGTGGACGTTCACGTCAAGCGCCTGCGCGAAGCCCTGGACAAGGTGCAGTGCGCCCGAATGATCGAGACTGTCCGCGGTGCGGGGTATCGCATCACACAGCAGGCCAGCGCGCTTTCCGCCTGATACGCTGGGGCCCATGTCTGACACCTTCAGCTGGCTGATCCCGCGCCTCCTGCTGGGCCTTCTGGCTGCCCTTGTGGGGGCGCTGGTCTTCTGGTGGACCTGGCATTGGTTGCCGATGCCTCTGGTGACGGCGGCGATCAGCGTGGTCACCGCGGTGTGGATCACCCTGCTGGCCGACGCATGGCGGGTGCGGCGCCTGATGAGCTGGCTCAAAGGACCTATGCAAATGGGTGCACCGCGCGACGCCGGCTTGTACGGCGAGATGGCCTACCGCATCGAGCGCGCCGTGCGCGCACGCGACAAGGCCATCGCACGCGAGCAGGACCGGCTGGAGCAGTTCCTCACCGCCATCGAGGCTTCGCCCAACGGCGTGCTGCTGCTCGATGCCCAAGACCACATCGAATGGTGCAGCCGCGTGGCGGCCGAGCATTTCTCGCTCGACCCCCAGCGCGACCTGCGCCAACGCATCACCAACCTCGTGCGCATGCCGGCCTTTGTGAACTATCTGCAGGCTGGATCGTTCGCCGATCCCCTGGTGATGCACAACGCGCGTGGGCCTGGCATGACGCTGGCCGTCTACGTGCGCTCCTACGCCGAAGGCGCGCGGCTCGTGATCTCGCAGGACATCACCGAGCGTGAGCGCGCGGATGCCATGCGGCGCGATTTCGTCGCCAACGTCTCGCACGAGATCCGCACGCCGTTGACCGTGCTCTCGGGCTTCATCGAGACCATGAGCTCGCTGCCCCTGACCGAGGCCGAGCGCCAGCGGGTCTTCCACCTGATGCAGCAGCAGACCAACCGCATGCAGACTCTGGTGGCCGATCTGCTCACGCTGGCGCAATTGGAAGGCAGCCCGCGTCCGGCGCCTGACCATTGGGTGGCGCTGGATGGCTTGCTTGCGCGCATTGCCGCCGATGCGGCGGCCCTGTCAGCGGGGCGCCATCGCATCGAAGTGCTCTCGGACACCCATGTGGAGCTGGCTGGCCGCGAGGCCGAGCTGCTCAGCGCCGTCACCAATCTGGTCAGTAACGCCGTGCGCTACACGCCGGCGGGCGGCGATATCAAGGTGCAGTGGCGCGTGCTGAACGACGGCGCGGGCGAGCTTTGCGTCAGCGACACCGGCATCGGCATCGCGCGCGAGCACCTGCCGCGCCTGACCGAACGCTTCTACCGCGTGGACGGCAGCCGATCACGCGAGACCGGCGGCACGGGCCTGGGCCTGTCCATCGTCAAGCACGTGGTGCAACGCCATGGTGGCGAGTTGCAGGTGAGCAGCGAGCCGGGGCAGGGCTCCTGCTTCAAGCTGCTGCTGCCCGCCGTGCGCGTGCGCCTGCAAAGCGAAGCGCCGCTCGGCGTGGAAGCCGCTACGCCGCAGGTCTGATCCGGCGCAACACGATGAAGCTGAGCGTGCGGTCCGAAGGCCGGCGCACCGCTGCAATCTGCTCCCAGCCTTCGGGTGTATTGCGGCCGGGCTGCAAGGCGTAGCTGCAGCTCGTCTGCGAAAGCGGCCGCTCCGCCTCCACCTTCCAATGCCCCTGGAATTCCAGCGCGGCCAGGGTGGCCAGCGCATGGCCGGGTGCTGCAATGCAATCCACGTTGGCCGGCAGATGTTCCGCCAGCCGCTCCACCAGCGGTCGGTTGGAGCGGACGTAGTCCAGCGGCGGCATCATCAGCGTCAGCGTCAGCATCCAGCCCAGGGCGACACCGCCGGCCGACAGTGCCAGGCTCTTCCACAGCGCATGCTGATGGCGCGCAGTGCGCCAGCGTACGAGGGCCAGCCACGCCACGGACCCGGCAATGGCCACGATCAATGCGATGAGGCTGAAGTTCGGCTCGAAGCCGCGCGCCAGCTTGCGCACATTAGCCAGCGGCGTGGCCGGCCAGCCTGTCTGCATGGAGATGTAGTACAGCCACACGAACAGCCCACCGGCGCTGAAGAAGAACACCGCGAACCAGTCCAGCGCCGCAGCGATGCTGCGCTTGAGCGTGGGCAGGGCAAAGGCCGCCAGCACGGCAAAGGCGGGCAGGGCCAGAAGCAGGGCGCGGTCGCTGTTGTCCATCAGCACGCAGGCGATGACCGGCACGAGCGTCGTGATCAGCGGCAGGAGGATATGGCGGCGCTGCCAATGGCTGCGCCAGCGCCACAGCGTCCACAGCGCGAGCGGCCAGGCCGGCCAGCAGAACCAGCCGATCAGCTTCAGCCAGTCGCCCAGCGTGTGCAGTTGCCAATGCGAGTTGACCCGCCAGGCCCACGCCTGGAAGCCCCAGGCCGACAGTGCGGCCAGCAGACCAGCGCCCAGCAGCCATGGCGCTTGCGCTCGCACCTGCGGGTAGTGCGAGCGCAGGCTCAGGATCAGGCCCAGCAAGGACAGCGCCACGGCCACCGCAGGCGCTCCGCTGGCCGCGAGCAGCGGCAAGGAGACGAGCAGCGCCGCGCGGGCCTTGCCGGTCTTGTAGGGCGCCACCGCCAGTCCGTAGAGATACAGGGTGATGGCCAGCAACTGCATCAGCTCCGGCGTGGTCTCGTGGCCCAGTTGCAAGAGGCCCAGCGAGGCGATCAGCGCCAGCAGTGCGCCGTCAGCCAGGGCTCGCGCGTAGTCGATGGCCTGAGCTTCTCCGCCAAAGGCAAAGGCCACCGGCTGGGCGGCCTCGGTGCGGGCCAGATGGAAGGCGCTGAACCAGACCAGGGCCAGCACCGCCACCAGGGCCAGTGCATAGGGCAGGCGGGCGGCAAAGGCCGGGTCCAGAAAGGGCAGGGCCTTGATCGCCAGCGCGCCGATCCAATAGGGTAGCGGCACGCCCGGCGCGGAGATGCCCGCGATGGCCGGCTGCCACCAGGGCGCATGGCCCTCGGCGATGCTGGCCATGAAGCCGAAGGACGTCAGGTCGGCATTGCGCCAGGGGTCGCGGCCGAACAGGCCCGGCAGCACATAGGCGGCGCAAAGCAAGAGCAGCGGCAGACGCGGCAGGCGCTGCGCGCCGCGCTCGGCAACGATGGCAGGAGTGGCGGGTGAGTTCACGCTCTGGTTCGAAAGGCTTGTCTCGGCCGGCATGATGCCGCAAATGCCAGCGCGCAAAAAACAAAAGGCAGCCTGAGCTGCCTTTCTGGTGCTTGCCGGAGGCAGGCTTTACTTCTTGAATTGCGCAAACTTGTTGCGGAACTTCTCGACGCGGCCGCCCAGGTTGTCGATGGACTTCTGCGTGCCGGTGTAGAACGGGTGCGATTCGCTGGTGGTTTCCAGCTTGATCAGCGGCATGGTCTTGCCGTCGAGCTCGATGGTTTCCTTGCTCTGGACGGTCGAACGCGTCACGAACTGGAAGCCGTTGGACTGGTCGACGAAGACCACGTCGCGGTAGTTGGGGTGAATGCCATCTTTCATGGGGAGCCTCTTATGAGTTCAGTGCCGGGAGCCACGAATGCACCATGCAAACGCACTTTCTGGCGGAGGAAACCGCGGATTCTAGCAGAAAAGCTGCCTGATCAGCCGCCGCGCCTCATCATGTCGAAGAAGTCATGGTTGTTCTTCGACGCCTTCATCTTATCGAGGATGAACTCCATCGCCTCGATCTCGTCCATGTTGTAGAGCAGCTTGCGCAGGATCCAGCTCTTTTGCAGGATCTCGGGCTTGAGCAGCAGCTCTTCACGGCGCGTGCCGGACTTGTTGATCAGGATGGACGGGTAGACGCGCTTCTCGGCCATGCGGCGATCCAGATGGATTTCGCAGTTGCCCGTGCCCTTGAACTCTTCGTAGATGACTTCGTCCATCTTCGAGCCCGTGTCGATCAGGGCCGTGCCGATGATGGTCAGCGAGCCGCCTTCTTCCACGTTGCGGGCCGCGCCGAAGAAGCGCTTGGGGCGCTGCAAGGCGTTGGCATCCACGCCGCCGGTCAGCACCTTGCCGGAGCTGGGCAACACGTTGTTGTACGCGCGGGCCAGGCGGGTGATCGAGTCGAGCAGGATCACCACGTCCTTCTTCAGTTCGACCAGGCGCTTGGCGCGCTCGATCACCATCTCGGCGACCTGCACGTGGCGGGCGGCGGGCTCGTCGAAGGTGGAGCTGATGACCTCGCCGCGCACGGTGCGCAGCATTTCGGTCACTTCTTCGGGACGCTCGTCGACCAGCAGCACGATCAGGTGGCAGTCGGGGTGGTTGGCCACCAGCGCATGCGCCAGGTGCTGCATCATCACCGTCTTGCCGGTCTTGGGCTGGGCCACCAGCAGGGCACGCTGGCCTTTGCCGATGGGGGCGATCAGGTCGATGATGCGGCCGACGATGTTGTCTTCGCTCTTGATGTCGCGCTCAAGCTTGAACTGCTCCTTGGGGAACAAGGGCGTCAAGTTCTCGAACATGATCTTGTGCTTGCTCTCCTCGGGCGTGAGGCCGTTGACACGGTCCACCTTGACCAGCGCGAAGTAGCGCTCGCCATCCTTGGGCACGCGCACTTCGCCTTCGATCATGTCGCCGGTGTGCAGGTTGAAGCGGCGGATCTGGCTCGGCGAGAGGTAGATATCGTCGGTCGAGGCCATGTAGCTGGCTTCGATGGAGCGCAGGAAGCCAAAGCCGTCGGGCAGCACTTCGAGGACGCCGTCCCCGAAGACCTGCTCGCCCGCCTTGGCGCGCTTTTTCATGATCGCGAACATCAGCTCCTGCTTGCGCAGGCGGGCGACGTTTTCGATCTCCAGCGCCTCGCCCATCGTGATCAGGGCGGAGACGTGTAGCGCTTTCAGTTCGGAAAGATGCATGGGTGAACACCCGGTAGGAGGTCCGATATCCCTGCCCAGGACCATCGGCCAAATACTTCGGCAAGCAGCCAAGCCTGGATGCGTGGCTGAATCCAGCCATCACAAACAACGTCAATTCAAACGCGGGAGCTTGGGCGCCGAGTCCATGCGCATAAACCCGTCAGCGGGCTGGCATGTTGGCAGTTTGGGCTGGCGCGGCAGTGAAGCACCGCGCCAGTCTTGGAGACATTATAGATTGGCGTCCAGGAAGGCCGTCAACTGGGCTTTCGAGAGGGCGCCCACCTTGGTGGCGGCGAGCTGTCCGTCCTTGAACAGCATCAGCGTCGGGATGCCGCGGATGCCGAACTTGGCCGGCACGGCGCGGTTCTCGTCCACGTTCATCTTGGTGACCTGCAGACGCTCGCCATATTCCTTGGACACGTCGTCCAGGATGGGTGCAATCATCTTGCAGGGGCCGCACCATTCGGCCCAATAGTCCACCAGGACGGGCTTGCCGGATTGGATGACGTCGCTGTCAAAGGAGGCGTCGGAAATATGCTTGATCAATTCGCTGCTCATGTTGGTCCTTGCAAGGGATGCACAATGATTTTGGCATAAAGCCTTTTCCCGCATCGGGACGAGGCATAGATGAGGAAGCCGAGCTCAATTGCAAGTCCTGAACCTTCCGCTGAGTGCGGATCACGACGCCGAATCCATCTGGACGCGGGTGGCCGAGGCTGCCACCGCCTGGCTGGAGGGCCAAGGCTTGGCCGTGCGCGATGCCGTCCTTCTGCTGCCTTTTGCGCAACAGCTGGCGCCCGCACGCCGCGCCTGGGGGCGCTTGGGCCGCTGGCAGCCACGCATCGAAACCACGCACAGCCTGGCCGCCACCCTGGGGCCCAATGTGCTGGCCCAGGCCGGCCAGATCAGCTTCGACCCGGCCATCGACGCCCTCAGTGCCAACGCCTTGCTTCAGGGGCAGAGCTGGGCCCAGGCGCTCAGGAAGCAGGACGAGCGGGCTTACCGCCAGGGTTTGGTGCAATTGGTGGAATTGGCCCACGCGCTGGCCCGCACCGCCGGCCAGCGCGAGCCAGGCGCGCGGGATGATTTCTGGCAATTGGCCCGGCAACAGCTTTCATTGCCTGGCGGCCTGCTGGGCGCGGAGCGCGCGCTGGCGCTGGTCGCGCTCGAATGGGCTGCCGCCGATGCGCGCACACCGCCCACCGATGCGCTGTTCGATCTGCAGCCGGGCGCCTGGATCGCCTTGCAGGCCGGCGGCCCTGATCCCTTGACCGAGAGCCTGCTGGCCCATGCTCGCGTGCCTTGCCTCAAGCTCGTCGCCGACGTCGATCTCGACCAGGCCCTGCCGCTGGGCCGCGTCGATCAGGCCCGCTGCCAGGACTTCGAGGAAATGGCCCAGTGCAGCGCCGCCGCCGTGCTCCAGCATCTGGCCGCCGGCCGCACGCCCGTGGCCCTGATCGCGCAGGACCGTGTGCTGGTGCGCCGTGTGCGTGCGCTGCTCGAACGCCAGGGCCTGCCCATGCTCGACGAAACCGGCTGGACCCTGTCCACCACGCCGGCTGCTGCTCAGCTGATGGCCTTGCTGCGCGCCGCGGGCCGGCGTGCCAGCCTTGACGAAGTGCTGGCGTGGCTCAAGACCGATCTGGCGCGTGATATGCGCAGCCGGGCCGGGGCGAGTGGCTTGCCCCTGCTGGAGGCGCGCTGCCGTCAACGCGGCTGGCGTTCGCCGCAGTCGGTGCACGACCTGCAGCCTGCTGCGCAGCGGCTGTGGGACAACGCGATGGCCACCCTTGCGCTGCTGAAAAACGGGGCCGAACGGCGCAGCCTCGAGGCTTGGCGCGTGGCCCTTGGCGAATGCTTGCAAACCAGCGGTGCGGACGCTGCGCTGCGCGAGCAGGAGGCTGGCGACAAAGTGCTCGACGCGCTCTGGCTCTCCCGCTCGCCCTGGCCCGACAGCGCCCATGAATACGTGCTGCAACAGGCGCAGCTGAATGCGGCCGAGTTCCTCGCCTGGGTGGATGACAGCCTGGAGGCCCAGCAATACGTGCCACCCTCGGGCGCCTCTGCGCAGCTGGTCATCACACCTTTGGCCCGCGCCATGCTGCGGCCTTTCAAGGCCGTGGTCCTGCCGGGTGCCGATTCACAAAGTCTGAGCCTGGGCGGCAAGTTACCGGCGCTGCTCAGCGATGCGCAGGCCCGCGCCATCGGCCTGCCGGATCTGCAACACCAGCGTGAATCCCTGGCCTTCGCCTTTGCGCAATTGCTTCGCTCGCCGGCCCTGACCCTGGTGCGCCGCATGGCCGTGGGCGCCGAGCCGCTGGCGGCGAGCCCGCTGGTCGAACGGCTGAACGGTGCGCTCAAGCGTGCGCAACATCCCGCCATCGCCCTGTGGGCTGACGAGCGCCGCTTGCGCACGGCCGAGTCCAAGCCGAGCGTACGCGCCGCCGCGCTTGCACCGGGGCTGCTGCCCGCCATGCTCAGCGCCAGCAGCATCGAGTCGCTGCGGCTGTGCCCCTACCAGTTCTTCAGCCGCGTGCTGCTGGGTCTGCGTGAGCAGGACGAATTGGAGGGCGAGCTGGAAAAGCGCGACTACGGCACCTGGCTTCATGATGTGCTGAAGGCATTTCACGATCGTCGTCCAGCTGACGAATCCGATGAAAACCTGCTGCGCCGCTGCGCGCATGAGGTGCAGCAAGAGAAGGCCTTGCCGCCTGAGGAGTTCCTGCCCTTCATGGCCAGCTTTGAGCGCCTGCTGCCGCGCTATCTCGATTGGCTCGGCAAGACGGAGGCCGCCGGCCAGCATTACCAAGCCGGCGAGATCGATCGCGAGATCGCGCCCTTCAGCTTGCCGCCGCTCACCGGCATGCGGCTCAAGGGCCGCATCGACCGCATTGATGAACAGGGCCGCGAGCGCGTGCTGATCGACTACAAGACCGGCAGTGCCACGAGCCTCAAGGCCAAAGTGGCGGAGCCGCTCGAAGACACGCAACTGACCGTTTACGCCGCCCTGATGGCCGACGAGGAAACGCCGCTGCTGGCGCGCTATCTGGCGCTCGACGATGGCAAGGCTTTGGTGGAGATCGAGCATCCCGAAGTGATGGACAGCGCCGCCCAATTGATGGAAGGCTTGAACGATGATCTGCGCGCCATGCATGGCGGCCAGGCCTTGCCAGCGCTCGGCAATGGCCGCGTCTGCGACTACTGCGCCATGCGTGGCCTGTGCCGTCGCGATGACTGGAGTGCGCAATGAGCCGCGCCGCCTACACCGTCGACGGCCGCCTGGCCGAGCCGGCCGAGTTCTATCGCGTCGCCTGCGACCCCGCGCGCAGCGTCGTCGTCGAAGCCTGCGCCGGCGCGGGCAAGACCTGGATGCTGGTCTCGCGCATCCTGCGCGCGCTGCTGGCCGGTGCCGAACCGCAGGAGATCGTGGCGATCACTTTCACGCGTAAGGCCGCTGGCGAGATGCGGCAGCGCTTGCAGGAATGGCTGGCCGATTTCGCCACGGCTAGCGTTGATGAGCGCATCAAGGCCTTGCGGGATCGTGGCATGAACGAGAGCGAGGCCAGGGCCGCAGAACCCGCGCTGGCCGGCCTGCACGAGCGCCTGCTGCGCGGCGGCCGCATGGTCGAGATCCGTACCTTCCACGCCTGGTTCGCCCAATTGCTGCGCGCCGCGCCGTTGGAGCTTTTGCAGACCCAGAACATCGCGCCCGAGCTTCAGCTGATCGAGGACGAGAGCGATCTGCTGCCCGAGCTCTGGCAGCGTTTCCATGGCGCCGTGCTGGCCGATCCGAACCTGCTGGCCGACTACCAGGCGCTCGTTCAGGCGCGGGGCCGCAACGTGCTGCAAGACTGGCTGCTGGCCGGCTTCGGCAAGCGCGTGGAGCTGCGCCTGGCGCAATCGTGCGGCGTGTTGATGGACAGCATGCCCGATGCTTCGAGCATTCTTCCGGGCTGCACCGATCCGCTGGAAGCCTTTCGTGCCCTGCGAGGCGAACTGCTTGATCTTGCCCGCAAACTGGGCCAGGCCAAGGGCGCCAAGGCCCAGGATGCGGCCCGCAGCATTGAGCAAGACATCGACGATTTTGAAGCGGTGTTCGCGGCGCTTTTCACCAAGGAGGCCAGTCCGCGCAAGGGTTTCGGTGACAGCGCCGAGCAGTTGGCGGCCTGCGACCGGCTCGCGCTGATCAAGCAGGCCCTCGACCAGCAGCAGGCCTGGCTGGAGCACCGCCGCATGGCCGGCCTGGCGTTAGTGCTGACGGATCAGTTCGACGCCATCAAGCGCGAGCGCGGCCTGGTGGACATGAACGACCTGGAGCGCGGCGCACTGGCCTTGCTGGGCGACGGCGAGCTCTCGGGCTGGGTGCAGCAGCGTCTGGATGCGCAACTGCGCCATCTGCTGATCGACGAGTTCCAGGACACCAGTCCGCTGCAATGGCAGGCGCTCAAGGGCTGGCTGGAGGGCTATGCTGGCGCGGGTGGCGGCCGTTCGCTGTCGGTCTTCATCGTGGGCGATCCGAAGCAGAGCATCTACCGCTTCCGGCGCGCCGAGCCGCGCGTGTTTGCGGTCGCGACCGAATTCGTGGCCCAGGCGCTGAACGGCGCGGTGCTGGCCTGCGACCACACCCGACGCAACGCGCAGCAGGTGATCGCGGCGGTAAACCAGGTGTTCGAAGGCGCGCCGGGTTTTCGCGCGCACACCAGCGAGAGCGTACAGACGGGCGAGCTGCTGTACATCGACGTGCCCTGGGTCGAGAAGCCTGCGGGCAGCGCGCGCGAAGGCTGGCGCCCAAGCCTCAGCGAAGCCCGTGTGGAGCCCGAGCTGGCGCGCCGCGCGGTCGAGGCGCAAAGGGTGAGCGCGGCCATTCGCCACCTGGTCGATGCGGGTTGCAAGGAGGGCGACATCTACGTCCTCTCCCGCAAGCGCGAGGGCCTGCGCGTGCTCGCCCAGGCGCTCAAGCAGGCGGGCGTGGCCCATGCCGCGCCCGAAGACCAGGCCCTGCTCGACGCGCCCGACGTGCGCGACCTGCTGGCCTTGCTCGACGTGCTGGCCTCCAGCGGCCACGACCTCTCGTTGGCCCATGCTCTGCGCAGTCCGCTGTTCGGCGTGGAGGAGTGCGACCTGCTGCGCCTGGCGCGTGAATCGGGCAGCGCCGAATGGCTGGGCGTGGATCGTCCTGAGCAGCGGCGCAGCTGGTGGCAGACCCTGCATGCGCTTGAGGATGACGTTAGCGTGCCGCTGGCCCGCGCCCGCGGACTGCTGGCGCGCTGGGAGCTTTTGGCCCGCGAGCGTTCACCGCATGATCTGCTGGACGCCATCGTCCACGAAGGCGATCTGCTGGCCCGCCTGGCCGCTGTCGTGCCAGCCAGCGAGCGCCGCAGCCGCCTGCACGCGGTGCAGGCCCTGCTGGCCTTCGCGCTGGACCTGGATGGTGGACGCTACGCCAGCGTCTACGGCTTTGTGCGTGCGCTGCGCAGCCGCGCGCTCAAGCTGCCGCTGCCGGTGGAAGCCGAGGCCGTGCAATTGCTGACCGTGCATGGCGCCAAGGGGCTGGAGGCGCAGGTGGTCTTCCTGATCGACGGCGATGCGCCGCCGCCCAAGGCCGAGACCAGCACTCTGCTGGTGGACTGGCCTGTCGACGACATCGCGCCGCGCCGCGTCGCCTTCTTCGCCTCCGAGGCTCGCGTGCCGCCGGCCTTGCAGGCCTTGCTCGATGAAGAGAAGGCGCAGCGCGAGCGTGAGGAACTCAATGCCTTGTATGTGGCGATGACGCGCGCCCGCACGCAGCTGATCATCAGCCGCACCGTGGCCGCGCGCGCCCCTTCGGGCCCGACCTGGTGGAGCCGCTTGCAGCCTGTGTCCCAGGTGCTGGAGGCGCCGACGGACGCGCAGCAGCCAAGGGGCGAGGCCGCCGAGCCTCTGCGCGAATTGCCGCTTTGGGCGGCGCCCGAGCTGCCCGCCCGCGCATCGCAAGACGCCGAAGACGAGGCCCAGGCCCGCCTGGGCGAGGCCATCCACCGCGTGCTCGAATGGGCCAGCCAGCCCCTGAAACAGCGCGCGGTGCTGGCTTCGCTGACCGACGCGGCGGCGCAGATGTACGGCCTCGATCAGAAGGCCCGCGAACGCCTGGTGCGCGCGACGGCGGCGATTCTGGAGAGCCCGCAATGCGCGGCCTTCTTCGATGCAGAACGCCTGAGCTGGGCAGGCAACGAAGTGCCGCTGATCTTCGAAGGCAACGACCTTCGACTCGACCGGCTGGTGTGCCTGCGCGAGACCGGAGAGTGGTGGGTGCTCGACTACAAGCTGGCTCGGGCACCCGAGCGGCGGCCTGAATATCTGGAGCAGATGCGGCGCTACGTGGCCGCCGTCCGAACCCTACAACCGGGTGAGTCGGTGCGTGCCGCACTCATTTCCGCTCAGGGGCGTCTGGTTGAATGCTAGAATACGAGCTTCGTCGGAGCGTAGCGCAGCCTGGTAGCGCATCTGCTTTGGGAGCAGAGGGTCGCGAGTTCGAATCCCGCCGCTCCGACCACCTATGTAATTGGCCCGCAATGGATTTCCGTTGCGGGCCAATCTGCTTTCTGGGCCGGGTCTCGACGGCGGACGCTGTCTATCCCTTCCTCGGCAGCACCCAATCCCTGCGCGGGAAATGGCAGGTATAGCCATTGGGGTGCTTTTCCAGATAGTCCTGGTGCTCGGGCTCCGCTTCCCAGAAATCACCCGCAGGCTCGACTTCGGTCACGACCTTGCCGGGCCAAAGGTCGGAGGCATCCACATCGGCGATGGTGCGCAGCGCCTCGGCCTTCTGCTCGGCGGAGTCGTAGTAGATGGCCGAGCGGTAGGAGGTGCCGAGGTCGTTGCCCTGGCGGTTCCTGGTGGTCGGATCGTGGATCTGGAAGAAGAATTCGAGCAGGGCGCGGTAGCTCGTCTTCTGCGGATCGAAGACGATCTCGATGCCCTCGGCATGCGTGCCGTGGTTGCGGTAGGTGGCGTTCTTCACGTCGCCGCCGGTGTAGCCAACCCGGGTTGAAATCACGCCGGGGAGCTTGCGGATCAGGTCCTGCATGCCCCAGAAACAGCCACCGGCCAAGACTGCACGTTCACTCATTTGACTTGCTCCAGATAAGCGCCATAACCCTCGGCTTCCATGTGATCGCGATGGACGAAGCGCAGCGAGGCGGAGTTGATGCAGTAGCGCAGGCCGCCGCGGTCGCGCGGGCCGTCCTCGAACACATGGCCGAGGTGGCTGTCGCCGTGGGTGGAGCGCACTTCGGTGCGGATCATGCCGTGGCTGCTGTCCTTCAGCTCATTGACGTGCGCAGGCTCGATAGGCCGGGTGAAACTGGGCCAGCCGCAGCCGGATTCGAACTTGTCGGTGGACGCAAACAGCGGCTCGCCCGAGACGATGTCTACGTAGATGCCGGGCTCATGGTTGTCCAGGTATTCGCCGGTGCCTGGGCGCTCGGTGCCGCTCTCCTGCGTCACGCGGTATTGCTCGCGGCTCAGGCGGGCGATGGCTTCGGGGGATTTGGTGTATTGCGTCATGGTGCCTTCTGTCAACGAGTGAACAGGTGAGCATGTGAGGGTGACGCCCCGCGTTTCAACCGGCGTTCACGTCAGCAGCGCGGTACTCACCCGGAACGTGATCCATGCTGCCAGATAAGCCAGGCCGAAGAGATAGGCCAGCACGATGAGGGGGTATTTGTAGCCCCCGGTCTCGCGCCGGATCGCCGCCAGCGTGGAAATGCACTGCGGCGCAAACACATACCAGGCCAGCAGCGAGAGCGCCGTCGGCAGGCTCCAGCTGGCCGAGATCAGCGGCATCAACGCAGAGGCCGCATCCTCGCCCGTAGCCGAGAGCGCGTAGACCGTGCCCAGGCTACTCACCGCCACCTCGCGCGCGGCCATGCCGGGCACGAGGGCGATGGAGATCTGCCAGTTGAAGCCGATGGGTGCGAGCACATGCGAGAGGCCCTTGCCCAGCATGCCGGCCACCGAATACTCGATGGGCGCGCCGGTGGCGCCCGGCGGCGGCGCGGGGAAGCTGGCCAGCACCCAGAGCAGCACCGTCATCGTCATGATGATGCCGCCCACGCGACGCACGAAAATCTCGGCGCGCTGGTACAAGCCGATCAGCACGCTGCGCCACGAGGGCCAGTGGTAGTTAGGTAGCTCCATCATCAGCGGGCGAACCAGCTTGCCGCCTTGCGTGAAGGTCTTGAGCAGCCAGGCCACCCCCATGGCGCCGAGGATGCCGGCCAGGTAGAGCGCGAACAGCACCAGGCCTTGCAACTCCAGCCCGCCCCAGACCTGGCGCTGGGGGATGAAGGCGCCGATCACCAGGGCATAGACGGGCAGCCGAGCCGAGCAGGTCATCATCGGCGCGATCAGGATGGTGACCAGGCGGTCGCGCGGATTGGCAATCGAGCGCGTGGCCATGATGCCGGGAATGGCGCAGGCAAAGCTGGAGAGCAGTGGGATGAAGCTGCGGCCCGACAGACCCACGCTGCCCATCAGGCGGTCGAGCAGGAAAGCCGCACGCGGCAGATAGCCCGATTCCTCGAGGATCAGGATGAAGAAGAACAGGATCAGGATCTGCGGCAGGAACACGAGTACCGAGCCCGCGCCGGCGATCACGCCATCGGCCACGAAGCTGCGTGCATAACCCTCAGGCAGGATGGAGCCAACGACCTGGCCCAGCCACTCCATGCCCGCCTTGATCGCGTCCATCGGCGGCTGCGCCCACGAGAACACGGCCTGGAAGATCAGGAACAGCACGACCATCAGGATCAGCGGGCCGGCCACCGGATTCAGCAGCACGCGGTCCACGCGGTCGCTGGCCAGATGCGGCAGGGCCTGGTCCGCGCCCAGGGCCTGCAGGATGCGGCGCACGCTGGCGTGGTCCTGCTCGGGGTTGGATTCGGCAATCGCCACGGGGCCGTTGGGTGTCCAGACGCTGCTCTCGTCGAACAGCGACTTCAGCTCCTCGATGCCCTCGCCCTGGGTGGCCACGGTGCGCACCACGGGCACGCCCAGTTGTGCGGACAGCGCGGCCGGGTCGATATGCAGGCCGCGCTTGGCGGCCAGGTCGGCCATGTTCAGCGCCACCACCACCGGCAGGCCCATGCGCTTGACGGCCAGCACCAGGCGCAGGTTGCGGCGCAGATTGGTGGCATCGACGACGCAGACCACGAGGTCCGGCCGCTTCTCACCCTGTGCGCGGCCGGAGAGCACATCCACGGTCACGCGCTCATCGGGCGAGCGCGGGTGCAGGCTGTAGGTGCCGGGCAGGTCGAGCAGGCGCAGCGTCTTGCCCGCGGCGGAGCGCAGCCGGCCCTCCTTGCGCTCGACGGTCACGCCGGCGTAGTTGGCCACCTTCTGATGGGAACCGGTCAGGCGGTTGAAGAGGGCGGTCTTGCCGCAGTTCGGGTTGCCGACCAGGGCCAGCAGCTTGCCGGCGGGGTGGATGTGGACGATGGATTCAGTCATGCGCGAGCCACCGCCACGCACTCGGCTTCCGCGCGCCGCAGTGCGAAAGTCGATTCACCGACGCGGATCACCAGCGGATCGGCACCGGGCACGCCTCGGGCCATCACGCGGACCAGCTCGCCCGGGAGGAAGCCGATCTCCTCCAGCCATTGCGCCCATTCAGGGGCATGTTCCGGGGCGTTGATGTGCGCCACCTGGAGGGTGTCGCCGATTTCGGCATGTGCAAGGCTGACGGGAACGGCTGCGGACATGATGTTATCGAGAATTATTCGCATCATTGTACGAGCTCTGTCACACCCTTGTTGCTTGGGCGTGCCTATGGGGGTAAACGAGAGCGCAAACGTTTTACAAAACCATCAACGGTGAAGGCCGGCCCCATACAATGCGCCCTCCCAGACCTATCGAACCTGCCATGAAACCCCTCGTTTCCTCTGTCCTGGCCCTGACCGCTGTGTCGGCTGCTTTGCTGGCCTCGTCCGCGCATGCCGATCCCGCCATCATCTTTGACATGGGCGGCAAGTTCGACAAGTCCTTCAACCAGTCGGCCTATGAGGGTGCCGAGCGCTGGAAGAAGGAAACGGGCAAGAGCTACCTCGAGTTCGAGATCTCCAACGACACGCAGCGCATGCAGGCCATCCGCCGCATGGCCGAGCGGGGCGCGAACCCCATCATCTCCATCGGCTTCGCCCAGGCTTCGGCGCTGGACCAGGTGGCCAAGGACTTCCCCAAGACCCATTTCGCCATCATCGACGCGACGGTCAACAAGCCCAACGTGCAGTCGGTGATGTTCAAGGAGCAGGAAGGCAGCTACCTCGTGGGCGCCATCGCCGCCACCGCCAGCAAGACCGGCAAGGTCGGTTTCATCGGCGGCATGGACATCCCCCTGATCCGCGCGTTCCAGTGCGGCTACGAGCAGGGCGTGAAGGCCACCAACCCCAAGGCCGAAATCTCCGCCAACATGACCGGCACCACCTCCACCGCCTGGAACGATCCGACCCGTGGCGCCGAGTTGGCCAAGTCGCAATTCGCCAAGGGCGTGGATGTGATCTTCGCGGCTGCGGGCGGCACCGGCGTGGGTGTCTATCAAGCCAGCAAGGACGCCGGCAAGTTCGCCATCGGCGTGGACAGCAACCAGAACCATGTGCAGCCCGGCACCATGCTGACCTCGATGGTCAAGCATGTGGACGTGGCCGTGTACAACGTGCTCAAGCAATGGGTCGGTGGCACGCAGGTGCTGGGCCTCAAGGAAGGCGGCGTGGACTACGCGCTGGACGAGTACAACGCCAAGGTCTTCACCCCCGCGCTCAAGGCCAAGGCCGAAGCCGTGAAGGCCGACATCGTTGCCGGCAAGATCAAGGTGGTGGATTACCGCGCCGCCAACGTCTGCAAATAAGGCGATGGCGCAGGTCGCCGTTCGGCTGAACGGAATCTCCAAGCGCTTCGGCGCCGTGCAGGCCAACCGCGAGGTCAGCCTCGAAGTGGCGGCCGGCACCGTGCATGGCCTCGTCGGCGAGAACGGCGCGGGCAAGAGCACGCTGATGGCCATCCTCTATGGCTACTACCAGGCCGATGCGGGCAGCATCGAGATCAAGGGCCAAGCCGCGCGCATCGCCAACTCGCACGAGGCGATTGCGCTGGGCATCGGCATGGTCCATCAACACTTCATGCTGGTGGACACGCTGACGGCGCTGGACAACATCATGCTGGGCGCGGAGGGGGGCTTCTTCCTTCGTGCGTCCAAGGCGCAGGCGCGTGCCAAGCTGCTGCAGCTGATGCAGGAGACGGGTCTGCAAGTGCGGCTCGACGCCTTGGTGGCTGACCTGCCCGTGGGCGAGATGCAGCGCCTGGAAATCCTCAAGGCCCTCTACCGCGGCGCCAGGATCCTGATCCTCGACGAGCCCACCGCCGTGCTCACGCCGCAAGAGACGCTGCAGCTGTTCGAGACGCTGGGCAAGCTCCGCGCCATGGGCACGACCATCATCCTGATCACGCATAAGCTCAAGGAAGTGATGGCGCTGTGCGATGCCGTCACCGTGATGCGGCAAGGCCAGGTCGTGCACCACACGCAGATTGGCGACACCAGCCCCGAGCTGCTGGCCGAAGCGATGGTGGGCCGCAAGGTCAACCTAGGCCGGCAAGGTGCCGTCGCCGCTGCTGACGACGAAGTTAGGCTGAGTGCAGAAGGCCTGCATCTGCGCGATGCGGCCGGTGTGCCGCGCCTGCGCGACGTGAAGCTCAATCTGAATGCTGGCGAGATCGTCGGCGTGGCCGGCGTCTCGGGCAACGGCCAGAGCGAGCTGCTGGAGGTGCTCTCGGGCATGCTGGCGCCGGATGCCGGCCAGATGAAGCTCGGCAGCCAGAGCTTTACCGCTGCGGCCTGGCTCAACCCCAGCCATGCACGCGAATTGAAGCTTGCCCATGTGCCCGAAGACCGCCACGCCTGCGGCATGGTGATGAGCTTTCCGGCCTGGGAAACCGCCGTGCTCGGCTATCAGCACCAGGCCCAGTACAACAAGGGCCTGAGCATGAATCATGCGGAGATGCGAGAGCAGACGGCCGCCATGCAGGAGCGCTTCGACGTGCGCCCGCGCGATCCCAATCTGGGCTCCAGCAAGTTCTCGGGCGGCAACCAGCAGAAGCTGATCCTGGCGCGCGAGATCGGCCAGGCGCCCACCGTGCTGCTGGTCGGCCAGCCCACGCGCGGCGTGGACATCGGCGCGATTGAATTCATCCACGGCCAGCTGCGCGCCTTGCGTGACGCGGGCTGCGCCGTGCTGCTGGTCTCCAGCGAACTGGACGAGATTCTGGCCCTGGCCGATCGCGTCGTCGTGATGAACGGCGGGCGCATCACCGGCGAGCTTTCGATTGACGAATGCGATGAGAAAACCTTGGGACTTCTGATGGCTGCTGAGGTGGCTGCATGAGCCAACCGCTGAATCTTCCGCGTTGGGTGGACATCGGCCTGCTGCCGCTGTGGAACCTGTTCATCGCCCTGGTGGTGGCGGGCCTCGTGGTGCTGGCCATCGGCCAGAGCCCGATCGTGGCCTTCACTACGCTGCTGCAAGGCGCGCTCGGCTCGGTACGCGGCCTGGGCTACACGCTCTACTACGCCACCACCTTCATCTTCACTGGCCTCGCGGTGGCGGTCGCTTTCCACGGCGGCCTGTTCAACATCGGCGGGGAAGGGCAGGCGACGGTGGGCGGCCTCGGCGTGGCGCTGGCTGCGTTGGCCTTCGGTCCGCACTTGCCGGCTGTCGTGCTGCTGCCCATCCTCGTGCTGGCCGCGGCGCTGTTCGGCATGGTGTGGGCGGCGGTGCCTGCCTATCTGCAGGCCTGGCGCGGCAGCCACATCGTCATCACCACCATCATGTTCAACTTCCTGGCCGCCAGCCTGAACGTGTACCTGCTTGTCAACTGGTTGCGTCCCACCGGCGGCAGCATGGCGGTGGAAAGCGCCGAGTTCGTGGACGCCGCGCGCATGCCGGCCCTGCATGAACTGGCTGCCCGGTTCGGCGTCGAGCTGCCTTCTTCGCCGCTCAACCTGAGCCTGGTGATTGCGCTGCTGGCCTGCGTCTTCGTCTGGTGGTTCCTGTGGCGCAGCCGCGCTGGTTACGCGCTGCGCGCGGTGGGCAGCGCCCCGCGTGCTGCGCACTACGCCGGCATCCACCCGCGCATGCAGGTGCTGATCGCCATGGGCATCTCGGGTGCACTGGCCGGGCTGGTCGGCGTGAATGAAATCTCGGGCGTGCAAGGCAAGCTGACGCTGGACTTCGTGGCCGGCGCGGGCTTCACCGGCATCGCCGTTTCGCTGATGGGCCGCAACCATCCCGTCGGTATCGTGCTCGCGGCCCTGCTGTTCGGCGTGCTGTATCAAGGCGGCGTGGAGGTCTCCTTCGACATGCCTGGCTTCACCCGTGAAATGGTGACCACCGCGCAGGGCTTGATCGTGCTGTTTGCCGGCGCCATGGCCACGGTCAGCGCGCCGATGTTTGCCAAGCTCTTTGGCAGGAGGAGAGCGTGATGGACGAAATCCTGATCGGCTCGTTGATCGCCTCGACCTTGCGTGTGACCACGCCGCTGCTCTTGTGCGCGTTGGCGGGCCTCGTCAGCGAACGCTCCGGCGTGATCGATATCGGCCTCGAAGGCAAGATGCTAGCCGCCGCTTTTGCGGCTGGATGCGCCGGTGCGATGACGCATTCGACCGGCCTCGGCATCAGCGCCGCCATCGTCGTGGCCTGCATCTTCTCGCTGATCCACGGCTTTGCCTGCGTGACGCACCGTGGCGACCAGGTGATCTCCGGCGTGGCGCTGAACATGGTGGCCGCGGGCCTGACCGTGGTGCTCGGCATCGCCTGGTTCAACCAAGGTGGACAGACGCCGCCAGTGGACGAATCGGTGCGCCTGACGGCCCTCATCAAGAGCTTTGCCGAGCCGCAGACCGGTGCCTGGTTTGCCTCGGTCATCGGCTACGGATTCCTGAGCCACAACCTGCTGGTCTACCTGAGCTTCGCGCTGGTCGGTGGCGTCTGGTTTTTCATGGAGCGCACCCGCCCCGGCCTGCGCTTGCGCGCCGTGGGCGAGAACCCGGCGATGGTGGATGCCGCCGGCGTGTCAGTGCCGATGCTGCGTTATGCCGCGCTGATGATCAACGGCGTGCTCTGCGGCCTCGCGGGCAGTTATCTGGTGCTGGCGCAGAACGCCAGCTTCAGCCCCAATATGACGGCCGGCCGCGGCTTCATCGCCCTGGCGGCGATGATCTTCGGCAAGTGGAAGCCGCTGCCGACGATGTTCGCGTGTTTGCTGTTCGGGTTCCTCGATGCCGCCTCGATCCGGCTGCAAGGCGTATCGTTGCCAGGCATTGGTGAAGTGCCGGTGCAGTTGATCCAGGCACTGCCCTATGTGCTGACCGTCGTTCTGCTGGCCGGCTTCATCGGCCAGGCCGTGGCGCCCAAGGCGCTGGGCCGCCCCTACGTCAAGGAGCGTTGATGCTTTCCGATCAAGACAAGGCGAGGCTGCTGCAAGCCTCGCTCGCAGCGCGTGCGCATTCGCACTCGCCGTACTCGGGCTACGCCGTGGGCGCCGCCATCCTCGATGAACAGGGCCGCGTGCATGCTGGCGCCAACATCGAGAACGCCGCCTACCCACAAGGCTGGTGCGCCGAGGCGACCGCGCTCAGTGCCATGGTAATGGCCGGCGGCAAGCAAGCCGTGGCCGTGCTGGTGACAGGCCCTGGCCCCGAAGTCATCACGCCCTGCGGCGGTTGTCGCCAGAAGCTGCGCGAGTTCGCCGGCCCCGATCTCGAAATCATCGCCGGCGATCCTGCCGGCATCAAGGACCAATGGACGCTGGAGCAGTTGCTACCGCACAGCTTCGGCCCTGATCACCTCAAGTAACGAGTTAGCCATCATGATCGACAACAAGACCCTCGAACCCAAGATCACCGAAACGGTGGCCAAGCTGCAATCACTGTTCGGTGCTGCGCCCGAAGTGGCCGTGGTGCTGGGCTCGGGCTGGGCCGGCGCGACCGGCCTGATCGAGGACGCCAAGCACCTGGCCTACACCGAGCTGAGCGCCTTCCCTCAGCCCAAGGTTGAAGGCCATGTGAACGAGATCGTCGTCGGCCGCATCGGCGCGCAGCGCGTGGTGATGCTGCGCGGCCGTGCGCATACCTACGAGAGCGGCGACTGCACCGGCATGGCCGGTGCGCTGCGCAGCCTCGCGCGCTGGGGCGTCAAGGCCGTGCTGCAGACCAATGCTTCGGGCTCGCTGCGTGCGCACAATCCGCCGGGCAGCCTGGTGCTGATCAGCGACCACATCAACGCACCCCAGCGCTCGCCGCTGATGGGCGAGCAGGGCAGCCACCGCTTCGTGGACATGAGCGCGGCCTATGACGCCGAACTGCGCGCGCACGCCGTCAATGTGGCCCGTGCCCAGGGCTCCATCGTCAGCGAAGGCGTGTACTGCTGGGCTGTGGGCCCGCAGTTCGAGACGCCGGCCGAGATCCGCATGTTCGCCGCCTGGGGCGCCGATCTGGTGGGCATGAGCACCGTGCCCGAGACCATCCTGGCGCGCCACGCCGGCCTGCGCGTGATGGGCCTGGCGCTGATCACCAACATGGCCGCCGGCATGTCGGCCGAGGCGCTCACGCACGCGCTGACGCTGCAGCAGGCGCAGACCTCGGGCGAGCGTGCGGCGGCCTTCCTCGCGGCCGTGGTGGCCTCGCTGGCTGATCTGCCCTCGCTCCATGGCTGATCTGCAAACGGCGGCCCGGCAGGCGCTGGCCTGCCTGGACCTCACTAGCCTCAATGACGGCGACACCGCTGCCGACATCGAGGCCCTGTGCCGCCGCGCGCAATCGCCCTTCGGCCCTGTGGCTGCGGCCTGCGTGTGGCCGCGCTTCGTGGCGCAGGCGCGCTCGCTGCTACCGGCCAACATCCGCGTGGCGGCGGTGGCCAATTTTCCTGACGGGTCTCTCGATCTGGATCGCGCGCTGGCCGATGTGGCCGAGATCGCGCAGGCCGGTGCCGACGAGATCGACGTGGTCCTGCCTTACCGCGCCCTGATGGCCGGCCAGCGCAGCGAGGTGGCCGAGTTCCTGTCCGAGGTGCGCTTTGCCTCGCGTCCGCTGACGCTCAAGCTGATCATCGAGAGCGGCGAGCTCCAGGACGCCGAGCTGATCCGCGATGCCACGCGCATGGGCCTGGTGGCCGGTGCCGATTTCATCAAGACGAGCACAGGCAAATCGGCGGTTTCCGCCACGACCCGGGCTGCGCGCCTGATGCTGCACGAGATCAAGGCCAGCGGCCTGGCCAACGCCGGCTTCAAGGCCAGCGGCGGCATCCGCACGGTGGCGGATGCGGCGCAATACCTAGCGCTGGCACAAGAGGCGCTGGGAACGGTCGGCCCGCAACGCATGCGCTTCGGCGCCAGCGGCCTCTTGAACGATATCGAGGCTGTGCTGGGTGGTGCTGCCAACACCGCTGAACCTTCGAGTTACTAATCGATGTCCGACGACTCCGACAACAACACCCCGCCGCGCCGCTCGATCAAGAGCTTTGTGGTGCGCGCCGGCCGCATGGGCACGGGCCAGATCAAGGCCCTGGCCGAGCTCGGCCCCAAGTTCGTGGTGCCCTTCAAGCCCGAACGCCTGGACCCGACGGCCTTGTTCGGCCGCGAAGCGCCTGTGGTGCTGGAGATCGGCTTCGGCATGGGAGGCGCCACGGCGCAGATCGCGCAAACGCTGCCCGATCATGACTTCATCGGCTGCGAGGTGCACGGGCCCGGCGTGGGCGCGCTTCTCAAACTGATCGACGAGCAGCAGATCTCCAACATCCGCATCTTCCAGCACGATGCGGTGGAGGTGCTGGAGCAGATGATTGCGCCCGCCTCGCTGGCCGGCGTGCACATCTATTTCCCCGATCCCTGGCACAAAAAGAAGCACAACAAGCGCCGCCTGATCCAGCCGGCCTTCGTCGCCAAGCTCGTGCAGCACATTCGCCCCGGCGGCTATCTGCATTGCGCGACCGACTGGGAGCCCTATGCCCAGCAGATGCTGGAAGTGCTGGGCGCCGAGCCGCTGCTGGAGAACACCGCCGCAGGCTACGCCGAGAAGCCTGCCTATCGGCCGCTGACCAAGTTCGAAAGCCGTGGCATGAAGCTCGGTCACGGCGTCTGGGATCTGGTGTTCAAGAAGCGGGCGGTTTGATCGTTTTGCGCAACGCCGACTCGGGCGAGAGATAGCGGTCGAAGAAGCTGACCACGCGCTGATCGATCTCGGCGAGCTGCCCGCGGTCAAAGCCCGGCGGGTCGTTGAGCAGTTCACCGACGAGGCCCTCCAGCGCAGGGGGAAGTGGCGAGAGGTAGGCGCCGTGGCCAGCCTCGGGCAGGTCAGCCAGATGCACGCAGGTGCGGCACGCGGCGAGGATGCGGTCCGCATTGAAGACAGGCACCAGCCACCGATCATGCCCCGCCGTGAGCAAGGCCAGCGGCACCCGCGGCGCTGCGAGCGTGGCAGGCTCGAAGTCGGCGGCGAAGGGCACGGCTGCGGTGATGGCGGCGATGCGCGGATCCACGTGGGTATAGCGCGTGCTGTCGCTGAATCGCAGATCGATCACCATTCGGGCGATGCCGCGCTTGAAGCCCCCCCACGCACCTTCGCTGGCGTGCGTGGCCAGGCCGACGCAGGCATAGAAATCCTCTTTCAATGCCTCGTCGCAATGCTGCTTGAAGAGCGCCGGCGACCATGCACCGCCCGCCAGGCTCAGCGCCGTGTGCCCGCCGGCGGACATGCCATACATGCCGACCTTGTCGAACTGAAGCAGGGGTGCGAAACGCGGGTCGGCCGCCACCGCGTCGATCGCGTGGGAAACCTCGGCGGGGCGGCGCTTCCAGCTGGCCGGTCCCGGCGTGCTCGGGTCCTTGTTGTTGTCGCCCTGGTGTTCGGGAAAGGCCACCACGTAGCCGGCGCGCACCAAGGCCTGCGCCAGGTTCGCATGCACCCAGGGCCCGCCGCCTGAGCCGTGGGATATCACCACCAGCCGCCCGTTGCCGCGCTGCGGTTCGCCCTGCCAGGCCAGCTCGAAGCTGAACGGGCCGCGACGCACCGTTTGCGCTGCCGCCTCGCTGGGATAGAAGACCGTCACCGGGCCGTTGTCGCCCGTGGCCGGCAGTTCGGTGAGCCCGACCGCGGCGCCCGCCGTGCCAGCGCTGCTGATCAGTGCCAGCGCGATCAAACGCCGGGCCCAAGTTGCCATCCAGGAAATCATCGTTGCTCCATCACGGGGATTGAAGTTCCCCGGTGGCGGCACGATCCGCCTTGACAACCCGGCTGTCGCGCCGATTTCAGCGCACCGGAGTTTCGGCTGGCCGATTTCAGGAATCGGCCAACTTTTGCCGCCGATATTCGGTGGGCGTGAGGCCGGTGTCGGACTTGAACGCCCGGTTGAAGGGGCCGATGGAACCGAAGCCGGCTTCCAGCGCAATGCTCAGCACCGGAAGGTCGCGCTGCGCCGGCGAGGCCAGCGCCGCGCGGGCCTCGGCCAGGCGGTACCCGTTGACATAGACATTGAAGTTGCGGTGGCCCAGCCCCTGGTTGATCACGCGGCGCAAGCGGTACTCGGGCACCTTGAGCCGCGCGGCGAGGCTGGCGACGGAGAGCGTTTCGTCCTTGTAGGCGCGATCAGTCTCCATGGCGCGTTGCAGAGCGGCCGTCAATCGAAGGTCTGCGGGGCTGTTGTTCGACTCTTCGGCCGGACTGGCGCCGGCCATGGGTGCCGGTCCGCCGGGGCGGGCGTTGCAGCCTTCCGTCCGCCCGGGTCCGCGCGTGAAGAGCAGCGAATCCGGCAAGCGCAGGGCGTGCCAGGCGATGGCGCCGGCGATCAGCAGCAGCAAGGCCAGATCCAGCCAGGCCATCAAGCCGGTCACGCGCCCCTGTTGCTGCATCCGGGCAGCGACCATCATCAGCGTATCGACGGCGCCGGCGACGATGACGAAAAGGCGCAGTCGGCGCCGCGCCTCCACCAGGTCGGCCGTCCAATGACGGGCGCTGGCCGCCAGCGCCAGCAGCGCAAAACAAGGGGGCAGCCAGTTCTTCAGCAACAGCAGGCCCTCGCGCGGCGCGTCGATGAATTGTCCTGGCGCGCAATACACGCAAGCCAGCCCGCCCGTGAGCGCCACGACAAGCCACAGCAGGGCATGCCAGGGCCGCGCGCGGAACTCGTCGTCGAACAATGCGCGGGCGAACAGCCAGAAGAGCATGGAGTTCGCCACCGACACGCCCACCACCGCCCCCAGCACGGCGCGCGGTAGCGCCGACTCAAGGGCCGGCGTGCCGAAGGCCACCTGCACCAGCAGGCCTAGCGCCAGCGCCGAACCCACCGGAGCGATGGCAAGGCCGGGCCTGCGACGCCACAGCATCGCGCCCAGCAGCATCAGCAAGACGGACAGGGCGCCGCGCGTGGCGGCGTCCAGCAATTCCCAATGGATCGTCGACATAGGCGCGAAGCGTATCCGATGACCCTGGGCCGCTTCATCGACGCCAGCCCGGGTACAGTCGTGCCCCATGCAACTCCAAGGCAAACACATCCTCTTGGGCATGTCCGGCGGCATCGCCTGCTACAAGGTGGCTGAACTCGTGCGCCTGCTCGGCAAGGCCGGCGCCACGGTGCAGGTCATCATGAGCGAAGGGGCGGAGGCTTTCATCACGCCAGTGACGATGCAGGCCTTGTCCAACCGCCGGGTGGTGACCAGCCAGTGGGACAGCACCGAGCCCAACAACATGGCGCACATCAACCTGAGCCGCGAGGCCGACCTGATGCTGATCGCGCCGGCCAGCGCTGACATGATTGCCAAGCTGGCGCAGGGCCGGGCGGACGAGATCCTTTCGCTCACTGCGCTGGCGCGGCCTGCCGATCGCTGCGCGCTGCTGATCGCGCCGGCCATGAACCGCGAGATGTGGGCCCATCCGGCCACGCAGCGCAACGTGGCGCAGGTGCAGCTTGACGGCGCCGTTGTGCTGGGCGTGGGCACGGGCGACCAGGCCTGCGGCGAGATCGGCGATGGCCGCATGCTCGAAGCGGCGGAAATGCTCGAAGAAGTGATCGCGCATTTCCAGCCCAAGCTGCTGGCGGGCAAGTCCGTCTTGATCACCGCCGGCCCGACCTTCGAGCCCATCGACCCCGTGCGAGGCATCACCAATCTGTCCAGCGGCAAGATGGGCTTTGCGCTAGCGCGCGCCGCGGCGGAGGCAGGCGCTCAAGTCATGCTGGTGGCCGGCCCCGTGCATCTGCCCACGCCACGCCATGTGCGGCGCATCGACGTGCAGACCGCGCAGCAGATGTTCGACGCCGTGCTGCCCTTGGCCGCGCAGCATCAGGTTTTCGTTGCCACCGCAGCCGTGGCCGACTGGCGCCCGCTCAAGGCTAGCGAGCACAAGATCAAGAAGGACGCGAGTTGGGAAGGGAAGGCCTCTCACGCCACCTTCGAGCTGATCGAAAACCCGGACATCCTCGCCTCCGTCGGCGCCCTGGCAAAGCCGCCGCTGTGCATCGGCTTTGCCGCCGAGACCGAGAAGCTCGTCGAACACGCCCGCGCCAAGCTCGCCCGCAAGAAGGCTGCGCTGATCGTGGGCAACATCGGCCCGGCCACCTTCGGCCGAGACGACAACGCGCTGCTGCTCGTCGACGCCGATGGCGAGCGCGAAATTCCCCACAACGACAAGCTGAGCCTCGCGCGCGAACTGGTGCGCGAGATCGCCAAGAAACTTCCATGAAGACTGTTGATTTGAAGGTGCTCGATGCCCGCATGGCCGAGCAGCTGCCCACCTACGCGACACCCGGCAGCGCCGGCCTCGATCTGCGTGCCTGCCTCGACGCCGCCGTCACGCTGGAGCCCGGCCAGACCACGCTGATTCCCACGGGCCTGGCCATCCACATTGGCGACCCCGGCCTGGCGGCGCTGATCCTGCCGCGCTCAGGCCTGGGTCACAAGCATGGCATCGTGCTCGGCAACCTCGTGGGTTTGATTGACTCCGACTACCAGGGCCAGCTGATGGTCAGCTGCTGGAACCGCGGCCAGACGACGTTCGTGATCCAGCCGATGGAGCGCATAGCGCAGCTGATGCTGGTTCCCGTAGTGCAGGCGGCGTTCCGTCGCGTCGAGGAGTTTGGCGAGTCAGAGCGCGGCGAGGGCGGTTTCGGTTCTACGGGCAAGCACTGAGCCCCATGCGCGGAGGGGTCATTCTGGCCATCCACGCGTACCAGCGCTTTGTTTAACCCTACAAGGGCTTCAGTTGCGCCTATCGGGTTCACACGGGACGTTGCAATTGTTCGGAATTCCGCCGTCGAGCGCTGCAGCGCAAGGGCGGCTTCACCGGCCTGCTTCTGCTCGATGCGCGCCTGCAGCGCTGCGGCGCCGTGCATCGTGGTCGTCGCCGGCCCATGAGCTTGCAGCAAGGCGTGATCGACTGCGATTGCGGGCCCGACCTGAGCGGGTGCGATTGCTCGGATGGCTTCTCTGCAGCGGACTGCTGCGACTGCGACGGCCGCGATTTGCGCCGTCGTCGCAAGTCCAAGGATCAGGACGTGCGGACCAGGCCTGGCGCCGGCAAGCGGAGCCGAAGGCCTGAAGCAGACCCTGCATAGCACCAGAAACAGGTGACACATTTCGCAGGTTTCGCGAGCGCGTCACAGGAAGAACTGCCCCTACACGAACGAGGGGCAGAGCAACCCCTGATTGAATCCGGCTCGACTCGTTTCACAGTCGGGGCGTGCGTTCCTTGTTGTACCTCCCGGCGCGCCTCGCCAGTGCCTGCCGGTACGCTTATCTGACCCTGATGATGCAGGTGGTGGCACGTGCCTTGAGCGCGGCCAGCCGCTTCGATGAACCGCTGCGTGCGGAGCTGAAGGCGTTTCGGCCCGGTGATCTCATCGAGATGTGCACGCCAGGCAATGTCCTGCACCTGGCCGTGCGCGTGCGGCCTGATCACACGCTGGAGCGCGTCAGGGGCGCCATGCCGGGTCGCGCCCAGCTGAGCATCCGCTTCAAGCACGTCGCTCATGCCTTCCTCGCGTTCAGCTTTCAGGAGGGGGAAAGGCGCGCGCCTTTGCCAATGACCGCATGGTGGCCGCGGGCTTGGCGCAGCCGGCATGCGCGATCGCGCTGTCGCCACTGACCGACGGTCTCCTGATGGGCGGCACGATCCAACGCAATGGCGGCATCGACCCCATGTTCACGGCGCGCGGCTTTCGAGCCATCGCACCGCTGTACATCGCCGATCCCGCGCAGCGCGCGGTGCCGCTGGCTTCGCCCCTGTATAGCGATTGCGTCGGGCTGGCGCGGCTGTTGCTGATGGCGGGCAGCTCCGAGCTGCTGCTGGGCGACTCAGTGCGCTTTGCCTTGCGGTGTCCGGGCGCGGAGCTGCAGGTCTGGCACGACATGCCACACGTGTTCCCGCTGTTCGATTTTCTTCCCGAGGCCGCGCCAGCGCTTGAAGAGCTGGCTCGCTTCATCGTCCGACACGACGCCGTTCGCGTTGAACCCGCCCAGGCAGAGCCGGGCCCCGGCACCTCAGAGGACGTTCCATGAAGCAGATCTACACCGCCAAAGTCGACAAGGTCTTCGTCCCGCTGACCAACGCAAAATGGCTTGAAGCACGCTCCGAGGCGCTGGGCAAACTGTCGGCCAAGATCAAGGTCAGCAAGTCTGGCGATGACGTCAAGGTCAGCATGACGCGCCGCGTCAAGCGCGCGCTCTCCGGCGTCGTGGCCAAGGTGTTGCCGTCAGAGTCCGAACTGCAGTTCGAAGAAACCTGGATGCCGGGCGGCGAGGGCGGCTACACAGGCCGCATGACCATGGTCATCGTCGGCCAGCCGGTCAAGATGACCGCTGATTTTTCCTTGCTGCCCTCGGGCAAGGGCTGCGTCTACGAGATCGAACACGAAACCCGCTGCGCCGTGCTGCTGATCGGCAGCACCATTGCCAAGTTCGCCAAGGGCCAGGTCGAAGACGACTGCGAAGAAGAGTTCGCCTACACGGTGGCGGCACTCAAGAAGAACTGAGACGTTGCCCGCCGGGCGACGGGCGGACAAGATCCATTGCTCAGTGAAGCATGGAATCCGGCGGTGCCCCTGTCATAACGCTGAACACTGCTTCGCCGAGGCTGCCTGCCTCAATCTCCTGCTCGGTGGCTTCGCGCACGTCGAGCACCTTCAGATGCATGCGCAGGCCCACTCCGGCCTGCGGGTGGTTGCCGTCGAGCACCACGTGCTCGGGATAGACCTCGGTGACCGTGTAGATGGCGGCGGGCATGTCCTCGGTGGCCGCGCCTTCGGGTAGGCCTTCGAACTGCATGCCAGGCTCCACGCCATCGGGGAACAAGGCCTTGGACTCGAAGCAGACAAGGCCCGAGTCGTAGTCGCCAAAGGCGTGCTCGGGCTCCAGCGCCAGACTGGTCTCGAAACCGGCTTCCTGGTCGAGCAGTGCTTCCTCGACCTTGGCGAACAGGTCTTCGCCGCCGTAGAAGAATTCAAGAGGTTCGCTCAGCTCGTCGATCAGCTGGCCTTGGGCGTCTTCGAGTTTCCAGCGCAGGGAAACGACGCAGGGGGCGGTGATGTGCATCAGCCGATTTTCTCATACAGGACAATGGCGCCCCATGGACATCACAAGCAAAACCCCGATGCTGGGCGGCCTCACGCCCGAGCAATTCATGCGCCGGCATTGGCAGAAGAAGCCGCTGCTGGTGCGCCAGGCCATGCCCGGCGTGCAGCCACCGGCGAATCGTGCGGAGCTCGCACGCCTGGCCGCGAGCGAGGATGCCGAGTCGAGGCTGGTCACGCATTTCGAGGGCCGTTGGGCCATGCGCCAGGGCTCGCTGCCCAAGCTGCCGCCGTTCTCCAAGCCCGGCTGGACGCTGCTGGTGCAAGGACTCGATCTGCATGTGCCCGCCGCGCGCTCGATGCTCGACGCCTTCCGCTTCGTGCCCGAGGCGCGGCTCGACGACCTGATGATTTCGTACGCCTCGGATGGCGGTGGCGTGGGCCCGCATTTCGATTCCTACGATGTCTTCCTGATCCAGGTGGCCGGCCGGCGTCGCTGGCGCATCGGCGCGCAGAAGGACGCCGTGCTGCGCGAGGACGTGCCGCTCAAGATCATCGAGAACTTCAGGCCCGAGGAAGAGTTCGTGCTGGAACCCGGCGACATGCTCTACCTGCCGCCCGGCTGGGCGCATGACGGCGTGGCTGTGGGCGGCGACTGCATGACCTGCTCGGTGGGTTTCCGCGCACCCTGGCGGGCCGAACTGGCCCGCGAGCTGCTGCAGCGGCTGATGGACGAAGCCGAAGGCCGCCCCTATGCTGACGCCATGTATGCGGACCCGAAGCAGGCGGCCACAGCGCAACCCGGGCTTGTGCCGATGGATTTACAAAACTTTGCCCGTAACGCCGTGGAGCGCGCACTGCGCCAGCCCTTGGCCTTGGAGCGCTCGCTGGGCGAAGTTCTGACGGAACCCAAGCCGCGCGTTTGGTTCAGCATCGGCGATCCGCTGCCGTCGGGGCAGGGCGTCAGGCTCGACCCGCGCAGCCGCATGATGTACGACGCCGTCCATGTGTTTCTCAACGGCGAATCCTTCCGCGCGGCGGGGCGCGACGCGCAGCTGATGCGTCGCCTGGCCGACACGCGACAACTCGAACTGCGAGAGGTGAACAAGCTCTCCGAAGGTGCCCGCGAGCTGCTGGATCAATGGACTGAAGACGGTTGGTTGCAGCCATGGGCGAACCACTGAAGCTCGGCCTTTTCGAAGGCCGCCAAGCCTGCGCTCAGGCTCTGCGCGACACCCTGGTTGCCGCCTGTGCCAGCGAGGCACGTGAAATCTTCTGCGTCGATTCAGGCTTTGTCGATTGGCCGCTCTCGGACCGCCTGCTGATCGAAGCGCTGACCACCTGGGTGCGGCGCGGCCGTGTGCTGCACCTGCTGGGGCGCGAGCTGGAGCCGCTGCGCCTGCGTCATCCGCGCTTCGTGCAGTGGCGGACGACCTACGACCATTGCGTCGATGCGCGCGAACATGACGTCGAAGGAAGCGATCCTCGCGCACCGCATGCGGCGATCTGTGTTGAAGGCGGCAACATGCCGTTTTCACTGCGAGTGCTGGACCGCGAACTGCAACGTGGCGTGGTATCCGCCGATGTGGCTGATATCGTGCGCGTGCGCGAGTGGTTTGATGTCCTCGCGCAACGGTCTTCACCGGCATTCCCTGCCTCGGTGCTGGGGCTTTGACCTACAACCTGCTTATAATGCGCGGCTAGGCGAGGGAAGCGCTCGAGGTTTTCCACGTCTTGTTCTGCGAAGCCACACCGGTGTCAAGCTCGTGTGGCTTCAAAATTACCGGTAATTGAAATCGTCGTTTAACGATCTTTGAGGACAAGTATGAAAAAGTCGATCCTGTTGGCTTCCCTGGTTGCTGCTGTTGCTCTGGCCGCTTGCGGCAAGAAGCCGGAAGACACCGCTCCGGTGGCTGCTCCCGCTCCCGCCGCTTCGGAAGCCGCTTCGGCTCCCGCAATGGACGCTTCGGCTCCGGCCATGGACGCTTCGGCTCCTGCCGCCGCTGCTTCGGACGCTGCCAGCAAGTAATTCTTGGGCGCCTTTCGGGCGCTCTCAGAGTTAAACGCTACACAAGCCGCCCTGGTGCAAGCCGGGCGGCTTTTGTCGTTCTAGATTCCCGTCCAGGGCAGGCCGAGCGCCTGATCTGCCACGGGCACTTCATGGCCGGCGCAGCCCAGCACGCCAGCGAGCGCGGCGCGCGCCAGCTCGGGCCGGTTGTTGCGCTCTGAGAGATGCGCGGCCGCGACAACTCGCAGACCCGTATGCAAGATCGCCGAGAGCAGTTCGGCCGACACATGGTTGGCCAGGTGGCCGTGGGTGCCGAGGATGCGGCGCTTGAGTGATTCGGGGTAGTTCGAGGCGCGCAGCAGCGATTCCTCGTGATTGCACTCCAGCAGCAAGGCATGCTGGCCTTGCAGTGCCTCGACGACGCGCGGAGCAAGGGAGCCGATGTCGGTGATCAGGGCCATCTTGCGCGCGCCGTCGCTGGCGCGCAGTTGCAAGGGCTCGTTGGCGTCATGCGGCACGGCGAAAGGCCGCAGCTCGATATCGCCCAGCGCGACGGTCTCGCCATCGGCCACGAAGTGCAGCAGATCGTCGTCAAAGCGCTCGCCCGCCTTGTGCGCGATGGCGCGCCAGGTGCCGCGACTTGTATAGACAGGAACGCCGTGCTTGTGGGCCAGCGGCAACACGCAGCCGGCGTGATCGCCATGCTCGTGGGTGATGAAGACGGCGTCGAGCTCCTGCGCCGTGCAGCCGGCGCGCTCCAGCCTTCGTTCGAGTTCGCGCAGTGAGAAGCCGCAGTCCACCAGCAGCCGGGTCTGCGTGATGCCCTGGCTGGCTTCGATCAGCGTGGCGTTGCCGCCGCTGCCACTGCCCAAGCTACAAAAGCGCATGCTTTGTGTTCCACAGAAAAAAGCCGCCAGCCTTGCGGCGGGCGGCTCAGTATCGGCCGAGCTTTGCTGCTTAGCGCAAATCGCCCATCAGCATGCCGAGAATGCGCTTGGCGTTCTCGTCGGTGGCCTGCTTGCCGGTGTTGTCCATCACCATCACCGTGCTGTGGCCGTCCTTGCTGAGCACTTTCACGCGATAGCGGCCGGCAGCGCCGGTTTCCTTGGCGCCGAAGAGCTTCTGGAAGAAGTTGGGCTCGTCCTTGCCGGCTTGCGTCGGGTCGGCGTAGCGCAGGTAGAACAGGCCTTGCGTGCGGTCGCGGTCTTCCACGGTGAAGCCATGGCGGTCCAGCGACTGGCCGACACGGCGCCAGGCGCGGTCGAAGTCCTCGGCCATCTCGATCTGGTCGGGCACGGCGCCGGGCGCAAGGGCCGGCGCGTCAGCGGCGATCAGGGCGGAGGTCTTGGCGGGCGCAGAAGCGGCCTGCTGCGGCGCCGAGGCGGCGGAAGCCAGTGTGGCGGGATCGACGTCCTTGCCGCCGAGCTTGAGCATCAGGCGCGAGAGCATGAGCGCTTCGAGCTGCGGATCGTTGGGGCGCGGCTGCCAGGCGGCGTTGTCGTGCTGGCTGTTGGTGTAGACCTCGGCCAGGCCCTGGTGGCTGATGTAGATGTTGGTACCGCCCTTGGGGTCGCGCTCGAAGCGCATGCGGTACTTGTCGCGCAGGCCGCTGTCCCACAGGCCGTCGAATACCTTGCCCAGGGTGCTTCGGATGATGTCCGAGGGCATCCTGCTGCGGTCTTCCTTCCAGTTGGTTTCCAGCAGCCCGATGTCGGCCTTCTCGGTGGCGATCTCGTAGCCCTGGTCGATCCAGAAGTTCTGCGCCATGGGCCAGAGCACTTCGGGCGTGGAACTGCTGTGCAGCCAACGCTCGGTGCCGGCACGCTCGAAGCTCAGGTCGCCGGCCGTGTTGAGGGCGACGCGGTCGGCGCTGGCGCGAGGCGCGGCAGCGGCGCGCGGCTGTCCGGGGGTATTGGCCTCGGCCTGCAGCGCTGCGGCGCTGACCACGGTGCCCGGAGCCACGGTGCGGTTGTCGAGCTGGCTCAGGTCGGGCGGCACCTGCAGGGCTTCGACCTGGCGCGCCTGGCTGCGATAGCTGTTCTTGTCGGAGCCAAACCAGCCTTCGATGGTGCTGCAGCCGGCCAGGGATGCCGCCAGGGCAAGAACGGCCAGACGAACGGGCTGCGAAGTAACGGGGAAACGAGTCACGCTGGAAATCTCCAAAAGTCGGGCCGCTTCATGGCGGCCCGGCAGAACAGAAGGGTCGATTAGAGCAGACCCGCTTCACGCAGGGCCTGCTCGACGCTGGACTGGCCAGCGGCGGTCAAGGCGGTAATGGGCAGGCGCACCGTCGGCTTGATGCGGCCGAGCTTGGCCAGGGCCCACTTGGCCGGTGCCGGGCTGGGCTCGCAGAACATCTGCTTGTGCAGGGACAGCAGCTGCATGTGGATGCGGGTGGCTTCGCGCACGTCGCCGGCCAGCGCGGCCTTGCACAGGTCGTGCATGGCGCGCGGCGCGGCATTGGCCGTGACGCTGACGTTGCCATGGCCGCCCAGCAGCATCAGGGCCACGGCGGTGCCATCGTCGCCCGAGTAGATGCCGAACCCCTTGGGCGCATGCTTGATCAGCCAGGCGGCGCGCTCGATATTGCCGGTCGCCTCCTTGACGCCGAAGACGCCGGGCAGCCCGGCGCAGCGCAGCGTGGTCTCGGCCTGCATATCGGCCACGGTACGGCCGGGCACGTTGTAGAGCATCATGGGGATGTCCACGGCCTCGGCGATCGCCTTGTAGTGCTGGTAGATACCTTCCTGCGAAGGCTTGTTGTAGTAGGGCACGACGGAGAGCGTGCAGTCGGCGCCGACCTCCTTGGCGTAGCGGCTCAGCTCGATGGCCTCTGCCGTCGAGTTGGCGCCCGTGCCGGCCATGATGGGCACGCGGCCCTTGGCATGCTCAACGGCGACGCGGATCACCTCGCGGTTCTCGTCCATGCTGACCGTGGGCGACTCGCCCGTGGTGCCGACGACGCAGATGCAGTCGGTGCCCTCGGCGATGTGCCAGTCGATCAGGCTGCGCAGGGCCGGGTAGTCGATCGCGCCGTCTTCCTGCATCGGCGTCACTAGCGCGACGATGCTTCCAACAAGTCCGTTCATGGAGATGAAATCTGAAGTAATCCCGCGATTCTAGACGGGCCGGACCGCTGCAATTCTTTGCACATACCGAGGGGACTCACCCGGAATGTAAAGGTCTTCGTAAGCCACCACGCGCAGGGCCGCGCAGGCCTGGATCAGTTCACCCGGCTGCAGCAGGAACTCGGGCCGCGCGGGGCGGCCGATGCTCGCCTGGCCGGCGGCAAAGGTCTCGTAGACCAGCCAGCCGCCCGGCGCCACGCTTTGCACGATGGCGGGCAGCAAGGGCCGCCACAGGTAGTTGGTCACCAGCACCAGGTCGAACTGGCGCCCGGGCAGCGGCCAAGGGCCGTTCTCCAGGTCGACGTTGATGATCTCGGCCAGCTCGCGCCAGGGCGCGGTGGCTTCTGCGTTGATGTCCACGCCGGTCACGCTCATGCCCAGCGAGAGCAGATGGCGCAGATGGCGGCCGCGGCCGCAGGCCAGGTCCAGCGCGGTGGCGCCGGGTTGCAGGGCTTGCGGCCAGCGCAGCAGCCAGTCGGAGGGCGGGGCGAGGGTATCTGTCGTGTTCATGCTCTTCAATGTGCGCCTGAGGCCTTGCTTGCAGCGGCCTGGGCCGGGGTCTTCTTGGTCGGGGTCTTCTTTTGCTTCTTGCTCTTCGTGGTTTTCTTGGCCGGCGCGTCGGTGCTCTGGCTGATGTCGTCGGCGCTGTGGGCCACCTCCTCATTTTGCGTCAGCAGTCGGCCCTGCTTGACGCGCAGCAGCGGCTGCATGGCGGCGTCGATGTTTTTCAGCGGGTCATTGGCCAGCAGCAGGAAGTGTGCTTCGCAGCCCGCGTCGAAGCAGCCGATCTGCCGCTTGGGGAAGAGCGTGCGCGGCGTGGTGATGGTCGCCATGCGCAGAATCTCGGCGTTAGAGAAGACGCCGGCTTCCTCCAGCGCACGCAACTCGGTCTGTACCGTGCCGTTGAACAGGTCCGAACCCACCAGCAGGGTCACGCCGGCTTCCTTGAGCAGCTGCAGATTGCGCCGCAAGATCTCGGCCTGCGCGGGCTTGGTCTTGAACAGGCTGCCAGCCGCCATCCCAGTGATGACGGCGGTGTTCTGCTTGAGGGCCTGCGCCACGCTTTCCGCGCTCAAGGCAAAGCGCTCGGGCGGCTCGTTGTAGGCGTTGGCGTAGCCGGGCACATGGTCGATCACATCGGCGCCGGCGCGTACGGCGGCGTCGAAATCGGCCGTGCTTTCCACATGGGCGATCACGCGCATGCCGGCCTTGTGGGCGCGCGCGGCCAGCGCCGCCGCCGTTTCGGGCGTCATGCCCTGGCGGCCCGAGTAGCCGAGTGTCAGGCGCAGCCAGTCGCTCTTGCGCGCGGCCACCAGCGGCCACTTGCGCTCCACGTCCTCGGGCTTGTCCATCACGATGACGGCCTTGTCCACGAAGTCCGCGCGGGTCTTGCCCGGCGAGGTGGCCAGCAGCGCCGGCAGCGGCTGGCCCTCGCTGCTGGTGACGCAGGCGGTGACAAAGAGGACGTCCGGCGCTTCGGCCGTCTTGAAGCGCTCGCGCAGCGGATCGACGCTGGCCGGGTCGCCGCAGAGCATGGCGGCGAAGAACACGCCATCCTGCATGTAGCGCGCGGTGAAGTTCGTCGCGCCCCAATCGCTCTGCAGGTTGTAGTTGTGCGCCTCGGCCAGCGGCGGGATCAGGAACTGGTTCTTCAGGTCCATGCTGCGGTTCACGCGCTTGGGTTTTTGCGCGGTGAACTTGCCGTCCACCACGTAGAGCGTGCCGCGCTTGTAGCCCTGGCCATCAAACCATTGGGCGTTCTTGAGCTGCAGATTTAGCGGCGCGCTGGCCACGAAGGGCTGGGGCAGTACTTGTGCGAGGGCTGCGCCTGAGAGCAGGCACAAGGCCAGAGCGCGAAGCAGGAAGGACATAAAGGCAAGCGAATGAAACTGCACGATGCTAGCCCATGGGGCTCGCAAGCCCTCCCTACAATCCCGTCCATGGCAACAAAAAGCATCTCTCCCGGCGCCTATGGCGAGGCCTCCATCCGCGTGCTCAAGGGGCTGGAGCCCGTCAAGCAGCGGCCGGGCATGTACACCCGCACCGAACACCCGCTGCACTGCATCCAGGAAGTCATCGACAACGCGGCCGACGAGGCCCTGGCCGGCTTCGGCAAGCGCATCGACCTGATCCAGCACACCGACGGCTCGGTCTCCATCGCCGACGACGGCCGCGGCATTCCCTTCGGCCTGCACCCCGAGGAGGGCGTGCCGGTCGTGGAGATCGTCTTCACCCGCCTGCACGCGGGCGGCAAGTTCGACAAGGGCTCGGGCGGCGCCTACAGCTTCTCGGGCGGCCTGCACGGCGTCGGTGTCAGCGTGACCAACGCCTTGGCCAAGCGGCTGGAGGTGACCGTCTGGCGCGACAAGCAGGTCGCTACCCTGGCTTTCGAGCATGGCGATGTGGTCGAGCCCGTCAGCGTGCGCGCCGCAGCCAGCGGCGACCGCAAGCAGGGCACGACGGTGCGCGTCTGGCCGGAGGCCAAGTATTTCGAGAGCGCTGAGCTGCCCAAAAACGAGCTCGTGCACCTGCTGCGCTCCAAGGCCGTGCTGATGCCCGGCGTCACCGTCACGCTGAAGAGCGAGAAGACGGGCGAGGTCCAGACCTGGCTCTACAAGGGCGGCCTGCGCGACTACCTGATGCAGACCCTGGTGGCCGATCCGCTGATCCCGCTGTTCGAGGGCGAGCAGTACGCCTCCGCCGCCGAGAGCGAGAACTTTGCCGAGGGCGAGGGCGCGGCCTGGGCCGTGGCCTTCACCGAGGAAGGCCCCGTCATGCGGGAGAGTTATGTCAACCTGATCCCCACGGTGGCCGGCGGCACGCACGAGTCGGGCCTGAAGGATGGCCTTTTCGGCGCGATCAAGGGCTTCATCGACATGCACAGCCTGCTGCCCAAGGGCGTCAAGCTGATGCCCGACGACGTGTTCTCGCGTGCTTCCTTCGTGCTGTCGGCCAAGGTGCTGGACCCGCAGTTCCAGGGCCAGACCAAGGAGCGGCTCAACTCCCGCGACGCGCTGCGGCTCGTCTCCGCCTACGTGAAGCCAGCGCTGGAGCTCTGGCTCAATCATCACGTGGAGTACGGCAAGAAGCTGGCCGAACTGGTCATCAAGCAGGCTCAGACGCGCCAGCGTGCCTCGCAGAAGGTCGAGAAGCGCAAGGGCTCAGGCGTGGCCGTGCTGCCGGGCAAGCTGACCGATTGCGAGAGCCGCGACTTGACCTTGAACGAAGTCTTCCTGGTCGAAGGCGACTCGGCCGGCGGCAGCGCCAAGATGGGCCGCGACAAGGAAACCCAGGCCATCCTGCCTCTGCGCGGCAAGGTGCTCAACGCCTGGGAGGTCGAGCGCGACCTGCTGTTCAAGAACAACGAGATCCACGACATCGCCGTGGCCCTGGGCGTGGACCCGCACGGTCCTAACGACTCGCCTGATCTGACAGGCTTGCGCTACGGCAAGGTGTGCATCCTCTCGGACGCCGACGTGGACGGCTCGCATATCCAGGTGCTGCTGCTGACACTTTTCTTCCGCCATTTCCCTAAGCTGGTCGAAGCCGGCAACATCTACGTGGCCCGCCCGCCGCTGTACCGCGTGGATGCGCCGGCCCGCGGCAAGAAGCCCGCGGCCAAGATCTATGCGCTGGATGAAGGCGAGCTGACCGCCACCCTGGACAAGCTGCGCAAGGAAGGCGCCCGTGAGAACTCGTGGAGTATCAGCCGCTTCAAGGGCCTGGGCGAGATGAGCGCCGAGCAACTGTGGGACACCACGCTCAACCCCGAGACGCGCCGCCTCTCGCGCGTGGCCCTGGGCGAGCTGGATTTCGGCGCCACGGTGGAGCTGATGAACAAGCTGATGGGCAAGGGCGAGGCGAGCTCGCGCCGGGAGCTGATGGAAATCCACGGTGACTCGGTCGAGGTCGACATTTAAGTGCTGACGCTGAGACCCACCATGCTCTCCGACCTGGACTTCGTCGTCTCGGTCGAACGCGACATGCGAAATCTGCCCTTCATCACGCCCTGGGAGCGCACCCAGCATGAGGGTGCGATTCGCTTCCCGGATTCGCGCCACTTCATCGTGGACGACGAGGCGGGCGCGGCCGGCTTCGTGATCCTGCAGGGCTGCCGCAATCCGCAGGGTTCGGTGGAGCTCAAGCGCATCGTGCTCGATCATGCGCACCAGGGCCGCGGTCGGGGCCGCGCGGTGGTGCGGCAGCTCAAACGCCTGGCCTTCGAGCAGCTGCGCGCGCACCGCTTCTGGCTGGACGTGAAGGCGCTCAACACCCGCGCGCAAAAGCTCTACACCTCCGAAGGCTTTGTGGAAGAGGGCCGCTTACGCGAGAGCGTGCGCCTGAGCGGCGAGGCCGATGGCTATGACTCGCTGATCGTGATGTCCATGCTGGACCGCGAGTACCAGGCGCGCAAAGCCTTGGAGCAGGAATGAAGAAGCTTCTGCTCGCTTTGCTGCTCCTGCCGTTCGCAGCCAGCGCACGCGCTGAACTCTGGGGTTATGTGGACAACCAGGCCGTGGCGCATCTGGCCAACCGCCAGATCAACGGCAGCTACAGCCTTGTCATGGGCAAGACCGGGGTAGGCCGGGTGCTCGGCAAGACCGACGGCAGCGAGCAGTTGCTGACCTGGCTGGACATCGCGCCCGAGGTCAAGGCTGTGCAGCCGCTGCTGCGAGAGGCGGCGGCCGATCACGGCGTGGACATGGAACTGCTCAAGGCGGTGATCACGGTCGAGTCGGGCTACAAGCAGGGCGCGATCTCGCCGCGCGGCGCGATTGGCCTCATGCAGCTCACGCCCGATGCCGGGCAACGCTATGCGCAGACGCGCAACCCGCAAGCGCTGTTGAACCCGCGCACCAACATCCAGGCCGGCGCGCGCATGCTGGCCGATCTGATCAAGCGCTTCGGCCGCATCGACGCGGCCCTGGCGGCCTGGAATGCGGGCGAGGGCGCCGTGCGCCGCGCCGGCGGCCAGGTGCCCGACATTGAAGAAACCCAGGCCCATGTGCAGCTCGTGCTGGAGCTGTACTGGGCCCTGCTGCAACGCAGCCTGCCGGCGCAAGCGCGGCAACTGAAAATCGAATCACCATGACCCAGACCACGATGGATTTCACCGCGCCCGCGCCAGAAGGCAGCGATGCGCTGACCCTGGCGGCCTATGCCCAGCAGGCTTATCTCGAATACGCGCTCTCGGTCGTCAAGGGCCGCGCGCTGCCCGATGTGTGCGATGGCCAGAAGCCGGTGCAGCGCCGCATCCTGTTCGCGATGGAGCGCATGGGCCTGACCTTCACGGGCTCGGGCGGCGCCAAGCCGGTCAAGGGCGCTCGTGTGGTCGGCGATGTGCTGGGCCGCTTCCACCCGCATGGCGACCAATCGGTCTATGACGCGCTGGTGCGCATGGCGCAGGATTTCTCGCAGCGCTATCCGCTGATCGACGGCCAGGGCAATTTCGGCAGCCGCGATGGCGACGGCGCCGCGGCAATGCGATACACCGAGGCTCGCCTCGCGCCCATCGCGCGATTGCTGCTCGACGAGATCGACGAAAGCACGGTGGACTTCGCGCCCAATTACGACGGCTCCACCGACGAGCCGCGCCAGTTGCCCGCGCGCCTGCCCTTCGTGCTGCTCAACGGCGCCTCGGGCATTGCCGTGGGCCTGGCCACCGAGATCCCCAGCCACAACCTGCGCGAGGTGGCCGCGGCTTCGGTCGCCTTGCTGAGGAACGAGAAGCTCAGCGATGACGAGCTCTACGGCCTGCTTCCCGGCCCCGATTTCCCGGGCGGTGGGCAGCTGATCAGCTCGGCTGACGACATCCGCGCGGCCTACGCCTCGGGCCGCGGCAGCCTGAAGCTGCGCGCGCGCTGGAAGATCGAAGACCTGGCCCGTGGTCAGTGGCAATTGGTGGTGACGGAGCTGCCGCATGGCACCAGCACGGCCAAAGTGCTCGAAGAAATCGAGGAGCTCAGCAACCCCAAGGTCAAGACCGGCAAGAAGGCGCTGACGCAGGAGCAGATGCAACTCAAGGCCAGCCTGCTGGCGGTGCTGGACGCGGTGCGCGACGAGTCGAGCAAGGACGCTGCCGTGCGCCTGGTGTTCGAGCCCAAGAGCCGCACCGTGGAGCAGCAGGAGCTGATCAACACCTTGCTGGCCCACACCAGCCTGGAGACCTCCGCGCCGGTCAACCTGACCATGATCGGCGGCGACGGCCGGCCCACGCAGAAGAGCCTGCGCCAGATCCTCAGCGAGTGGCTGTCGTTCCGCCAGATCAGGGTGCAGCGTCGCACGCAACATCGCCTGGACAAGGTGCTGGAGCGCATCCATGTGCTCGAAGGCCGGCAGCTCGTGCTGCTCAATATCGACGAGGTGATCCGCATCATCCGCAACGCGGACGAGCCCAAGCCGGCGCTGATCGAGCGCTTCCGCTTGAGCGACCGGCAGGCCGAAGATATTCTCGAAATTCGCCTGCGCCAGCTGGCGCGGCTGGAGGCGATCAAGATCGAGCAGGAGCTGGCCAAGCTGCGCGAGGAGCAGGGCAAGCTCGAAGACATCCTCGGCAACCCGAGCAGCTTGAAGCGCACGGTGATCCGCGAGATCGAGGCCGACGCCAAGCAGTTCGGCGACGAGCGCCGCACGCTGATCCAGGAAGAAAAACGCGTCGTTGCTGAAGTGAAGATCGTCGATGAGCCGGTCACCGTGGTCGTCTCGATGAAGGGTTGGGTGCGCGCGCTCAAGGGCCATGAGGTCGATGCCGCGCAGCTGAGCTTCAAGTCGGGCGACGCGCTCTATGGAGTCTTCCCTTGCCGCAGCGTGGACCCGCTGATCGTCTTCGGCACGAACGGCCGCGTCTACTCGGTGCCCGTGGCCATGCTGCCCGGCGGGCGAGGCGACGGCCAGCCTATCACCACGCTGATCGAGCTGGAACCTGGCAGCCAGATCGCGCATTACTTCGCCGCCACGGCCACGCAGAAGCTCGTGCTGGCGGGCACGGGGGGCTTCGGCCTGATCGCACAGGTGGGCGATCTGGTGGGCTCCAAGCGCGCCGGCAAGACCTTCCTCACGCTGGAAGGCGCCGAGGCGCCACTGCCGCCGGCCGCTGTGCCTGCGAACGAGGTGTTGGGCGTGCAGTTGGCTTGCCTCTCGATGAACGGCCGGCTGCTGACCTACGCGCTCGACGAACTCAAGCACCAGCCCAAGGGCGGCCGCGGCTTGACGCTGATCGACCTGGAACCCAAGGACGCGCTCGTCAGTGTGGCCGCCTTCACCCAGAGCCTGCAGGTGCTGGGCAGCGGGCGTGGGGCCAAGCCCAAGGAGGAACTGCTCAAGGGCGTCGCGCTGGCCGGCTACGCGGGCAAGCGTGCGCGCAAGGGCAAGGCCGTCGAGGGCATGCAGAAGGTGCTGCGCGTGATCGGCTGATCAGCGCGACGGATCAAACCACCAGTCCTTCTTGTCCAAGGGCTGGTCCAGCGGTTGTGTGGGGTTGCCTATGCGCAGCACTCGCCGAGCATTCAGATGCAGGCGCTGGATCACCGCCTGGAACTCCTGCTTGAAGAGCCGCTCCAGCGTGCCGCTGGTGGCAATCGCCGACATGCCCTCGCGAACGCGCGTCGCATAACGCATTCCTTCAGCGTCACGCCGGAACCAGAAGTAGACGGCCATGGGGTAGTGCAACAGCAGGCTCTGCTCGATGGCCATGCCCGGGTGCCCGGGATTGAAGTTGGCGAGCTCGTCCTCGATCTCGCCGACTCCGCGGCCGAAGGCATCGAAGCGCCCCGCCATCAGCATGTTGAACAGCGCGGCATAGTTGCTGCCGGTGACCAGCTTGAAGCCGGCCTCGCGGTAGATGGCGGCATCGACCCAGTCGGCCTGCGTTCCCATGCGGAAACGGCGCAGATCATCGAGCGTGCGCACATGGGCATAGGCAGGCTGATCGGCAGCGCGGATCAGGAACAGGCGGTAGCCGAGCAAGCCCTTGTCCACCGGTACCTTCACCGAGATCAGCACCTTGTCCAGCGCGGCCGAGCCCGCGAGCGCCAGGGCGTTGATGCTGCCGCGCGCGGCCTGCATGTCCAGCAGCTGGCGCGATTCATTCATGAAGCCCGAAGACTCGATGGCGAAGGGGCCGTACTTCGCCTGCGTGGCCTCAAGCGCGGCACGCAGCACCCGCCAGTGGTACTCGTGGCGCGTGTCGCCGGGCACCTCGGGGCCGTTGTGGACGAAGCGCCAGTCCGCGGCGCGTGGCTCGATGGCAGCGGCCCGGCCGGCCGTGAGCGTCAGCGGCAGCAGTGCGAGTGAGCGGCGGGATAGCATCTGTTCTTGGCGGATCAGGCCGCGTTTCAGACGATGGGCAGATTCTGCATCTTCAACATCAGCTCAGCCAGAGGGTTAGGTCGGTCACACGCGATGACCGTGCGCTGCGGCATGCTGCGCAGCCAGGTGATCTGGCGCTTGGCGAGCTGGCGCGTAGCGGCGACGCCCCTCTCGCGCAGTTGGGAAAAGTTGCCACTTTCGAGCGCCTCCCAGGTCTGGCGGTAGCCCACGCAGCGCATGGAGGGCAGGCCGGCATTCAGATCGCCGCGAGCACGCAAATGCCGCACTTCGTCCACAAGGCCGGCTGCAAGCATCTGGTCGAAGCGCAAGGCCAGGCGCTCGTGCAGCCAGGCGCGGTCGTCGGGTTCGAGCGAGAACAGCGGCCAGTCCACGCCGGGCTCGCGCTGCTCGTGCAGCTCGCTCATCGGTTTGCCCGCGAGCGTGCAGACTTCGAGCGCGCGCTGGATGCGCTGCGAATCGTTGGGCGCCAGCCTCGCGGCGGTGACGGGGTCCAGCAGCGCGAGTTCGGCGTGCAGGGCCGGCCAGCCTTCGCGCTCGGCTCTTGCGTCGATCTCAGCGCGCAAGCCTTCATCGGCCTGGGGCAGGGCGGAGAGACCGTCGAACAAGGCCTTGAAGTACAGCATGGTGCCGCCGACCAGCAGGGGCAGCCGGCCGCGCGCCACGATCTCGTCGGCCAGCCGCCGCGCCGCGCGCACGAACTCCGCGGCCGAATAGGCTTCGGTCGGCGGGAGGATGTCGATCAGGTGATGCGGCACGGCGGCCAGCTCGGCCGCGGTCGGCTTGGCCGTGCCGATGTCCATGCCGCGATACACCAGGGCCGAATCCACGCTGATGATCTCGACCGGCAGCCGCTCGGCAATCGCCAGCGCCGCAGCCGTCTTGCCGCAGCCGGTCGGGCCAGCCAGGCAGATCGGCGTCAGAACTTTTCCCACGGGGCGAGATAACGCCATTGTCCAGCGGGCAGATGGCCGAGGTTGATGCGGCCGATGCGCACGCGCTTGAGGCCCACCACCTTCAAACCCACCAGCTCGCACATGCGGCGAATCTGGCGTTTGCGGCCCTCGCGCAGCACGAAGCGCAGCTGGTCGTCGTTGATCCAGCTGACCTTGGCGGGCTTGAGCTGCACGCCGTCCAGCTCCAGGCCGTGGTTGAGCAGGGCGATGTCTTCCTTGGGCACCTTCTGCATCGGCGCGCCTTCGCCCTGGTATTCAACCCGGACGAGGTATTCCTTCTCCACATCGGAGTCTTCGCCGATCAGGTGCTTGGCGATGCGCCCGTCCTGCGTCAGCACGAGCAGCCCGGTGGAGTCGATGTCCAGCCGGCCCGCCGGCGCGAGGCCGCGGTGCTGGCCCGGGTGGAAGCTGCCTTCCGAGGGATCTTCGCGCCAATGCGTGTCGGCCTTGAACAGCACGGAGGCGGGCTCGTAGCCGTCCTCGGCCTGGCCCGACACATAGCCGATGGGCTTGTGCAGGAGGATGGTGACGCGCTGGGCCTGCTCCTTGTGGGCGCGGGGATCGACTTCGATCTGCGCATCGGCGCGCACGCGCTGTCCCAGCACGGCCATCTCGCCGTCCACCAGCACCCAGCCGGCGGCGATCCATTCGTCGGCTTCGCGGCGCGAAGCGATGCCGCGCTCGCCCATCAGCTTGGAGAGGCGCTCGCCTTCCTCGTTGGGGGCGGGCTTGGGGCGCGGCGTGGGGCGGGGGGCGGTCTGCGGGCCTGCATGTGAGCCAGTAGCGCGGCGCTGGTCCTGGCGCGGTGGGCGGGGTGCTTCCTCCCGTGCAAAGCGAGGCGCTTCTTCGCGCACGAAGCGCGTTGGTGCGGGACGTGCGGGAGCAGCCTTGCGCGCGAGCGGCGCGGCGCGCTGCTCTTCGCGTTCGCGCTCCGCCTGCCGGGCTTCAAACGCGGCCTGCTTGGCGGCGCGCTCGGCCTGCACCTTCTCCAGCGTTTGCCGGGGCCGCGAGACGCCCTTGCCGCGCAGCGGGGCGCGCTTCTCGGCCGGAGCGGTCTTGGCCGCAGCGGGCTTCTTGTTCAACTTCAGAGTAGCCATTTAGCGACCTCGCAAAAAAAGCGCATCGAGTTCGCGCATGGTGAGTTGCCGCCAGGTGGGGCGGCCGTGATTGCATTGATCGGCCCGCTCGGTGCGTTCCATGTCGCGCAGCAGGCCGTTCATTTCGTCGAGCGTGAGCTGCCGGTTAGCGCGCACGGCACCGTGGCAGGCCATGGTGGCCAGGATCTCGTGCTGGGCGCGCTCGATTGCCAGGCTGGCATCGAATTGCCCCAGCTCGGCCAGCACGCTGCGCGCCAGTTCCACCACATCGCCGCCAGCCAGCAGGGCCGGGCGCGAGCGGATGGCCAGCATCCTGGCCGAGAGCGGCGCCACGTCGAGGCCGAGCTTGTCCAGCGTGGCCGCATGGGCCTCGGCCGCGGCGATCTCCTGCGGCGTGGCCGAAAAGGTGACCGGGATCAGCAGCGGTTGCGCCTCGATGCGCGCGGCGCCGAGGCTTGCCTTGAGCCGCTCGTAGACCACGCGCTCATGGGCCGCATGCATGTCCACGATGATGAGCCCTTGCGCGTTCTCTGCCAGGATGTAGACGCCCTGGATCTGCGCCACGGCACGGCCCAGGGGCCAGGCCTCGTCGGGCAGGGGGGCTGGCGTTGGCGCAGGCCTAACGGCTTCGTTCGGTGCATACAGCGTGGCCACTTCGGCCAGGGCCAGCGGCACCTGGTTCTGCGGGCGCATGTATTGCGGCGCCGGCTCGGCCGCAAACCAGGCCGGCGGCTGGCCGGGCGCGGGGCGCTGCAGCTCGGTGTTGAATTGCTGGACGACAGGTGCCGGTGCCGCCACATCGGCCGTGCGCGAAAGCGCCAGCGCATCCTGCACCGCGTAGCGCAACTGCTGGTGCATCTCGCGCCCGTCGCGCAGGCGAACCTCGATCTTGGTCGGGTGCACGTTCACGTCCACCCGGTCGGCGGCCAGGTCGAGGAAGAGCACGTAGGCTGGCTGGCGCTGGCCGTGCAGCACATCGTCGAAGGCCGAGCGGATGCCGTGGGCCAGGGTCTTGTCGCGCACGAAGCGGCCGTTGACGTAGAGGTATTGCGTGTCGGCTCTTGCTCGCGCTGCCTCGGGCAGGCCGACGCGGCCCATGATGCGCAGCGGGCCGGCTTCCTTGTAGACGGCGCGGCTGGCGCTCATGAAGTCGTCGCCCAGGATGTCCTTGAGCCGCTGCTCGCTGCTGGCCGCGCGCCATTGCTCGACCAGCTTGCCCTCATGCCAGATCGAGAAGCTCACCTCGGGCCGGGCCAGCGCATGGCGGCGCACGGTCTCCACGCAATGGGCCAGTTCGGTGGCGTCGGTCTTGAGGAACTTGCGCCGCGCCGGCGTGCTGAAGAAGAGCTCGCGCACCTCCACGCTGGTGCCGCGCGATCTGGCGGCGGCGCTCAGCTCGCCGCTGCGCGCGTCCAGGCGGTGCGCATGGGCGGCGCCTTCGCTGCGGCTGAGTAGGGCCATCTCGGAAACCGAGGCAATCGCGGCCAGCGCCTCGCCGCGGAAACCCATGGTGGCGACCGACTCCAGCTCCTCCAGCGAATGGACCTTGCTGGTGGCGTGGCGCTTGAGGGCGAGCGGCATTTCCTCCACCGGGATGCCGGCGCCGTCGTCTTCCACCACGATCGCGCGCACGCCGCCGGCCATCAGCTTGATTTGCACGTTAGCGGCACCAGCGTCCAGCGCGTTGTCCACCAGTTCGCGCACCACCGAGGCCGGGCGTTCAACGACTTCACCGGCGGCGATCTGGCTGATCAATTCATCGGGGAGTTCTCGGATGGGGCGCCGGGCGGCAGCCGGATCTCTGGTGTTCATCCCTCGATTGTAGTTTTGCGCCCTGGGACTAACCCAGGAACCTGACGGCAGCGGCGTCCCTATGATCGCCGCTTCGTTTTGAATGTTCCCGTGAGAGACCGGCTGGCATGCCTACGGTGCCGGAAAAACCGGGCAAGTCAAACATCCTCCCTGGAGTCCGCCATGCGTATGCCTTTTCTTCTTGGACTTTGCCTGCTGCTGACGGGCCTCGCCCAGGCTCAGGCGCCGGCAAGCTATCCGGCGCTGCCGAGCGAGACGCCTGCAACGTTGGTGGAGTCGAGCTACGGCTTCGACTACGAGCGCCGCGTCGTGCAGATCCCGATGCGGGACGGCGTGAAGCTGAACACGGTCATCCTGATCCCCAAAGGTGCCAAGAACGCCCCCATCCTGCTCACCCGCACGCCCTATGACGCGTCCGACCTGACGACGCACGACAACCCCAGCTCGCACCTGGCCAGCGTGCTGCAGGGCTACGACAACGCCACCGACGTGATCATTGATGGCGGCTATATCCGCGTCGTGCAGGACATCCGCGGAAAATACGGCTCCGAGGGCGATTACGTCATGACGCGGCCCTTCCGCGGGCCGCTCAATCCGACGCCGGTGGACCATTCGACGGACACCTACGACACCATCGACTGGCTGGTGAAGAACCTGCCCGAGAGCAACGGCCGCGTGGGCATCATCGGCATCTCCTACGACGGCTTTCTGTCCCTGGCCGCGCTGGTGCATCCTCACCCGGCGCTGAAGGCGGCCGTGCCCATGAACCCGATGGTCGATGGCTGGCGTGGCGACGACTGGTTCCACCACGGTGCCTTCCGCGAGATGGGCATGTCCTATGTCTACGAGCAGGTGGTGTCGCGCAAGAACGAGGTCAAGTGGTTCAGCAGCCATTTCGACGACTACGACACCTACCTGGAAGCGGGCTCTGCGGCCGAACTGGCGCACCAGCGCGGGCTGGAGCAGAGCGGCTACTGGGGCAAGCTCGTCGCCCACCCGAGCTATGACGCCTTCTGGCAGCAGCAGGCGATGGACAAGGTGCTCGCCGCGCAGCCGCTGACGGTGCCGACCCTGCTGGTGCACAGCCTCTGGGACGCAGAGGACATCTACGGCGCCATCTCCGTCTACAAGGCCTTGCGCGCGCGCCCCGAAAGCGCCGCGCTGGTGAAGCTCGCCTTCGGGCCCTGGGTGCATGGCGGGGGCATCGGCGACGGCACGCACATCGGTGCCATCCGTTTCCGCACGGACACGGCCTGGGACTTCCGCCAGCAGGTGCTGGCACCGTTCCTGGCCGAGCATCTGAAGGGCGAGAAACCGGCCACGCCGGTGCCGCGCGTCAGCGCCTACGAGACGGGCACGGGCCGCTGGGAGAAGCTGGACGATTGGCCGCGCGGCTGCGCCAGTGGCTGCAGGATCGAGAAAACGCCGCTGCTGCTGCAGGCGCATGGGCACCTCACCGTCGGCGGCGCGCCCGCCGGTGGCGACGCCGGCTTCGACGAGTACGTGTCCGACCCGGCCAAGCCCGTGCCTTTCCGCAGCCGTCCGATCCGCCCCTCCCTCTACGACGAGAGCAAGGGCTACAGCTGGCCGCGCTGGCTGGTTGATGACCAGCGCGAGGCGTCGGGCCGCACCGACGTACTTGTCTATACGAGCGACGTGCTGACGGCGCCGCTGAAGATTGCCGGCGAGCCGGTGGCGCATCTGATCGCCTCCACTAGCGGGACCGACGCCGACTGGGTCGTCAAGCTGATCGACGTCTATCCGGACGAGGTGGCCGAGCATCCCGAGCTGGGCGGCTACCAGTTGATGGTCTCGGCCGACATCTTCCGCGGCCGCTACCGCGAGTCCTGGGAGCACGCCAAGGCGCTGAAGCCGGGCGAGCCACTGCCCTTTGATTTCGGCCTGCCCACGGCCAACCATGTCTTCCTGCCCGGGCATCGGATCATGGTGCAGATCCAGTCGAGCTGGTTCCCGCTCTACGACCGCAATCCGCAGACTTTCGTGGCCAATATCTTCGATGCCAAGCCGCAGGATTTCCGCGCGGCGACGCAGCGCGTCTACCGCCAGGCCGGGCGTGCCAGCCAGATCGAACTGCCGGTGGTGCAAGCCTCGCCATAATGCGCCCCCATGGAGTTCCTTCTTGCCGTCTTTGATTTCGCCCGCCACGTCGATCTGCACCTGATCGCTTTCGTGGCGACCTACGGTGCGTGGATCTACGCGCTGCTGTTCGCCATCATCTTCGTGGAGACGGGGGTGGTGGTGTTCCCGTTTCTGCCGGGCGATTCGCTGCTCTTCGTCGTCGGCGCCATGTGCGGCGCGGGGCTGATGGATTACTGGATCGCGGCGCCGGTGATGTTCGCCGCGGCGGTGGCCGGCAACCAGAGCAATTACGCCATCGGCCGCTTCTTCGGGCCGCGTGTGTTCAAGTGGGAACAGTCGCGCTTCTTCAACAAGCGCGCCTTCGACCAGGCCCATGCCTTCTACGAGAAGTGGGGTGGCGTCACGATCATCGTGGCGCGCTTCATGCCCTTCGTGCGCACCTTCGCGCCCTTTGTGGCCGGCGTGGCGCAGATGACGCGCGGCAAGTTCACGCTCTATGACATTACGGGCGGCGCGCTGTGGATCTTCAGCGTCAGCGCCTGCGGCGTGGCCTTCGGCAATATGGAGTGGGTCAAGAAGAACCTGGAGATCATCATCTGGGCCATGATCTTCATCCCCGGCGTGATCATCCTCATCGGCGGCCTGCGCTCGCGGCGCGCAAAGTCGGCGCCTTGAACGAAGCGGCCGGCCCCCCGCATGTGGCGCCGCTGACCCGCATGCGCCGGCGCGTTGCGCTGTGGTTCTGGGCCATGGTCGTGGGTGCGATGGCCGCAGCCGTGACGCTGGGCTTCCGTGCCACGATGTTCGGCCTGGAAACCCTGCTAACGGGCCATGGCGGCGAGCTGGTTTCCGTGGCGGAGCAGATCGCGCCCTGGCAGCGCCTCGTGATCTGCACCCTGGGCGCCGCTGCCGCGGGCATCGTCCTGCTGTGGGGGCGGCGCTGGGCCGAGCAGGGCCCTCAGGGTGCGGTGAATGTCGACTACATCGACGCCGTGCGCCACGAGCGTGTGGACCTCAACAACCGCATGACGCTGGCGCGCGGCTGCAGCGCCTTGCTCTCGATCACCAGCGGCGCCTCCATCGGCCGCGAAGGCCCGATGGTGCAACTGGCGGCCTGGCTGTCCACCGTGCTGGGCCGCGCCTTGCCGATTGCGCACCATGAGCGCGTCACGCTGCTGGTCGGCGGCATTTCGGCGGGCATTGCCGCGGCCTATCACGCGCCGGTGGCAGGCGTGGTCTTCGTGCTGGAACTGGCGCTTGGCTTCATCCGCCCGAGCGCCATCGCGCCGGTGCTGATCGCTGCGGCCACGGCCTCGGGCCTGATCTACTGGGTGGTGGAGCCGGCGCCGATCTACCGGGTCGGCCCGGTCAGCACAGCGCCCACCAGCCTGGGGCTGGCCCTGTTTGCCGGCCTGGCCTTCGGCGCCATCGGTTGGGCCTTTCTGCATCTGCTGGACTGGGTGCGCGCGCTGTTCTCGCGGCTGTCATCGCCGGTGCTCCGGCTGACGCTGGGCGGCCTTGCGGTGGGGCTGCTGTCGATGGCGGTGCCGCAGGTCTGGGGCAATGGCTATCCGCTGGTGGTGCAGGCGCTCTCGGGCACGCAGACCTGGCAATGGCTGCTGGTCGTGCTGGTGATCAAGGTGCTAGCCACGGCGGTGTCTTCGGGCAGCGGCTCGGTGGGCGGCGTGTTCACGCCTTCGCTGTGCCTGGGGGCCGCGGGCGGCGCGGTGCTCGCGCAATGGGCCGCGCTGGTGCTGCCGACGCCCTGGGTCGGCGATCCGCGCGCCCTGGTCATCCTCGGCATGGCGGCGGTGCTGGCCGCCGTGACCCATGCGCCGCTGATGGCCGTCGTGATGGTGATGGAGATGACCAACCAGTTCCAGCTCACCATTCCCGCCATGCTGGCCTGCGGCGTGGCCTATGCGGTGAGCACGCAGTTCGGGGCCGAGCCGCTATATGGCAACCCGATCGAGGCTACGCGCTGAGGTCCATCAGGGCGCCGGCCGCACGGTTGGCAGCGCGGAGCACAGCTCGACGCGGTCGGGGCTCTGCACATACCAGCCGTCGCGATGGCGGCGCGCATCCAGTACCCGCTGAAATAACGCGGTATCCGTGCGCATCACCTGCAGGTGCGGCCGCTCGGTTTCGGGGATGTCGGCCAGCACGCGCACGCGCAGGATGGGCACGCGCTGCTCGGCCTTCTCGTAGAAGCCCAGCTCGCCCGTGCCGCGCGGCAGAGCCGAGAGCAGTTCCATCCCTTGCAGCACGCGGCCGGCCTTGGCGATGTTGAGGTCCAGCGCCCGCGGGGCCTGGCCGATGACGGTGTACAGGCCGCTGCCGTCGCCCGATGCCGGCTCGGCGTCTCGCGCCACGCCGACCATGCCGTAGCAATGCGCGAGCCAGGCGCGGCCAGTCTTGGGGTTCGCGGCCACGGGCCAACCATCGACAAAGCCTTCCATGGGTGCCCAGCCGTCGGTCTCGGGCAGTGCCGTGAACTTCAGACCCTTGAGCGGGCGGTCGAACTCGGGCGCCGCCTTGGGCAGATCCTTGGGCTTGGGCCGGGCCTTGGCGTCGTCTTCCTCGGGGTCGCCCCATTGGGTCACGTAGTTGTCCTGCACGCGGATGATGGCCAGGCCGTCGAAATAGCCGGCGCGCGTGAGCTGCAGGATGTTGGCCACATGCTGGGGCGCGAAATCGCGCGCGAGTTCGATCACGACGACGCCGCTGGCCAGCTGCATCACGAGGGTGGATACAGGCGCCGGTGCGCGCCAGTCGGCTGCGCTGGATGCCTTGATCAGCTCGGCCACCGTGGGCAGCTTGGCCTTGGGCTCGGCGGCCATTGCCGTGCAGGCGAGCAGGGCCAGGCAGGCACTCAGAAGCTTCTTCTTTGGCATGGTGATCGATCCTCAGGAGATGTCGCGGCGGCGCGCGAGTGGCGGGTTCTTGGCGAAGTATCTGGCGATGCCCTGAGCGAGGGCTTCGACCAGGCGGTCCTGGTAATCGGGATCGCGCAGCCGCGACTCCTCGGTCGGGTTGGAGATGAAGCCCGTCTCCACCAGAATGGAAGGAATGTCCGGCGCCTTCAGCACCGCAAAGCCGGCCTGCTCGACGGCGCCCTTGTGCAACTGGCCGACCTGGCCGATTTCCTTGAGCACCGTGTTGCCGAGCTTGAGGCTGTCCTTGATCTGCGCGCTGGTGCTCATGTCGAGCAGGGCGCGCAGCACGTTGTTGTCCTTGACCTTGACGTTGACGCCGCCCACCACGTCGGCGGCGTTCTCCTTGTCGGCCAGCCAGCGCGCGGCGGCGCTGCTGGCCGCGCCGTCGCTGAGCGCGAAGACCGAGGCGCCGCGGGCCTGCGGCGTGATGAAGGCATCCGCATGGATGGACACGAAGAGATCGGCCTGCACGCGCCGCGCCTTGCGCACGCGGTCGCCCAGCGGCACGAAGAAATCGGCGTCGCGCGTCATCATCACGCGGATGTTGGGGTTGTCGTCCAGCCGGTCCTTGAGCTTGTGGGCCAGGGCCAGCACCACGTCCTTTTCCCTCAGGCCCGAGGGCCCGATGGCACCCGGGTCCTCGCCGCCATGGCCGGGATCCAGCGCGATGATGATGAGGCGGTCGATCTTGGCTTGCGCGGCGGCCTGCTTGGCGGCCGGCTTTGGCGCGCTGGCAGATGCAACGGGTGCAGAAGGCGCGGGCTTGGCAGCGAGTGTTGACAGCGCGTCCTGCACCGACTTGGCGGCCTCGTGGCCGGCACGCTCCTTCTCCATGATCAACGCCATCAGCGGATCGACCTCGACCTTGGGGTAGAGATCGAACACGAGCCGATCCTGATAGGCCGCCACCGGCGCCAGCGTGAAGATCTGCGGTGCCACCGGCTGCTTCAGGTCGAACACGATGCGCACGGTGCGCGGCGTGTTCTGGCCCACGCGCACGCCGGCGATGAAGGGGTCGTCGGCTTTCACCTTGCCGAGCAGTTCGCGCAGCTTGGGGCTCAGTTCGAGGTCGTCGATGTCGATGGCCAGGCGGTCCGGGCCTTCCACCAGCGTGTGGCGCGCCTGCAGCGGCTTGTCGGATTCGAGCGTGACCCGGGTGTACTCGTCGGCCGGCCAGACGCGCACGGCGATCAGGCTGGGTCCGTTGCCGGCCAAGGCCCCCGGGATGCGCAGCGTGAGCACGAGCGCGCCCATGGCCTGCAAGGCTTGGCGTCGTGAAGAGATCGTCATTCTTGGCCTTCCAAGCCTTCAAGCAGTTTCACGCCGCGCGCCGTGCCGGCCAGGAGGCGAACGGCGCGCACATCGTCATCACGGGTTTCAATCCACAGCTGCACATCGGCCACGGGCAGCATGCCGGCGGCCTTCTCGGGCCATTCGCTGAGCTTCAGGCCGGGTGCGGTGAAGACATCGCGAAAGCCCGCGTCCTCCCACTCGCGCGGGTCTTCAAAGCGGTAGAAATCGAAATGGCTGACCGTGCCGAGCTCCAAGACATAACTCTCCAACACGGCGTAGCTGGGGCTCTTGATGCGGCCGATCACGCCCAAGGCGCGCAGCAGGTGGCGCACGAAGGTGGTCTTGCCGGCACCAAGGCTGCCATGCAGCTCGATGCTGCATTCGATGAGGCCCGGGCAGCGCGCCAATTCGCGTGCAAAAGCATCGCACGCGGCCTCGTCGGGCCAGAACAGGTGGCGGGTTTCTAGAATGTGCAAATGTCTGGCAATCCAATGATCGATCACGAGCAGCTGATGCAGTCGCTGCGCAGCTGGGCCAATGAGCTGGGATTCTCACAGATCGGCGTGGCCGATATCGACTTGAGTAGCGCCGAGGCGGGCTTGCTTGCGTGGCTGGAAGCGGGCTTCCACGGCAGCATGCACTATATGGCCGCGCATGGCCTCAAGCGCGCTCGGCCGGCCGAGCTGGTGCCGGGTACGCTGCGGGTGCTGACGGCGCGCATGGACTATCTGCCGCGAGACACGCCGGAAGGCTGGCAGGAGATCGAGTGGCGGCGTCTGGCCGATCCTTCGCGCGGCCAGGTGTCGATCTACGCCAAGGGCCGCGACTATCACAAGGTCTTGCGCTCGCGCCTGCAGCAGCTTGCTGATCGCCTGGCTGAGGCTGTCGGGCCACTGGGCCATCGCGTGTTCACCGATTCCGCCCCTGTGCTGGAGGTGGAGCTGGCTGCCAAGTCCGGCATCGGCTGGCGCGGCAAGCACAGCCTGACCCTGCACCGCGAGGGCGGCTCGATGTTCTTCCTCGGTGAGATCTACATCGACCTCCCCCTGCCGCTGACGCAAGCCGTTAGCGCCCATTGCGGCCAGTGCACGGCCTGCGTGGACGCCTGCCCGACGCAGGCCATCGTGGCGCCCTACACGGTGGACGCGCGGCGTTGCATCTCCTACCTGACCATCGAACATGCCGGGGCCATTCCGGCCGAGTTCCGCGAGGCGTTGGGCAACCGCGTCTACGGCTGCGACGACTGCCAGCTGGCCTGCCCCTGGAACAAGTTCGCCGTGCCTGCGCGCGTGGCCGATTTCGACGCGCGGCCGGCCTTGGCGGCGGGCGAGTTGCTTACCTTCTGGCGCTGGAGCGAGGAAGACTTTCTGCGCCAGATGGAAGGCTCGGCCATCCGCCGCATCGGCCATGAACGTTGGCGGCGCAATGTGGCGGTGGTGATGGGCAATGCGCTGCGCTCGCATTGGGATCCGGCCCTGCGCGAAGCGCTTCAGTCAGCGCTGTCCGAGGCCACGCCGCTGCTCGCGGAGCACATCACTTGGGCGCTATCAACAGCCACAACGGCAGCGTGAACATGCCGATCAGGGTGGAGAGCGTGATCAGCCCGGCCACGAAATCGGCCCGCCCGCCCATGCGAGCGGCCAGCACATAGGCGCTGGACGCAGTGGGCAAGGCGGCGAACATCAGGAGGATCAGTGCCTGCGGCGCGGGCAACTGCAGCAAGGTGCCGAGGCCCAAAGCCACCAGGGGCAGCACGAGATGCCGGATGGCCATGAAGCCCGCCGCGAGCTGCGGCCACTCTCGCAGCGCACCCACGCGCAGGCCGGCACCGACGGCCATCAAGCCCACGGGCAGGGCGGCCAAGCCGATGCGGTTGAGCGTCAAGGCCACGGGCTGCGGGAACTTCAGGCCGATGAGGTTGGCGACCAGGCCGGCCAGGGTGGCCACGATCAGCGGATTGCGAAGCAGCTCGCGCAGATAGCCATGGCCGCCGTGTCGCGCCAGCGGCCAGACGGCCGCCACATTGCAGATCGGCACGCACAGGGCCACCAGCAGCGCGGCCCAGGCGACGCCCTGCGTGCCATACAGGCGCTCGGCGACGGCCAGGGCGATGAAGGAATTGAAGCGGAAGGCCGTCTGCGCGCCCGAAGCATGGGCCAGCGGGTCAACGCCGGGCAGGCGTTTCAAGTTATAGGCAAACAGGATGCCGGCTGACACGGTAGCAATGCCGCCCAGGGCAAGATTGGCCGTGCTGCCGGGGTCCAGCGGCGTTCGCAGGACGGAATTGAACAGCAGCACCGGAAAGAGTAGGTAGTAGACGAGCTTCTCGGCGGCTTCCCAGACCGGGCGGTTCAAAGCCGTGTACCGACACAGGGCAAAGCCGCAGACGATCAAAAGGAAATCGGGCAGCAACAGCAGGACATCTGGCATGTGGCAGAGTGTGCCTGCGAAAAATTGGAGTCGAAAAGATGTTGAAGAAATTCGTATTGGGAAGCGTGCTAGCGCTGGCCTTGCTCGGTTCCGCCGAGGCGGTCCGTTATCAAGGGCAGGACTTTGCCGACCATCTGGAACTGGGCGGCAAGACGCTGGTGCTCTCGGGCATCGGCGAGCGCTCGGCCTATGGCTTTCACGGCTATTCGGCCGCGCTCTACATGCAGAAGAAAGCCGGTACGCCGGACGAGGTCTATGCGGTGCCGGGCCCCAAGCGCCTGGAGATGCGCATCACGCTGCCGATGAAGTCGATCGGCGCGCAGGAGTTCGTCAAGGCCATCAACAAGAGCATGGAGCGCAACTGCACGGAGGCAGAGCGGGCGGCCCTGGGTGACCGCGTGGAACGACTCAACGCCAACCTGGCCCTGACGGGCAGCGTGAAGAAGGGCGACATCATCCTGATCGACTTCCTGCCCGAGCGTGGCACCACGCTGCTGCTCAACGGCAAGCAGTATGGCGATGCCGTGCCGGGGGGCGATCTGTACACGGCTTTTCTGAAGGCGTTCATCGGCGGGCGCGTCAGCGATGACCGGCTCAAGGCCGGCCTGCTGGGCCAATCGACTTACAAGGGCCAGCCAACCTGAAGTAGCATGGCCTGCGCCAATAATCGCAGGAGACATGCAATGCAGAGACGAGAGCTGATTCGCGCCGGCCTGGCGCTGGCCGGTACGACGAGCGCGGGCTGGGCCTGGGCTGAGGGCTATCCGAACAAGACGGTGCGCCTGGTGGTGCCCTTTGCCGCGGGCGGCACGACCGATATCATCGCCCGGGTGGTGTCCGAAAAGGTGGGCACCTTCCTCGGCCAGACCATGGTGGTGGAGAACAAGGCCGGCGGAGGCGGCGTGGTTGGCGCCACCGACACGGCGCGCGCCGCGCCCGATGGCTATGCCCTGGGCGTGGCCACGGTCTCTACCGTGGCGGCCAATCCGGCCATTAATCCGAAGATCAGCTACAACCCGCTGACCGACTTCACGCCGATCATCAACATGGCGGCCACGCCCAACGTGATCGCCGTGCATCCGAGCTTTCCGGCGCGCGACTACAAGGGCTTTCTGGCCGAGCTCAAGAAGAACCCGGGCAAGTACAGCTTTTCCAGTTCGGGAACCGGCGGCATCGGCCATCTGCAGATGGAGCTGTACAAGAGCCTGGCCGGCGTGTTCGTGATCCACATCCCCTACCGTGGCGCAGGCCCCGCGCTCAACGACACGGTGGCGGGCCAGGTGCCGATGATCTTCGACAACCTGCCCTCGGCGCTGCCCTTCATCAAGGACGGCCGCCTGATCCCCATCGTCGTGGCCGCGCCGCAGCGGCTGGCCGTGCTGCCCAATGTGCCGACCTTTGCCGAGGTGGGCATGGAGCCCGTCAACCGCATGGCCTTCTACGGCATCTATGGCCCCAAGGGCCTGCCGGCCGAGGTGGTCAGCAAGGTCAACAGTGCGGTGAAGCGCACCCTGGAGTTGCCCGATGTGAAGAAGCGCGTGGAAGACACCGGCTCGCTGGTGATTGGCAACACGCCCGAACAATTTGCGGCCCAGATCAAGGCCGAGCTCGATGTCTACAAGCAAGTCGTCGCCAAGCAGCATCTCAAGCTCGAGTGAGCTCGACCCGCAGAGCCAGGCCGCCATCGATGGTTTCATCGAAGCGCTCTGGCTCGAAGACGGTCTCTCGCGCAACACGCTGGAGGCTTACCGCCGCGACCTGAATCTGCTGGCGCTGTGGCTGGCCGGGCAGTCCGATCACACGCTGCAAAACTGCACCGAGACCGACCTGCTGGGCTACGCCAGCGCGCGGCACGAGGGCGGCAAGACCAGCAGCGCCAACCGGCGGCTGAGCGTGTTCAAGCGCTTCTTCCGCTGGGCCTTGCGCGAGGGCCTGCTCAAGTCCGACCCGACACTGCGCCTGGACAGCGCCAAGCGCGCCACACGCAACATCAAGCTTCTGAGCCAAGCCCAGGTCGAGGCCTTGCTGGCCGCGCCCGACGCGGATACGGCGCTGGGCCTGCGCGACCGCGCCATGCTGGAGCTGATGTACGCCAGTGGCCTACGCGTGACCGAGCTGGTCACGCTCAAGAGCGTGCACGTTGGCTTCAAGGAATCGGTGTTGCGCATCACAGGCAAGGGCAGCAAGGAGAGGCTCGTGCCCTTTGGCGAAGTGGCGCACGCCTGGCTGATGCGTTACTTGAGCGGAGCTCGTGCCGAGCTGCTGGGTGGGCAGAGTTGCGACGAGCTCTTCGTCACGGCCCGCGGCGCAGGCATGACGCGGCAGATGTTCTGGACCCTGGTGAAGAAGCACGCGCTGCAGGCAGGCATCACTTCACCCTTGTCACCCCATACGCTGCGGCACGCCTTTGCCACGCATCTGCTCAACCATGGCGCCGACCTGCGCGTGGTGCAGCTGTTGCTGGGCCACGCCGATCTGTCCACGACGCAGATCTACACGCATGTGGCGCGGGCGCGCCTGAAACTGCTTTACGCTCAGCACCATCCGCGGGCGTGAGGCGCTGATTCTTTCCGCCACCTGTCTATACATGGTGCATCGGTGGCGCCCAACCAACGAATCGGCCCCATCCCGGTGCCATCGCTTGCCAGCATGAAGCAGGCTCTTCAGCATTCTGGCTTTGCATCCCGGGAACGTACCCATCACTATGTTCAAGCCTCATCTGATCGCCTCGGCCTGCCTGGCTCTCATTGCCGCTCCCACCTTCGCGCAGGACAACAGCACTGACAAGACAGTCCTGGAGACCGTGGTGGTGACCTCCCAGAAGCGTCTTGAAGACGCGCGCAAGGTGCCGCTGAGCGTCACGGCGATCGGCGGTGACGCTTTGAAGGACAACCAGATCCTCGACGTCGGTGACTTGACGCGCAATGTGCCGAACATCTCCTTCAGCGGCCAGAGCGGCACGGGCCCGGGCTTGTCGAATATCGAGATCCGTGGCGTCAGCTCGGCTGCCGGTTCGGCCACAGTGGGTGTCTATCTGGACGACGTCTCGCTGACCACCCGCAACCTCTACAGCCAGGGCACGGCCGAGCCGCGCTTCTTCGACCTGGCCCGCGTGGAAGTGCTGCGCGGCCCGCAGGGCACGCTCTATGGCGCCGGCTCGATGGGTGGCACGCTGCGTTTCATCAGCAAGGCGCCTGACTTGAAGAACTTCACCGGCGACGTGCTGGCCGAGGTGTCGAGCACCAGCCACGGCGGCACCAACTACATGGGCCAGGGCGTGCTGAACGTGCCGATTCAGACGGGCGTGTTCGCCTTGCGCATCGGCGTGCAGGCCGGCCATGACAGCGGCTATATCGACCAGGTCGATCCTCAGACGCTGAAGGTGACGAACAAGGGCATCAACGACCAGGACTGGTCCGTGCTGAAGCTCTCCGGCCTGGTCAAGTTCAACAGCGACTGGTCGATCACGCCGGCGCTGTTCTATCAGCGCACCAAGACCGGCGACATCGACGCCTCCTACCTGACCGTCGGCGACTACCAGCAGTACAACGCGGGCACGCCGCTGCCGCGCTTCGAGACTTCCAAGATCCAGCGCGAGCCCGGCGACGACAAGCTCACCGTGCCTTCGCTGACAGTCAATGGCGACCTCGGCTTTGCCGACTTCACCGGCGTAGTCAACGGCTACCAGCGCCATTTCGTGCGCACGCAGGACGGCACCAGCGTCAACAGCAGCTACATCGGTTCCCTGATCGGCAACCAGGCCGTGGCCGACATCGTCAGCTACCTGCCGTCAGCCGTGTACCTGGACAACAAGATCAACCAGACATCGGCCGAAATGCGCCTGACGTCCAAGGACTATCAGCCCGGCGGCGCGCCGCTGACCTGGGTGGCTGGCTTCTACCACGCAGGCACCAAGACCGATGTGATCGACAACGAGCCGGTGTTCGGCATCACCAAGGCCTTCACCGACAACGGCGTCAGCATCTACGACCCGGCGCAGTGGAAGGGCGGCACCGACTCGGGCATCTACGACGGCGCTTTCGCCAATGACAACAGTTACTACTCGGCCCGCCACTACAACACCAAGCAGAACTCGGTGTTCGGCGAATTGACCTGGAACTTCAGCTCGACCCTGCGTGCAACGGCCGGCCTGCGGTACCTGCGCTCCAGCGAAGACTTCAAGCGCGAGGGGGATTTCTTCTTTGCCGGCGAGGGCACGAAGGACAACCCGACCCACATCACCTCGAAGGCCAACAAGGCCACGCCGCGCTTCGCGCTGAGCTGGGATGTCGATGCCGACACCTCGCTCTACGCCAACATCGCCGAAGGCTTCCGCCTGGGCGGCGCCAACCGTCCGATCCCGCTGACCATCCAGGGCAATGTGGACGACCTGGCCAAGCTGGGCCTGACCGCCGCGCCGGCCTCCTTCAACCCGGACAGCCTGTGGAGCTATGAGATCGGCAGCAAGTCGCGCCTGCTGGGCGGCAAGGTGACGCTGGAGTTGTCGGCTTATCACATTGATTGGAAGAACATCCAGCAGGACATCGGCCTGCCTTCGGCCGGCTTTGACTTCGAGACCAATGTCGGCAAGGCCACCAGCGACGGCTTCGAGTTCGACCTGAAGGCGCGCGTGGCTTCGAGCCTCACGCTCAGCGCAGGTGGCGGCTACAACCGCGCCGTGTTTGCCGAGGACGTGCCTTACCTCGGCACCGACGACAACGGCGTGCCGAACGTGCGCAAGGGCGATCAGATCCAGGGCGTGCCCAAGTACAGCCTGCACCTGGGCGGTGAGTACCGATTTGCGCTGGCCAGCGTCGATTCCGTCCTGCGCCTGAACGGTCAATGGACCGGCAGCAGCCATGGCACGCTGAACCGCGGCGACACCGACTATGAGCGCCCCGGCTACATGACGGCCGACGCGAGCTGGGCCTTGAGCTTCGAGAAGTTCGACCTGAACTTCTTCGTCAAGAATCTGACGAACAACCACAAGGTGCTGCAGCAGCCGACGGTGCAGTATGTGTCGCAGGCGTTCTACCTGCGTCCTCGCACGATCGGCATGTCGATCAGCGGCAGCTTCTGATGCCCCTCGCCCGCGGGTACGCGGGCGGTCCCCGGAGGGGACGCCGATCATCATCGGCATGTGCCCGTGATGACATCGGCTTGAATCGCCCTTGGGGCGGCCCGACGGGCGATTCAAATCAAACCCCGGGGACAATAGCCAGATGGACCACAGCTTCGTCTCCGCCCTGATTCTCTTGCTGCTCGTGCTCGACCCGCTGGGCAGCCTGCCGATCTTCATCCCCATCATGCGTGCGCTGCCGCCCGAGCGACGGCGCATCGTCGCCTTGCGCGAGGCCGGCATCGCCTTCGCGGTGCTGTTCGCCTTCATGTTCTTCGGCGACGGCTTTCTGCGGGTCATGCACCTGTCGGAGCGTTCGCTCGAAGTGGCTGGCGGCGTGATCCTCTTGATCATTGCCATCCGCATGATCTTCGGCAGCGGCGGCGATTCGGCTTACGGCCTGGTGCCGGGCCGCGAGCCGCTGATCTTCCCGCTGGCCGTGCCGCTGCTGGCCGGCCCCTCGGCGATGGCCACGGTGCTGCTGCTGGCTTCGCGCCAGCCTGATCGCATCTACGAGTGGATCGGCGCGCTGAGCACGGCCATGGCGGTTTCCTGCCTCACGCTGCTGCTGGCTGATCGCATCCGCAAGCTGCTCGGCGATTCGGTCATCTCCGCCTTGGAGAAGCTCATGGGCCTGGTGCTGACGGCCATCGCGGTGGAGATGGTGCTGGCCGGCCTGAAGCGCTACTTCTTCGGGACCGTCTGAGCAGCGGCCTTGCGCATTGCAAAAATCGCATTTCACATCGTGAATTTCACCCATGTTGCGTCGCGCAAAAATTTCTCATTATGGTGAAATGATTTTCATAATTCGATATATTAGATTCAAAATATTGATTTTTAAGGGAAATATTTTTAGTCTTATATAAGACATAGGTGTTCCATGGGGTAGGACGCGCGGATAAGCTTTGCTCATCCATTCACAGCATCCATTGCTCAACCCGCAGGAGTTCCCCATGACCACTTTGACCCGTGAACAGCAAATCGCCGCCCTCGAAAAGGACTGGGCCGAGAACCCCCGTTGGAAGGGAATCACCCGTGGCTACACCGCCGCCGACGTGGTCCGCCTGCGCGGTTCGCTGCAGATCGAGCACACCCTGGCCAAGCGAGGCGCAGAGAAGCTCTGGGGCCTCGTCAACACCGAACCCTTCGTCAACTCGCTCGGCGCGCTGACGGGCAACCAGGCCATGCAGCAGGTCAAGGCCGGCCTCAAGGCCATCTACTTGTCGGGCTGGCAGGTTGCGGGCGACGCCAACAGCAATGGCGAGATGTACCCCGACCAGTCGCTGTACTCGGTGGACTCGGTGCCCAAGGTCGTCAAGAAGATCAACGCCACCTTCAAGCGTGCGGACGAGATCCAGTGGAGCGAGGGCAAGGACGACATCGATTACTTCGCCCCCATCGTGGCCGACGCGGAGGCCGGCTTCGGCGGCGTGCTCAATGCCTTCGAGCTGATGAAGTCCATGATCGAAGCCGGCGCCGCCGGCGTGCACTTCGAGGACCAACTCGCCGCCGCCAAGAAGTGCGGCCACATGGGCGGCAAGGTGCTCGTGCCGACGCGTGAAGCCGTGGCCAAGCTGGTGGCCGCCCGCCTGGCTGCCGACGTGATGGGCACCTCGACCGTGCTGCTGGCCCGCACCGACGCCGAAGCCGGTGATCTGGTGACCACCGACATCGACGACAACGACAAGCCCTTCTGCACCGGCGAGCGCACCGTCGAAGGCTTCTTCCGCACCCGCAACGGCCTGGATCAGGCCATCAGCCGCGGCTTGGCCTACGCGCCCTATGCCGACATGATCTGGTGCGAGACCGGCAAGCCGGACCTGGCCTTTGCCAAGGCCTTTGCCGACGCGATCCACGCCAAGTTCCCTGGCAAGCTGCTGGCCTACAACTGCTCGCCCTCGTTCAACTGGAAGAAGAACCTGGACGACGCCACCATCGCCAAGTTCCAGCGCGAGCTGGGTGCCATGGGCTACAAGTTCCAGTTCATCACCCTGGCCGGCTTCCACAGCCTGAACTACTCGATGTTCAACCTGGCCTACGGCTACGCCCGCAACAACATGAGCGCCTTCGTGGAGCTGCAGGAAGCCGAATTCGCGGCTGCCGAGAAGGGCTTCACCGCTGTGAAGCACCAGCGCGAGGTCGGCACCGGCTACTTCGACGCCGTGACGACGACCATCGAGCGCGAGGCTTCCACCGCGGCGCTCAAGGGTTCGACGGAAGACGAGCAATTCTTCGACCAGAAGCACGGCTGATCTCGCTCGAACAAGCGTTCAGCAAGCAAGAGCCCGCTCAAGCGAGCTCTTTTTCGTTTTGCGGGCCGGCGTCTCCGGCCAGCATCCGGTCCAGCAGCGACAAGAGCTCGCGGACGTGGAAGGGCTTGGTCACGTAGTGCTGGGCTCCTCCCTCCAGGCACTCGCGGATCTGCTCGTCCATGGCGTCGGCCGACACCATGATGATGGCCATGGCCGCGCATTGCGGTGCTTCGCGCAGGCGGCGCAGCAGGCTCATCAGCACGCGCGCCTGCACCTCGCTGCCGGCGCTCCTGCGGAAGCTCCTGAGCACCACCTGGTCCACGGGGCGGTTATTCATCAGGTTCTCAACCACGGTGGCGTCCTCCCCGATGTGGGTCGGGTCTCGCAAGGTTAAGTCGGCTGCCGCGCAGCCCAGCATCATGCAAGACGCCGGATTCGCTTCCAGGCGGTGGCCGTCCAGGTCAGTGATGTAGATGCCCAGCGGCGCATCCTCGAATACGCTTCGGAAGCGCTGCTCCTTGCTGCGCAAGGCTCGCGTGGCGCGCTGGAACTCCATGGTTCTTTGCAGTACCAGCGTCTGGACCTGCCGCGCCCGGCCGGATTGCGACAGCAGCTGCATCGCGAGCAGGGCTCCGACCAGCAGGCCCATCAGGGCGACGACTTGTGCAGGGGCTGAGGAGTGGATGGCTGCGAATTCCGATGGGTACAGGCGCAGGCTCCAGCGGTGGCCGCCGAACTCCAGCGGGGTGGCCAGCTCGGGCTGGCTCAGGGAATGCTGCTCGCAGCCCTCCGCGACACGAGACGGCGAAGCTGGGCCACATCGCTCAGGTCGGTCAGGCATGCCAGCATGCCGTGGCTATTCTGCGCGAGGCTGGAGGCGATCAGTGCTGCCGGGTTCAGTGCGATCAGGATGGCTGCGCCAGCAGGCGAGGCGTCAGACCTTGGAGCGCCGACGACGATGCCGCCACAACTGCTGATCCAATAGTCGAGCCAGATGCCGGGCATTTGCGCGGCGTGGTTGAAGTCGTTATATAGGTAGACGAAGCTCCAGACGACCACGGTCGGTGCGATCAGCGCGGCCCCCCGCCCGCCGAGCACCAGGAAGAGCAGCACCTCGCGCGCCTGGACCAGCAGCAGCGGCCGCGCGAGGAATCGATCAATCAGCCAGGCACCGAGCAGGGCCTGCAGGGTCTCTCCAGCGGCGATGACGAGATGCCCGGCAACCGACTCGGAGTGGTTCTCCCGGGTTACCGCCCAGACGAGGGCCGCATAGCCGAGGAAGGTGCCCAGCGCCATGCCTCGACCCCTGCAGAGCATCGCGGCCAGGGACGATGCCGGCGTGCGGGGCGACGGGCAGGGTGATGTCCTGCTGGCGCATCAACAAATCCGAACCGTAGCCCACCACGAAGCAGACCAGAGCCACCAGCGAGGTACGAAGCAGGAAGCGCGACAAGGCGCTGGCTGGCCCGGTAGCGTGAGGCCCAGGCGCGGTCACCCAGTCGCTCAGCCTCAGCAGGCTTCCCGTCATGGCGTTCTCCGTAGTCGGCCCTGCAAATTTCGATTTCGCCGTTTCAGCCCGGCGTGATGTTCAGCCGGTGATCGATGGACGGTGATCGGTCTGAGGAAGTCGTGGAGTGCCCTACGCTCGCGCGGGCGAGTGCGGC
>Ga0265327_10000145_pt1 | contig 156740 bp, 120 predicted proteins | sample 41621metaG_FD_202089 | JGI IMG/M metagenome (GOLD analysis project Ga0265327, IMG submission 202089) | Rhizosphere microbial communities from Carex aquatilis grown in University of Washington, Seatle, WA, United States - 4-16-21 metaG | ecosystem: Host-associated > Plants > Roots >...
ATCGCCAACGGCTATGCCGGGTACACCCCGGGCACGACCTCGCCGCCCAGCCAGTTCGACGTCCTCACCCTGGTCAGCGGCGGTGCCGGCTCGGTCAACCCGGCGTCGCTCACCATCGTTAACCAGCCCTCGAGCGGCACGGCCACGGCCGCCCCCACGTCCACCACCGGCATCATCACCTACACGCCGGCGTCGGGCACCACGGGCAGCCAGACGCTCACCTTCGCCTACTGCACGCCGGGCAATACCTACCCGAGCGCCGGCAACTGCACGACCGCCACCCTCACCTACGGCGCCTCGGTGGGGGAGTACATGGGCGCCGACGTGGGCAACCTGGCCGGCGTCATCCAGGACCTCCAGACGGCCATCAGCCTCCCGTCTACGGCGGTCCAGGGCTCGACCGTGACCGCCTCGATCGCACCCGTCCCGACCAGCGTGCCGTCGTCCGACAGCGGGGTGAACGTCAACTACGCCTCGCAGTTCTCCGTGATCATGCCCGTCCCGAAGGGGTTCACCTACGTGCCGGGATCGATCAGCGTGGCCGGCGGTGACGCCACGACGTCGGGCCACTTCATCGCCACGTACTGCACCGCGCCGGTGGCCAACGCCTGCACGGCCCAGATCGCCAGCGGCAACTACAAGACCGTCTACCCGTACATCGAGACGTACCTGAACCCGAGCACGACCATCGCCGGCGGCGCCAACGTGACGCTCCCGACGGTGACGGCCAAGTTCACCGCCACGGGCGCGGCGGGCACGGTGGCGCCGGTGCTCTTCACCGAGTTCGTCCTCGTGACCAACGTGCAGATCGTCGGGTCGCTCACCTTCGACGGCTACCCGTCGTGCTCCGCCTGCGCCTCGGGCAACAACCCGCTCTACCAGGCACCGTCTCCCCTGGCCACGACCACCATCACCTCGACGGCCTCCAACGTGGTGACCGTCACCGGTCTCACACCGTCCACCGGCTCGCCGTCGGGAGGTACGAGTGTGACCATCGCGGGCTCCGACCTGGCCGGTGCCACGGCCGTGGACTTCGGCTCCACGCCGGCCACCATCACGGCCGACTCGGCCACGTCGATCACCGCCACGGCGCCCCCGGGCACGGGCACCGTCGACGTGACCGTCACCGGTCCCGACGGCACGAGCGCCACGTCGCCGGCCGACCAGTTCACCTACACGGACGTGACCCCGCCCCCGACCGTCACCGCCATCAGCCCGGCCACCGGTCCGACCGGCGGTGGGACGAAGGTGACCATCACCGGCACCAACCTGTCCGGGGCCACGGCCGTCGACTTCGGCTCCACGCCGGGCACCATCACGGCTGACTCGTCCACGTCGATCACGGCCACGTCACCGGCCGGCCACGGCACGGTGGACGTCACCGTGGCCACGCCCACCGGCGTCAGCCCGCCGGTGGCCGCCGACCAGTTCGCGTTCGGCGCCCAGGTGCTCAGCCATCTGTCGTCCTGGACCGATCCCCAGGCCTGCGGCATCCAGGCCACCGCCACCGTCCCGGCGCTGGCGTCCGAGGTCGTCGCCACGCTCGTCGGCGGGTCCGGCGGCGGGGGCGGCGGCGCAGCCAGCAGCAACTCGGGCGGGTCCGGTGGACCGGGCTCGAGCGTGGTCGGGACGTTCCCGGTCACCGGGGGCTCGTCGCTGACGGCCGTCTCGGGTTGCAACGGCGCCACCGCGCCGCACGGCTCGGGCGTGGTCAGCACCGGTGGTGCCGGCGGCGTCGGCTACTCCAACGGCGGCGCGGGCGGCAACGGGTACTACTGCGCAGGCGTCAGCATCGAGGGCGCCTGCATCGGCGGCGGCGGCGGAGCTGACGGCTCCGGCGGCGGCGGTGGTGGTTCCAGCGCCCTGTGCGTGGGCACCTCGTGCCAGGTCGGCGTCACGCCGGTCGTGGTGGCCGCCGGCGGCGGCGGTGGCGGCGAGTCCATGTGCGGCGGTTCGAGCGGCGGCGGCGGCGGTGCGGGTGGCGGCGGGTCGTCCACGGCCTCCACCGACGGCACGGGCGCAGGTCCGAGCGGCACCGACGGGGGCCAGGGTGCCACCAGTGGCGACGTGGGGGGCACCGGCGGCGTCAACGATTCCACCGGGAGCGCCAGCGGCACGCCCGGTGGCGCCGGTTCGACCTCCGTCTCCCTCGGCGACTCCGCCGGTAACGGTGGCGGTGGCGGCGGCTACGTCGGCGGCCTCGGCAGCACGGCCACGGCCGGCGTCGACTGCGGTGCTGGCGGCGGAGGCGGCGCCGGCTCGTCGTGGTCGGTCAACGGCTCGGCCCCGACCTTCACCACCTCGTCGGCCGGTCCCTCGATCGTCCTCTCGTACTACGGCTTCGTGGGTACCGCCCCGGCGGTGACGACCCAGCCCACGGGCACCACGGTGGTGGAGGGCCAGACGGCCTCCTTCACCGTCGCCGGGTCGGGCAACCCGTCCCCGCAGGTCCAGTGGGACGTCTCCACCGACGGCGGGACGACGTTCACGCCCATCCTCGGCGCCGACTCGCCCACCCTGTCGGTGGTGACCACGGCGTCCGACGACCAGAACCAGTACGAGGCGGTGCTGACCAACTCGATCGGCTCGGTGACGTCCTCGGCGGCCACCCTGGCCGTCCAGACGGTGCCGCAGGTGACCACGCAGCCCACCGGGACGCAGGTGAACCCGGGTGCCACCGCAAGCTTCACGGCGGCGGCCACGGGCAACCCGGCGCCGACCGTCCAGTGGCAGGTCTCGACCGACGGGGGGACGACCTTCGCCGACATCCCCTCGGCGACGTCGGCCACCTACTCGTTCACGACGGCCGTCGGGCAGTCGGGCGACCAGTACCAGGCGGTCTTCACCAACGGCGCCGGGTCGGCCACGTCCACGCCGGCCACGCTGACGCTCAACACCCTTCCGGTGGTCGGGACCAACCCGTCGCCGGTGACGCTGATCACGGGGCACACGGCCGTCTTCTCGGCGGCGGCGACAGGTCTGCCGACGCCGACCCCCCAGTGGCAGGTGTCCACCAACGCCGGCGTGTCCTTCACCAACCTGACCGGGGCGACGTCCAACAGCTACACGCTCAACGCCACCCTGGCCCAGAACGGCTACCTCTACCGGGCCGCCTACACCAACTCGGTCGGCACCGTGTACACGACGGCCGCGCTGCTGACGGTCAACCCGGTGCCGCCGCTGTCCATCACCACCACGTCGCTGCCCTCGGGGCGGGTCTTCACCACGGCCAACAAGGTGAAGTACTCGGCCACGCTGACGGCGTCGAGCGGCAACCCGCCCTACAAGTGGCAGGTGGTGGCCGGCAGCCTGCCGAACGGGCTCAAGCTGAGCAAGGCCAAGGGCACGATCAGCGGCAAGGCCACCTTCGCCGGCACCTTCACCTTCACCGTCGAGGTGGTGGACAAGAAGGGTCCGGCCCCGCTGCACAGCCAGAACTCGGCCACCGCCCAGTTCTCCATCACCATCGCCCCGTAGCGGTCGCCTCCGGCGACCGACCGCTTCTCGGTCGGAACCTCGGATCCGACGTAACGATCGGGCCCGTCGGACGATGCAGGGAACGCAGGGCATCTGCTCTAGCCAGTACGACAGCGCCCCGGCACCCAGGTGCCGGGGCGCTGTCGCGCCGTTCGGCGCCGCGCCGCCGTTGACCCGCAGCAAGGGTCCTCAACGTCGTTCCGCCGCCCTCCAGCGCGTACGTGATGCCAAACCTTCTGGCGAGTACGCCGCCCGATCAGGTCATTCGACGCGACGTGGAACGGCACCCGTGATGGTGCCGATGACGCGCATCGCCTTGTGACCTGGATCTGCAGTGGGATCGAACATGCACGGGCAACCCCCGGCGATGACGCTGGCGCCGTGTCGCCGACCGAGTGCTGCGCTCTCCTCGGACACACTCCCAGACCCGAAGGCGCGATGCATCCAGACACGGGTGATGCCGAGTTCCACGCACTCCACGATGGACGTTTCCGTCGTCTCCGGCCGCGTCCCGAGGACGACCCAGTCCACGCCACCAGGAATGGATCTCACGTCGCGGTAGCAGGTGTCCCCCTCTACCTCGTCGGCGTTCGGATTGACAGCGAACACCTCATAGCCCCGCTCACGGAGCCGCTTGTACACGACGTTGCTCCCGTGGTTCCCGGGGTTCCTCGAGACGCCCGTCACGGCAACCCGCTTGTGACTCAGGAACTCCTGAGCCACCTCTTTCATCGTGTGCATGTGTACTCCCCTTCCTTCATCCGGGCTCCGGACCGTCACGGGACATGCCTGGAGACGGCGCGGACTGAGGACGCCCCTCGCTTTCCCGAAATGGCAATGCCTGCGATCGTCACGCCGATGGCGGCGAACACCGCCTCGAGTGGCTGGAACCCGATCCACGCCAGTTCGACCGCCTCGAATGCGATGAGACCGGTCCCGGCGATGACCGCGAGGTCGCGCTCGTGCGGCAGCCGGCGTCGCTGGCACTCGGACGCGACGAGGAATCCGCCTCCCACCAGGAGGCCGAGCAGCAGGCCGGGGACGCGCCAGTCGCTGAAGGGACTGCCGGCCAGTGCCGACTGTTCGGCGCGCAACAGGGCACCGTCCGGCCTCGCCACGAGGAGCAGTCCGCCGACGATTGCCGTAGCGCACGTGAAGTACCCGAGACCGAGTCGGATGCGGTCGCGGGTATCCCAGGACGTCATGACTGGAGACTGCTCACCGGCGACGTCGGCAGACCCCGCCTGCCCACGGCGATCCCAGCATCCCAGCCCGGCGCTCTTCCCTGGCCAGGGGGGTGCCCGGCGACGCTGACCAGACCGACCTGGGTCAGGATCCAGGCGACCACCGAGTTCGAATTCCACATCTCGCCAGTTCGGTACTCGTCGCGACCCCACGTGGCCGCGGGGACGAGCGGCACGACGGCCAGTGCCCGAGCGATCACGGCAGCATCAGATGAGACGAGGACGGGACTTCCGACCGCGCTCGACACATCGGGAATCGTCCCGCCGTCCCATCGCCGGATCTCGTAGCGGAACACCCGGAAATGGCCAGCCAACCGGCAACCGACGGGGGCTTCGACGACGACGCCCCGTGTGCTCCGCCCCAGGGAGTCCGGAACCGGAGTCATCTCGATCACGGTGGACCGCCCGTCCACCGTCGCCACCAGGGCGGAGTGGTAGAGCTCCCGTGGCGCTCGCCGTTGTGCGAGAGCCACGAGTCGTTCGTACGCCATTCCGCTCGCCCGCACGACATGAGCTCCTGCACCGAGGGGGATCCAATACAGGTCGAGCCGGTCGATGCTCTCTTCACCGGACTGCCGCTCGCTCCGATCCGTGCCCCGCATAAGCCCATTTTGAGGAGTCCGGCAACTGCCGGTTAGGGGCCTTGGTCCCCTTCAGGCTCCACGTCCACACGACCATTCGCCCTGAGGCCGGCCGTCCGAAGCCCCTGGATGCGGGACGCCCGACCGGGGGTCCGATCGGGCGTCGCGTGCGGGCCGGGGCTCAGCGGCCCTGGCAGGGCTACTTGCTGTGGTGCCGGCTGTGGGTGACCTGGACGGGCACCTGGTAGGTGAAGCTGCCGCCGCCCCGGCTGGTGGTCGAGCCACCCGGCGTCACCACGTTGATCTGCACCGTGCTGGCCGTCCCGGGCGGGGCGACGGCCACCAGCAGGGTCCCGTTGTGGCGGACCGAGAAGCTGCGGCTCTTGACGCCACCGAAGGTGACCGACGTCGCTCCGGCGAGTCCGGTCCCGGAGATGTGGACCCGGGTGCCGCCCGTCGTCGGGCCGATGGCGTTCGACACGCCGGTGATGCTCGGGGCGATGTAGGTGAACTGGTCGGCGTCCACGGGCGAGCTGGTGCCGCCGAGGGCCGTGACGGTGACGTCCACCGTGCCGGCCTGCTCGGCCGGGGCGAAGGTGACGATGCGGGTGCCCTTCCGGTTGACCGTGAGTGCACCGGCGGACACCGACCCGAAGCGGACCGCGGTGGCGTCGAGGAAGCCTCTGCCGGAAATCACCACGCGGATACCGCCCGCGCCCTGGCCGACGATCGGGACGACCTGGTCGATCTGGGGCGCCCGGTTGCCGACGGTCCAGACGAAGGACTGCGAGTCGTAGGTCGGCGGGTGCGCGTTGTCCTTGGCGGTGATGGTCACGTGGTAGACGCCGGCCAGGGAGGGCGTCCCGCTGAGGAGGCCCGAGACGTGGGAGATGGTGATGCCGGGCGGAAGGTTGGCGGCCGCCCAGGTGATGACCGGGAACGGCGAGGTCTGCGCGTCGGTGGCCGTCGGCGAGATCGGCATGATGGGCGTGCCGGTGCTGGAGCTCTGGTTGGCGATGGGGGCCACCGTCAGCGGGCTGAAGCTCGTGAGGTTGGCCTTGGTGAGCCCGCTGTTGTCGACCGCCGTGGTCTTCACGAGGACGGCGGCCATGATGGCGACGAGGACGCCGAGCGCGTACAGCGCGGCCCGCGGACCCCGCCCGCCTCTCGGATTGCGCTTCATCGAATTGGTCATCTCATCGGACTCCGGCGTGAGCATACCGACCGGGGCCGGGTGTGCCGTGGACGCCGACGGCCGACGGGGAGCGGTGGCTCGCAGCGGCGGGGACGGCATGGCGGACGCACGTGCCGGGCGGCACCGTCCCCATCCTCCAGGACCCGGTCATGGTCCCTCCCCTCACTCGACCACCAGCCAGAGCTCGAGGGCGTCGATCCGCCCAGGGTCCTGCCGATCCACCCGGCCTCCCACCTGCCCCTCTGGGTCGCACTCTTCGGCGACAGGTGCAACATAAGGCATTCGTAAGGGGATGACAACCCAAACGACGCTCCGTGGTCGGACCGCTACGTATGCGGTTCACCTGGGGTTTTCCGGATCCTGCCGGCCCGGACGGCCCCGCCTAGGGTGGTGCCGTGGCCGAGCCCCCGGATCCTGCTGGAACCCCCGTTGCAGGCACCCGGTCGGGTGGCGCCCCGACGGTCCGGTTCGTGGCCGACGCGGTGGTGCCGTGCGACGGGTCGGGACCGGTCCTCCGGCCCGGCGCGGTCGAGGTGGCGGGCGACACCGTGGTGCGGGTCGGCCGACTCGCCGACCTGGGGCCGGCCGGATCGGACGTCACCGAGGTCCGGGTGGACGGCGCCCTGCTCCCCGGCTTCGTGAACACGCACTGCCACTCGCCCATGACGCTCTTCCGGGGCACGGGGGAGAACCTGCCGCTGCAGCGCTGGCTCGGCGAGGTGCTGTGGCCCCGTGAGGCGCACCTCGAGCCCGAGGACGTCTACTGGGGGATGACGCTGGCCGCCGCCGAACTGCTCGGGTACGGCGTCACCACGACGTGCGAGATGTACTTCCAGGAGGACGCGACGGCCGACGCCGTGATCGGCGCCGGCTCACGCGCCGTCATCACCCCGGGTGTGCTCCAGCTGCCGGGGAGCGACGGCGGCGAGTGCTGGTGGGAGGCGTCGCTCGAGCGGTTCGGCGACTTCCACGCCCGCCGCCACGGCGAGGCGGGCCGGATCGAGGTGGGCTTCGCCGCCCACGCCGCCTACACCGTGCCGCTGGCCGGCCTGGTCGCCACCGCCGCCGCCGCACGGACCAGGGGTGCGCTGTTCCACCTGCACCTGGCCGAGACCGACGGCGAGGACGCCGCCTTCCGCGCCGAGCACGGCGACTCCGTGCCGCGGGTGCTGGCCGACGCCGGGGTCCTGGACGGTCGGGTGCTGGCCGCCCACAGCGTCTGGCTGTCCGACGACGACCTCGACGTCTACGTGGCCCACGACGTGGCCGTTGCCCACTGCCCCCAGTCGAATGCCAAGCTCGCCTCCGGCATCGCCCCGCTGAACGAGTTCCTGGCCCGGGGGGTGCGGGTCGGGCTCGGCACCGACGGGCCCGCCTCCAACAACGACCTGGACATGTGGGAGGAGATGCGCCTGGCCGCCATGCTGGCCCGGCTGCGCACGAACGACGCCGCCGCGCTCCCGGCGGCCGGGGCGCTGGACCTGGCCACCCGCGGGGCTGGTCGTGCCATCGACCGGCCCGACCTCGGGGTGCTGGCGCCCGGGGCCAAGGCCGACATGGTGGCCGTCTCCCTGGACGACCCGGCCTTCGTCCCCCTGCTCGACGACGGGATGCTGCTCGAGCACCTGGTCTGGTCGGCCTCGAGCCGGCTGGTGACGGACGTCTGGGTCGGCGGGGTGCCCGTGGTGGCGGGCCGCCGCCACCTGACCGTGGACGTGGCCCGGGCGCGGGCCGAGGTCGGTCGGCGGGCCGCCCGGCTGGTGGACGTCAGCTAGCGGCGGGGGGCGCCAGTCCGTCGGCGTGGGCGACCAGTGCGTCGGCAAAGCGCTGCATCATGACCGGCAGCACCCGGTCGAGGACCGGCCCGGTGCCCGGCCACTTCGGCTCGAAGCTGCCGACCCACTCCACCCGGGTGCCGGTGCCCTCGGACGTCAGGGTGACCTCGGCCAGGTAGTCCCGCACCGGGAAGCCGCTGAGGATCCGGTAGGCCAGGCGGTGGTTCGGCTCCCAGGCCACCACCTCCTCCCGCGAGCCGACGCCGTAGCGGGTGAACCGGCGCACGGCGCCGACCCCGTCCGGGTCCGGCGAGCCGTCGCGCTCGAGCACTGAGCGGGTCAGGAAGGACCACTCGCTCCAGTGCCTGGCCCGGCCCACGAGCGGCCACACCACCTCGACCGGGGCGGAGGTGACGGCCCCGACCCGGTAGCTGTGCCCCCCGACCGGGACCGGCCCGGCCGGGGGCCCCGCATCGGTCATCCCTCGACGTGCGCCTTCAGGGCCTCGAGTGACTGCTGGTACACCGACTGCATGAGGTCGGCCATCTCGTCCGGTGCGGCGTCGACCACCCAGGTGACGTGGCTGCCGGACCCGGACGGGGTCACGGTGACGGTGGCCTCGTGGGACTCGACCGGAACGCCGTCGACGATGCCGTAGGTGATGGCCCGGGTCGCGTCGTCGCGTGCGATCAGCTTCTCGGTGATGGTCATGCCCATGGTGTCGAGGATGCGGTTGTCGCCCTCGACGCGGCAGGACTCCATGCCGGGCATCCACCCGGCGATACCGCCGAAGTCGCCGACCAGCGCCCACACGGCCTCCGGGCTGCCCTCGACGTCGATCTCTGCGGTGCGCTCTGCCATGTGGCTCCTTCGCTCTGGTCCGGGTGCTCCCGGCGCGTGCCGGGCCGTTCGGCCGGACGCCGACCGATGGTAGGCGAGCCGCCTGCGGTGCTCCACCGGTAGCGTCTCGGCCATGACCGGCCCGACGGCGCCTGCCGACCCCCGCCAGGCCCTGTTCGAGCCCCACGGCGAGGAGCTGGTCCCCACCGACCTGGCTCGTGGCCCCTGGTCGCCCGAGTCGTTGCACGGCGGCCCGGTGGCCGCCGCCGTCACCCGGGCCACCGAGCGGGCGGTGCCGGCCGACGACGGCCTGCGCATCGTGGGCCTCACCCTCGAGCTCGTCCGCCCGGTCGGCACGGCGCCGCTGGCGACGTCGACCCGCCTGTCGCGTCCCGGGCGCAAGGTCCAGGTGCTCGACACGGTGGTCACCCAGGCGGGCACGGAGGTGGCGTGGGGTCGGACGGTGCGGATCCGGGTCGACCCGTCCGGGCCCGAGCTCCGGCCGACGGTGCCCGAGGACGAGGCGCCGTCGCCGCCCGCCACCGGCGTCGAGGTGCCGTCCAACGTCGGCGGCTATCCCGCCTTCCACAACGCCGCCGTCGACATCCGCTACGTGTCCGGCCGGATCGACCGTCCCGGCCCGGCAACCGCGTGGTTCCGCCTCCGGGTGCCGGTGGTGGCGGGGGAGGAGCCGACGCCGGTCCAACGGGCTATGGCGGTGGCCGACTTCGGCAACGGCATCGGGTCGGAGCTCGAGTTCGGGTCGTCCCTCTTCATCAACCCGGACCTGACGGTCTACCTCCACCGCCCGCCGGCCGGTCCGTGGGTCTGCCTCGACGCCCGCACCCGGTTCGGTCCTCCCGGCACCGGGATGGCCGAGTCGGCGCTGTGGGACGAGCAGGGCCGGATCGGCCGGGCGCTCCAGAGCCTCTACGTCGAGGCCGGCCGGTGACGTTCGACGGCTACCCGGAGGGATCGCCGAGCGTGGCCGAGCTCCTGCTCGCCCGGTCCGACGACGACCACCCCGCCGTGGTCGTGGACGACCGGACCTGGACGTGGGCCGAGGTGGTGGCCGCCTCGGCGGCACGGGCCGACCTGCTGCGGTCGTTCGACGGCCTGACGCCGCCCCACGTCGGTGTCCTGCTGGGCAACGAGCCCGAGTACCTGTTCTGGCTGGGCGCCGCCGCCCTGGCCGGTGCCGTGGTGGTGGGGATCAACCCGACCCGGCGGGGCGAGGCCCTCGCCGGCGATGTGCGGCGGACCGATTGCCGCGTCCTGGTGACCGACGCCGAAGGGGCCGACCTGCTCGAGGGGCTGGACACCGGGGTACCCCCCGGGCGCGTGCTGCGGGTGGACGACCCCGGGTACGACGACCTCGTGGCCGCCCACCGGGCTGTGGACGCGGCGACCGTGGCGACCCGCTGGCGGCCGGCGCCGTCCGACCTCTACCTGCTGCTCTTCACGTCGGGGACGACGGGCGCACCGAAGGCGGTCCGCTGCACCCAGGGCCGGCTGGCCTCGATCGCCGTCCGGTCGGCCGAGGCCTACGGCTACGGCCGCGACGACGTCGCCTACTGCGCCATGCCGCTCTTCCACGGCAACGCGCTGATGGTGCTGTGGGGCCCGAGCCTGGCCGTCGGAGCCACGGTGGCGCTGGCCCGCCGGTTCAGCGCCTCGGGGTTCGTGCCCGACGTGCGCCGCTACGGCGTGACCACGTTCACCTACGTGGGAAAGGCCCTGGCCTACGTGCTGGCCACGGAGCCGGGCGACGACGACGCCGACTGCACGCTGCGGCGGGGGTTCGGCACCGAGGCGTCGGTGGCCGACCACGCCGCCTTCCAGGAGCGCTTCGGCTGCGTCCTGACCGAGGGCTACGGGTCGAGCGAGGGTGGGGTGGCCATCAACCGCGTTCCCGGCACGCCGACCGGGGCGCTCGGTCTGCCCTCCGAGGACGTCGTGGTGGTGGACCCGGTCACGGGCCGGGAGTGCCCGCCGGCCGAGTTCGACGCCACCGGCGCGCTGCGCAACGTCGCCGAGGCGATCGGCGAGATCGTGAACCGGTCCGGGTCGGGGCGATTCGAGGGCTACTACCACGACCCCGAAGCCACCGCCGCCCGCCTGCGCGACGGCTGGTACTGGACGGGCGACCTCGCCTACCGGGACGAGGCGGGCTGGTTCTGGTTCGCCGGGAGGGGAGGCGACTGGCTCCGGGTGGACTCGGAGAACCTGGCCGCCGGCCCGATCGAGCGGGTGCTCGTCCGGTTCGCCGGCGTGGCGGCGGTGGCGGTGTACGGCGTGCCCGACCCCCGGTCGGGCGACCAGGTGATGGCGACGCTGGAGCTGCTACCGGGGGCCACGTTCGACCCGGCCGCCTTCGCCGGCTTCCTTGCCGACCAGGGCGACCTCGGCACCAAGTGGGTCCCGGCCTTCCTCCGCGTGACCCGGGCGCTGCCCCAGACGGCCAACGGCAAGATCACCAAGCCGTCGCTCCGGGCCGAGGGCTGGTGGTCCGCCGACGAGCCGCTCTACGTCCGGCGCGGCCGGGCCGGGGCGGCACCCCGCTACGAGCCGCTCGCCCCGGCGGACGTGGCCGGCCTGCGCGACGAGCTGGCCGCCCACGGCCGCCTCGGCCTCGTCGGGGGATGAGCCCGCCGATTCCTCCCACCGGGTCGGGCACGCCGGCGGCGTCGGCGCCCGTGCCCCCGGACTGGCTCGACCGCCTCGACGCCCGGCTCCAGCGGCACCGGCCGACGGCGGTCCTTTCGGCGGTGCTGGGCAAGTGGTACGACGACGGCGCCGGGCGCCTGGCCAACCTGGTGGCCTACGCCGCCTTCCTGGCCGTCTTCCCCCTCCTGCTGATCCTGCTGACATTGGTCGAGATCCTGCTGGTGGGTCACACGCGAGTGCAGCAGGACGTGGTCGACGCCGCCCTGCGGCAGTTCCCCGCGATCGGCTCCGAACTCCGGGCCAACATCACCGGCCTGGGCGACCGGAGCGCCACGTTCCTGGTGGTGGTATTGGTGTGGTTGGTCTACGGCTGCCTGCGCCTGAGCCGCAACGCCCAGATCCTCATGGCCACCGTCTGGTCCGTCCCACGCGAGGCACTGCCGACGCTGGGCCGGTGGCTGCCCCGGGCGCTGGGTTTCCTGGTGGTGCTCGGGGTCGGCTTCGTGGTCGGCGGGGCGCTCTCGGGTTTGGGGACCTTCGGCGGGCTCGGCCCGGCCTCGGCCCTGGTCGGCTTCGCCGGTTCGCTCGGCGTCAACGTGGTCATGTTCTGGGCCGGCTTCGCCATCGTGCTGACCGTCCCCGACCGCCGCCAGTCGATGTGGCGGGGTGCACTGGTGGCCGGCATCGGTTGGACGCTGCTCCAGTTCGTCGACACCCTGCTGGTGAACCACGAGCTGCGTCACTACCGCACGCTCTACGGCGCCTTCGCCACCTTCATCGTGCTGGTGTGGTGGATCGGGCTCGGCACCCTGCTGACGGCCTTCGCGGCTGAACTCGACGTGGTGCTCCAGCGAAGGCTGTGGCCGCGCCCGCTCCGGCGGGCCGCCGGGCCGCCCGAGTCGGCCCCTGGCGACCCGGCTCAGCCCTCGAGGGCCAACACCTCCGACGCCTGAGCCGGCTCGGTGGCGTCGGCGGCCGCCGGCGGCGGGATCACCAGTCCGAGCAGGGCGCCCACCAGGACGACGGCCGCAGCGATGAGGAAGGCCCGGGCGTACCCCGAGGTCATGGCGACGGCCACCGCCGAGTCGGTGTGGTGGGCCGCGGCCGTTCCGCCCAGCAGGGCGGCCGTGCGCGAGGCGGCCAGCGTCGTGAGCACGGCCAGGCCGACCGACGCGCCGATCTGACGGCTGCAGTTGACGAGGCCCGAGGCGAGCCCGGCCTCCTCGTGGGGTACGCCGCCGGTGGCCAGCAGGGCGATGGGGGTGAAGGCCAGCCCCATGCCGAAGGTGGCCAGGATGCCGCCGCCGCAGGCACCGGACCAGTAGGTGTCACCGGCCTGGACGAACGACAGCCAGAACAGGCCGGCCGACGCCAGCAGCCCGCCCAACATGAGGACGTTGCGGGGGCCGAACCGGGGCGCGATGCGTCCGCTGAGCGTCGCCCCGACGGCGATGGCTGCGGTCTGGGGGAGGAAGGTCAGGCCGGTCACGACCGGGCTGTAGCCGAGCACCTGCTGCAGGTAGAGGGAGAGGAAGTACCACATGGCGAACATGCCGGCCCCGAAGGTGAACATGACCAGGTTGGCCCCGGTGACCGAGCGGACCCGGAACAGCCGGAGGGGGACGAGGGGCTGTGCGGCGACGCGCGCCTCGATCACCACGAAGGCCACCAGGAGGACGGCGGCGGCGCCGAGCACCGCCAGGGTGGAGGCGGCCGTCCACGGCACCGAGTCGGTGCGCGAGATGGCGTAGACGAGCAGGAAGAGCGCCCCGGTCACGGTCACCGCGCCGGCCACGTCGAGACGGTTGCGCGGGCCCTCGGCCCGCGACTCGTGCAGGCGGAGCCGGGCCACCACGAACAGGGCGATGCCGATGGGCACGTTGACGAAGAGGATCCACCGCCACGACAGGTACTGGGTGAGGATGCCGCCGAACAGCGCCCCGGCGGCGCCACCCCCGGCGGCCACCGCGCTCCACACGCCGAAGGCCCGGGCCCGGGCCCGCTGCTCCCGGAAGGTGACGGTCAGGATGGTGAGGGTGGCGGGCGACAGCACGGCGGCGCCGACCCCCTGGAGGGAGCGGGCGGCGATGAGCGTGGCCTGGTTGGTGGCGAACCCGCCGAGCAGGCTGGCCGCGGTGAAGAGCGCGAGGCCCAGCAGGAAGATCCGCCGGCGGCCGAACAGGTCGGCCAGCCGGCCCCCGAGCAGCAGCAGCCCGCCGAAGGTCAGCGCGTAGGCCGTCACCACCCACTGCAGCCCGGTCGGGCTGAACCCGAGGTCGCGCTGGATGGCCGGCAGGGCGACGTTCACGATCGAGACGTCGAGGACGACCATGAACTGGGCCAGGCAGACCACGACGAGGATCACGTTGTCCGACGAGCGGGGTGCCTCGGTGGGCGGCGCGGGCGCGTCGGCGGAGGGAGCGGGGTCGGCCATGGCCCGATCGTAGGGGTCGCCGGGGCCGCGTCGTTCGTCCCGCCCTCCCGCCCGCACGGCCCTTCCGGGTACACCGTGACCGGTGCCGGGAGGGTGCGGGCGCTCAGCGGCCGAGTCGCTCCTCGAGCCGCCGGCGTGCGTCGGGCCACTCGTCGGCCGTGATGGAGAACACCGCCGAGTGCCGCACCTCGCCGTCCGGTGCCGGCCGGTCCATCCGCAGCACCCCGTCCAGGGTGCAGCCGATGCGGGCGATGGCGGCCCGGGAGCGCTCGTTGCGGGAGTCGGTCTGCAGGCGGACGGCCCGCACCCCCCAGGCCTCGAAGGCGTGGCCCAACATGAGGAGCTTCGCCTCGGTGTTGACCGGGGTCCGCTGGGCGGCGGGCCCGAGCCAGGTGTGGCCGATGCTGGCCCGGTCGCGCACCCCGTCGAAGGGGGCCGGGGCGGCCCCCGGGTCCAGCGCCGTCCAGTCCCACGGCTCGAGCTCGTAGAAGCGGGTGGCCCCGACCACCGTCCCGAGCACCAGCGAGCGGGTGGCGAACGGGACCTGGTCGCCGGCGGCCGCATGGACGAGCGCCTTCTCGACGTAGGCGGTCATGGCGGCCCGGTCGGCGGGCACCAGGGTGTAGCCGAAGCTGGACCGGTCACCGGTGGCCGCCCCGAGGAGCTCGTCGACGTGGTCGAGGGCCAGGGGCTCGAGCCGGACGTGCGTGCCCTCGAGGGTGAAGGGAGCGAACATGCTCCCAGTCTGACGGACGCGCGTGGGCCCGGGCGTCCACGTCCGCCGGCCCGGGCGTCCGCCCGCCGCCCCCGCCCCCCGTAGTATCTGGTCCGCACGCCGACGGTGTCGGCCGCTCCGCCGTCCGCCCGACCCACTGAAGGAAGTCCCTCCGTGTTCCGCCCGGTCCCCGCCGATGCCGATTTCACCGCCCTCGAGGACGAGGAGCTGGCCCGGTGGGCCGCCCACCGGGTCTTCGAGCGCTCCGTCGAGATGCGTGCCGGCGCCGAGCCGTGGGTGTTCTACGAGGGCCCGCCCACGGCCAACGGCCGCCCCGGGCTGCACCACGTGTGGGCCCGTGTCTACAAGGACCTGTTCTGCCGCTACCGCACCATGCGCGGCTACGCCGTGCCCCGCAAGGCCGGGTGGGACACCCACGGGCTGCCCGTCGAGGTCGAGGTGGAGAAGCAGCTCGGGATCACAGCCAAGCGCCAGATCGAGGACGAGGTCGGGATCGCCGAGTTCACCCGGCTCTGCAAGGAGTCGGTGCGCAACTACGTGGGCGAGTGGAAGACGCTGACCGAGCGCATCGGCTACTGGATCGACATCGACGACGCCTACTGGACCTTCGCCCCCGACTACGTGGAGTCGGTGTGGGCCAACCTCAAGAGCCTCTGGGACCAGGATCTCCTGTACGAGGACATCAAGGTCGTGCCCTACTGCCCCCGCTGTGGCACCGCCCTCAGCAGCCACGAGCTGGGCCAGCCCGACGTCTACCGGGAGGTGGAGGACGAGTCCGCCTACGTCCGGTTCCCCCTGACCGACGAGGGGGATGCGGCGGCCGGACTGCGGGCGGCGCTCGGCCGGGACACGCTGGAGGGCCTGTCGCTGGTGGCGTGGACGACCACCCCCTGGACGCTCCTCTCCAACACCGGCGCGGCCGTCGGTTCCGAGCTCGCCTACGCCCTCGTCGGCGACGAGATCGTGGCCGAGTCGCTGGTGGCCGCCGTCTTCGGCGACGACGCCCGACCGACCGCCATCGTGGCCGGGGCGACCCTGGTCGGCGTCCACTACCGCCGTCCCTTCGATGACCTGTCGCCCGGGCCGGCCGACGCCGGACGGATCGGGTGGCGCGTGGTGGCAGGCGACTTCGTCGAGGCCGACGAGGGAACCGGCGTCGTCCACCTGGCCCCCGCCTTCGGCGAGGTCGACCGCCAGGCCGGTCGGGAGTCCGGCCTGCCCACCCTCAACCCGGTCGGCCCGGACGGGCGCTTCACCGACGCGGTGCCGTGGCTCGAGGACCGGCCGGTGCGCGAGGTCAACGGGCTCGTCAACGACCGGCTCGAGGAGGCCGGCCTGCTGCTGCGCCGCCATCCCTACCTCCACCCCTATCCCCACTGCTGGCGCTGCGGCACGGCACTCATCTACTGGGGCAAGCCGAGCTGGTACATCCGGACGTCGGACCGCAAGGACGACCTGGTGGCCCAGAACGGGACCATCGGCTGGCACCCGGAGCACATCCGGGACGGCCGCATGGGGGAGTGGCTGGCCAACAACGTGGACTGGGCCCTGTCGCGTGACCGCTTCTGGGGCACCCCGCTGCCGGTGTGGCGTTGCGACGAGGGCCACACCACGTGCGTCGGCTCGCTGGCCGAGCTGTCCGAGCTCAGCGGCGCCGACGTCACCGGGGTCGACCCGCACCGCCCCGCCATCGACGAGGTCACCGTCCCCTGTGCGGACTGCGGCGGCGACGCCGTGATGCGACGGGTCGAGCCGGTCATCGACGCCTGGTTCGACTCGGGCTCCATGCCGACGGCCCAGTGGGGCTACCCCGGCGCCCCCGGCTCGGCCGACTCGTTCGTCTTCCCGGCCGACTTCATCTGCGAGGCCATCGACCAGACGCGCGGCTGGTTCTACTCGCTGCTGGCCGTCAACACCCTGGTGCGGGGTGCGACCCCCTACCGGAACGTGCTCTGCCTCGGTCACATCGTCGACGCCGACGGCCGCAAGATGTCGAAGAGCATCGGCAACGTCATCGACCCGTGGGAGATCCTCACCACCCGGGGGGCCGACCCCCTGCGCTGGTGGATGTTCTCGCAGGGCTCGCCGTGGACGCCGACCCGGGTCAGCTTCGAGGTCATCGACGCCTCGATGCGCGACTCGCTGCTCACCCTGTGGAACACGTGGTCGTTCTTCACCACCTACGCCGCCCTCAACGGCTTCGACCCCTCGGGGGCCGACGTGCCGGCGCCGGCCGACCGCTCGTTGCTCGACCGGTGGTTGTTGTCGCGGCTGCACGCCACGGTGGCCGGGGTGACGGCGTCGCTCGACGGCTACGAGCCGTACCCGGCCGCCACCGCCCTGGCCGAGCTGATCGACGACACCTCGAACTGGTACGTGCGCCGCAGCCGCCGCCGGTTCTGGCGCACCGACCCGGGCGCCGACCCCTCCGACTCGCTCGGCGCCCAGGCCACCCTCCACGAGGTGCTGGTGACGGTGGCCCGGATGCTGGCACCCATGACGCCGTTCCTGGCCGACCGCATGTGGCGCGACCTGACCGGCGCCGCCGAGTCGGACTCGGTCCACCTGGCCGACTGGCCCGACGGCCGGACCGACCTGGTCGACCCGTCCCTCGAGGCGGGCATGGCCCTGGCCCGGCGGCTCTCCTCGCTCGGCCGGGCCGCCCGGTCGGAGGCCGGGGTGAAGGTCCGCCAGCCGCTGGCCCGGGCCCTCGTCTACCTGCCCCCCGGCAGCGCCGAGCTCCCACCGGGCATCGTCGAGGACGAGCTCAACGTGGACCGGGTGGAGGTCACGAGCGAGCTGGGCGACGTGCTGGCCTACGAGCTGGTGCCCAACTTCAAGCTGCTCGGGCCCCGGATCGGCAAGCGGGTCCAGGCCCTACGGGCCGCCATGGCCACCGTCGACACGGCGGCCGCCGCCGCCGAGCTGCAGGAGGGCCGCCCCGTGACGGTGGCCCTCGAGGACGGCCCGGTCGAGCTCGCCCCCGACGAGGTGGAGCTTCGGGTGCGGGCCCAGCCCGGGTTCGCCGTGTCGCGCGACGGCGCCGAGGTGCTGGCCCTCGACCTGGCCCTCGACGACGACCTGCGCCGCCGGGGCCTCGCCCGCGAGCTCATCCGGCACGTCCAGGAGCGTCGCAAAGAGATCGGCTTGGAGGTGTCCGACACCATCGTCCTGCACGTGGCGGGCGTCGACGACCTGACGCCGCTGTTCGACACCATCGCCCGTGAGGTGCTGGCCGTGCGGATCGACACCTCGCCGCCGGCCGACGGGGGACCGGGCATCTCGCTGGTACTGGACGACGGCGCCGACGGGCGGGCCGTCACGGTGTGGATCGAGAAGACCTGAGCATGGGGGAGCTGCGATGACCGACCCGGGAGGGACGCGGGGCGAGCCGTGCGTCCTGGCCGTCGACCTGGGCACCGGTGGCCCGAAGGTGGCCGTGGTGGCCGAGTCCGGGCGCATCGTGGCCCACGCCTCGGAGCCGGTGCCGCTGCACCTGCTGGACGGGGGCGGTGCCGAGCAGGACCCGGACGACTGGTGGTCGGCCATCCGCTCGGCGGCCGCCCGGGTGATGGCCTCCCCCGGCGTGGACCCGGCCGACCTGGTCGGCGTCGGCTGCACGGCCCAGTGGTCGGGCACCGTGGCGGTCGACGCAGAGGGCCGGCACCTGATGCGGGCCGTCATCTGGATGGACTCGCGGGGCAACGCCGAGATCCGCCGGGTGGCCGGCGGGTCGGTCAACGTCCTCGGCTACGACCCCCGCAAGCTGCTGCGGTGGGTCCAGGTGACCGGCGGCGCACCGGGCCTGTCGGGCAAGGACCCGGTGTCGCACATCCTCTTCATCCGCCAGGCCTTCCCCGACGTGTACGCCCGTACGGCCACCTTCCTCGAGCCGGTCGACTACCTCAACCTGCGCCTGACCGGCACGGCGTCCGCCTCCTACGACTCGATCGCCGCCCACTGGGTGACTGACAACCGCGACGTCGACGCGGTGGCCTACGACGACAAGCTCCTGGAGTGGACCGGGCTCGACCGGTCCCGGCTGCCCGACCTGGTGCCGCCCGGCACCGTGGTGGGGGAGGTGACGGCCGCGGCCGCCGCCGACCTCGGCGTGCCGGCCGGGCTGCCGGTGGTGACCGGCACGGGCGACGTGCACTCGGCCGTGTTCGGCTCCGGGGCGGTGGCCGACTACGCCGGCCACCTCTACATCGGCACGTCCTCGTGGATCTCGGGCCACGTGCCGTTCAAGAAGACGGCCCCCACCTCCAACGTGGCGTCGATCCCGGCCGGCCTCGCCGGGCGCTACCTCATCGCCGACGAGCACGAGACGGCCGGTGCCTGCCTGACCTTCGTGCGCGACAACCTGGGCCTGGCGCCCGACTTCGACACCATGAACGCCATGGCCGCCCGGGCCCCGGTGGGCAGCGGCCGGGTCCTGTTCACGCCGTGGCTGAACGGCGAGCGGTCGCCCGTCGACGACCACACGGTGCGGGGCGGCTTCCACAACCTGTCGCTGGCGACGACGCCCGACCAGCTGGTCCGCTCGGTGTTCGAGGGGGTGGCCCTCAACTCGCGCTGGCTGCTGGAGGCGGTCGAGAAGTTCGCCGGGCGGAGCCTCGACTCGCTCGCCTTCGTGGGTGGCGGGGCCAACTCGGACCTCTGGTCGCAGATCCACGCCGACGTGCTGGGCCGGGAGATCCGCCAGGTGGCCGACCCGGTGCTGGCCAACGTGCGGGGTGCGGGCCTGCTCACCTTCCACGCCCTCGGACGGGTCGCGCTCGAGGACATCCCGTCCATGGTGGAGATCCGTCGCACGTACACGCCGGACCGGCGGCACGCGGCCGAGTACGACCTCCTGTTCGGCGAGTTCGTGACCCTCTACAAGCAGACCAAGGGCATCTTCAAGCGGCTGAACCGCTTCTGAGCCCGGTGCGGCGCCACGGCCCGGTCGGCGCGGCACGGGGCCGCCGTCAGGGTGCGGGGGCCCAGGGCTCCGGTGCGTCGCCGCCGGCCTCGGGCCGGGCCGTGGGTCGGGGGGCCAGCGGCCCGTCGGCGCCGTGTCCGACGAACAGCAGGTCGAAGGCCAACGTGTGCAGGGCGCTCGTCGATGTGGTCCACCCGGCCCGGCGGTCGATCTGCCGCCCCAGCGAGGGGAAGAACTGGCGGAAGGTCCGGCCCGGGAACCGGAGCACGTGCAGCAGCAGCGACACGTAGTACGCGGCCAGGTAACCCAGCGTCTCGAAGGTCCCGCCGAACACCTCCACCGTGCCGTCGGCGAAGGACGTCTCGCACAGCGCCTGAAGCCCCTGGGCCGTGAAGCGCCAGTAGTCGTAGTGGTCGTGACGGGGCACGGCCGACGGCACCGACAGCAACAGGGTGCCACCGGGCTTCAGCACCCGGCCGAGCTCCCGCACGACCGCCGCGGGGTCGGGCACGTGCTCGAGCATCTCGAGGGTGATGAGCACGTCCACCGAGTCGTCGGCCAAGGGCAGGCGGGTGGCGTCGGAGGCGAAGTCCACCGTGTCCAGCACGCGCAGGTCGGTGGCCAAGTAGCGGCCGGGGCACTCGTCCTCGAAGCGGCGGACCCTGGCGCAGCCCACGTTGACCACCAGCGCCTCGGGCGGCAGTGCGGCCAGGTGTTCGCGGATCAGGTCGTCCCGCCGGGCGGTGGCGTCGTGGGTGCCGTATTCGCGCCAGGCGGTGGCGAGCCGGGCGAGCACGCCCGTCGTCTGTGTCGGCACTGCCACCCCCGTTCCGGACCGTCCCGTCGACCGACGCCGACGGGTGCACGATCGTAGCTGGTCACCATCGCACCTCCGCAGTGGCCGGGTCGTCGTCCGCCCACTCGGTGCCCGGGTCCCGGCGGTGCGCCGCGGCGGGGTCGGCCGCCACCCACGCGATGTGGTGCGCAGCGGCGGCCAGGACGGCGGCGGCCACCGCGTCCGGGCCGCCGGGCCGGTGGTGCCGGAACTGGCCGAGCGACTCCCGGACCACGGTGCCGAGCAGGAGGGTCCAGACCACGGCTTCACAAGGGGCGAGGTGCTCCCGGGCGGCACCGGCGGCCGACAGCGCCTCGGCGACCGCCTCCATCCCTGAAAGGCGCAGCCGCTCCAGGTGGCGGGAGTGCGGGTGGTCGAGGACGAGGGGGAAAGTGCGTGGGTGTTCGTGGGCGGCGTACCGGAGGGCGAGGAAGAGGTCCCGCAGCCGATCCGGCCAGGGTGCCGGAGGCGGGTCGGGCACGTCCTCCAACAGCTGGTCGGCCATGCCGGCTAGGAGGTCGGCCCGGTCGTCGACGTGGTGGTAGAGGGAGCTGGGGGAGACGTCGAGCTCGACGGCGACGGCGCGGAGCGTCACGGCACCGGGCCCGACCTCCTCCGCCATCGGGAGGGCGCCCGCCAGTACCTGGCGACGGTCGGTACGGGGTGGGTGGGGCACGGAGGACTCCGGTCGGAGGTCGTGATCGCAAGGCGCGCAGTGCGCGAGTTCGACGCGTGCGCGCCTTCGGGTCGGATCGCCCCGACTGGTGTCCTCCCGTGGTCGGCGCCGACCCCCCCCGGGGGTGCTCGATGCGGGGTGGAGTTGGACAGGGAGGACTCCGGCCGGAGGTCGTGATCGCAAGGCGCGCAGTGCGCGAGTTCGACGCGTGCGCGGCTTCCGATCAGATCGCCCCGACCGATGTCCTCCCATGATCGGCGCCGGACCTGGCCGAGGACCTTGCCTGGCGCCGACCTTGCCCGATGTCGCCCGGTTCAGCGCTCCCGGGCCCGGCTGGCCGCGCTGACCACAGCCGCCAGCGAGGCGTCGAGGATGCTCGAGTCCATGCCCACACCCCACCAGGTGGCCCCGTCGGCGCCCTCGGCCTCGACGTAGGCCACGGCCGAGGCGCCGCTGCCCGACGTCATGGCGTGCTCGCTGTAGTCCTTCACCTCGAAGGCCACGCCGAGGTCGGTCCGGAGCGCGCCCACCAGGGCGTCGATGGGCCCGTTGCCCTCGCCCATGACCGTGCGCGGCGCGCCATCCACCAGCAGCTGGGCCGTCACCGTGGTGCGCCCGCTTCCGGTGGTCGTCTCGCAGCCCAGCAGCCGGACGCCCGGCTCCTCGGGGAGGTAGGTGCTGGAGAAGACGTCCCACATCTCACCGGGCTGGATGACGGTGCCGGACTCCTCGGTCACCTCCTGGACCCGCTTCGAGAACTCCACCTGGAGCCGCCGGGGGAGGTCGAGGCCGTGCTCGGTGTCCATGATGTACGCGACCCCTCCCTTGCCGGACTGGCTGTTGACCTGGATGATCGCCTCGTAGGTGCGACCGGTGTGGCTGGGGTCGATGGGGAGGTACGGCACCTCCCAGTGGTCGTAGTCGTCGCCGATGGCCTCGAAGCCCTTCTTGATGGCGTCCTGGTGGGAGCCGGAGAAGGCGGTGTAGACGAGGTCGCCCGCATAGGGGTGGCGGGGGTGGACGGGCATCCGGGTGGCGAACTCGGCCACCCGGCGGACCCGGTCGATGTCGCCGAAGTCGAGGGCCGGGTCCACCCCCTGGGAGAAGAGGTTCATGGCCAGGGTGACGACGTCGACGTTGCCGGTGCGCTCGCCGTTGCCGAACAGGGTGCCCTCCACCCGGTCGGCGCCGGCCAGCACGGCCAGCTCGGCGGCGGCCACCGCCGTGCCGCGGTCGTTGTGCGGGTGGAGGCTCAGCACGATGGCGTCGCGGTCGCGGATGGTGCGGCCGAACCACTCGATGACGTCTGCGTAGACGTGGGGCCCGTACATCTCGACCGTGTTCGGCAGGTTGATGATGATCGGACGATCGGGGGTGGGCTGGATCACCTCCATCACCGCCTCGCAGATCTCGACGGCGAACTCCGGCTCCGTCCCGGTAAAGCTCTCGGGCGAGTACTCGTAGCGGATCTCGGTGCCCGGCAGCGTCGACTCGAACTTCTTGCAGAGCCGGGCCGCGTCGGTGGCGATGTCGATGATGCCCTGGCGGTCGAGGCCGAACACGACCCGGCGCTGGAGCGTGGAGGTGGAGTTGTAGAAGTGGACGATGGCCCGCTTGGCGCCGCGCAGCGACTCGAACGTCCGCTCGATCAGCTCCTCGCGGCACTGCACCAGCACCTGGATGGTGACGTCGTCGGGAATGAGGTCGCCCTCGATGATCTCCCGCTGGAAGTCGTAGTCGGTCTGGGAGGCGGACGGGAACCCGACCTCGATCTCCTTGAAGCCGATGTCGATCAGCGCCCGGAACAGGGCCAGCTTGCGCTCGGAGTCCATGGGGTCGACCAGTGCCTGGTTGCCGTCGCGCAGGTCCACGCTGGCCCACTGGGGGGCCACGGTGGTCTGGCGGTCCGGCCACGTGCGGTCGTGGAGGACGAGCGGTACGTACGGCCGGTAGAGGTGGAAGGGCATGGGGGAGACGTCGCACGGCATGGCGAGTCGACGCCCGGTGGTGCCGGCGTCGGTGGTGGTGTGCTCGTGGTCACTCATCGCTGCTCCCTTGCAGTGGGTGTGTCTGGTGTCGATCCGGGCCGCGTCCCCGTCGGAAGCGGCGTCCCACACCTCGTCCGGCCAACAAAAAACCTCCTGGCCAGAGGCACAGGAGGTAGCGGGCGAACGCGATGTGGCGTTCGCCGTCAGGTGAGAAGGAGGACCTGGATCGAGTGGTTCATGCTCGTTCCATGGTGACAGCGCAGCGTGCGACCGTCAAGGACAGGCGGCCGGGAGACCCGAAGGACGGCCCGCCCGCACCGCCGCCGGGCGGCCCCGGCACACCGCTCAGATGCGCTCGAAGTTGCGGGCCAGCTCCCAGTCGGTCACGACCGAATTGGCCTTGGCCCACTCCTGGCGGGCGGTGTTGACCAGGTGCTGGTGCACGACGGGCCCGAACGCCTCGGCCGCCACCTCGCTCGACTCGAGTCTGGTGATGGCCTCGGGCAGGGTGGTCGGGATGCGCGGGACCTCGGGGGCCCGGTAGGCGTTGCCGGTGAAGGCCGGCGCCAGGTCGACCGCGTGGTCGATGCCCCACAGCCCGCCGGCGATGGCGGCGGCCAGGGCGATGTACGGGTTCACGTCCGCCCCCGGGATGCGGCTCTCCACCCGCCGCCCGGCACCGTGGCCGACGGCCCGGAACCCGCAGGTCCGGTTGTCCTCGCCCCACACGACGGCGGTGGGGGCCCAGGAGTCGGGCACGTAGCGGCGGTAGGAGTTGACGTAGGGGGCGAAGCACCACGCCAGCTGGTCGGCCGCGTGCAGCTGCCCGGCGATCCAGCGCGACCCGACGCTGGAGAAGCCCGACGGCGAGTCCTCGCCGTCGGCCGGGGCCATGAGGGGCGCATCGGTGGACGCGTCCCACAGGCTGGTGTGGATGTGGCACGAGGAGCCGGCCGTGTCCATCGACCACTTGGCCATGAAGGTTGCGGCCCGGCCGTACTCGCCGGCGATCTCCTTCACGCCGTTCTTGAAGACCAGGTGGCGGTCGGCCACCTCGAGGGCGGTGCCGTAGGTGATGTTGATCTCGTGCTGGCCGATGCCGGCCTCGCCCTTCGAGAACTCGATCGGGATGCCGGCCTCGATCATCTCGTTGCGGATGCGGGCGATGATGTACTCCTCGCGCGAGGTCTGCAGCAGCTGGTAGTCCTCGATGGACGTGGCGTGCGGACGCAGGTCCTGCCAGCGCTTCTCGCCGGCCTCGGCGAACGAGTCGAGGAACAGGTAGAACTCGAGCTCGGTGGCGCACTTGACCGTGTAGCCCCGCTCGTGGGCCCGCTCGATCTGGCGGCGGAGGATGCGCCGGGGGGAGACCTCGACCGGGTCGCCGTCCAGGGTCAGGAGGTCGCACAGGACGAGCACGCTGCCCGGCAGCCACGGAAGGGGCCGGACCGTCTGCGGGTCGATGACGGCGTTGAGGTCGCCGTAGCCGGTGTCCCAGTTGGCGAACTCGTAGCCCGGGAGCGGGTCCATGTCCACGTCGCAGGCCAGCAGGTAGTCGCAGGCCTCGATGCCGTGGTCGGCCACGTGATCGAGGAAGAACGCCCCCGTGACCCGCTTGCCCACCGGCCGACCCTGCAGGTCGGGGAAGGCCACGACGACGGTGTGGACGTCGCCCGAGCGGATCATGTGGGGCAGGGTCTCGAGGGTCAGCATGCCTGCACAATGGCCCACCGGCACGGGGACCGTCCACTGGTCCACCCGCCGACGCCGCCGGCCGTCGTGCCGGGCACCGGGCGGGCGGATGGGATACTGACCGGCATGACGCCTCCAGGTGCCCGCCCGCTGATCGGCGTGACGTCGTACCGTCAGCCGACCCGCTGGTGGTCGTGGGACCGCGACGCCGCGGTCGTGCCCGGCGTGTACCTCGACATGGTGGTGGCCGCCGGCGGCTGGCCGGTCCTCGTGCCCCCGCTGGCCGACGGCGTCGTCGACGACCCGGCCGGTGTGGTGGCCGCCATCTGCGGTCCGCTGGTCGACGCCGTCGACGGGCTGGTGGTGATCGGCGGCGGCGACGTCGAGGCCGAGCGGTTCGGCCAGGAGCCCGACCCCCGCAACGGTGGCATGAGCGGCTTCCGGGACGAGCTGGAGCTGCGCCTGGTCGAGGCCGCGCTCGAGCGGGACCTGCCACTCCTGGCCATTTGCCGGGGCCACCAGATCCTCAACGTGCTGCTGGGCGGCACTCTGGTGCAGCAGCTGCCGGACCTGCTGGGCACGACCCGGCACCAGCCCGCCGCCGGCGCCTTCGGCCAGGTCACCGTCCGTCCGGAGCCGTCGACGATCGTCCACCGCCTGCTGGGCGACGAGGCGGTGGTCGAGTGCAGCCACCACCAGGCGGTCGACCGGGTGGGGGAGTCGCTGCTCGTCTCGGCCCGCAGCGACGACGGGGTGGTGGAGGCCGTGGAGGTGCTCGGCCGCAGCTTCGCCGTCGGCGTCCAGTGGCACCCGGAGGAGAACGGCGACGTCCGGCTCTTCGCCGGGCTGGTGGACGCGGCCCGCGCCGTCCAGGCCCGGCGCACCCGGTAGGCCCGGCCGTGGCACCATCGTCCCCGCCGCCGCAGCCGTCCCGCTGCGACCCCCGTCCCCCCGGAGTGACAAGGAGTACCCATGAGTGACGTGACCCGCGTCGTCAACCCGACGACCGAGCAGGTGATCGCCGAGGTGGCCGTCCACGGCGTCGAGGCCACCGACGAGGCGGTGGCCCGGGCCCGGGCGGCGCTGCCCGGCTGGCAGGCGATCGGCCCGGCCGACCGGGCCCGCCTGATGCGACGGTTCGCCGCCACCGTCGAGGCCCACCACGAGGAGCTGGCCCAGCTGGAGACGGCCAACGTGGGCAAGCCCATCGGCGAGAGCCGGGACGAGGTGGCCATGGTGGCCGAGGTCCTGTACTTCTACGCCGGGGCCGTCGACAAGCACCGCGGCGCCACCGTGCCGGTCGCCGGGGGCGTGGACATGACCTTCCACGAGCCGCTCGGCGTCGTGGGGGCCATCATCCCGTGGAACTTCCCGGTGGCCATCACGTCGTGGAAGGTGGGCCCGGCCCTGGCCACCGGCAACACCATCGTGGTCAAGCCGGCCGAGATCACGCCGCTGACCGCCGTGCGCCTGGCCGAGCTGGGGCTCGAAGCCGGCCTGCCCGAGGGCGTGCTGCAGGTGGTGACGGGCAAGGGCTCGGTGGTCGGCACCCGCCTGGCCGAGCACCCCGACGTGGCCAAGGTGGCCTTCACCGGGTCGACGGAGGTCGGCGGCGACGTCATGACCCGGGCGTCCGGCACCATCAAGCGCGTGACCCTGGAGCTGGGCGGCAAGTCGGCCTCGGTGGTCTTCGACGACGCCGACCTGGCCAAGGCGGCCGCCAGCGCCCCCGGTGGCGTGTTCGCCAACGCCGGCCAGGACTGCTGCGCCCGCAGCCGCATCCTCGTCCAGCGCACCGTGATGGACGAGTTCCTCGACCTGCTGGCCGACGCCGTCCTGGCCTGGAAGGTCGGCGACCCGACCGACGAGGCCAACCGCATGGGACCGCTGGTGACGGCCGCCCACCGCGGCGTGGTGGCCGGCTTCCTGGACGAGGGTATGGGGGCGCCGGGCGGGCCGGTGGCGGCCCACACGGCCGGCACCGTCCCCGACGGGCCGGGCTTCTGGTTCCCCCCGACGGTGGTGGCCCCGGCCGACCCGTCGTGGCGGATGGCCCGCGAGGAGATCTTCGGCCCGATCGTCGCCGTCATCCCCTTCGAGGACGAGGCCGACGCGGTGCGGCTGGCCAACGACACCCCCTACGGCCTGTCCGGGTCGATCTGGACACGCGACAGCGCACGGTCGTTGCGGATGGCCCGGGCCGTGCAGGCCGGCAACCTCTCGGTCAACTCCAACAGCTCGGTGCGGGTCCAGACCAGCTTCGGCGGCATGAAGCAGTCCGGCTTCGGCCGCGAGCTCGGGCTCGAGGCGCTCGCCTCCTACAGCGAGGTCAAGAACGTCTTCGTGTCCACGGCGGACTGAGCCGGTGACGACCACCGGGAGCGGGGCGGACGGCGTCGGGGCGCCGGTTGTCGTGGTGACCGGGGCGTCGCGCGGTATCGGCGCCGGCATGGCCGCCCACTTCGCCACCCGGGGAGTGCGGCTCGGGTTGTGTGCCCGCACCGAGCCGGCTCCGCCGCCCGGCGCCGACGACGTGGTGACGGCGGGGCTCGACGTGGGGGACGCCGACGCGGTGGCCCGGTTCGCCGACGTCGTCGTGGAGCGGCTCGGGCGGATCGACGCCTGGGTCAACAACGCCGGGGTGCTGGAGCCGGTGGGGCCGCTGGCCGACGCCGACCCGGCCGCCCTGGAGCGTCACGTGACCACCAACATCCTGGGGGTGGCCCACGGCTCGGCCGCCTTCGCCCGTCACGTGCGGTCCCGTCCGGGGGAGGGGTCGCTGGTGAACATCTCGTCCGGGGCGGCCGCCACCCCGTACCGGGGGTGGGCGGCCTACTGCGCCTCCAAGGCGGCGGTCGACATGGTGACCGAGGTGATCGGCCTCGAGGAGGCGGCCAACGGACTGTCGGCCTACTCGGTGTCGCCCGGCGTGGTCGACACCGACATGCAGGCGATGACGCGGGCGACGCCGGCCGAGGTCTTCCCCGACGTGGGCCGATTCCTCCGACTCCACGAGGAGGGCGCGTTCCTCACCCCGGAGTGGGTGGGGGCGTGCATCCTGGAGCGGTGCGTGGACCCGGCCACCCGGTGGCGACCGGTGGCGGGCCAGGGCTCGGTGCGGTTCCGGGTGCCCGACGGACCGTCCGACTAGGGGCCGTCGGACCAGGCCCCGTAGGGCTAGGCCTCCGGGCCGTCCGTGTAGGCGCCGGCGGCCAGGTCCTCCAGCAGCTCCGGGCCGGTGGGCCGCCAGCCGACCTCCCGCCGGGTCGCCTCGCTCGAGGCCCGGGTGTCCATGCCCACCATCGGGCCGAGCCACAGGAAGTGGTTCGTGGCGTCCTCGGCGGCCACCGCCCGGACCGGCAGGTCGAGCTGCCGGCCGATCTCGGCGGCCACGTCACCGAGGCGGACGCCCTCCTCGGCCGCACCGTGCAGCGTGGTGCCGGGCACGGCCTGCTCGAGGGCCAACCGGAACAGGGCGGCGGCGTCGTCACGGTGCACGGCCGGCCAGCGGGTGCCGCCGTCACCCAGGTACCCGGCGAACCCGTGGGCCCGGGCCAGTCCGACCAGGGCCGCCACGAAGCCGGTGTCGCCGGCGCCGTGGACGGTGGGGGAGAGCCGGACGACCGACGAGCGCACGTCCCGGTCGGCCAGCTGCAGGGTGAACTCGGCGGTGGCGTGCCGGGCCGAGGGACCCTCGCCGTAGAGGGCGCTGTCGACGGGCTCGTGGCCGTCGGCCTCGGTGGCCACGCCGTCGGAGCGCAGGCCGAGCAGGCCCGACGCCAGCACGAACGGCTTGCCGGTACCGGCCAGGGCGTCGCCCAGGGTCTCGACCGCCTGCCGGTCGGCCCGCCCGGCCCCGGCGAAGTCGCCGCTGAAGGCCAGGTCGTGCTTGAAGGCCAGGTGGATGACCCCGTCGGTGTCGGCGGCCGCGGAGGCCAGCACGTCGAGGTCGTCGAGGGTGCCCCGCACCACCGAGGCGCCGGCGGCCTCGAGCGCGGCGGCTGACTCCTCCGAGCGGGCCAGGCCCACCACCTCGTGGCCGGCGGCGAGCAGCTCGGGGACGGTGGCGGAGCCGATCCAACCGGATGCACCGGTGACGAAGACACGCATGGGGGACCTCCCTGGTCGACGGCAGCCGGGTCTCCGGGTGCCGATGTCAGTAACTGTCATCACCGTAGCAGGGATGTCAGTCCCTGTCATCACGGCCCGCTACGCTCGGTCCATGGTGCGGTGGGAACCCGGCAGCAGGGGGCGGCTCGAGCAGGCGGCGTTCGAGCTGTTCGGGTCGAAGGGGTTCGACCGCACGACCGTCGCCGAGATCGCGGCCCGGGCCGGGGTGACCGAGCGCACCTTCTTCCGTCACTACGGCGACAAGCGCGAGATCCTGTTCGCCGGGGCCCAGCTGCTGCAGGACCTGCTGGTCGACGCCGTGCTCGACGCCCCGGGCGACGCCTCGGCCGCGGAGGCGGCGCGCTGCGCGCTGGCTGCAGCCGGGGCCTTCTTCGACGACCGGCGTCCGGCCAGCCGCTACCGGCAGGCCATCATCCTCGGGAGCGAGGAGCTGCGCGAGCGCGAGCTCATCAAGCTGGCCACCCTGTCCGCCGCGCTGGCCGACGCGCTGCGCCGTCGGGGGGTGGCCGATCCGGCGGCCACGCTCACCGGTGAGCTGGCCATCGCCGTGTTCCGCGTGGCCTTCGAGGCCTGGGTGACCGACGACGGACCGGCCACGCTCAGCGAGCGCTGCCGGGACTCGTGGGAGGCGCTGCGGGTGGTCGCCGCCGACGGCTGACCGAGGTTGCCGGTCGTCAGGAACTACCGGACGGCGGGTGCGGCCGTCCGGGCCGGCGCATCGCCGGCCGTCGCCTCGAGGAAGCGTTCGATCCGGTCGAGCAGTTCGTCGCGGCTGACGTTCGGGCCCGAGCCGGGGGACGCCGCCCCCTCCACGTCAGGTGTTGCGCTGCCCCTCGACGTACTGCGGAGGGCGGGCGACCCCGGCTCGGAATCTCGGACGGGTCGCAGCCGGCGGTCGCCGGCGGACGCGTCCGGCGTGAACTCCTCGGAGGCGGGGTGCCAGTCGGGGAGTGCACGCACGGTGGTGGCGGGCGCCGCCGTACCGGCCACGAGGACGAGCTGCGGACCGGCGGTACGCCGGTGTGCCCGTTGGCTCTGGCTGGTGTGGAAGGTGCTCCGTCGCATGTCCTCCATGATCCGGGGCGCCGCTAAGGGGATCGGAAGGAGGGGGTAGGAGAACGGGAAGAAGATCGGAAGAAGAACGTGAGAACGCCGTCGGTCGTCCCTGACGGGACAGGGGAGGAGGGTGCCCGCCGGATCGGCCGCTGCGGGTAACGTCGGCTCCATGTCCGACCGTTCCCGCAAGATCGCCAAGCCGGCCGCCGCGTTCGGCGTGCTCGCCACCATGGCCAGCATCTGGTGGTTTGCCCTGCGCCCCCGGCGCAAGGTCAAGCTCGACAAGTAGGCACGGGACTCCGGCGCCGCCCGCCCTGCTGCCGTGGCCCCGGCCTCACTCCGTCCGCTCCGCTCCCGGAACTTCGCCCTCATCTGGTCGGCGGCCCTGGTCTCCAACTTGGGCTCGTGGATGCAGACGGTGGCGCTCGGCGTGCTCGTCTTCGCCCGCACCGACAAGCCGGCCTGGGCGGGGCTGGCCGCAGGAGCCGCCTTCGTCCCCATCGGGCTGCTCGCCCCCGTCGGCGGCGCCCTGGCCGACCGGCTCGACCGGCGCCGCTGGCTGATCCTCACCACCCTGGCGGAAACCTTCTTCGCCGCCGTCCTGGCCGTGCTGGCCGGCCTGCACCACGACCCGCCGTGGGCGCTGGTCGTGCTCTCGTTCCTCGGCGGCGCGTGCGGCGCCATCGGGTTCCCCGCCTACCAGGCCATCGTGCCCGACCTGGTGCCGAAGGAGGACCTGCTCGGCGCGGTGTCGCTGTCCTCCGCCCAGTACAACCTGGGCCGGGTGATCGGCCCGGCACTGGCCGGCCTCGTCCTGCTCACCGACAACTACGCCATCGTCTTCGGCATCAACGCCCTCTCCTTCGGGGCGGTGGTGGTGGCCCTCCTGCTCGTGCACCTGCCGAAGCCGGTCGCGGTCAGCGGCCCCTTCCGGCTGTGGCGTCGCATCATCGATGGGGCACGGGCGGCGCGTGCGGAGCCGGGCTGCCGGTCGGCCATCGGCTGGATCGCCGTGGTCGCACTGCTGGCCTCGCCCTTCATCGCCCTGGTGCCGGCCATGTCCAGGCAGTATGTGCACGCCTCGGGCCTCGGACTGCCGTCGGTCACCGCGCTGCTGGTCACCGCCCAGGGCATCGGCGCCGTGGCCGGCGCCCTGGCGCTGCCCGGCCTGGCCCTCCGGTTCGGGCGGCTCGCCATGCTGCGCACGGCGCTGTTCGTCGTGCCCGTGCTGCTGTGCCTCTACGCCCTGGCGCCGTCGCTGCCACTCGCCCTCGTCGCCTTCGTGGCCGTCGGGGCCGGCTACATCTTCCTGCTCTCCGGGCTCAACACCGTGGTGCAGCTGCGGGCGCCGGCCGAGGCGCGGGGCAGGATCCTGAGCATCTACATGATGGCCCTGGGCCTCGTCTACCCCCTCGGTGCCCTCCTGCAGGGCCTGCTGGCCGACGCCCACGGGATCCGGGCCGTGACCGTGGCCGGGGCGGTGGCGCTGTTCGGCGTGTGCGCGGTGACGGCCGTGGTGCGCCCGGCGGCCTTCACCAATCTGGCCGACCCGGAGACCCCGGCCGAACCCCTCCTCGGAGGCAGCGACGCGGCCGACCCCGCACCGACGGGCGGCGCGGCGTGAGCCACGCCCGCCCGGGCCGGCTGCCCGGGGTCGAGGTCCTGACCGCGGCCGACGCTGAGCAGGCGCAGGCCCGTGCGGCCGGCGCTCTGGTGGCGGCCGGGTGCGCCGCTGGTGACCGCGTGGCCTTCTGCCTGCCCTCCTCCGCCGCTCTCCTCTGCGCGGTGCTGGGCTCGCTCCGCATCGGCCTGGTGCCCGTGCTGTTGAACGCCACGCTGACCGGTGCCGAGCGCGACGTGCTGCTGGCGGACGCCGCGCCGTCATTGGTGGTGACTGATGCGGGTTCGCTGGCCCGGCTCGACGCCGGGACGCCGGTCGCGCTCGCCCCTTGCCCGCTGGCCCGGCCCATGCACTACACCTCGGGTACCACCGGACGGGCCAAGGGCGTCTGGTCCGGCATCTGGGACCCGGCCACCGCGGCCGCCGCCCTGGCCGACGAGGCCGACCAGTGGTCGTTCGGCCCGGACGACGTGCACCTGGTCTGCTCGCCGATGTACCACTCGGTGTCCGTCCGCTTCGCCGGCGGGACGCTGCTGGCCGGCGGAACGTGCGTCGTCCTCGACCGCTTCGAGGCCGTCACCGCGGCGGCCGCCCTGGAGGGTGGGGCCGGGCCGGTCCCCACCACCGCGTTCATGGCCCCGTCGGCCCTCGGCCGCCTCCTGGCCCTACCTGACACGTCACCCGGGCGGTTCCGGTCCCTGCGGCTGCTGGCCCACGCCGGCTCGGCCTGTCCGCCGGCGCTCAAGCACGCCGCCCTGGCCGTGGTTGCCCCCGACGTGCTGTGGGAGTTCTACGGGTCGACGGAAGGGCAATTCGCCGCGTGCCCGGGGGACGAGTGGCTGACCCACCCCGGCACGGTCGGCCGGGCCCGGCGTGGCCGGGAGCTGTCCGTCGACGACGACGGGACGGTGTGGTGCCGGCCGCCGGACTTCCAGCGCTTCGTCTACTGGGGCGACGAGGCCAAGACGGAGGCCGCCTGGCGGGACGGCGCCTTCACCGTGGGCGACCTGGGGCGGCTCGACGCCGAGGGCTACCTCTACCTGGAGGGCCGACGTGACGACCTGGTCATCACCGGCGGGGTCAACGTCTACCCGGCCGAGGTGGAGGCGTCGCTGGCCGACGTGGATGGTGTGGCCGAGGTGGCGGTCTTCGGCCTGCCCGACGAGCGGTGGGGCCACCAGGTCTGCGCCGCCGTGGTGCCGGCCGCCGGCGTCGACCCGGACGGGCTGCGGGACGCGCTCGAGCGCCACGCCCGTGAGTACCTGGCCGGGTACAAGCGGCCGAAGCGATACGACGTGGTCGACGCACTGCCCCGCACGGCCACCGGCAAGGTGCAGCGCCTGCGCCTGCCCGACATCGTCGCTCCCGACCTGGTCGAAGGTCCGGCTCAGGACGGCGCCACCTAGGGGCGCAGCGGCCGGCCGCCGCCGGCCATCGGCGATACTGGTCCCATGGCCCTGCCCGACCCTGGACCTCCCATCGCCACCGTCAACCCCGCCACCGGCGAGGTCCTCGAGACCTTCGAGCCGCTCGACGCCGACGCGCTGGAGGAGCGGCTGACCGTGGCCGCGGCGGGCGCTGAGCGGTGGGCCGCGACCAGCTTCGAAGAGCGGGGGCGGCTGCTCATCACCGCAGCCGAGCTGCTCGAGGGCGAGGTCCCCGACATCGCCCAGACCGTCACCACGGAGATGGGCAAGCCCTTCGCCCAGGCCAAGGGCGAGGTGGCCAAGTGCGCCTTCGGCTTCCGCTGGTTCGCCGAGCACGCCGAGGCGATGCTGGCCGACCGGGACGTGCCGGTCGACGGCTCGCTCGGCCTGGTGGCCTACCAGCCGCTCGGGGTGATCCTGGCTGTCATGCCGTGGAACTTCCCGCTCTGGCAGGTGGCGCGCTTCATCGGACCTGCCGTCATGGCCGGCAACGTCGGCCTTCTCAAGCACGCGCCGAGCGTTCCCCGCACCGCCCTGCTGCTGGAGGACCTGTTCCGCCGCGCCGGCGCGCCCGCCGGCGTGCTGCAGACGCTCCTCATCGGCACCGACCAGGTGCCGGGGGTGATCGCCGACCGGCGGGTGGCCGCCGTGACCCTGACCGGCAGCGTCGGCGCCGGACGGGCCGTGGCCGCCCAGGCCGGCGCGGTCGGCAAGAAGGTGGTCCTCGAGCTCGGCGGGAGCGACCCGTTCATCGTCCTGCCCTCGGCCGACCTCGACCGCGCCGTCCCGGTGGGGGTGGAGGCGCGCGTGCAGAATGCCGGGCAGTCCTGCATCGCCGGCAAGCGGTTCATCGTCCACCGCGACGTGGCCGAGGAGTTCAGCACCCGGTTCGTGGACGCCATGGCCGCGCTGTCGGTGGGCGACCCGTTCGACCCGGCCACCGAGGTGGGGCCGCTGATCAACGCCGCCGCGGTGGACGGCATCGAGGCCCAGGTGGAGGACGCCCGGGCCAGGGGCGCCACCATCCTCTGCGGTGGCCACCGTGTCGTCGGGCCGGGAGGTCCCGACCGCCCCGGCGCCTTCTACGCCCCGACGGTCATCACCGACATCGCCCCCGGGATGCGGGTGGCCACCGAGGAGGTGTTCGGGCCGGTGGCGCTGCTGTACGTGGTGGACGACGCGGCCGCCGCACTGGCCCTGGCCAACGACTCGGAGTTCGGCCTCGGGTCGAGCGTGTGGACCCAGGACCCGGACGAACAGCAGCTGTTCGTGACCGGACTGCAGGCCGGGCAGGTGTTCGTCAACGGGATGACGGTCTCGATGCCGCAGTTGCCGTTCGGGGGCATCAAGAGCTCGGGTATCGGACGCGAGCTGTCGTCCTTCGGCATGCACGAGTTCTGCAACGTGAAGTCGGTCTGGATCGCCTGATGACCGGCCGTCCGGACCGCTGATCGGCGTGCCGACCGCCGGGCCCCGCGCCTATCTCGACCACGCCGCCACCACACCGCTGCGGCCCGAGGCGCTCGAGGCCATGCTGCCCCTTCTGACCGACGGGTTCGGCAACCCGTCGGGTGCCCACGCCGAGTCGCGGCGGGCCCGGGTCGCGCTCGACGACGCCCGCGACCGCATCGCCGAGCTGCTCGGGGCCGGGCCGGGCGAGGTGGTGCTGACCTCGGGCGGCACCGAGGCGGACGACCTGGCCGTCAACGGCGGGTGGGAGGCGGTGGCCGCGGCCCGCCCCGACGGTCCGCCGCCGGCGCTGGTCTGCGCGGCCATGGAGCACCACGCCGTGCTGCGGGCGTGCCGGTCGCTGGCCGCACGCTCCGGGGCGGAGCTGCGGGAGGTGCGGAGCACGCCGGACGGGCTGGTCGACCTCGACGCGCTGGCGGCCGCCTGCGGGCCGGACGTCGGGCTGGTGTCGGTCATGACCGTGAACAACGAGATCGGCACCGTCCAGGCGCTGCACGAGGTGGCCCGGATCGTCGCCCGGTCGGCGCCGACGGCCGTGCTGCACACCGACGCCGTCCAGGCGGTGCCGTGGCTCGACGTCGTCGCGGCCACCCGGCCGGCCGCGCTCGTATCTGTCAGCGGTCACAAGTTCGGCGGCCCCAAGGGGAGCGGCGCACTGGTGGTGCGCGACGGCGCCCGGGTGCGGGCCCGCATCGAGGGGGGCGGGCAGGAGCGGGGCCGGCGCAGCGGCACGCCGAACGTGGCCGGTGCCGCCGGCACGGCGGCCGCCCTGGACGCGGCCACGGCGGGACGGGGGACGGAGGTGGCCCGGGTGACCGCGCTGCGCGACCGGTTGGCCGACGGGCTCCTGGCCGCGCTGCCCGGGACCGTCGAGACGGGGCGCCGGGAGGACCGGGTGGCGGGCATCCTCCACCTGCGGGTGCCGGGGGTGGCGTCGGAGGCCGCGGTGGTGCTGCTCGACGAGGCCGGGGTGGCGGCGTCGGCCGGCGCCGCCTGCTCGAGCGGCGCGGTCGAGCCGAGTCACGTGCTCGAGTCCATGGGCCTCGATCGGGTCGAGGCCTCGTCGGGTCTGCGCTTCTCCTTGGGTGTCACCACCTCGGGGCAGGATGTGGACCATGCGTTGGCCGTCGTCCCCGGTGTCCTCGACCGACTGCGAGACTGAGCCCGTGCGCGTCCTGGTGGCCATGTCCGGTGGTGTCGACTCGTCGGTGGCCGCCGCGCTGCTGGTGGAGGAGCTGGGCACCGACCGGGTGGTGGGCGCCACCCTCAAGCTGTGGGGCGGCGAGTCCGACTCGGGCTGCTGCTCGGTGGCCGACGTGGACGACGCCCGCCGGGTGGCCGACCAGCTCGGGATCGTGCACCACGTCTTCAACTTCAGCGACGACTTCGAGGCCCACGTCGTCGACCCGTACGTGGCCGGTCACGCAGTCGGCCGGACCCCCAACCCCTGCATCGAGTGCAACCGCCACGTCAAGTTCGACCGGCTGCTCGACCGCGCCGACGCACTGGGGTTCGACGCGGTGGCGACGGGCCATCACGCCCGGTCGGTGCGCGATGCCGACGGCAGCTGGCGCCTGCTGCGCGGCGCCGACCCGGCCAAGGACCAGTCCTACGTGCTCGCCATGCTGGGGCAGGCGCAGCTGGCACGGTCCCTCTTCCCGGTGGGCGCCATGACGAAGGCCGACGTGCGGGCCGCCGCCGCGGCGCTCAGGCTGCGCACCGCGTCCAAGCCCGACAGCCAGGACGTGTGCTTCATCCGCTCCGACGCCGGCCGGGCCGGCTTCCTGGGTGACCGGGTGCCGCTCCATGCCGGCCGCCTGGTGGACCACGACTCCGGTGCCGACCTGGGTGAGGTGGCCGCGGTCGAGCTGGTCACCGTCGGCCAGCGCCGGGGCATGGGCCACGGCACCGACGGTCGGCGGCGCTTCGTGACGTCGGTGGACGTGGCGGCCCGCCGGGTCACCATCGGTCCCCCCGAGGCCTCCTACGCGACGGCCGCCGCGCTCGACACCGTGGCGTGGACGGACGGACGCCCCGAGGGCGGAGCCGACGGCTTCGCCGCACTGGCCCAGTGCAGCGCGCACGGCGTCCCGGTGGCGTGCACGGTGGCGGACGACGGAGCCGGGGGTCTGGCGGTGACCTTCGCCGCGCCGCAGCGGCGGGTGGCGCCGGGTCAGACCGTCGCCCTCTACGACCCGGCCCGACCTGACGCCGTCGTGGGCTCGGGGGTGGTCCGATGAGCGGGGCACCTGGGTCGCCACGCGAGGATCCCGTCGCCCGGGCGGCCGAGCTTCGCACCCTCATCGCCCACCACAACGAGCGCTACCACACGCTCGACGATCCCGAGGTGACCGACGCCGAGTACGACGCGCTGGTGCGCGAGCTGCGCGAGCTCGAGGCCGCCCATCCCGACCTGGCCGTGCCCGACTCGCCGACCACGACGGTCGGCGCCGCGCCCTCCACCCTCTTCGCCCCGGTCGTGCACCACGTCCGGATGATGAGCCTCGACAACGCGTTCAGCCCCGAGGAGCTGCGGGCGTGGGCCGACCGGGTGGGGAAGCAGGTGCCGCCGGACACGGCCTTCGAGTGCGAGTTGAAGATCGACGGCCTCGCCATCTCGCTGCTCTACCGGGACGGCCGGTTCGTGCAGGCCGCCACGCGGGGCGACGGCACGACGGGGGAGGACGTGACGGCCAACATCGCCACCGTCGCCGCCATCCCGAAGCAGCTCGACCCGGCCGTCGGCCCGGTGCCGGAGGTGCTCGAGGTGCGGGGCGAGGTCTACATGCCCATCGCCGCCTTCGACGACCTCAACCGCCGTCAGGCCGAGGCAGGGGAGCGGCTGTTCGTGAACCCCCGCAACTCGGCGGCCGGTTCCCTCCGGCAGAAGGACCCTGCCGTCACGGCGAGCCGGGCCCTCTCCTTCTGGGCGTACCAGGTCGGCGAGGTCCGGCCCGAGCCGTCCGTGGCGGGCGACGTCCTGGCCGACCTCGCGCTGCGCCAGTCCACCACCCTGGCCTGGCTCGGCCGGGCGGGGTTCCCCATCAACCCGGAGGTCCATCTGGTGCAGGGTCTCGACGAGGTGATCGAGTTCTGCGCCCGGTGGGAGGAGCACCGCCACGACCTCGGGTACGAGATCGACGGCGTGGTGGTCAAGGTCGACGACCTCGACCTCCAGCGCGAGCTCGGCTCGACGTCGCGCGCCCCGCGCTGGGCCATCGCCTACAAGTTCCCGCCCGAGGAGCGGTCGACGAAGCTGCTCGACATCGCCGTGTCCATCGGACGCACTGGCAAGGCCACGCCCTTCGCCGTGCTCGACCCCGTCTTCGTGGGCGGGTCGACGGTCAGCCTCGCCACGCTGCACAACGAGGACCAGGTCCGACTGAAGGACGTCCGGCCGGGCGACACGGTGGTGGTGCGCAAGGCGGGCGACGTCATCCCCGAGGTGGTCGGTCCGCTGCGCGTCAAGGGTCGCCGGCGGAAGCCGGCCTGGGTCTTCCCGACCGTGTGCCCCGTGTGCGCGGCCCCGCTGGTGCGGTTGGATGGGGAGAGCGACACCTTCTGCACCAACCTCGACTGCCCGGGCCAGCGCGTGCAGCGCATCGCACACTTCGCCTCACGGTCGGCCATGGACATCGAGGGGCTGGGGGAGCAGCGGGTGCAGCTCCTCGCCGACCGCGGCCTGCTGGTCGACGTGGCCGACCTGTACGGCTTCACTCCCGAGACCTTCGCCGGCATCGAGGGGTTCGCCGAGCTGTCGATCACCAACCTGCTCGGCGCCATCGACGAGTCCCGTCAACGCCCGCTGAGCCGTGTGCTCATCGGACTGGGCATCCGTCACCTCGGCACGGTCGGTTCGACCGCGCTGGCCCGGGCCTGCCGCGATCTCGACGGCATCCTGTCCGCCGACGAGGCGACCCTGGCCGAGGTCGACGGGGTCGGCCCGGTCATCGCCGCCAGTGTGGTGGCGTGGTTCGCCTCGCCGCTCAACCGTTCGGTCGTGGACCGCCTGCGGTCCGCCGGGCTCCACCTCAGCGAGCCCGGAGCGGACGCGGCCGGGGGCGACCCCGACCTGCCGCAGACCCTGGAGGGCCGGTCTGTCGTGGTGACCGGCACGCTGGAGGGCTACACCCGCGAAGAGGCGGAGGCCGCCGTGGTGACCCGGGGCGGCAAGTCGCCCGGCACCGTGTCGAAGAAGACGTACGCCGTGGTGGTCGGCCGGTCACCCGGAGCGTCCAAGGTCTCCAAGGCGGAGCAGTTGGGCATCCCGGTGGTCGACGGCGCCGGGTTCGAGCAGTTCCTGTCCACCGGCGACCTGCCGGAGCCCTCCTGAACGACGTGCCGGAGCACTCCTGAACTGGGGGCTCGAGGAGAACGACTCGGCGAGCGGCGAGGCCACCCTGGGTTGCACAAATGTGCGCCTGAGACAGACGATTACCTAATTTTGACGAAGTTACCCAGCCATCCACGAATTGAAACGTGAACGGCTTGTAAACGGGAGGCGACGTCGTTACTGTACGTCTACCGGTTCAGAAGGTTCCCGGGCAGGGGGAGGCACCGGATCCAGCGATCGTGCAGGGGGCATCGGGGGGCGTCGGTTCGACGGTACCGAGTTCGCATGCACGCAGCGGGGCTCCGAATTCCACCTGTAACGGTTCAGGGGTGCGACTCGTTGTACCTCGTGCCGCTTGTCCGGGGGAGTACAGGGCTGGTGGTTGTACAGCATGTCGGGGGGCGACCGTCGCCTGACTTCGAGCCCGTGGCGACACGGGGGAAACCAAGGAGCAAATCACTATGATTCGCAAGATGCTTGTCGCTTCCGCGGCGGCAGTACTGCCCATCACGGGCCTGGCGGGCGTGGCACTCGTTGCCTCCTCCGGCTCGGCCGGTGCGGCAGGTGTGAAGCCCACGCCCACCCCTGTCACCTGCGCCATCGGTGGTTCGATCGGCTTCAGTGGCAACGGTATCTCGGTCGATGGTGACGCCAACACCTCCAAGACTGCGACCACCAATGTGACGATGACGTCCTCGACGACCGGCTGTGCAGCTTCGACCACCGTCGCCATCACCCAGAAGTCGACCAAGTGCACCGCGATCTCGTTCGGCTCGGTCTCGGCCGCCGGTCTGACCATCTACCCGGAGACCGGCACCACCGCGTCCGGTCCCTACAACGCCACCGACGTCATCCCCGGTTGCGCGCCGACGGTCATCAAGCCCGGCAAGACCAAGGCCACCAAGAACTACCTGGGCAACACCGCCTGGGGCTTCGCCGGTGGTGAGCTGGTGAATGGCGTCTCGACCCCGAGCACGGCCGGCATCCTGGCCGCCCTCAAGAAGGGCACGCCGTTCAATGACAACGGGACGACCTGGACGCTGCTGCCGACGGCCGTGAACCAGGAGCTTCCTGGGGGCATCTGCGGTGCCGGTGCTGGCTTCTCGATCACCGGCGGCATCAAGAAGGCCACGGGTGCTGCGTTCAACCTGACCCTCTGCCTGAGCGGCGACACGGGCACGAACACGACCAACGCGTTCGTCACCGACCTGACCGCCCAGCTGCTGAACTTCTCGGGCGTCGCCCCGGATCCGGGTTCGGCCATCACCTCGGCCACCATCGACTCGACCGCGAGCTCGCTGGTCATCACCGGCTGATATCCGGCCCTCACGGGCAGGAAGTTGACGGAGGGTGGGGCTTCGGCCCCACCCTCCGTCGCGTCCGCGATCGGTGCCATCGGGAGACAGACGGCGCGGTACCGACTGGCTGCAGGTGGTGATCGGCGGGCGTACCTCCGAGCCCCCGACCCTCCACCGCTACAGCGGTGGCACTCGGTAGCCTGAGCAAGCCATGCCGAGTCTCACCGACTCCATCGGGCGCGTCCTCGGCGACCGCTACCGACTCGTCACACCCGTGGGCACCGGTGCGTCCGCACACGTGTACCTGGCCGACGACGTGTCGCTCCACCGGCAGGTGGCCATCAAGGTCCTCCACCCGGCCCTCGCAGGCGACCAGGCCTTCCTGAAGCGCTTCCGGGCCGAGGCCCGCGCCGTCGCCGCCCTCAACCACCCGAACATCCTGCGGGTCTACGACTGGGGCGAGCAGGCGGGCGAGCCGTACCTGGTGCTCGAGTACCTGGCCGGCGGATCGCTGCGCCAGATCTTCGACACCGGCGAGCTGCTCACTCCCGAGCAGGCCGTGCGCATCGGCATCGAGGCGTGCGCCGGTCTCGACTACGCCCACCGTCGCGGCCTCATCCACCGCGACATCAAGCCCGCCAACCTCCTCTTCGACGGCGACGGCCGCCTGCGCATCGCCGACTTCGGCCTGGCCCGGGCGTTGGCCGAGGCGGCCTGGACGGAGCCCGACGGCGCCATCCTCGGCACGGCCCGCTATGCCGCCCCCGAGCAGGTCGAGGGCTGGGTCCTCGACGGCAAGGCCGACGTCTACGGCCTGGCGCTGGTCCTCTACGAGGGCGTCACGGGCGAGGCGCCGTTCATCGGCGACACCACCGTCGCCACCCTCATGGCCCGTCTCGGGGCACTGCTGCCCGAGCACGAGGCCCTCGGCCCTCTGGGCGAGGTGCTGATGTGGGCCGCCGCCCCCGACCCCGCCGAGCGCCTCGACGCCGCCGAGTTCGGGGCCCGCCTGGCCGAGCTGGCCGCCACGCTGCCGGCTCCTGGGCCGCTCCCGCTGGTCGTGCCCGAGCGGGCCGAGGAGGACCCCTTCCTGATGGCCGCCGCCGTCGGCCTCACCGGCGTCACCGAGCGGCCGCTCCGGCCCGCGCCCCGTCCGCCCGAGCCGGTGGGGGACCTGACCGAACTCGGCATGCCCGCCGCCGCCCCGCCCCGTGGCACGCCGGTGGGCACCCCCCGTCCCGGACCGGACGGGCCCGTCCTCGAGACGGTCCGGCGCCGACGCCGCTGGCCGTGGCTCGTCGCCGCCATCGTGGTCGTCGGCGCGCTGGTGGCCGGCGGCCTGGCGTGGGCCTCCTCGGTCCAGCTGTTCACCCCGTCCACCCCCGTGCCGGCCCTGGTCGGCCGGACGCTGCCCGCCGCCACCGCCCGGGCGACGGCGGCCCACCTCGACGTGGCCGTATCGGCCCGGACATCGTCCATCACCGTGCCGGCCGGCGTCGTGATCAGCCAGCACCCGTCCCCGCGTCCGGGCACCACCGTCAAGCAGGGCACGACCGTGTCCGTCGTGGTGTCCACCGGCCTACCCCTGGTCACCATCCCGCCGGTGGCGTCCTTCACGGCCTGTCAGGACGCCATCGTCGCCCTCGCCGCCGTGCATCTGGTCGGGGTGTGCCCGCCGGCCGCCGCCGTCTACAGCTCGACCGTCAAGACCGGCGGGGTGATCGGCACCACCCCGGTCGGCCACGCCCCGTACGGCTCCACCGTCACCATCATCGTCTCGAAGGGCCACGCACCGGTGGCGGTGCCGGACGTCACGGGCGCGGCTGCCACCTGGGCGTCGGCCTCGGCCGCCCTGACGGCCGCTGGCTTCGTCCCGGCCGAGTCGAAGATCTACTCGTCGTCGGTGCCGACCGGTGGCGTCGTCGGCACGGTGCCGGCCCCGTCGGCCGGTCCCGTGCCCTACGGCTCCACGGTGACGGTCCAGGTGTCGCTCGGCCCCCAGCCGGTCACCGTGCCGTCGGTCCTCTACCTGTCCCCGTCTGCCGCCGCCGCCAAGCTGGCCGTGGTGGGCCTGCACGTGGGCGGCCCCTACGGACCGCCCGGCGCCACCACGGTCGTCTCCACGTCGCCGGCGGCCGGCACCAAGGTGCCCGTCGGCTCGACCGTCCAGGTGTACACCGGGTGAGCCGCGCCGACGGGCTGTGCGACCTGTGCGAGGCCGCCCGCATCACCGAGTGGTACCACGAGGACGACACGTGCTGGGTGGCCGACTGCGAGGTCTGCGGCGTGCCGATGGTGGTCTGGAAGCAGCACGGCAACGAGCCACCGGAGGCCGACGTCGAGCACATGCTGGCCCAATTGGGCGGGGTGGCGGACCGGGTGCTCGGCCCGGGCGTCTGGTCCTACGACCGGGTGATGCGCCAGATCCCGGACCACTTCCACGCCCACGCCCGGGACCCGCAGTGGTGGGCCCGCCGCTTCGGCCGCTCGTGACCCCCGCCTGAGGGGTCCACGGACGTGATCAAGTACCTCGGGTCCAAGCGACGCCTGGTCCCGGCGCTGGCCGTGCTGGCGGAGGCCTCGGAGGCCCGGACGGCCCTCGACCTCTTCTGTGGGACCACCCGGGTGTCCCAGGCGTTCAAGGCTCTCGGCATCCACACGACGGCGGTGGACAGCGCCCGCTGCGCCCATGTCCTGGCCCGCTGCTACGTGGCCACCGACCCCGATGCGCGGCCCCGGTTCCGGGCCGACCTGGCCGAGGCGGTCGACGAGCTCGACCGGGTGCCCGGTCGGGCCGGCTACGTCACCCGGACCTTCTGCGAGCAGGCGCGCTACTTCCAGCCGGCCAACGGCGCCCGCATCGACGCCGTGCGCCAGGCCATCGAGGACGGGTACGCCGGCACCGACCTGTGGCCGGTGCTGCTGACCAGCCTGCTCGAGGCGGCCGACCGGGTGGACTCGACCACGGGACTGCAGATGGCCTATCTGAAGCAGTGGGCACCCCGGGCGGAGCGCCCGCTCACCCTGCGGGTGCCGGAGCTGTCGGCCGGTCCCGGCCGGGCGGTCCGGGGCGACGCCCGGGCGTTGGCGGGCACCCTGGGCGGGTTCGACCTCGCCTACCTCGACCCGCCCTACAACCAGCACCGCTACGACTCGAACTACCACGTGTGGGAGACGCTGGTGGCGTGGGACGCCCCTGACCACTACGGGGTGGCCTGCAAGCGCGACGACCTCCGTGACCCCGCCACCCGCAGCGCCTTCAACGGCCGCCGCACCATGCCGGCGGCGCTGGCCGAGGTGGTCGACCGGCTCGACGCCGGGGTCGTGGTCCTCTCCTACAACAACGAGTCGTGGCTGAGCTTCGAGGAGCTCCACGGGCTGTGCGCCGGCCGGGGCCACGTCGAGGTGCTGGCCTTCGACTCGCCCCGCTACGTCGGGGCGAGGATCGGGATCCACGACCCGTCGGGACGGAAGGTGGGCACGGTGTCCCACACCCGCAACACCGAGTACGTGGTGGTGGCCGGTCCCCGACCCCGGGTGCGGGCCATGGCCCGGGCCGTCGAATCGGCCGGTCTGGGGGCCCGGGTGGACCGTCCCGTGCCGGTTCCCGCCGCCTGACCTCCGCCCGCCGGACCGGCTTGACCACCACGGTGGCCCGATGGGAACGTGGAGCCGGTACGCCCCGCACGCCTCCGACGCCGGTCGGTCGCGGGCGGGCACCGACGCTCCGGGGGGACCCGTGGGTGGACGGCACCGCCGACCCGCCGAACGACGGGCGGCCGACACGAGGGAAGCAGAGGACATGGGAGCACTGGACGGACGGATCGCCATCATCACGGGCGCGGGACGCGGCATCGGCCGCGAGTACGCCCTCCTCTTCGCCGCCGAGGGCGCCAAGGTCGTGGTGAACGACCTCGGGGGCACGCTCGACGGCACGGGTGATGACGTCAGTGCCGCCCAGCAGGTCGTCGACGAGATCGTGGCCGCAGGGGGCGAGGCCGTGGCCAACCACGACGACGTCACCGACTGGGAGGGCGGCAAGCGCCTCATCGACACCGCCGTCGAGACCTTCGGCGACGTGCACGTCCTGGTCAACAACGCCGGCATCCTGCGCGACCGGGTGCTCATCAACATGTCCGAGGCGGAGTGGGACGCGGTCATCCACGTCCACCTGAAGGGCCACTTCGTGCCCACCCGGCACGCCGCCGCCTACTGGCGGGAGCAGACCAAGGCCGGCAAGGAGGTCAAGGCGTCGGTCATCAACACCTCGTCCACCTCCGGCCTGTTCGGCAACCCGGGCCAGTCCAACTACGGCGCAGCCAAGGCCGGCATCGCCGCCTTCACCACCATCACGGCCACCGAGCTGTCGCGCTACGGCGTGCGGGTCAACGCCCTGACGCCGAACGCCCGCACCCGCATGACGGTGGAGACGCCCGGCCTGGCCGACATCGTGGCCGCGCCGAGCGACGCCGCCACCTTCGACGCGTGGGACCCGGCCAACATCGCCCCGCTGGTCGCCTACCTGGCCACCGAGGACTGCCCGGCCACCGGCAAGGTGTACTACGTGCTCGGCGGCCAGGTCCGCCTGTACCAGCCCTGGACCCTCACCGAGACGATCGAGAAGGACGGGCGCTGGACGGTGGCGGAGCTGCAGGCCGAAATGCCCAAGCTCGGGGGCTGAGTGGTCTCCCGGGCCGACGGGCCCGGCCCGCCCGCCCCGGACGAGGGGTTCGACGCCGACGAGCTGCGTGAGGCCGAGCACCTCCTGAGCGGTACCGGCTCCGGTGGCGACGGCGGGATCACCGTGCCGTGGCCGCTGCTGTTCCGGCACCGGATGCACCGCCGCGTGGCCGGGTCCGACCGGTACCAGTGGTGGGTGCTGTGGACGGTGCTGGCCGGCCTGCTGTCGGTCAACATCACCTTCACCGTGTTCGTGGTGGCCCTGCCCCAGGTAGCCCACCAGCTCCACACCACCGTCAGCACCCTGACCTGGACGTCGACGGGCCCGCTGCTGGCCTTCGGCGTGGCCGCGCCCATCCTCGGCAAGCTGGGCGACCTGCGCGGCTACAAGCGCCTCTACCTCTGGGGGCTCTCCGGCGCCGCCATCAGCGTGGTGCTGACCGCTTCGGCGCCGACCGCCGGGGTGCTCATCGCCGCCCGCCTGTTCGACGGCGTGCAGGGGGCGGCCACCGGGGCCGCCTCAATGGCGCTGGTGCTCCAGGCCTTCTCCCATGAGGACCGGGTCAAGGCCATGGGCTGGTGGGCCCTGGTCGGCGCCGGCGGACCGGTGCTGGGCGTCACCATCGGGGCGCCCATCATCCAGTTCTACGGCTGGCGCGCCCTGTTCTGGGGCGAGCTCCCCCTGATGGCGGCGGCCGCCGTGCTGGCCATCGTCGTCCTGCCGAGCCACGACCACGCGGCCACCACCGCGGCCGAGGCGCAGCGTCGCACGGGCCGGGCCGCCCCGGTCGTGCCGGACGTCGCCCCCGAGGTCGAGGTGGCGGCCGCTCCGGCCGGCGCAGCCGCGGAGCGGGAGAGCCCGTGGCGTCAGCTCGACTGGGTCGGCTCGGCCACCCTGTCCGGCTCGGTCACCATCGGCCTGCTCGGGCTCAACGTGGCCCCGTCCTGGGGGTTCGGCACGCCGAAGACCATCGCCCTGTTCGTGGTGTCGGCCGTGCTCCTCGTGGTGTTCGTGCTGCACGAGCGCACCGCCGCCCGGCCGCTCATCCCCCTCCACTACTTCGGCAAGCGGAACTTCGTCTTCCCCCTCGGGGCCCGGGCCATGGTCAACTTCGCCTACATGGGCGGGTTCTTCCTCTTCCCGATCCTGATGGAGCGCATCTACGGCTATTCGGAGACGAGCGCCGGCCTGATGTCGACGGCCCGGCCGCTGATGTTCTCGCTGTCGGCCCCCATCGCCGGCTACGCGGCGGTCAAGGTGGGGGAGCGGTGGTCGATCGTGGCCGGCGCCGGCGCCCTCTTCGTGTCCATGCTCGTCTTCACCCAGGTGGGCGCCGATCCCTCGGTGGTGCTGATCATCGTCGCCCTGGCGCTGTCCGGCCTGGGCAACGGCGTCTCCACCCCCTCGACCGCGTCGTCGGCCGCCAACGAGGTGGCGCCGGACGAGCTGGGGGTGATGAGTGCGGCCCAGTTGCTCATCACCCAGATCGGCATCGTGGCCGGCATCCAGACCATGGTCACCGTGCAGGCGTCCACCCACGGCGGCACGGGCGACCTGGCCTCGTTCCACGCCGCCTACCTGGTCGGTGCCCTGGTGGCGCTGGCCGCCGTGGTCTGCGGGTTCTTCGTGAAGGACACGCCCCGGGGCGCCGAGCGCACCGCGCCGGCCGACGTGGCCCTCCACTGAGGCGGCGGCAATACCGGGTGTACTCGGGGGGTGGCCAAGGTGATGGTGTCGCTCCCTGATGATGTACTGCAGGCCGTGGACGTCGAGGCGAGCAGGCGGGGGACGACGCGGAGCGGCTACCTGCGGGAATTGGCCGAGGACTCGATCCGGGGGCGCAGCAGGCACCGGGCGGAACTGATGGCCGAGATCGACCGGACAGGCGGGGCGCCCCGGGGTCACGGCGGCGATGCCGCCGCCGCCGTCCGCAGGAACCGACCTGTTCGTTGACCCTCTGGCTCCTCGATGCCAGCGTGCTCCTCGCCGGCGAGGATCCCGACGACGATCAGCACCGTGCCGCCCGAGGACTGCTCGCCGGGGATGATCCGATCGCGACGCTCGATCTGGCCCACTACGAGGTGGTGAACGTGGCGGTCCGCGCATGGTCCGACCAACCGGCGGCTGCGCGCCTGGTCGCGCGGCTGGCGGCCATCGGAGGAGACGGAGGGATCGTCCAGGTGGACGGTCAGTTGATCGATGCCGCCGGTGCGCTGGCCGAGGAGCACGGCATCTCCGTCCACGACGCGGCCTATGTGGCCGCCGCCAGCCGACGCGGGGCGGAGCTCGTGAGCTGTGATGTGAGGGACCTCGTCTCCCGTCACCTCGCTCGCTTGCCGGCCGACGTGGCCCCCCACTAGGCGGCGGGGCCGCCGTCCGGCTACTCCGTGATGGCCTGGATGCGGGCCGCCATCTCGGCGGCCGACGGGTCGGGCGAGGCCGACTGCAGCGCCATGAGCTTGGCGATGTCCCCCTCGACCTTGATCTTCCCCTGCATGAAGGCCTGCAGGCCCGCCTGCGGGTTGCCCTCGACGAGCAGGGCCCGGGCGATGTCGTAGCCGATGGTCACCTTCAGGTCGACGGGGTCGATGTGGCCGACGTCGAGCACCAGCTCGCCACTGGAGGTGTCGACGTGGGCGTGGACCGAGCCGTCGCCGAAGGGCACCTCGATCACGACCAGGTTCATGCGGACCGAGTGCTCGATGCTGCCGCCCAGTCCCTCGTACTCGGCGCGGATGGACCGGGCCTCGTCGAGCCAGTCGTCGCTCAGAAACAGAAAGGTGGCCATCGGTCCAGTGCTCCTTGCCCGTCGTGGATGGTGGCGCAACTCTATCCGGCGCCTCCGGGGGCGGCCCCCGTCCCGGGGGCCGATAGCATCGCCCCCGTGACCGCTCCCATCATGCAAGGCGCCGAGCCGTGGTCCGCCGCGGGCGGCGCCGACGGCGTCCTCGTCCTCCACGGGTTCACCGGCAACCCCCAGTCCATGCGGCCCCTGGCCGAGGCCGTGGCCGCCGCCGGCTACACCGTCGAGCTGCCGCTGCTGCCCGGCCACGGCACCGCCCTCGAGGACATGGTCCCGACCCGGTGGGAGGACTGGTCGGGCGCGGCCGAGGCCCACTTCCAGGCCCTGGCCGCCCGCTGCGACCACGTGGCCGTGGTCGGGCTGTCGATGGGCGGGGCCCTGACCTGCTGGCTGGCCGAGCGCCATCCCCACCTGTCCGGCATCGCCCTGGTGAACCCGCTGGTCCACGCGCCGGACGCCGAGTTCCGGGCCGGCATCGCGTCCCTGGTCGAGGCCGGCACGGACACCTTCGACGCCATCGGCTCCGACATCAAGAAGGAGGGTGGCGTGGAGGCCGCCTACCCGGGCACCCCGCTGGCCGCCGTGCTGTCGCTGTTCGAGGCGGCCGACGAGGTCGAGGCCAAGCTGGCCGACATCCACTGCCCGGTGCTGGTGCTGTCGAGCCGCGAGGACCACGTCGTCGAGCCGGTCTCGGGCGACGTCGTCGTCGACGGGGTCAGCGGCCCGGTCGAGCGGGTGTGGCTCGAGAACAGCTACCACGTCGCCACCTTGGACAACGACGCCCCCCTCATCGAGGCCCGGGTCGTGGCCTTCCTGGGCTCGGTGTTCGGCGGCGGCGCCTGATGGAGGGACCCGCCCGGCTGAGCCGCGACGACGTGGCCCACGTGGCCGCCCTGGCCCGGCTGGAGCTGACCGAGGAGGAGCTGGACCTGTTCACCGGCCAGCTGGCCGAGGTGCTCGACCACGCCGCCGACGTGTCGTCCCTGGACCTGGCCGGCGTGGCCCCCACCGCCCACGCCATGGCCGTCACCAACGTGCTGCGGCCCGACGAGCCGGCGCCGTGCCTCGACCGCGACGAGGTGCTGGCCCAGGCGCCCTCGGTGGAGGACGGTCGCTTCCGGGTGCCCCGGATCCTGGGGGAGGCGCCGTGAGCGCCCCCCGTCCCGCCCTCGAGACCGCCACCATGGTCCGGGCGGGGGAGCTCAGCGCCGTCGAGGTGCTGGAGCACCACCTGGCCGTCATCGAGGCGGGCGAGGACGCCGTCCACGCCTTCAACCTCGTCACCACCGAGCGGGCCCGGGCCCAGGCCCGCGCCGTGGACGCCACCGTGGCGGCCGGCGGCGACCCCGGCCCGCTGGCCGGCGTGCCGGTGGCCCTGAAGGACAACCTCTGCACCCGGGGCGTGCCCACGACGTGCTCGTCGCGCATCCTGGACGGGTGGGAGCCCCCCTACGACGCCACCGTCGTCACCCGCCTGGACGCGGCCGGCGCGGTGACGGTGGGCAAGACCAACATGGACGAGTTCGCCATGGGCTCGTCCACCGAGACCTCGGCCTTCGGGCCCACCCGCAACCCCCACGACACCGGCCGGGTGCCCGGGGGCTCGTCGGGCGGCTCGGCCGCCGCCGTGGCCGCCGGGTTCGCCCCCCTCGCCCTCGGCTCCGACACCGGCGGCTCGATCCGGCAGCCGGCCGCCCTGTGCGGCGTGGTGGGCATGAAGCCGACCTACGGCACTGTCTCCCGCTACGGGCTGGTGGCCTTCGCCTCCTCGCTCGACCAGATCGGGCCCTTCGCCGGCTCGGTGGCCGACGCCGCCCTGCTGTTCGACGCCATCGGCGGCCACGACCCGCTCGACTCCACCTCGCTCAACCGGCCGACGCCCCGGGTGCTGTCGGTGCTCGACGACGGGGTCGACGGCATGACCGTCGGGCTCCTGACCGAGCTGATGGACGGCGTGGCCCCGGACGTGGCCGCCCGGGTGCACCAGGCCGCCGAGGCGCTGGCCGCCGCCGGCGCCCGCATCGAGGAGGTGTCGGTCCCCGAGGTGCGCCTCGGACTGTCCGCCTACTACCTCATCGCCCCCGGTGAGGCCTCGTCCAACCTGGCTCGCTACGACGGGGTCCGCTACGGGCTGCGGGTCGACGCCGAGGACACCGTGGCCATGAACACGGCCACCCGCTCGGCGGGCTTCGGCGACGAGGTCAAGCGGCGCATCATGCTCGGCACCTACGTGCTGTCGGCCGGTTACATGGACGCCTATTACAACCAGGCCCTGCGGGTCCGCACCCGCCTCATCGAGGGCTTCGCCACCGCCTATGCCCGCTGCGACGTGCTGCTCGGCCCCACCGCGCCGACCACCGCCTTCGCCCTCGGGGCGAAGACCGACGACCCGCTCACCATGTACCTGTCCGACGTCTGCACCATCCCGTCCAACCTGGCCGGCCACCCCGCCGTCAGCGTGCCGTTCGGGCCGGGCGAGGACGGCCTGCCGGTGGGGGTGCAGGTGCTCGGTCCGGCGCTGTCCGAGGGCACCCTGCTCCAGGTGGCCGCCGTGGTGGAGGGGGCGGCGCCGCCGCTCGCCGCACCGGGCCTGACGGCGGGGGTGCCGGCATGAGGGCCGACTGGCGCATGGTCATCGGGCTCGAGGTCCACTGCGAGCTGCGCACCGACACCAAGCTGTTCTGCGGGTGCCCCAACGCCTTCGGCGACGAGCCCAACACCAACGTGTGCCCCAACTGCCTGGGCCTGCCCGGGTCGCTGCCGGTGCTGAACCAGCGCGCCGTGGAGCTGGCCATGGCCATCGGGACCGCCCTGCACTGCGACATCCGCCCGTCGACGTTCCACCGGAAGAACTACTTCTACCCGGACCAGGCCAAGGACTACCAGATCAGCCAGTACGACGAGCCGCTCAACGTGGACGGCCACCTCGACCTGCCCGACGGCTTCCGGGTGGGCATCGAGCGGGCCCACATGGAGGAGGACACCGGCAAGACGACCCATGCCGGTTCCTCGGGCCGCATCCATGGCGCCGACTACTCACTGGTCGACTACAACCGGTCCGGCGTGCCGCTGGTCGAGATCGTGAGCCGGCCCGACATGCGGACCGCCGAGCAGGCCCGCGCCTACGTGACCGAGCTGCGGGCCGTGCTGGTGGCCTCGGGCGCCTCCGACGGCAAGATGGAGGAGGGCTCGATGCGGGTCGACGCCAACGTCTCCGTGCGCCGCCGCGAACAGGACCCGTTCGGCACGCGCTGTGAGATCAAGAACCTCAACTCGGTCCGGTCGCTCGGCCGGGCCATCGAGTACGAGGCCGAGCGCCAGATCGCCCTGATCGAGTCGGGCGAGGAGGTCGTCCAGCAGACCCGCCACTGGGACGAGACGGCCGGGCGCACGCAGGCCCTCCGCTCCAAGGAGGACGCCTACGACTACCGCTACTTCCTGGAGCCCGACCTCGTGCCCCTCGTGCCGGACGCCGAGTGGGTCCGGGCGGTGGCCGACACCCTCGGGATGATGCCGGCCGAGCGGCGGGCCCGGCTGGTGGCGCTGCTCGACGGTGCGGGGGAGACGTCGGAGGCCCAGCTGCTGCAGGTGGCCACCGTCGTGGACCTCGGCCTCGACGACCTGGTGGTCGAGGCGGTGGCGGCCGGGGTGGGGACCGGGTTGGCCCTGGCCCGGACGGCCAACGAGGCCGCCGCCGACGCCGACGCCGCCCGTCGGCTCGACCCGGGGTCCTACGTGGCCCTGCTCACCATGGAGATGCAGGGGAGCCTGTCGGCCACCCAGGCCAAGGCCGTGCTGGCCGAGCTGGTGGCCCGGGGCGGGGGTGACCCGGCGGCCATCGCCCGCGACAAGGGGTTCGAGGCCATGTCCGAGGACTCGCTGGCCGAGACGGTGGCCGAGGCGGTGGCCGCCCACCCCGACGAGTGGGCCCGCTTCCGCGACGGCGACGACAAGCTGGCCGGGTTCTTCACCGGGCTGGTCATGAAGGCCACCCGCGGCCAGGCCAACGGCAAGGCCGTGGCCGCCGAGCTGGGCCGCCTGCGCGGCTGACCCGCGGGCGGGGCCGGGCGTCCGGTCAGGGCGTGGCCGACCAGATAGGCGTGGCCAGGAGGTCGGCGGCCGACGGAGCCGCCCCGGCCGCCAGGTAGGGGCCCTCGGGACCGAACCCGAGCCGGGTGACGTACACCGGCCGCGGGGGGATGTCCGGGTGGGGAGCCAGCGACCGCCAGGGGCTGTAGAGCAGCCACACGCCGGCGTCGTCGTGGAACACGGACGCCTCACCGGGGCCCTGGCCCTGCAGGTTGGAGGCCAGCAGCGGTGCGGACGACGTGTCCCGGCACGGCCCGGCCGGCCCGGCGCAGCGGGCGATCCCCACCGCGTAGGACGGCGAGTTGTACCAGTTGGCCGAGTAGACGACCCAGTAGGCGCCGTCGACCTCGACCATGTCGGGTGCCTCCACGATGGTGCCCTGCCACGGTTCGTCGGGTGAGAGCAGGAACGACGGCGTGCCGAGCAGGCGGGTGCCGTCGGCCGTCAGCCGCTGCGACCACATCCTGGTCGGGGTGTTCGCGCCCCCGATGTTCTGGTCGGTCTTCCACAGCAGCCAGGGGCTGCCGTCCCGGTCCACGAACACCCGTGGGTCGATGTCGCCTCCCTGGTCGAGCTGGCAGACCAGCGGCGTGGGCTGGGCCGTGAAGGGCCCGACCGGCGACGTGCCGAAGGCGCTGCCGATGCACTCCGACTCGGGCGAGTAGTGCGCCACCTGGGCGGTGAAGAACAGGGCGTAGAGGGAGCCGAACCGGTGCAGGTCCGGCGCCCAGGTGAAGCCCGGTGCCGCCCACGCCGGCAGCATCGGCATGGCGTCGACCGGGGCCGTCCAGTGCAGGAAGTCGGCGCTGGTGGCGACGGGGACGTTGGCGGCCGACGCGCCGGCGCCGCCGCTGGTGAACAGCAGGTAGCGGCCGGCCGCGGTGGTGAGGAAGGGATCGGACTCGTCCGCCCCGCCGGGCACCAGCGCCCCCGGCGCCCAGGGCGCGGCCGTCGGTGGGGGCAAGGTGGGGGACATGATGCCGGTCTCGCGGGCCGTGGCGTGCGGGTGGTGGGCGAGGGCCGGCCCCCTGCGGTCCACCGACGCGCCGGCGCGCGTCCCGGCCACCGCGCCGGCCACCCCGACCAGGCACATCGCGACCATGGCGGTCCAGGCCAGGGCCCGGCGGGTCCCGGTGCGGTCTCGGGCCTCCCCCTGCTCGTTGCTCCCCACTGCGTGCGTCCCCCCGGGCGACGCCACCGTTCGGGCGGGTCGCTTGGCCGTGCGTCCGGCCAGCGGCCGGGCTCCCACGATACCGCCGGCCGGTCCCGCCGTCCGGCCGGCGGGGCCCGCGGGCCGGCAGGCCTGGGGACGAACGGTGGAGATCTCGGCGGTGCTTGGGGACGACCCCCGAAATCCGGCGGAAAAGCTCAGGATTTCGCGTCGGGACCTTGACCCCCCGGGACGCCCGGTTCACAGTGTGACCTGTCAGGACGCCGAGGCCCTCCGGGGCTCCGGGTGAGCGCCCAGGAACCGGTCCCAGGACCGGTGGCCGGGCGGGATCCGGGAGCGACGGGGTGGCGGCAGGCGACCGGCAGGGAGGTCCGGGGACGGGCCGGGGTGCTCCAGGGCGCGCCGGGCCGGGTGCCTGGCGCAGGTTGTCCGACACGACCTGCGACGGGTGGAGCCGGGCCACCGGTACGTGGCCCCGAGGAGCTGGGGCGGCCTCGGCCGTCCGGTTACTCGGGGCTGCGTCGCGTCCGGGGGAGGTCGGCCGACCCGCCGGGAGGCTCAGTGGCGGTGCACCGCCGGCGCGGCCACGTCGTCCATGGCGCACGGGTCGCCGACGTCGGCGCAGGGCTCACACTCGAGCTCGAGGGTGCTGTGGGCGATCCCATAGGGGCCGCCGATGGCGTGCTTGACCCGGTCGCCCACCACGTTGGCCTCCTCCAGCGTCGGGTGACCGGTCAGGACGAGGTGGGCGGACAGCAGGCGCACCTCGCTCGACAGGCTCCACACGTGGAGGTCGTGGACGTCGCTGACCCCGGGCACGCCGGCCATCGTCTCCGTCAGGTCGACGAGGTCGACGTCCGAGGGCGTCGACTCGAGCAGGACGGCGATGCTCGAACGGAAGACGCCGGCCGCCTGGGTCACGATGACCACCGCCACGACCAGCGACGACACCGGGTCGAGCCAGGTGGCCGCCGGGGCCACCAGCAGGACGAGCCCGCCCACCAGCACCGCGGCGGAGGCCAGGGCGTCGCCCACCATGTGGAGCATGGCGGAGCGCATGTTGAGGTCGTGCCGGCCCCGCTCGGTCAGCAGCACGGCGGCCAGCCCGTTCACCGCCAGCCCGGCCGCCGCCACGGCCACCACGATTCCGGCGTCGACGTGCAGGGGATGGAGCAGCCGGTGGACGGCCGACACCACGATCAGCACCGTCACCGCGGCGATGAGGACGGCGTTGGCCAGCGCGGCCAGGATGGTGGCCCGGTGGTTGCCGAACGACCGGGCCGGGCTGGCCGGCCGGAGGGCCAGTCGAACCGCCACCAGCGAGAGGGCCAGCGCGCCGACGTCGGTCAGGTTGTGGCCGGCGTCGGCCAGCAGGCCGGTCGAGTGGGCCACCACGCCGAACGCCGCCTGGGCGACGACGAGCCCGAGGGTGAGGGCGAGGCTGACGGCCAGTCTGCGGGTTCGGTCCATGCGGGCTCCTCCGCCAATGCTACCGGGTGACCTGGGGTTTCTGCCGCCTGCGGCCGTCGCCGGGCCCGGAGGGACGCCCGCCGATCGGTAGCATGGCGACCCATGGAGGTACTCGCGCTCTACCTGCCCCAGTACCATCCGATCGCCGAGAACGACCGCTGGTGGGGGACCGGGTTCACCGAGTGGACCAACGTGACCCGGGCCCGGCCGCTGTTCCACGGACACGTCCAGCCCCATCTGCCCGCCGACCTCGGGTTCACCGACCTGCGGGTGCCCGAGACCCGGCAGGCCCAGGCCGACCTGGCCCGGGCCCACGGGGTCACCGGGTTCTGCTACTGGCACTACTGGTTCGCCGGCCACCGGCTGCTCGAGCGCCCCTTCGACGAGGTCCTGGCCTCGGGCCGGCCCGACTTCCCGTTCTGCCTGGCCTGGGCCAACCAGACCTGGTCGGGCGTCTGGCACGGCGCCCCCGACCGGATCCTGATCGAGCAGACCTACCCCGGGCCGGAGGACGACCGGGCCCATTTCGAGTCGCTCCTGCCCGCCTTCTCGGACCCGCGGTACATCCGGATCGCCGGCCGACCGGCCCTGTTCGTCTACCAGCCGGGCGACCTGCCCGACCCGGCCCGCTTCGTCGAGACCTGGCAGAAGATGGCCTCCGACGCCGGTATGGGCGGCCTGTACCTGGTCGCCTGCCTCGGCGAGTCGTCCTACCGGGACCAGGTGGCCGACGGCTTCGACGCCGGGGTCGTGTTCCGCCTCCCCTTCGAGCGGACCACCGAGGTCAAGGTGCGCGACCGCCTGATCGCCCGAGGGCTGGCCCGTGGCCCCCGCCGGTACCCGTATCCCGAGGTGCCGCCCGACCCGCCGTCAGACATGGACGGGCTGCTCCTGCCCGGGGTGTTCCCCAACTGGGACAACACCCCCCGCTCGGGCCGGCTCGGCGGCGTCGCCACCGGGTCGACCCCCGAGCGGTTCGGTGCCCACGTGCGGCGGGCCCTCGAGTTGGTGGCCGGTCATCCGGTCGACGAGCAGGTCATCGTGGTCAAGTCCTGGAACGAGTGGGCCGAGGGCAACTACCTCGAGCCCGACGCAGAGGTCGGCACCGCCCGGCTCGAGGTGCTCCGCGACGAGCTCGCGCGGGCCGGCCACCTACGGGTGTGACGGCCGGGGAGGTCACCCGCCGGCCGTTGTGGCAGTGGTTGGCGGCGTGGGCCGTCCTGGCGGCCGTGGTGCTCGGCGTCCTGTTCGTGGCGGCCACGCTCCGGCTGTTCGTGTGGCCGCCGACCGACCAGCCCGCCAAGGTCGACGCCGTCCTGGCCCTGGGTGGCGACCCGGGCCAGCACCGGGCCAAGCAGGCCGTGGCCCTGGCCGAGGCCGGCTACGCGCCGGTGGTGGTGGTGTCACTGGGGGGATACCCGCCGGCACCGTGCCCCACGGCCGGCCGCGGGGTGGAGGTGGTGTGCTTCCGGGCCGATCCCCTCGACACCCGGGGCGAGGTCGAGTACGCCACCCGGCTGGCCGCCCGGCGGCACTGGACGTCGATGATGATGGTGCCGGAACGCTCGCAGGCGACCCGGGCCCGCATGCTGTTCCGGCGGTGCAGCGACCTGCACCTGGTGGTGGTGCCGGTGGCCGACGGCGGCTTCAGCCAGCTCTACGACATCGCCTACGAGTGGGCGGCCCTGGCCAAGGCCCTGGTCGTCCACCGCAGCTGCTGAGCGCCCTGGGCTCAGGTCCGGGTGGCGGTGCCTCCGACGCGGCGGGCCAGCCGGCGAGCCTGCTGCCGGCGGCGCCCGGCGAACCGGTAGGTGCGGGTGTAGAGGCGGGTCGCCCACGATTCGGGCTGGACGTCGAGGTCGGCCGTCACGGCCGTGCGGATCTCCTCGGCCATCGTGAGGTAGTGCGCCCGCTGGTAGTGGCGCAGGTGGTCGGTCACGTCGTCCGCTCCCGTGATGAAGCGGCGTACGTCGCAGACCTGGGCGTTGGGCAGATCGGCCACCACCGCGTCGAGGGCGGCGTTCATGGCCCGGTGGCGGAGGTGGCGGTCGGGCTCCCTGGGGTTGTCGAGCGGAAACTCGGCCCCGTTGACCAGGATCAGTTCTGCGCCGTCGGGAACGGTGCCGGCCAGCCAGGCGATGTTCTCCTGGAATCGCTCGGGCGTGATGCCGCCCAACGGCTCGAACTCCCCGGCGAACCAGGCGAACCAGTCGGCGTCGAGCGACTCCCGGGCGTGGCGGTGCACCAGCCGGTCCCGGCGGGCGGGGTCGGTGATGTCGATCGTGTGCTGGTGCCAGGGGATGACCAAGCCGGTCGCTCGGTGGCGGTAGAGGCCCTGGGTGTAGTCGGTCAGCACGCTGAGCACGAGCACGTCGTAGTCGGGGTCGATCACGGCCGCAGACCGGTAGGTGTCCCGGTCGACCACGGGCAGGCTGTCGACCAGCGCCTCCTGGGCCGCCGACAGCCCGTCGGCCGACTGCCGGAGCGTCTCGGTGTGGCCGGCGTGGACGAAGGCGCCGGTCGGGCCGGGGTGGGCGAACTCCGTGGCGATGTCGCCGCCGAGGAAGTCGGCGGTGGTGGACAGGTCGCAGCCACCGACGATGAGGATCCGCCCCGGCCGTTCCGGCCGGGCGGCCGGACTCCCCTCGGTCCCACCGACGTTGTCGTCCGGGGTGATCCAGTCCACGACGGCCGGGTCGTCGAGGGAGGACGCCACCTCGCCCACCACGGTGAGCTCCGGTCGCCCCAGCCGCTGGTAGAGCCACTGCTCGATGCCCATGTTGAGGATCCGGCACGAGAACAGGTAGTCGACCAGGGTCCCACTGGCCCGGTCGACGGCGTAGAAGCCGCAGATGCCGTAGCGGCCGTAGCGGTCGGCCACCTCGACGTAGCCGGACGACACCGCCGGGTCGGCCAGCATGGCGCCGAACTCCTCACGGGTCGGGCGGCGCTTGGTGAAGTTCAGCTGGTTGGTGCGCAGCGCCAGCTCGTGCAGTCGGTCGGCCTCGGCCGCCGGGTCGTCGCGCACGGCCACCCGGATGTCGCACGAGCGCAGGAACGCCTCGTTGGAGCCGTCCGTGGTGCGCCGGTCGGCCAGCTTGCGCTCGAGCACCCGGTACTGCTCCAGACGCGACAGCCCGGCGTCGTCCTTGCCGGCCATCTGGGGGAGGCCGTCGAGGGTGGCCACCAGCTCGGGGCCGGCGGTCTGGAGCCCGGGCGAGGCGAATTCGGCCTCACCGAGGTTGGCCGGCAGGTCGTCGAGGAACAGCACGTTCTCCGGTCGCAGCTGGGCGTCCTCGATGATGCCGGCCACCCGGGCGCCCTTGGGCGTCCAGTCGACGCTGGCGAACACGAACTCGTCCCACAGGCCCGCCCCCTCGAGCTCGGCACGGACCGCGTCGAGGTCGTTCTTGGAGCAGATGGCGTTGACGATGCCACGGCGGTTGAGGGTGCGGACCAGAGCGGCGGCGGCCGGGTCGATGGCGACCGGGCCCTCGCTCAACGTGCCGTGCCAGAAGGTGTCGTCGAGGTCCCACACGACCAGCTTGACCGGTGCCGACAGCGGGCCCCCGCTGGCCCGCGCCCCCCCGGGCGCCCCTGGACCCGTGCCTGCGCCTGCCACCGCACGAGTATCCCACAGGGGTCGCGGGGCACTCAACGGCTGGCCTCGGCACGTCCGGTCCCGAGTACGTTGTCCGGGTGGCTAGCCGCGACGCCGACCCCGACCCGACGGCCGTCATCCGGTCGAGCAGTCGGCTGGTGCGGGCCTGGCGGACGGCGGGACGCGACCTGCACGGCGCCCGGGACGTCCTCGACATGCGGCTCGACCCCACGTACCGCCGCCTGGCCAACGGTTACCGCCTGCCCGACGGGTCGCGCCGGGTGTACCTCCACCACATCCGCAAGACGGCCGGCACCAGCCTGTTCCTGAGCTTCCTGGCCCTGGGGGGTGAGGACCCGATGGCCGTTTGGCGCCGTATCAACGGCACCCGGCTGCCCCGGACGGTGAGCGGGGGATACGCCTTCGTCTCCGTCCACCGCCGGCTGCTGGCCGAGGGCGACTGGTTCTTCGGCCGGGCCCACCGGCCGGTGGTGGACCAGCCCCTGCCCGCCGGGACCTTCACCGTGACGGTGCTGCGCGACCCGCTGTCCCGTGTGCACTCGTACTACGACTACCTGGTGGTGGGGGACACGCCCGACACGCCTGGTCGGGTGGCCGCCCGGGAGCGGGCCCTGGCCGCCGACGGGTTCGACCGATTCCTCGACCGGGTGCCGCCGCGGCACCTGCTGAGCCAGCTGCACACCTTCTCCACCGGGCTCGACGTGTCCGAGGCGGTCGACCGCGTGGCCGCCTGCTCGGCCGTCTTCACCACCGAGCACTACGACCGGGGGCTGGCCGACCTGGGCGACCGCCTGGGCCTGGCGCTGCGCCCGCAACGGGCCCGGGTGACCGGGCAGCGCTCCACGCTCACCGGACCCCAGCGGGAGCGGCTACGCGAGATGCTGGCGGTCGAGTACGAGCTGCTCGACCGCCTAGCCGCCGCGGGGATCGGCGGCCCGCCCGGCTAATCGGCGTCGGACAGGTTGTGGTGCTCGAGGTCCCGGCTGTTGGCCACGGCCACCGCGGCCAGCTGGCTGCGGACCCCGAGCTTGCGCAGCACCGAGCGGATGTGCGACCGCACGGTGGTGAGGGACACCACCAGCTCGTCGGCGATGTCCTGGGCGCCCCACCCCTCCGTCAGGTAGAACAGCACGCGCCGCTCGCCGGCCGTGAGACCCAGCAGGGCGTGGAACCGGTCGGGAAACTGCAGCTCCGCCACCTGGCGGGCCTCGTCGGTCGAAAGGCGTTCGAGCGACCCGAGGCCCTCGGCCAGGTGGCCCGGGTCGAACAGTGCCAGCGCCCCCTGGGCCACGCACGAGGCGACCGCGCCGGCACCTGCTCCGGCGCTGACGGCCAGCACCGGCACGCCCTTGTCGACATAGGCGGTGGTGAGCCGGGCAGGTCGGCCCCAGGCACCGTCCGACCAGCTGGGGGAGCGGCCGACCCAGGCGCCGTCGAGCACCAGAACGACCAGGTCGACGTCGGCGCCGTCGACCGTCAGGGTCGGCGGCTCGTCCGGGTGCACCGCCACCGTGCCTGTCCGGCAGCCGAACTGCCCGATGAGGTCGGTGGCGGCGGCGAGGGCGAAGGAGGCGGGCTCGTCAGGTCCGGCCATGGGGTCCACCACCAGCACCGTGCGGCTGGTGACCGGGCGGGGCGCCCGCCCCTGCGGACGACGGCCGGGCCGGTCGGCGGCCCGCAGTCCCGGCACGCCGTCGACACGGACCGGGAGGTAGCGCCGGGTGGTGCGGACGCGCACGGGCTGGAAGTCCTCCCCCCGGGTGGCCGAGGTACCGCCGGTCGGGCGGTCCACCGTGACGACGGCCGCCACGTCGGGGGTGCCGTCGGCCGGGTCACCGTCGAGCAGCCGGCGCGAGGCGCGGGCCGCCGCCAGGGCCAGCCGGGCCACGTCCGGCGTGTCCCGCCCGCACCCGTCGACCGCAGGCCCGGCCAGTCCGACGGCGGTCGACAGCCCGGTGTCGGAGCGGTCGAACAGGAGGCCCGGACCGACGGCCCGGGCCAGGCGGTCGCCCAGCACCCGGAGGGGCACGGTGCCGGCCACCGGTCCGAAGGCCACGGCCACCAGGGAGGTGCCGGCCGGGCAGATGCGGTCGTCCCCCCGCACGGACTGGCCGATCTTGCGCTGGGCGTAGGCCATGGTCGACACGCCGACCGGCCGTCCCCACCGGGCCGAGGTCACGGTGCGCACGTCCACCCAGGCGATGCTCCCGGGCGCGGGCACCGACGGCCCCACCGACACCGATCCGTCCGCTCCGTTCGCCATGCTGCCCCCCGTCACCGGTCGCCGACCGGCCCCTTGCCGCGGGTCCGACCGGCATCCGCCTCCCGGCTCGTCACCCCGTCGAGCACCGCCTGCGCTCGCCGCCCATGGTACCCGGGGGGTGCGCGGCGGCACCAGCGCCCCCGGAGGGCCGGCTCAGCCGGCGGCGGGTGGCGCGGGACGGCCGGCGGGCCCGTCCGGTGCTCCGGCGGGCGCTGCCGGCCGGTGGAAGACCAGGTGGAGCACCCCGTCGATCAGCAGCACGGTGCCGATCCCCAGCGCCGCGCCGGCCAGGGCATCGGTCGGGTAGTGCCACTGCAGGCCGATCACGGCGATGCACTCCAGGCCCACCAGGAAGGCACCGACCACGACCACCACCGGACGGACGCGGCGTGGCACCGCCACCGCCCAGGCGGCCACCACGCCGGCCACCGCGGTGGTGGTGCCCGACGGGTAGGTCAGCACCTCGGCGTAGCGGCGGGCGATCAGCGGCTTGAGCAGCCACTCGCCGATGAGGACGGCCCCGACCGGCCCGATCAGGCAGGCCACCGCCCGCAGGCGGTCACGGCCCACCACGACCAGGGCGGCCAGGATCGAGCCCGCCACCAGGTAGGGGAGGGATTTGAGCTGGACGGCGTGCACGTACACGGTGTCGCCCGGGGACGGATGGATGAAGGAGAAGCCCCACCGGTCGAGGAAGACGGCGTCGGGGCGGTACCGGAACCAGATGGCTCCGAGCACGGTCAGGCCCACCAGCACGGCACCGGCCACCACCTCGCCCGGCCAGCCCTGCCCGTCGGCGTCGGGGCTGCGCCGCGCGCCCCCGTCCGTGTCCGGTGCCTCGGGGGCCGTCACCGGCTCCGGAACCAGTCGATGGTGGCCGCCAGCCCCTCGGCCAGCGGCACGGGCGCCACGTCGGGGAAGAGCCTCCGAAGGGCCGTTTGATCGGCCTGCGAGTCGCGGACGTCGCCCACCCGGCTCTCGACGTGCACGCGGTCGACGGCATGGCCCAGCTGTTGCTCGACGAGGGCGATGACCTCGAGGAGGGACACCCGGGTGCCGAAGGCCAGGTTCACCGGCCGGGGCGCGGTCACCGGCCGGGTGGCCGCCTCGGCCAGGACCGAGCAGACGGTGCCGACGTAGGTGAAGTCGCGGGTCTGGCCGCCGTCGCCGTGGACCGTCAGCGGCCGGCCGGCGAGGGCGGCGTCGAGGAAGGCGGGGATCACGGCGGCGTAGGCGTGCCCCGGCGCCTGGAGGGGCCCGAAGACGTTGAAGAACCGGAAGGCCAGGGTGGGCAGGCCGTAGGAAGTGGCGTAGGCCAGCGCGTACGACTCGGTGGCGAGCTTGCTGACCGCGTAGGGGCTGACCGGCATGGGCACGAGTCCCTCGTGCTTGGGCAGCTCCGGGTTGGCGCCGTAGACGGAGGACGAGGAGGCCACCACCACCGTCGGTCCGCCGTGGTGACGGGCCGCCTCGAGCACCCGCAGGGTGCCGGTGGCGTTGGCCTCGTGGGAGGCGACCGGGTCGATGATCGAGCGGGGCACCGACGGGCGGGCGGCCAGGTGCACGACGGCCCCGGCGCCCGGCACCACGTCGTCGAGCACGTCGACGTCGAGGATCGACCCCTCGACCAGCTGGACGCCGTCGACACCGTCGAGGTTGGCCCGGCTGCCCGACGAGAGGTCGTCGAGGGCCACCACCTCGTCGACGGCGGGGGTGGCCACCAGGGTGCGGCACAGGTTGGCGCCGATGAAGCCGGCGCCGCCGGTCACGATGACCTTCACGCAGGCATCAGAGCCGCTCGACCGACGTTCCGTCCAGTCGGTTGCGGGTGTCGAGGACGTAGCCGGCGTGTCGCTCGACGAGGTCGTAGTCGAAGGCGTCGTGGTCGGTGACCAGCACGACGGCGTCGGCCGCGGCCAGCTCCTCGGCGGTGGCCTCGACCAGGTCGAAGGAGATCGACCGGGCGTCGAGGTGGGGGTCGGCGACCCGCACGTCGGCGCCGAGGGCGGCCAGCGAGCGGGCGATGACCGTGCCCGGCGCCTCGCGGGCGTCGCCCGTATTGCGCTTGTAGGCCAGCCCGAGCAGCAGGACGCGGGAGCCGTTGACCGAGCGTCCCATGCGGTTGAAGGCCAGCATCAGCCGTCGCACCACGTAGTCGGGCATGTGCTCGTTGACGTCATTGGCCAGCTCCACGAACCTGAACGGCTGGCCCAGGCTGCGGCGCACCTTCCAGGACAGGTAGCTCGGGTCGATGGGGAGGCAGTGGCCGCCCACGCCGGGGCCGGGGGTGAACCGCAGGTAGCCGAAGGGCTTGGTGGAGGCGGCGTCGATGGCCTCCCACACGTCGATGTCCAGGTCGGCGGCGAACATGGCCAGCTCGTTGACCAGGGCGATGTTGACGTGGCGGAACGTGTTCTCCAGCAGCTTGGTGAGCTCGGCCTCCCGCGTGCCCGACACGGCCACGGTGCGCTCCACGATCCGGCCGTAGAAGGCCTCCACCTGCTCGAGCGAGGCGGCGTTGATGCCCGAGACGACCTTCGGCGTGTTCTCGAGCTTCCAGGTGGCGTTGCCGGGGTCGATCCGCTCGGGGCTGTACCCGGCGTGGAAGTCGCGCCCGCCGACCAGGCCGGAGCCGCGCTCCAGGATGGGGACGACGAGCTCCTCAGTCGTCCCGGGGTAGCTGGTGGACTCGAGGACCACGGTGGCACCGGGCCGGAGGTGTGCGGCGAGCGTGGCCGCCGCGGCCTCGACGTAGGCGAGGTTGGGGTTGCCTTCCTCCAGCGGCGTGGGCACGTCGATGACGGCCAGGTCGAAGCCGGCCATGTGGGCGCTGTCGTCGGTCGGCAGGTAGCGGCCGGTGGCCAGCGCGGCGGCCAGGCGCTCGGGGTCGATGTCCTCGACGTAGGAGTCCCCGTCGCCCAGGCGCTTGATGCGGTCGACGTCGAGGTCGAAGCCGACCACGTCGTAGCCCACCTCGACGGCCCGCAGGGCCAGGGGGAGGCCGACGTAGCCCTGCCCGACCACCACCACCTTGCCCAGCGGCGGGGTGGTCATCCGCCCGCGCCGGCGGCCGCCCGGCGCCCGCCGGGGGTCACGCCCGGACCTGGCCGGCGTTCGACGCCGGCTGACCCAGGTAGTCGCTGACCGCGCCCCGCAGGTCCAGGTCGGCCTCGGCGTCGGCCAGCTCCGGCCACTCAAAGGCCTGCCCCGCCGGCGCGTCGCCGAGCAGGGCCGGTTGGGCGGCGGGCACACCGGGGACCGTGGGGACCGTCCCCGCGGGTGCGCCGGCGGTGAACAGCAGCGTCCGTACTGTCTCCTTGTCGCGCTTGAGGGTCGCCATCTCCAGCTCCTCGAGCTCGGCGGCGAAGGTGTCGGCGGGGGCGCGGATGGGGACGAGCCGGTTGACGTAGGGGTGGCTCGTCCCGAGGATCTCCTCGTCGGGGGTACTCAGCACCTCGTTCAGCTTCTCGCCGGGCCGCATGCCGGTGATCTCGATGGGGATGTCGATCCCCACCTGGCAGCCGGACAGGCGGATCATGCGCTCGGCCAGGTCGATGATCTTGACCGGGACGCCCATCTCCAGCATGAAGATCTCGCCGCCCTCGGACAGGACCGACGCCTGCAGCACCAGCTGCACGGCCTCCTCCACGCTCATGAAGAAGCGCGTCATGCGCGGGTCGGTCACGGTGACGGGCCCGCCCTGGGCGATCTGCCGGGCGAAGGTCGGGATGACGCTGCCCCGACTGCCCAGGACGTTGCCGAAGCGCACGGTGCAGTAGGCACCGCCCTCGGGGGCGTGGGCCAGCACCGTCTGCTCGGCCAGCCGCTTCGACGCGCCCATCACGCTGGAGGGGTGCACGGCCTTGTCGGTCGAGATCTGGACGAAGCGGGCCGTGCCCACCACGGCCGACGCGTCCACCACGTTGAGGGTGCCGAGGACGTTGGTCTTGGCCGCCTCGACGGGGTGCTGCTCCAGCACCGGCACGTGCTTGTGGGCGGCGGCGTGGAAGACGACGTCCGGGCGGTAGTGCTCGAAGGCCTCGAAGACGGCCTCGCGGTCGAAGATGTCGACGAGGGCCTGCTCGGTGGGACCGCTGATGGTGGCGGCGGTGTCGTGCAGGTGCGTCTCATCGTGGTCCAGCAGGACGAGCTCGCGGGGGTCCATGCCGGCCACCTGCCGGCAGATCTCGGAGCCGATGGAGCCACCGGCCCCGGTGACCAGCACCCGCAGGCCCTCGAGCGAGCGGCGGACCGACTCGAGGTCGGTGGGCACCGGCGTCCGACCGAGCAGGTCCTCGATGCGGGGCTCGCGGGCCTGACGTAGGGCGGCGACGTGGTTCGGTTCGTTGAGCATGTCCTGGACGCCGGGCAGCATCTTCATGGACACCCCGGCCTGCTCGGAGGCCCGCAGGGCCCGGTCGACGAGCTCGGGGGTGGGGGAGGGGATGGCCAGCAGCACCTGCTGGATCGTGTATCGGCTCGCGGCCTTGGGGATCTCGTCGATGCCGCCGACGACGGGTACCCCGAGGAGCGAGAGGCCGTGGGCCCGCTGGTCGTCGTCGAACACGGCGACGGGTACGAGGCCGGCTCCGGGGCTGCGCAGCATCTCCCGGATGGCGGCGGCGCCGGCGTCGCGGCTGCCGATGACGGCCACCCTCAGCCCGAGCCGCTTGGAGCCGCGCTGCCAGGCGAACAGGCGCGAGTGGAAGCGGAGGACCCCCATGCCGACGGCGGCGAACATGCAACCGACGGCCACCACGAACGGCGGCACCAGCTCGATGTGGACGGCGTTGCCGACCGGCCAGAAGCCGATCAGCACGCAGAGGGTGGTGGCCACCGAGAGCAGGAGCTGGCGGGCCTCGTCGGCGCCGGCGTGGCGCCACATGCGGCCGTAGAGGCCGAACAGCTTGTTGGTGATGATCGTCACCACGACGGCCACGGCCAGGAACCCGGTGAAGTGGAACCAGTAGCCCACGGGGGCCCGGTTGCGGAAGTAGGCCACCTCGGCCAGGCCGTAGCCGATCACCACGGCGATGGCGTCGAGGACGACGAAGAGGATGGCGGCGCGGACCCGGCTGGCGGCCACCGCCACCCGACGGATGTCGGTGCGGGTGGTCATCGAGTCGTCGGGCTGGCCCGGGTACGAACTCATGCTTCCCTCCGACGTTGACGATGCCGACGCATCCATCCCCACGCCCCCCTGCTCCACTGCCCCTGGGCGGCAGACCGGCGTGCCGGCGCCCCCGCTGACGAATATGACCCTCACCGTCAGGTGCCCCCGCACCCCTCGGTCCTGCTGTACCCGGTGTACCTGCGTCCACACCGGTTGCCCTCGGTCGTCGTCAAACTGTACCGCGGTGATCGTCAATCGGCATCCTCAAATTTTGGGATCGGCCCGGCGGCCCGATCTCAAACCTGCAACTCCGGGTGACCAGTCCCATGTGGGGGTGGCGGGAGGGGTGCGGGCGCGGTGCAGCACGGGTGCGCCCGTCGGCGGCCCGCCGCGCGAGGATCGCCGAGGCCCTGGCAGCGGCGCCGGCAGGCCGGGACGGACTGCGTTGCGACGGGCCGGAACCGACCTGTCCCTGCGATTTTCCCCTGGCAGAATGCGGAATGCCGTGTAGTACGATCAACGGGCCGTATCACCGACCTCCTTCACGGGGCGAATTCACGAACGGGACAGGGGCATGATCGAGCCAATCAACTTCTTCGGGGTGTTGCGTCAGCGTTGGCGGCTGGTCGTGGTCCTCGCCATCGTCGGCGCGGTCATCGCGCTCCTGGCCCCGACGACCGCCGGCAAGCATCCGAAGACCGTCCTCAAGTGGGAGACGTGGGCGTCGGTCGGCGCGCCGGCCTCGAGCGGCCTCCTGGCCGGCACAGTCTCGAACGCCCAGATCCTCTTCTACGCCAACACCTTCCCGGTCAAGCTGGCCGCCGTGTCCGACGTCGGCCTCAAGGGCAACCCCTACGAGTTCGCCGGCGGCATGTTCGGGAGCACGGTGGCCGCCACCAACAAGACGGCCTGGCCGACCGGGGCGGGCACCGGCACTACGACGACCGGTAAGAAGGCTGCGGCGCAGTCGGGGGCGGTCACCCTGTACGCCTCGGCCCAGACCCCCACCCTGGCCGCCGACCTGGCCAACGCCTACGCCAAGGAGTTGGGCAACACGCTCGAGCAGCAGGCCGCGGCCCACGCCGCCGCTTCGAACTCCATCTCGGCCAAGGCCAACGACTCCAATTCGTCGTTCGCGCCCACGTCGACCGGGTACCAGGTCATCTTCCCGGGCACGCCCGAGCTGGCCCGGCGGGTCAACGTGGCAAAGACGAGCACCTTCGACAGCCACAAGGTCCGGCTGATCATGGGCCTGGTCGGCGGAGCGCTCCTCGGCGTCATCATCATCCTGGTCCGCGAGATCCTCAATAAGACGATCCGCCGCACCCGGCGCGCCGAGGTCCACACCAAATTCCCTGTCATCGCCGAGATCCCCGAGACCTGGCCGCCCGACCCGGGGGTGGTCGACGTGGTGGACCGGCCGACGTCGCCGGCGGCGGAGGCCTACCGCAAACTCCGGATGTCGGTCATGTTCGAGGCGATGGCCGCCGACGCCGGCACACCGGGTGGCGGCTCCGACGCCTTCGCCGACATGTTCGGAATGGCCGCCACCACGGCCGAGCCGTACCAGGTGCCCGAGGCGGGCTCCCGCAGCGTTCTGCTGCTCTGCTCGACGGTGGACGAGCCCTCGCGGGCCAAGGTGGTGGCCAACCTGGCCGCCACCTACGCCGAGGCGTCGCAGGACGTCATCGTCATCAGCACCGCCGATCTCGAGGTGGGGACGACCCTTCCCGCCGAGAGCGCGCTGGCCGGCCCGGTCACCCCGGCCGACATCGAGAGCCGGCTGTCGCCCGCAGGCCCCGACCACGTGTCGATGCTGTCGATGCGCCACTTCATGCGTAACAGCGGCCAGCTCGTGTCGCGGGCCAAGGACGTGCTCGACGCCGCCCGCCAGGTGGCCGACGTCGTGCTGGTGGAGACGCCCGCCTTCCTCCGCTACCACCACGGCGAGGCGATGGTGCACTCGGTCGACGCGGTCGTGGTGATCGTCGAGAACAACCTGACCGAGGTGCCCGACGCCCAGGACATGGGGGACATCCTCCGCCGGCTGGGCGCCCCGGTGCTCGGTGTGGTCTTCACCGGTGAGGAGCTGTCGAAGAACCAGCGCCGGATCCTCGAGTCCGGTATGGCCGGTTCCGGTCGGACGGGCGCCACCATGCCACCCGACGACGACAGCGACGAGGGCACCGCCGAGGACACGGTCACGCCGACGGCCGAGCTCCACCCGTCCTGACGTCCTGACCGGGCGCTGGGGTCACCACCATGCTCGTCGCCGTCAAGCTCGGGTCCAACCCCATCGGGGTGGTCGTGGTGGCGGCCGTCATCATCCTGGCCAGCCGGCCGATCATCGCCTGGGTGGTGGAGAAGGAGCACAATCCGTGGCTCCTGCGCATCCTGACGTGGAGCCTCGTCATCCACCTGCTGGCCGCGCCGGCCCAGATCTTCGTCGTCGACCACTTCTACCATGGCGTCGCCGACTGGATCCGCTACGACACCCAGGGCTCGATCCTCGCCCCGAACTTCCGCACCTTCAACTTCACGCTGGCCGGAGCCAACGTCCGGGGCATCGTCAACGACGGGTCGGTGAGCATCTTCGCCGGGGTGGTGATGGCCATCGTCGGCGTCAACCAGCTGGCCACGTTCCTCGTGTTCTCGTGGCTGTCGTGGCTCGGCACCATCCTCTTCTACCGTGCCTTCACCCTGACCTTCCCCGAGGCGGTGCGGGGCCACCGCCGCTACGCGTACCTCGTCTTCTTCCTGCCGTCGACGATCTTCTGGACCGCCGACGTCTCCAAGGAGTCGATCATGACGATCTCGCTCGGCCTGGTGGCGTTTGGTTGCGCCAAGGTGCTGCGACGCGCCCCGGGCGGGTTCCGGTTGATCACCTTCGGCGCCCTGGTTGGTGCGCTCATCCGCCCCAATGAGCTCTTCGTGGTGCTGGCCGGGTTCGCGGTCGCCCTCATGATCCGGCCCGGCGCCGACACCCGCCAGAGCTTCGGCACCCTCAAACGGGTGGCCGGCCTGACCTTCATGGCCCTGCTGCTGGCCACCTCGGTGTGGATGACCATCCACTACCTGAAACTCGGTACCTCGAGCACGGCGCTCAACAACACCACGGCCAACAACTCGGTCTACGGGGGCTCCGGCGGCCTCACGTACTCCTCGAGCCCGGCCCGTTGGCCCATCGACGCGTACACCGTGCTGTTCGACCCGCTGCCCATCAATTTCCACGGCTCGGGCGAGCTGGCCGCCGCCTTCGAGAACACGGTGCTGCTGGTGATCGTGTTCGCCTCGTGGCGGCAGCTGCGCATGCTGCCCCGAGCCGCCTTCGCCCGGCCGTATGTGATGCTGTGCACCGTCTACAGCGTGCTCTTCGTCTACTTCTTCGCCGCCCTCGGCAACCTCGGCCTCATCTACCGGGAGCGGGTGATGCTCCTGCCGTACCTCCTCGTGCTCTTCGCCATCCCACGCTCGCCCAAGGGCCGTCCCCGGATGTTCGAGTGGGAGTACCGCCGCAAGGACCGCAAGGGGTTCCGGGCGGCCATGGTCCAGCGCGAGCGCATGGTCCGGCGGCTCCAGCTGGCGGTAGTCACGGGCGAGCTGGTCCCGTCCCCCCGGGGGCTGGTCGCCGGGCCGGCGGCCGGAGGGGTCGTGGAGTTCGACGAGGCACCGTCGTCCGAGGAGGAGCCCGCCGCGGCTACCTCAGGCTCGGCATCCGGTGCGGGGCTCGGCGACCGGTCGCCGCCGGAGACCTAGCGCCCGGCGGGCAGGTGGATCAGTCGGGCGCGCCCAGTCCGGCCGGGAGCAGGGGCGTCAGGACCCGGAGCCACAGGGCGCCGACGGCCCCGATGGAGAATTGGGTGATGCAGCGGACCCGGGCCGACTTGCCCATCGATCGGCGCAGCTCCTCGTCCTCCACCAGCCGGGCCAGCGCCTCGACCATGCCGTCGAGGTCCTCGACACCCACCACGTAGCCGGTCGACCCGTCCTCGATGACCGAGCGCACGCCCGGCACGTCGGTGGCGACGATGGGGAGCCCGGACAGGCCGCCCTCGATGAGGACGCCCGGCATGCCCTCGCCCTGCGGCCGGCTCGGGAACACCATGACATCGGCCCGGCCCAGCAGCTCGGCCACGTCCGAGCGGGAGCCCAGGAGCTCGACGTCGGCCTCGACGGCCGGCCCGGCGACGGCCTCGCGCAGCGCACCGTCGCCGATCAGCACGGCCCGGAAGGGGAGGCCCCGCCGGCGTAGCGCGGCCACCGCCTCGACGAAGCGGGTCGGACGCTTGCCCTCGGTCAGCGCGCCGACGAAGGCCACCACCGGCAGCTCGGCATCCCGGCCGTCGAGTCGGGGGTAGAAGACGCGCGGGTCGCGCCCGTTCGGGGTCATGGTCACCTTCGACGCCGGCACCCCGAGGAGGTTGGCGCACTCCTCGGCCACCTCGTCGCCCTCGGCCGCCACCGCGTCGACCCGCCGCAGCAGCCGGCGCCACAGCTCGACCTGGAGTCGACGGGCCGCCGAGGCCCCGTAGGTGCCGATGGCGTAGTAGGCGAGCGGGCGCCGGCGGCCGGCCATGGCCGGCACCAGGTACTTCAGCGGCTCGCCTCCGTGGGCCACCACGCAGACCGGGTCGAGGGCGGCCAGGACGGACCGCAGCCGGGGGACGGCCCGCCAGTTGTAGCCCACGCCCGGGGTGTCGCCGTCGGGCAGCCGCAGGGTGACGTCGGCGTCCACTTCGTCGGGACCGTCGAAGAGGCAGAGGACGCGGTGGGCCCGATGGCCGGGGGTGTCGAGCTCGTCGGCCAGGGCACGCGCCTCGCGCTGGGCGCCGCGGGCCAGCGGGGTCGGGATGACGTGCAGGACCAGCGGTTCGTCCACGGCGTCCCACTGGTCGGTCATGCCGGCCCCCAACCGTGCCGGCCCCTCCGGCAGGTGACGATGGTAGCAGTCGGGCCGGGAGCGGCTCCGGGGCGGCGCTACCATGGCTCGCCCCGGGCGGTCCGGGGTGGTCCGGGGCGCGGCGTGCCCGGACGGCGACGGCGCCCGGGGGGGCCATGCGCACTCTGGTGGTCTCCGGCGAGTACCCGTGGCCGGTCAACAGCGGCTCGCGCCTGCGCCTGGCCACCGTGCTGCGGGGGCTGGCCGACTGCGGTCCGGTCGACCTCTTCGCCATGCTGCCGGCGGCCCGTACCGACATCGACGACCCGCCGGCCGCGGCGGGGCTCCGCCGGGTGGCCCACGTCGCCTTCGACGACCGACCGCCGGACGGGGCATCCCGGCTGCGGGCCGCGTCCCGGCCCGACGTCCCGTTCGAGCTGCCCCGTCCGGACGGCGGGCGGGTGCTGGCCGCGCTGACCCGGTTCCTCGACGGCCCCTACGACCTGGTGTGGTACTTCGGCATGCGCCCCTTCGTGTCCACCCACGGCATGGTGGCGGCCCCGTCGGTCCTCGACGTCGTGGACCTGGAGGACCAGAAGATCGCCGCCCGGTCCCGCATCGGCGCCGAGGGGCCCCCGGACGTGGTGGGGTGGCTGCGCCGCACCGCCGCCCGGGCCTACTCGGACGAGGAGGCCCGACGCTGGCGAAGGCTCCAGGTCCGGGCCGGCACGGCCGTCGACGCCACCGTCGTCTGCAGCGAGCTGGACGCCGAGCGGGCCCGCGCCACCGGCGTCCCCCGGGTCGAGGTGGTCCCCAACGCCTACCCGGAGGTGGCGCTGCCGGTTGGCCGGGACGAGGTGGGGGAGCCGCCCACCGTCCTGTTCCAGGGGACGCTGCGCTATCCGCCGAACGCCGACGGTGCCCGGTTCCTGGCACGCGAGGTCGGCCCGGCGCTACGTGAGCGGGTGCCGGGGGTGCGGATCCGCCTGGTGGGCACGACCGCCCCGGGGCTCGACGGCCTGGCCGACCCGCCCGACGTGACCCTGGTGGGACAAGTCCCGGACATCCGCGACGAGCTGGCTGCGGCCGACCTCGTGGTGGTGCCGGTCCGGTTCGGCAGCGGCACCCGCCTCAAGGTGCTCGAGGCGTTCGCCCACCGCGTGCCGGTGGTGTCGACCACGCTGGGTGCCGAGGGACTGGGGGTACAGGACGGGGTGCACCTACTGCTGGCCGACGGGCCGCAGGAGATCGCCGCCGCCTGCGCCCGCCTGCTGGGCGACGTCGGCCTGCGGACGGCGCTGACCGGCCGGGCCCACGACCTCTTTGCCGAGCGCTACGTGGAGCCGGTGGTGGCCGACCGGGTCGGCGACCTGGCCCGGCGGGTGGCCGGCGCGTCCGACTGACCCGCCGGCCGGTCCCGCCGCCCCGCTCAGGGCCGGGTGGGTGCCACCTGGCGGTAGACGGACTCGATGGTGCGGCTGGCCTCGGCCACGTCGAACATGGTGCTGCGCGCCTTGGCTCCGGCCCCGAGCCGGGCCCGCAGCTCCGGGTCGGCCACCACCCGGGCCAGCCCGTCGGCCAGCGCCCCGGGCTCGCCCGGCGGCACCACCAGGCCGTCCACGTCGTCGGTCAGCACCTGGGGCACGCCGCCGACGGCGGTGGCGACGATCGGCAGTCCCACGCTCGTCGCCTCCATGAGCACGACCGGCAGGCCCTCCTGGCGGGAGGCCAGCACGAAGACGTCGGCGCCGGCCAGGATGCGCAGGACGTCGTCCCGCTGGCCGGCGAAGGTGAACCGGTCGCCCAGGCCGAGCGCGACGTGCCGGGCCACCATCGTCCGCTCGAGCTCGCCCTCGCCGCGGCCCACCGCCACCACCCGGACGGGCAGGCCCCGCTCCACCACCAGGGCGGAGGCGTCGAGCAGCACGTCGTAGCCCTTCTCGGGGCGCATGTTGGCGACGGACACCACGAGCACCTCGCCGTCGGCCACGCCGAACTCGTGCCGCACCTCGGCCCGCACCTCGTCCCGCCGGGCCAGCAGGCTGTCGGCCTGGGACAGGTCCACCCCGTGGACGAGGACCCGGGCGCGGGGCCGGATCGACGGCGGGAGCGACTCGAGGGCCGCGTCCGACACCACGATCATGGCGTCGTCCAGGCCGATGGTGGCCCGGTTCAGCGCCTTGACCACCACGGCCATCTTGTTCCAGAGACTGTGGTCCGTGTAGACGATGGCCGGTCGCACCGCGGACGGCATCGAGGCGACCACCAGCCGCCCGAGCGACGCCGTGTAGGGGAGGTGGAAGTGCACCACGTCGAAGCGGCCGTCGTGGAGCAGCCGGCGCAGCCGGGCCATCCAGCGGAGGTCGCCGTTGCCCTCGGCTCCCAGGGCGTGCACGGTGGTCCCGCCCGCCTCGATGAGCGGCACCATGCCGTCCTCGGCGGCCAGCACGTAGGCCACCTCGTAGTCGAACGCCTCCCGGTCGCCGGTGGCCACCGTGTCGGCCAGCAGCCGCTCGGCCCCGCCGAAGCCCAGGCACTTGATGACGACCAGGATGCGCAGCCGCCGTCCGCCGGCCGGCGCCGGCCCTGTCCGGGCGTCCGTCAACCAGCACCCGTGAAGTGGACCACCGCGCCGGCGTTGCCGAGCGGGGTGAGCTTCACCACCCGCATGCCGGCCGCCGCGGCCAGGGCGTCGAACCCGTTGGGCGGGTAGCCGTGCACGCCGACACCGCGCATCCCGTAGCGGGCCTTGCGGAGGTTGGTGCGGAACCCGGGATAGGGGAAGGAGCCCACCGCGTGGGTGGCGGCCCGGCCCATCCGGGTGAGCAGCTCCACGGGCTCGGCCACGTAGTCGTAGACGCCGAGGGCGATGGCCACGTCGTAGGCGTCGACCTCGTCGATCTGCTCCCAGCCCCGCTGCTGGACGTCGACCTTCCCGGGATGGGCGGCGGCCTCCTTGCGGGCCAGTGCCACCATGGCGTCGGCGGGGTCGATGCCGGTCACGTGGATGCCCGCCCCCACCAGGGGGGCGAACAGCGGCCCGCTGCCGCAGCCGACGTCGAGCGCACGGGTGGCCCCGAGGGCGGTGGCCGTCTCGACGGCGATGCGCAGGCGGTCGAAGAGGGGGCCCCGGCCGAGCAGGCGGGACACGGGCTCGCTCCGGTAGAAGGACGAGAAGCGCCCGGCCCGCTCGTGGAAGTACGTCTCGAAGTCACCGTCGTCAGACATCTGCACACGCCTTACTGCCGTAGCGGTCGAGGAGCTGGGAGAACATGGCGGCCACCCTGCCTCGGCCCAGCAGCTGCTTGGCCACGGCCACCGAGCGGATGCTCGCCGTGGTCGGCAGGGTCGCCCCGAAATCGTAGGAATGGTAGTAGAGCACCGCCGGCCCTTCGGACGTGTCGACGGCCGAGGTGACCGCCCGCAGGGGAAGGAGTCGCTGGTAGCTGCCGCCGCCCATGGGCACCCGGTGGGCGGTCAGCACGGGCAGCTCGCGCACGGGCGACGCGGCGCCGAGCCGCCGGGTGTCCGACACGTAGGTGAAGCCGGCCTCAGCCACCAGGTCGCGGTAGCGGGCGAGCTCCATCGAGCCCGGGACGTCGAAGCGGGGCGACCGGAAGCCGGTCACCGGGCGCTGGACGGCGTCCTCGGCGCTCTGGCGGCCCCGGCGCAGCCAGTCCAGCAGGGCGTCGGCGTCCTCGGGCAGCCGCCCGTGGTCGGGCCCGTGGCTGCCGATCTCGTGGCCGGCGTCGGCCAGGGCGGCCAGTTCGGCGGCCACCGTGGGCACGTAGTTCCCCACCACGAAGAGGGTGACGTGCGGTTCGCCCCCCGAGGCACCGAGCAGGTCGGACAGGCCGTCCAGGCCGCTGCGGGCGCCGGCCGGGCGCTCGATGGGCTCGCCCAGTACGGCCATGCCGTCGTACCAGTCCTCGACGTCGACGGTCAGGCAGACGGTGGGGCTCATGCCGCGTCCTCGGCCCGGGCCGGGACGGCCGGCCGGGGGGCGATGGCGGCGTACTCGGACTCCAGCCGCTCGACGACCAGCCCCTCCGAGAAGCGGGCCGTCACCCAGTCCCGGCAGGCGTCGCCCAGCGCGGCCCGCCGGTCGGGGTCGTCGAGCAGCGAGGCGACCAGGGCGGTGAGCGCCGGCACGTCGCCGCGCGGGGCCACCAGGTGGAGGTCGGGGTCCAGCACCTCGCGCACGCCCCGGATGTCGTAGGCCACCACGGGCCGGCCCATCACCGCCGCCTCCATGACGGCACGAGGGATCCCCTCCCGGTAGGAGGGCAGGACGACCAGGTCGGCCGAGGCGAACCAGGGCCGTACGTCGTCGACCGCGCCCACGAAGGTGACGGTGCCCGACGCCTCGGCCCGGGCGATGACCTCGGGGTCGAGGGCGTCGCTCTGGTCGTGCTCGATCGGCCCGACGTGGACGAAGTGGGCCCGGTCGGCCAGCGCGGCGGCCAGGTCGAGGAAGTCCTGGCACCCCTTCTCGAGCACCAGCCGGCTGACCATCATCACCACCGGGCGGTCCGAGGAGGTGGCCGGGTCCACCGGGGTGAGGAACCGGTCCAGCACGATGCCGTTGCCGAGGTAGCCGAGCTTGCGGGCCGGGCAGATCCGAGCCCGCGGCAGCACGTGGCGGTCCTCGTCGCTCTGGACCAGGACGCGGTCGGCCCACGAGCAGCACCACCGCTCGAAGCACCAGCCGAGCACGTTGGCCAGGCGGCCGTTGTCGCGGAAGTAGAGGGCGCCGTGGATGGTGTAGACCGCCGGCGTGCCGGCCAGGCGGGCCGCCGGCAGGCCGAGGAACGACGCCTTCGGGGTGTGGGTCTGGGCGAAGTCGAAGCGCTCCCGCCGGAAGTACCGCCACAGGGCCACGATCGAGGTCAGGTCGGACAGCGCGAACTCGCGGCGGATGGGGATGACCTCGACGTCGATGCCCTCCGGGGCGTCGTCGTAGGCGTCGCCGCTCACGACGGTCCAGGCCACGTCGTCGAGGGCGCGCAGCTGGTTGGCCAGGAGCACGCGGGCACTGAGGGCGGTGGTGACCACGCGGCACCCACGACGGGTGGTGGCACGGCGTCCGGGTACGACGCTGGACTTCGGCTCCATCGCCCCTCTGTTCATCGTCGGGCGCCCCCCGGCCGGGCCCCGGCACCGGTGTGGTGCTGTTCGTGCAGGTCAGCCACAGTACCGTCGCCCCGCGCGCACCGGCAACAGGTCGCGCCTACCACCCACGCCCGCTGCGCCCGTCCCTTCAGGCGTCGAGGCGGGGGTGCCACTGGTCGATCCACGCCTGCAGGGCCAGGACCGCCCACAGCTCGTAGCCGAGGTCGCGGGTGCCGGCCAGGTGGCTCGTCCAGGCCGCCCGGACCGGCGCGGGGTCGAGCAGGCCCTGGTCGCGCAGGCGGCGCTCGTCGAGCAGCGTCTCCGCCCACGGGCGCAGCGCGCCGCGCAGCATGGTCCCGATGGGGAACCCGAAGCCCATCTTCGGTCGCTCGACCAGCGACTCGGGGACGTGGCGGTAGAGCACCTGGCGCAGCAGCCACTTGGTGGTCCCCTCGTGCAGCTTGACCGACATGGGCAGGCGCCAGGCCACGTCGAAGACGCCACGGTCGAGGAAGGGGACCCGGGTCTCGAGGGAGTGGGCCATGGCGGCCCGGTCGAGCTTGGTCAGGATGTCGTCGGGCAGGTAGGTCACGAGGTCGAGCCAGAGCATCTGCTCGGTGATGCCCGACAGTGTCGGCCACTCGTCGGGCCGGGCCGCCACCGACGCCGACGCCCCCGCCCCGAGGACCATGGACTCGGCGTCGTCCCAGTAGGAGGCCAGCGCGAAGTAGGCGTCCTCGACGCCGGACGACGACAGCACCTTGGCCACCTTGGCCACCTTGGTCGAGGGGTTGCGCACCCGCAGCCGGGCCGGGAGGACGGCCGTGCCCCGGGCCAGGGTGTCCACCGTGCCGGGCGACAGGGAGCCGAGGGCGGCCCCGGCGGCGCGGCGGATGCCGGTCGGCAGGGCCGACGACGTCCGCCAGATGCGCTCCAGCCAGGCGTGGCGGTTGTACCCCGCGAAGAGCTCGTCGCCGCCGTCGCCTGACAGCGCCACGGTCACCTCGGTGCGGGCCAGCCGGCTGACCAGGTACATCGGGATCTCGCTGATGTCCCCGAACGGCTCGTCCCAGAAGTGGGGGAGCCGGGGCACGACGTCCTCGGCGTCGCGGTCGCTGACCCGCAGGAGCGTGTGGTCGGTGCCGAGGTGGTCGGCCACCGCGGCGGCCTCGCCCGACTCGTCGAACGCCCGGTCGGCGAAGCCGATGGTGAAGGTGCGCACCGGTCGGTCGCTGTGCCGCTGCATGAGGGCGACCACCAGGCTGGAGTCGATGCCGCCGGAGAGGAAGGCGCCGACCGGGACGTCGGCCACCATGCGGTCGGCCACCGAGTCGGACAGGGCCTGCTCCAGACGGTCGGCCAGCTCGGAGGGCGGTCCGTCGAGCGGACGGGACCGGGCCTGCTCGATGGCGTCGCGGGCCGACCAGTAGTGACGGGGCACGAGCGGCGCGCCGGGCCGGCCGGTGCCGGGCACGGTGACCACGGTGCCGGGCGACAGCTTGGCCACGCCCCGGTAGATGGTGTGGGGCGCGGGGACGCAGTTGTGGCGCAGGTACAGCGCCACCGCGTCACGGTCGACGGCCGCGTCGAATTCGGGCAGGGTGCAGAGTGACTTGAGCTCGGAGGCGAAGGCGAGCCGGCCGCCGACCCAGCCGTAGTAGAGCGGCTTCTCGCCGAAGCGGTCCCGGGCCAGGTGGAGCTCGGCCAGCCGGCGGTCCCACAGCCCCAGCGCGAACATCCCCTCGCAGGCGTCGAGGCCGGCGTCGACCCCCCAGGCCTGCACGGCGGCCAGCAGGACCTCGCTGTCCGAGCCGCCCCGGAAGGTGGCGCCCTCGGCCTCCAGTCGGTGCCGGAGCGCCCGGTGGTTGTAGATCTCGCCGTTGTACACCAGCACCCAGCGGCCGTCGGCCGACACCATCGGCTGGGCGCCCTCGGGACCGAGGGCGACCACGGCCAGTCGCCGGTGACCGAGCGCCGCGCCCTGGGCCGCGTCGCACCACAGCCCGTCGGCATCGGGCCCCCGATGGGTGAGGACGGTGGTCATGGCCGCCACCCGGGCGGTCAGCGGACCCGCGTCGGTGGCCCGCCCGGGGTCGAGCAGTCCGGTGATGCCGCACACGTGTCAGGACCCCGATCGCCGGTGTCGCGGCGCACCACCAGGACGGCGCGCGACCGTGCCCTCCAGGTCGACCATGGCCCGATCATCAGCGGTGGCGCGACCGGTGTCAAGCCCGCCGCCACGCCCGATCGACGGCCGACGGCCGGTGGTACGATGCGCGCCGTGAGGGGCGAATACGCAGGTCGGACGGTTGCCGGTGGCGTTGCGCCTCGCCGTGCGCCGGGGGCACGCTGATGGCCGAGCCGACCCTGTCGGTGGTCATGCCGACCCACAACCGCACCGACCAGCTCCAGCGGGCCGCCGACTCGGTGCTCGGTCAGGGGTCCGTCGACCTCGAACTCATCGTGGTCGACGACGCCTCCGACGGCGACAACGGCGCCGTGCTCGAGCGACTGGCCGACGACCAGCGGGTCCGCGTCGTGCGCAATCCGGAGTCGCTCGGACCCGGCGGCGCCCGCAACCTCGGCATCGACCTCGCCCGCGGCGACTTCCTGGCCTTCTGCGACGACGACGACGCACTACTGCCGGGCGCGGCCGACGCGCTGGTCGCCCACCTGCGGGCCAACCCGTCGCTCGGCGCGGCCTCCTGCTGGCACCGCGTGATCCACTCGGCCACCGGACGGGCGGTGGACTACCGGGGGCCGCTGCACTTCGGCGCGGGCGCCCTGCGCTGGCTCAACCTCGTGGCCATCCCCTTCGGGGTCGTCCGTCGGTCGAGCCATGCCGAGGGGCTGCGGTTCAACCCCGTGCTGCCGCCCTGCGAGGACTGGGACATGTGGCTGCGGTGCGCCGAGCGGGCGCCGCTCGAGGTGGTGCCCCTCGTGCTGTACGAGTACTACCAGCACGGCGGCGCCCGGGTGACCAAGGCCGGGTCGGGCAGTCGTTCGGGGCTCGGGGCGCTGCTCGAGGCCCACTCGTCCTCGATGACGCCGGCCTGTCGGGCCTACCACCGCCTGGTGCTGGCCGAGCAGTCGGGTGGCCGTTCGGCCATGACGGGGCAGCTCCGCACCGAGGCCGCCGCCTCGCCGGTGGCCGCCGCCCTGGCCGCATCGGTGCTCGGGTGCTCGGCCGCCCTCAGCCCGATCGGTATCCGACACGCCGACCCCGCGCTCGCCGCCCGCTCGATGCACCGCCTGCTGGTGGCCGAGGGCCAGGACCGCGACCGCCGCCGGTGAGCCCGGCGCGGTGCCGTGGCCGGGACGCCCCACAGGGTGACCGGGGGTTTTCTGTGCAGGCACGGTGCAGTAGGATCGTGAGTCACGAGTCGGGTGTTCCCGGGTGGGGTCCACCGGTCGATGGGGGGTGTTTGTTCTAGATGTCGGACCTCCAGGGCGGAAGCCCTCGCGGCATGGTGCCGCTCGTCGTCACCGACGTGTCGACCATCCCGGCCGAGCCGCCGGACGACATCCTGTACACCCACAAGGTGCGCCTGGTGGACTCGCTGCGGGTGCTGTGGGACCACCGCGAGATCGTCTACACGCTGGCCGAGCGGGACTTCCGGGCCCAGTACAAGCAGGCCACCCTCGGCATCATGTGGGCGGTGCTCAGCCCGGTGGCCACCCTGGTCATCTTCGTGGTCGTGTTCTCCCGGGTGAAGGGGTTCGGGACCGACGGGATCCCCGCGCCGCTCTACTTCTTCGTCGGCATCATGTGCTGGAGCTTCTTCGCCTCCTCGCTCGGCACGGGGGGCAACTCGCTCCTCACCAACAAGGCGCTGCTGGCCAAGACCCAGTTCCCACGGGAGTGCTTCCCGCTCGAGACGATGCTGGTCAACGCCCTCAACACCGTGATCTCCTTCGTGCCGCTGACCCTCCTCTTCGTGATCTTCGGCCGGGCGCCCCGCATCGCCACCGTCTGGGTCCCGCTGTTCATGCTCATCGAGGTTGCGTTCGCCGCCGGGCTCACCCTGGCCATCTCCAGCCTCATCATCCAGATGCGCGACCTGCAGCAGGTGCTGCCCATCATCATCTCGCTCGGGATCTTCATGACGCCGGTGATCTGGCCGTTCTCGAAGATCCCGTCGCACTTCCACATCGCCGGCGGGACCATGGTGCACGGGCACTGGGTGGGCGGGATCACCATCAACCTGCAGGTCGTCTACGGCTTCTTCAACCCCTTGGGGCCGGTCATCACGAGCGTGCGCCAGACCATGCTGCTCGGCCACAATCCGTCGTGGGGACCGCTGGCCGCCGCCGTGGTGGGGGCTGCCTGCTACCTGGTGTTCGGGTACAAGATCTTCAAGCGATTCGAGGTGAATTTTGCCGACATTGCCTGACGGGTCCATCGTCGTCGAGCAGGTGTGGAAGAAGTTCCGTTCGGACAAGACCGTGCCGCTCTTCTACGAGCAGATGGCGCGCCTTCGCCGCAACATCGTGGACCGCAGCGCGCCCGACTACCGATGGGTCCTGAAGGACGTCAACTTCGAGGTGGCCCCTGGCGAGTCCATGGCCCTCATCGGGGTCAACGGCTCGGGCAAGACGACGCTGCTCAAGATCCTGAGCCAGGTGACGTACCAGTCGGCCGGCCGGTGCACCGTACGGGGGCGCATCGGCGCCCTGCTGAGCGTGACCAGCGGCCTCCACCCGGACCTGAGCGGCCGAGAGAACATCTTCCTGTACGGCGCCGTCCTCGGCATGAGCCGCAGCGACATCCGGCGCAAGTTCGACACGATTGTGGAGTTCGCCGAGCTGTCCGACGCCATCAACCGGCAGGTCAAGTTCTACTCCATGGGCATGCAGATGCGGCTGGGCTTCTCCATCGCCGCCTTCCTCGAGCCCGACGTGCTCCTGGTCGACGAGGTGCTGGCGGTGGGCGACGCCAGCTTCCAGCAGAAGTGCCTGCAGCGGATCGGCGAGATCGTGCGCGACGGCACCACCCTCCTCTACGTCTCCCACGACCTGGCCTCGGTCGAGGCGTCGTGCGACCGGGCCGTGTGGCTGTCCGACGCCATGGTGCGGGCCGCCGGGCCGACCAAGGACGTGGTCACCATGTACCGCACCGCGGTCGAGCAGAACTCCAACCTCCTCAACACCAAGACGGGCATCGTCGAGGTCAAGAAGGCCGAGATCCGGGCGGTCGACGGCGGCATGCTCCGCTCCGAGTCCGAGGTCGAGGTCCGCCTCGTCCTCAACGCTCCCGAGGAGGCCATGGCCACCTTCTTCGTCGGCATCTCCCAGGGCACGGCGTTCCCCATGTTCGTCATCGACCACACCGGCACCATGCCGGGAGGCGACTTCGAGGTCATCTGCCGGCTCGGCTACCTGCCGCTGCCGAAGGGCCACTTCTCGCTGTGGTCGGCCATCACCGGCCACCCGAAGGGGAAGAAGGACCCGTACCTGCCGTGGCAGCCGCTCATCTCGTTCGAGGCGTTCGGCCCCGACCGCATGGAGCCGCCCGAGGGCGTCATGGCCCTCTCGCCGGTCTACGTGGGTGCGGACTGGAAGGTCGGCTGACCGATTCCACCTGGGGCCGCCGGCCTGGCGGTCAGGGGAAGAAGACGTGCAGGCGGGCGGAGGCCTCGAGGCGCCCGAGCCGCGTGCCGGCGCCGCGTGCCCACTCGATCCGCCGGGTCCGCTGGCCGATGCGGAACACCGACACGATGAGCCAGACCCATGCCTTGAGCGCCCCCTGCAGATCGCGTCGGGCCCCGGCCTTGCGGAACCGCTTGTGCAGCAGGGGCCCCGACTTGCCGTAGGCGTAGGCCTGGCGGAAGGCGTCCCGGAAGTCGGCCCGGGCCCGCTTGGCCACCACCGCTCCGGCCGCCTCCGCGTAGGAGAAGCCCCGGAGCTGCAGCCGCCAGCACAGGTCGATGTCCTCACCCGGCACCAGCTGCTCGTCGAACCCGCCCACCTCCAGGAAGGGGCCCTTGCGCACGGCCAGGTTGGCGCCGAGCCCGGCCGGCAGGAACCCCAGCTGGCGGGTGGCGGCCCGGACGGGCGGGGCCGGGGGGATCGAGTTGAGGCTCCAGAAGTCGAAGCGGCCGGCCACCAGGTCGGCGCCACCCAGGGCGTGGACGCAAGCCTGCAGCCACCCGGCCATGACCACGTCGTCGGCGTCGCAGAAGGCGAGCAGCTCGCCGCTGGCCACGTCCACGCCTGCGTTGCGGGCCGCCGAGGTGCCCGCCAGGCCGGAGGCGTCGACCACCAGGAAGTTCGGGTGGGATTCTGACCAGTCGCGGGCGAACTCGAGTGTCCCGTCGGACGACCCGTTGTCGGCGATGACCACCTCCCACGGCTCGGTGCAGCGCTGGGCGGCCAGGGCGCGGATCTGCTCCTCGATGTACGGCATGCCGTCGCGGACGGGCACGATGACGCTGATCATCGGGGCGCCGGGCGTCGGTGGTGGAATCGTCTGGCCATGGGGTGGAGGCGCGTGGGCGCAGCCGACGGGCGGGATGCGTGCGCGGGGCGCGCTGTTAGCCTACTCACGTGAGCGCGCCGTGAGCCCCGGGGACACCCCGGCCGTCCCCGCCAACGGGGGCCCGCCCGACGACGTGACCGCGGTGGTGCTGACCTACCGGCGGCCACGCCTGGCCAGCGAGGTCGTCCGCTCGCTGCTCGAGGTCGAGGGCTTGCGCCCCGGACGCGTGGTCGTGGTGGTGAACGGCGAGGGAGGCCTCGACAGCCCCGAGCTCGAGGCGGCCGTCCGGCTGGTACGGCTACCCACGAACCTCGGGCCGGCCGGCGGGTTCCGGGCCGGCCTCGAGGCCGCCTTCGCCGACCCGGCGTGCCGGTGGGCCTACCTGTGCGAGGACGACATCGGGCTGTTCGACCTGCCCGCGCCCCGCGTGGCCGACCTGGTCGGACGGGTCGACGCCGCGGTCGACATCCATCCGGCGGTCGGGGCGGTAGTTGCCTACGGTCGGAGCTTCGTCGGCCGGGGCGCCCACACCGTCAACGTCGTGCCCCCGGACGAGGACCTGGTGCCGGTGGACGTCGCCTGCTGGGGCGCCACGCTGGTGGCCCGCCGGGTGGTCGACGGCGGTGTGCTGCCCGACGACGCGCTGTTCTTCGGGGTCGAGGACTTCGACTTCTTCTGCCGCACCCGGGAGGCCGGGTGGGAGGTCCTGCTCGACGGCACGGCGGCCCGCGCCGTGGCCGGCCAGCAGACCAACGAGGGACGGGACGAGGCCATCCGCGACGCGCGGCCCAACGACGCCGAGGAGGCGTGGCGGGCCTACTACCACGCCCGAAACTCGGTGGAGCTCATCCGGCGCCACGGACGGCCCAGCTGGTACGCGTGGCACCTGGCCTACTCGGTCCGCCACCTCCAGGCCGCCCGGTCGACCGCCGAGCGGCGGGCCGTGCTGCACGGGCTGTGGGACGGCCTGCGGGGGAGGCTCGACCGCCACCCGTCCTACGGGCGCGGGGCCGGCGAGTACCCGACCGCCGCCTAGGGCCGGCGGCGGCGCGGTCAGGCGACCGGAGGGGTCCGCTCGAAGTCGGCGTCGGTCCAGGTGGTGATGGTGAACCAGCCGAGCACCCGCCGGAGGGTGGCCAGCTGGTCGTCATCGAGCCGACGTTGCCACGAGCCCGACAGCTCGGAGGCCACCCGGCGGGTGGTGAAGCCCTCGCCCGGGGCGTCGTTGTCCACCAGGTAGGCCTCGGTCGCGTCGCCCCACGCCAGCCCCAGGTCGGCGAACAGCTCGCGGAAGGTGGCCACCGAGTCGACGCACAGCTGCTCGTGGGTCCGCACCGTCCAGGTCGGGTGGCGGCCGAGTGTCTCCTCCAGGGCGGCGATGAGCAGGCCGATCCGCCAGCTCATCCGCTCGATGGGGTCGTCGCCCGGCATCGGCACGTCCCACCGGTCGGCGTAACGGGCCCGTACCTCGGGTCGGGACTCGAGGGTGGAGTTGCGGCCGTCCTTCAGCTGCACCTCCATCCAGCTGGCCAGCACGTTGGCCGGGTGGCGGAGCAGCACCAGCGGGGTGATGTCGAACGCCTCGGCGATCCACTCCAGCGACAGCTGGGCGTGGATGGACTTTGCCACCACCTGCCCGGTCGGACGGGGGTCGGGACGCGGGTGGCGGGCCAGGGTGGCGGCCACCCAGGTAGGGAGGTCCATGTCCCCCTCGAAGATCCGGGTGGGTGCGCCCGGCCCCAGGATCCGTCGCGCCTGGACCGAGCGCCATCCTTCCGGGGCGCCGCTCAGGATCCACTCCCACAGGCGGTGGTAGGGGGGTGCCTCCTGGCCCGGCAGCAGGCACGGGTAGCGACCGAGAGCGGCCTTGGCATGGATGGCTGCCGGGTACTTGTCCTCGTTGTCGGCCTCGGGGACGCGGATGGCGTCGGGACTGGTGCCCAGCACCCGCATGGTCCACGTCGTGCCCGATCGGGGCAGTCCGGCGATGACGATCGGCCGTCCGCCGGGACCGGTCATCGGGCGCCAGCCGGCCCGTGCGGCGCAAGTATCGGCGGGCGACGCATGGGGGACGACAGTAGCCCACCACCGGCGCCCGTCGGCCCGGTCACGGTGTGGCAACCTGATGCGGTGCGCCCCCCCGAGTTCGTCCGCAGGACCTTCCGCGGCTTCCCGCCGAACGTCCGGACGGTGCTGCTCCACGCCCGTGGTGACTACGCACCGTGGGAGGAGGGCTATCACGCCGCCGCACCGGTGACGGGGCCGGGCGAGGTGGTCGGTCCGCCCGACTTCGTCGGCATCGGGACCCAGAAGGCGGGCACGAGCTGGTGGTACGAGCTGGTGAGCGAGCACCCCGGCGTCTTCGATCGGCCTGACCTGCCCAAGGAGCGCCACGCCCTGTCGCGGTTCGTGACCGAACCCTTCGGGCCGGCCCAGGTGGAGGAGTTCCACCGCTGGTTCCCCCGCACCCCGGGCACCATCACGGGGGAGTGGACCCCGGAATACCTCGTCTACCCGTGGGTGGCGCCCCTCCTGGCCGAGGCAGCCCCCGACGCCCGGCTCCTGGTGCTGGTGCGCGAGCCGGTCGACCGCTTCCGCTCGGGGCTCACCTTCCGCCTCAGCATGGGGGCCCCGGACACCTCGGCAACCGTGGCCGACGCGGTGCGCCAGGGGTTCACGGCCCGCTGGCTCCGGCGGTACCTCCAGTACTTCCCGACCGACCGGGTCCTCGTGCAGCAGTACGAGCGGTGCCGGGCCGATCCCGAGGGCGAGCTGGCCCGCACCTACGCCTTCCTCGGCCTCGACCCCCACCGGCCCGCCGACGTGCGTCGCGAGGTCAACGTGAGTACCCGGGCCAAGCTTCCCCTCGACCCCGGAGCCGAGGCGGCGTTGGTCGACCTGTACCGAGCGGACGTGGCCGACCTGGCCGGGCTGGTGCCCGACCTCGACCTCGGGCTGTGGCCGAGGTTCGCCGACGTGGGGTCGGCCCGGTGACTGCGCTCGGCCGCCTCTACGCCAGCCTGCCCGGGCCCCTGGCCCGGGCCGTGCCGGTGGAGCTGCGCTACGACCTGCGGGCCAGGCTCGAGGCCTGGGCCCCGGGGGACCTCGGATTCGTCCCCGACCCGCCGCCGGCCGGTCCCGACGAGACGACCGGGCCGCCCGACTTCCTGGTCCTGGGCCCGGTCGAGAGCGGGGCCCGGTGGTGGCTGTCCCACGTGGCCGACCTGGCCGCGGTGGCACCCACCCGGGACCCCGACGGAGCCGCCCACGTGTTCGACCGCGGCTGCACCGAGGACCTCGACGCCGATGGGTGGGCCCGGTTCGACGCGCTGTTCCCGCGTCGACCGGGGCGCATCGTGGGCCACTGGTCGGCCGACGGGCTGTCGTACCCGTGGATCGCCCCGCTGCTGGCCCGGGCCGCGCCGGAGGCCCGGGTGCTGGTCCTGGTGCGGGACCCCGTCGACCTGGTGGCAGATCGGGTGGCGGCCACGTCGGGGACCCGCGCCCCCCACGGGGGGTCGAACCTGGCCGACGCCGTCGACCGGGGCTTCGCCGGGTCCCAGGTCGCCCGCCTGCGCGAGGTGTTCCCCCCGGAGGCCGTCCGGGTGCTGCAGTACGAGCGGTGCGTGGCCGACGGCGCCGGTGCGCTGTCCGCCACCGCCGCCTTCCTGGATGTGGCCGCGCCGACCGCCGCCTTCCTGCCGAGGCCTGCCGACGGCGTGACCCCGTCGGCAGGCGCGCTCCTCGACCCCACCGCCCGGGCCCGTCTGCGTGCCCTCTACGCGGCCGACGTGGACCGGCTGGCCGGGCTGGTGCCCGACCTCGACCTCGACCTCTGGACGACCTTCGCCGGTCCCGGCTGAACGGTTGCGCCACCGCTCCCGGCACGTCGAATTCACCTGCGGTTCACCGCGAGTTGCTACCGGAAGCAGGGGGCACGGCGGCTACTCTGTCCCGGTGGCGGTCACGAGGGGAGCAGGACATGGGTGAGCAGCACGCGCTGCCCGGAGCGGTGGTCACGCGCCTGCGCTGCCCCACGTGCGGCGCCACCGTCACCGCCGACGACGACGGTGGCGGGGTGGAGTGCACGGAGGGCCACCGCTTCGACCGCACCGGCGGCGTGCTCGACTTCTCGCGAGCCGCCGCGCCCCGTGGCTCGACGGCCCGGACGTTCGCCAGCTTCGGCTACGAGTGGAATGCCTTCGACGACGTGCGCACCGAGGACGAGTCCTTCGCCGACGTCTACTTCCGCGACCTCGACCTGGCCAGCCTGGCCGGCCAGGTGGGCCTCGACGCCGGCTGCGGCAAGGGCCGCTACACCCGCTTCCTGGCCGAGCACCTCGAGGCCGAGGTGGCCCTCGACGGGTCCTCGGCGGTGGACGCCGCCGCCCGCAACCTGGCCGACGTCGAGGGCACCGCCGTCGTGCGGTCCGACCTGCGGTCCGCTCCGTTCGCCCCCGAGAGCTTCGACTTCATCTCGAGCCTCGGCGTGCTGCACCACCTCGACGACCCCTTCGAGGGCTTCCGCCAGCTGGTCACCTATCTGGCCCCCGGCGGGCGGATCCTGCTCTACCTCTACAGCCGGCCCGAGCGGACGAGCGTGCGCTCGGTGGCGCTCAGCGCCTCGGCCGCCCTGCGCCGGATCACCACCCGCATGTCCCACCCGCTCCTGAAGGCGTGCTCGACGCCCATCGCCGCCGTCCTGTTCTGGACGTTCGTGAAGCCGGGGGAGTGGGGCGAGGACCACGGGATCAGTGCCCTGGCCGACCTGCCCATGTACGCCTACCGGCGCAAGCCCTTCCGCAGCCTGGTGCTCGACACCTTCGACCGGCTCAGCGCACCGGTCGAATTCCGCTACGTGTGGAGCGAGCTCGAGCCCTGGTTCAAGGCCACCGGCCTGGTGGTCGACGCCCACCGCGAGGAGACGGGCTGGTTCGTCCTGGCCCACCGCCCATGAGGACCCGGGGCTGCTGACGTGGGGGTGATCGACGACCCGATGCTGTCGGCCATGGCCGTGGTGCTCACCCACAACGCCCCGGCCTCCCTCGACCGGTGCCTGCGGTCCATCGCCGCCCAGACCACGCCGCCCCAGGCCATCCTGGTCGTCGACAACGCCAGCTCCCCCCCGGTCGACCCGGCCGACCTGCCGCCCGGGATCCCGCCGGTGACCCTGGTGCGGTCCGAGCACAACGGCGGCCCGGCCGGCGGATACGCCCTGGCCCTCGAGGAGTTCCTGAAGTCCCCGTACCGGCACGCCTGGGTCATCGACGACGACATGCGCCCGGACCCCGAGTGCCTCGAGCGGCTGTGGGTGGTGGCGGCCAGGGACCCGGCCACGGCCTTCGTGTTCCCGATCAGCTACCAGCTCGACGGCACCTTCGGGGCGTGGCCCTCCTGGTGCGGGTTCCTGGTCGCCCGCGAGATCATCGAGGAGGTCGGGTTCCCCATGACCGACCTGTTCTGGTGGGCCGAGGACACGGAGTACCTGCAGTGGCGCATCCCCGAGGCGGGCTACCCGATGCGGGTGGTGGGCGACGCCATCGTGCGCCACGACGCCATCCGCCACGGCGAGGGCGTGCCGGTGTGGAAGTACTACTACGAGGCCCGCAACATGCTCTACGTGCACCTGTACGTGAAGAAGCGGATCGGCTACTACCCGCGCAACATCTCGAAGCTGTTCGCCCGGGCCGTGCTGCGCGAGCCGGAGGGCCGGTGGGTGCGCCTCCAGGCCATGGTCCGTGGCCTCAACGACGGGGCCCGGGGCCGCCTCGGCACGCAGTTCCCGGTGGAGTCGCTCCAGGAGCGCTCCACCACCTGAGCCGGCCCGGGCGGGATCAGCCGGGCGAGGCCACGGGCAGCCCGGCCAGGTCGGCGGCCCGATCGAGTCGGAGGTCGTAGCAGATGAACGCCTCGACCGACGCGCCGATCGACACGGCGGTGGCGAGGTGGAGGGCGTCGAGTGTGGGGAGCCCCTCCGGCTCCAGCACGGTGGCCGCGGCCAGCACCTGTCGGTCGACCGGCACCAGGTCGAGGCCGTCGAGTACCCGTTCGGCGGCCCACAGCGCCACCGGGGCGATGAGCCGACAGGTCCGGAGCACCTCGACGCGGGCCAGCGCCGAGCTGATCCGTGGGACCCCGTCCCGTTCCGCCAGCCAGTCGGCCAGGGCCCCGCTCTCCCGCTCCTCGAAGACGAGCTTCACGAGCGCGGAGGAGTCGAGGTAGATCACCCGAGCCGATCGGACCGCTGCCGGTCGAGCGCGTCCGACGCCACACCGCCCGGCGCCCCGAACCGGCGGGCGGGAGGGTCGAAGGGGGCAGCGGCCGGGACCAGGCGTCCCTCGGCGATGAGCCGCTCCCGGGCCGAGCTCGCCGGGGTCGCCGACCGCAGGACGGCCACGAGCACGCCCCGTTCGGTGATCTCGACCGTGCCGCCCGCCTTGACCTCGGCCAGGTAGGCGCTGGCGTGCTGCCGTAGCTCGCGGACGCCGATGCGGGTCATGGGAGCGAATGTAGCACACCATGTGCTACATCGGGGGATCAGGCCCGGACCAGCCCCCGCACCACCGCCACCACCCGCTCGAGGTCGGCGTCGGACAGGGCCGAGCCGGTCGGCAGGCACAGCCCGTGGGCGAAGATCCGCCCGCACACCCCGCCCCCGAGCACCTCGTTCCCGGCGAAGACGGGCTGCAGGTGCATCGGCTTCCACGTCGGGCGCGACTCGATGTCCTCCGCCTCCAGGGCCAGCCGGACGGCCTCGCGGTCGGTGCCGGCCGCCTCGGGGTCGATGGTGACGCACGTCAGCCACCAGTTCGGCCGGCCGTAGGGGGCGACGGGCATGAAGTCGAGGCCCGGCAGCCCGTCGAGCTCGCGGCGGTAGCGCGCCTGGATCCGCTCCCGGCGTTCGATGCGGCTGTCCAGCCCGGCCAGCTGGGCCCGGCCGAGCGCGGCCAGCAGGTTGGAGAGGCGGTAGTTGAAGCCGAGGGTCACGTGCTCGTAGTGGGGGAACGGCTCGCGGGCCTGGGTGGCCAGGTACCGGGCCCGCGCCGCCTCCTCGCCCGAGCCGGTCACCAGCATGCCCCCGCCGCTGGTGGTGATGATCTTGTTGCCGTTGAAGGAGAAGACGCCCATGCGGCCGAACGAGCCGACCGGCCGGTCGCGGTAGGTGCCCCCGAGCGCCTCGGCGGCGTCCTCCACCAGCGGGACGCCGTGGCGGTCACAGGCGGCCAGCAGCCGGTCGTAGTCGCACGACTGCCCGTACAGGTCGACCGTGACCACGGCGGCCGGCAGCCGGCCGGCGGCGGCGCGGCGGTCGAGGTCCTCGGCCACCAGGTCCGGGTCCATCGTCCAGGTGTCCGCCGAGCAGTCGACGAAGACGGGCACCGCCCCGAGGTAGACGGCCGCGTTGGCGGTGGCCACGAACGTGAACGAGGGGATCAGCACCTCGTCGCCCGGTCCCACGCCCAGCAGCAGCAGGGCCAGGTGGAGGGCGGCGGTGCCGCTCGACAGGGCCACCGCGTGGTCCACCCCGACGCGGGCGGCGAACTCGGCCTCGAAGGCGTCGACGTCGGGGCCCAACGGCGCGATCCAGTTCGAGTCGAAGGCGTCGAGCAGCATGCGCCGCTCCTCGGCCCCCACCTCGGGGGGCGACAGGAACACACGGGTCACGGCGAGACCTCCTGGTCGGGGGTGAGGGCGCCGACCATGCCGGCGCAGACGAGCAGCGCCACCCCGCCGGCCACGTCGACGACCACGGCCAGGACCACGGACGAGCGGCGGAAGGCCAGCATGGCGGCCAGCGTGAGGACGACCTGGGCGGCGATGTAGGCGGTGCTGGCCGAGGTGCGGCGCCAACCCCGCTGGACCAGGCGGTCGTAGGGATGGCCGCGGTCGCCGGCCAGCAGCGACCGCCGACCCCGCAGGCGGCGGATCACGGCGAAGGCGACCTCGGCAGCGGGCAGCGCCACCAGGGCGAAGGCGGCCACGCCCACCGTGGTGGTGTACATCGGCGACCAGGCCAGCCCCAGCAGCACGGCCAGAGCGGTGCCGAGCAGGTAGGCGCCGCCGTCCCCCAGGTAGATGCGGGCGGGCGGCCGGTTGAAGACGAGGAAGCCGGCCAGGGCGGCGGCCAGGGCCACGCCGAGGCCCCGTCCGGTGCCCACCAGCAGCACGGCGAAGCCCACGGCGGCCACGGCCACGGTGCCGCCGGCCAGCATGTCCAGTCCGTCCATCAGGTTCACGCCGTTGACGAGGAGCAGGGTGACCGCCACCAGTCCGACCGCCGCCACCGGGCCGGGCAGGTGGACGGGGCAGGTGAGGACGACGGCCACGCCGATGGCCAGCTCGCCGGCCACCCGCACGAGCGGCGGCAGCTCGAAGCGGTCGTCGGCCACGCCGAGGGCGGTGGCGGCGACGAGCGGGATGGCCAGGCTGGGCCGGTCGGCCAGCACGGCCACCAGGAGGCCGGCCAGCACGGCCACGCCGCCGAGGTAGGGGACCGGCGCGACCTGCTCCTTCAGGGCGCCGGGTCGGTCCATGACGCCGGTACGGGTGGCCACCACGATGGCCAGCGGGGTGAGGGCGAGGGTGACGACGAAGGCCACCACGGCCAGCCCGGCGACGTTCACCGGTCGCCCGCGGCCCACTGCATGACGAGCGACCGGGTGCCCACGTGGAGCTCGAACTCCTCGGCGGCCACGAAGCCCGCTGCCGCGTAGAGCCGGATGGCGCCGTCGTTGTCCGCCCCGACCACCACGTAGGCCTCGTCCGACCCCGCGGCGGCCACCCGGTCGAGGAAGGCCGCGACCAGGGCCGTCCCGACGCCGCGTCCCCCGTGGTCCGGGTCGACGGCCACGGCCAGCAGCTCGGTGCCCCGGCCGGAGCCGTCGCCGGCCGTGCCGTGGCGGAGCGTCTCGAGCACCCGGCGCCACGAGCGCACCAGGCGGGGGGCGGCGGCCAGGCCGGCGGACAGGCCGTCGTGGAGGAGGAAGGCCCGGTAGAGGCCGCCCACGTCCGACGAGCCGGCGATGAAGCCCACGACCCGCCCGCCGTCGTCGGCCACCAGCAGGAACGACGTGGGTGTGCGGGTGATGCGGCGGTAGAGACGGGTCAGGAACCCCGGCCCGAGGAAGGAGAGGAAGCCCTGGGTGATGCGTCCGGCGTGGAGCCGGGCCGCGTCGGCCGCGTCGCCGTCGCCGCCCTCCCGGACGGGCACGCCCGACCCCCCTCCGGGGCTCGGATCCCCCCGGCCCCGCGCCCCGTTGGGACCCATCGCTCGTCTCCTCGGTGCGCCCGGACCGTCCTCGGCACTCGGTTGCAAAGTGCCCGGAGGGGCAGTCTAGGACCGTTCCACCCCTTTTCGTTAGCTCCCCCATCAGGTAAGTTGGTCGGCCATGGACTCTCAGCAGGGGGGCACGGTCACGGGGCAGTACCAGCTGTCCCATCTCCGGTCGATCGAGGCCCAATCCATCCACATCATCCGCGAGGTGGCCGCCGAATTCGAGCGGCCCGTGCTGCTCTTCTCGGGCGGCAAGGACTCCGTGATCATGCTCCGGATCGCCCAGAAGGCGTTCTTCCCGGGGCGGATCCCGTTCCCCGTGATGCACGTCGACACGGGACACAACTTCCCTGAGGTCATCGACTTCCGCGACCGCACGGTGGCCGAGCTGGGCGCCCAGCTCATCGTGGCCTCCGTACAGGAGTCGATCGACGCCGGCCGCTCGGTCGAGGAGGCGGGCTCGGACCCGTCCCGCAACCGGCTCCAGACCCGCACGCTGCTCGACGCCATCAACGAGTACAAGTTCGACGCCGTGTTCGGCGGGGCCCGCCGCGACGAGGAGAAGGCCCGGGCCAAGGAGCGGGTGTACTCGTTCCGCGACGAGTTCGGCCAGTGGGACCCGAAGAACCAGCGCCCCGAGCTGTGGTCGCTCTACAACGGCCGCCACGCGGGGGGCGAGCACATTCGCGTGTTCCCCATCTCCGACTGGACCGAGCTCGACGTGTGGCAGTACATCGGCGACGAGGGCCTCGACCTCCCGTCCATCTACTACTCGCACCGGCGCGAGGTGTTCCGGCGCGACGGCATGCTGCTGTCGACCGGTCCCTTCGTGAACCCGCGCGAGGAGGAGGAGCGGTTCGAGGCCACCGTGCGGTACCGCACCGTGGGCGACATGACCTGCACCGGGGCCGTCGAGTCGGCCGCCTCCACCGTGGACGACATCATCCTCGAGGTGGCCGCCTCGAGGCTGACCGAGCGTGGCGCCACCCGCGCCGACGACCGGGTCAGCGAGGCCGCCATGGAGGACCGCAAGCGCGAGGGGTACTTCTGATGGAACTGCTCCGCTTCGCCACGGCCGGCTCGGTCGACGACGGCAAGAGCACCCTGATCGGGCGCCTCCTCTATGACTCGAAGGCCATCTTCGAGGACCAGCTGGAGGCGGTCGAGCGGGTGTCGGTCCAGCGCGGTAACGACTACACCGACCTCGCCCTCCTGACCGACGGCCTGCGGGCCGAGCGGGAGCAGGGCATCACCATCGACGTGGCCTACCGCTACTTCGCCACGCCGGCCCGCAAGTTCATCATCGCCGACACCCCGGGGCACGTGCAGTACACGCGCAACATGGTCACCGGGAACTCGACGGCCGACCTGACCATGGTGCTCATCGACGCCCGCAAGGGGATCGTCGAGCAGACCCGCCGCCACGCCTTCCTGGCGTCGCTGCTGCGGGTGCCCCACCTGCTGGTCTGCGTCAACAAGATGGACCTGGTCGACTACGACCAGGAGGTGTTCGACCGCATCTGTGCCGAGTTCACCGCCTTCGCCAGCCGCCTCGACGTGACCGACGTGACCTTCATCCCCATCAGCGCCCTCCAGGGCGACAACGTGGTGACCCGCTCGGCGGCCATGGACTGGTACCAGGGCTCGTCACTGCTCCACCACCTCGAGACCGTCTACATCGCGTCGGACCGCAACCTCATCGACTCCCGCATGCCGGTCCAGTGGGTCGTGCGTCCCCAGGCCGCCGAGTACCACGACTACCGGGGCTACGCCGGCCGTATCGACGGCGGCGTGTTCAAGCCGGGGGACGAGGTCCTCGTCCTGCCGTCCGGGTTGACCACCACCATCGCCGGCATCGACACGTTCGAGGGGCCGGTCGAGGAGGCGTTCACGCCGATGTCGGTCACCATGCGGCTGGCCGACGACATCGACATCTCGCGGGGCGACATGATCTGCCGCGTCCACAACAAGCCGACCACCGGCCAGGACCTCGAGGCCATGGTCTGCTGGATGACCGACAAGCCGCTCAAGGTGGGCGACTTCATGATGCTGAAGCACACCACCCGGTGGGTGAAGGCCGTCGTGCGGGCACTCCACTACCGCCTCGACGTCAACACCCTGCACCGCGACGAGGAGGCCACCTCGCTGGCCCTCAACGAGGTGGGCCGGGTGGCACTGCGGGTGACCCAGCCCCTGTTCTACGACCCGTACCGCCGGAACCGGGCCACCGGGTCGTTCATCCTGGCCGACGAGGGGTCGAACATCACCGCCGGGGCCGGCATGCTGCTCCGTCCCAACTGAGCCCGACCGTGGGCGGGGCGACCAACGTCACCTGGCACGAGGGCGCCGTGTCCCGGGCCGACCGGGCCGCCCTGCTGGGCGGCGGCGGTGCCACCCTGTGGTTCACCGGCCTGTCCGGCTCGGGCAAGTCGACCGTCGCCACGGCCGTCGAGCAGGCGCTGGTGGCCGGCGGCCGGGCCGCCTACCGCCTCGACGGCGACAACCTGCGGACCGGCATCAACGCCGACCTCGGCTTCTCGCGGGAGGAGCGGCTCGAGAACTGCCGCCGGGTGGCCGAGGTGTCCCGGCTCTTCGCCGACGCCGGCCTGGTGTCGGTGGTGGCCATCATCAGCCCTTACGCCGAGTCCCGCGAGCTGGCCCGGCGGCTGCACGCCGAGGCGGGCCTACCCTTCGTCGAGGTCTTCATGGCCACGCCGGCCGCCGAGTGTGCGGTGCGGGATCCGAAGGGGCTCTACGCCAGGGCGGCCGAGGGCAGCCTCGACTCCTTCACCGGGATCGACGATCCCTACGAGGTGCCCGAGCACCCGGACCTGGCCATCGAGCCGAGCGCCTCGGTGGCGGACGCCGTCGGCCTGGTGCTGGCGGCACTGGAGCGGGCCGGGGCCTGAGCCGGCGGCGGGCCGACCTGCCCCGGCGGGGGTAGCGTGCCCCGGATGGCGGCTCATCCCGACGTGGACCTCGAACGCCGTCGGGCCCTCCTGGAGCGGGTGATCGCTGATCCGCCCCTCGTGCACCGCGACGCGCCCAACGGGGCGGCGTGGCGCACGAGCCGATCGTGCTACGAGTACCTCGCCGAGGTCGCCCGACCCGGGGACGTCACCCTGGAGACGGGTGCGGGGCTCTCCACCGTCCTCTTCACCCTGTGGGGCTGCCGGCACACGGCGGTCGTGCCGGACGCGGCCGAGGCAGAGGCCATCGAGTCCTGGTGCGACGCCCGGGGGTTCGACCGGTCGGGGCTGACCTTCGACCTGCGCCCGTCCGAGGTGGCGCTGCCCGATCGGGTGGAAGACGGTCTGCTGGACGTGGTCCTGCTCGACGGCGCCCACAGCTTCCCGCTGCCGGTGCTCGACTGGTTCTACGGCGCCTCCCGGCTCCGGAGAGGCGGGGTGGTCGTGTTCGACGACCTCCCGCTCCCGGCGGTGGCCTGGTTGCTGGCCGACTACCTCGACCTGGACCCCCGATGGACACGGATGGCGGGCACGAGGAAGTGGCGCGCCTACCGGCGGGAGTCCGAGGGATCGCTGGCCGAGCACGAGTCGGCCCAGCAATTCTTCCGAGGTCCGACGGCGTCGCTGACCGGTCGGGTGACCGGGTGGATCGGGACCATGCTCCCGAAGCGACTGCGTCGGGTGGTGCTGCCCCAGTGACGGGCCCGGGCCGGCCTCGTCAGCTGCGGTCGGGCGTCGCCTCGACGATGAACTGATAGGCGAACATCGTCGGCCACAGCGTGACCAGGAAGTGGTCGAGGAGTCGCACGGCGTGCGCCTTCGTCCCCTCCAGGCCCAGGGCGTCGAGCGGCAGGCCGACCGGTTCCATCCGGCGCACCGAGTAGCCGTTGCGCTCGACTGTCTTGACGATGCTCTTGCGGGTGAAGAAGCGCAGGTGGGTGGCGTCCAGGATGCCGCGCTGGTCGTAGTCGAATGCGCCGATGGTGGCCCGGGCCCTCGGGTACCAGTGTCCGATGTTCGGTACGCACACCATGATCGATCCCTCGGGCGCCAGCAGGCCCCGGCACTGCTGGAGCAGGTCACCCGGGCGGGCCAGGTGCTCCAGCACATCGGCCATGAGGATGAGGTCGAAGCCGCTGCCCACCTCCGGCGGCACGCCCTGGGACAGGTCGGCCCGGTAGAAGGCGTGCATCCGCTCGGCGGCCTGGGGGAACTCGTGGACGTCGACCCCGGTCACGTGGTGGCCCATGTCCCGCAGCCGCTCGGCCAGCAGTCCGCTGGAGCACCCGAGGTCCAGGATCTTGGCCGGCGGCCGCGACGCCAGCATGGTGGAGATGCGTCCGTGGGAGCTGTCCTCGGAGGGCTTGAGCTGGTACTCCTCGTTGAGGGTGATGCGACTGCCGTCGCCGAAGCCGGCCTTCTGGAGCCGGTAGGCGATGACGTCCTTGGTGACGTCGGCGGCGTAGCCCATGCCGTCGACGTAGCAGATCTCGTCGCCGTAGTAGGTGGGGATGGGCACCTCGGCGATCCGCATGCCGGCATCGTGGAGCTGGATGATGATCTGCGTGTCGAAGTTGAACCCGTTGGTGTTCTGCCCGAACGGGATCCGCTTGAGCGCTTCCACCGAGTAGGCCCGGTAGCCCGAGTGGAACTCGCTGAGGTCGGTGCCGAGGGCGGCGTTCTCGAAGGTCGACAGGATGCGGTTGCCGACGAACTTGTAGAGCGGCATGCCGCCGTTGCGGGCCGCGCCCTTGATCATCATGCGTGACCCGAACACGGCGTCGGCCTCGCCCCGCAGCAGGGGCTCGAGGAGGTCGGGCATGGATTCCGGCGCGTACTGCCCGTCGCCGTGGAGCATGACGACGATGTCGAGGCCGTGCTCGATGGCCAGCTCGTAGCCGGCCTTCTGGTTGCCGCCGTAGCCGAGGTTGTGGGGCTGGCGGATCAGGGTGATCGGCAGGTCAGAGGTCTGCTGGTATCCGAGGCCCACCAGGTAGGTCGAGTCCTGGCTGTGGTCGTCGCTGACGATCACCTCCTCGATGTCCTCCCGCACCCCGGCCGGAATGCGGTCGAGGGTCCGGGCGAGGGTGGTGGCGGCGTTGTAGGCCACCACGAGCACCCCGATGCGCTTCTCGGTCTTGGACAACGGCCTGGGCCCCCTGCGTGACGGAGCCGGCCTCCACGGGCCGCCTCCGTCCACATCATAGGGGCGGCGGTGCGCCGGGCGGTAGGTGGACGCACGTGCTCTGGTCAGGGGTTCTGCTGCCCGTGACGCCACAACACCGGTCCGCCACCCGGTGCGGTCGGGCCTTCACGGTGACACCCGTTGCGTCTATGGTCGTACCTCATGAAGTGGTTCTGGATCATCCTGCTCATCGTCGTCGGGATCGTGGCGGCGGTGTTCGCCTACGAGTACCTGAGCTACGGCATCGGCCACCTGCCCAGCTGGGTCCCGGGCAACCACCCGGGCAAGCACGGCCACGAGCGCAAGCGGGGCTACCTGTGCGTGCTCGTCGCCATCGTCGCCTTCGCCGGGGCCGGCTGGTTGATCTACAAGGAGCGGATGTCGTCGTCCAAGCCGGCGGCCCCCCAGGACGCCGCCGCGGCCTGACCGGGGCGGCTGTCCGGGTCGCCCTCGGGGCGGCCCGGCGGGGGCACGACGGCCAGCTCTGCACCGGATGCGGCTCCGCCGCGTCGCGTCGCGGACTCAGTTGCCCGGACGCTGCAGGCGGGCCGCCGTCGACCGCAGTGGGGCGGTGACCTTCCAACTGGTCGAGGTCCGGACGCCCTCGAGCTCCTCGGTCACGCGCTGGGCCTCGTCCCGCGCCTCCCGGAGTTCGCCGACCACCCGGTCGATCTCGGCCTGGTAGCCCTGACGTAGCTGGCGCTCCAGCTCGACGGTGTCGGCCCGGGTCCGGACCAGCTCGTCGTCGAGGCGGGCCACGTCGGCCTCGGCCCGTTCGAGCCGCCGCTCGAGGGCGAGGCGCTCGCGTCGGACGGCCAGCACGGCCTCGGGCCAGGCCGACACCACCGCCGGCGGGGCCGCCTCGAAGGGCGTGTGGCCCCCGGACAGCCCGGGCAGCCAGTCGGCCAACACCCGGGTGTCCTTCGGCAACTGCTCGTCGGCATCCCCCTGGTGCCGGAGCCCGGCCTCGACCGTGGCGGCGGCGGCGGCGGCGTCGAACGAGTCGGACCAGGGGGCGAGGGCGGCCCGGGCACCCAGCCAGCCGGCCAGGGTCGCCACCGTGGCGGCGGGGTCGTCCACCAGGTCGGCGTAGTCGAGCACGTAGGTATCGACCCCGGCCAGCCCGGCGGCCGCGCTGCGGACGTACCGTTCCCACAGCGCCAGGCCGTAGGCGAAGGGCATGCCGTCACGGGCCTCCAGCGAGCGGGCTACGGCGACCGGGTCGCGCCACACGAACACCGCCGTCAGCGGCCCGGGCAGCACCTGGCGCCACCACGGCAGCAACAGGCAGACCCGGGGGTCCTTCCACACGGGTGGCCGGTCGCCCGGGTAGGCGGCGGCCATGATGGCGGCTGCACGGGCGGGATCGGGCGCCGGGCCGGGCCGGCCGGCCTCGGGCGGCGCGTCCCACGAGCCACCCATGCCGTCGAGCAGCTCGTCGTCGTAGAGGGCGGCGGCCAGGCTCTCCCAGTGCTCGGGGTTGGACGCCTCCCACGCCATGCGGTCGGCCTCGTCCACCCCCTGCAGGCCCAGAGCGGCCAGGGCGCCCGTCACCGCCGAGGTGCCGCTGCGGTGGGCGCCGACGACCAGGACCCAGGGCCCGGGGGGCAGGGCGGGCGCCACCGGGTCAGCGCACCCGGTGGTAGATCTTCTGGAAGGCCCGTCCCACCTTCGGGTTGGCGTACAGCAGCCGGACGGCCTCCCGCTTGAGATCGCCCACCGTGTCCCGGGGCTCGCCGTCGACCGTGCCCCGGTGGCCGTAGGAGGACAGCACGGCCCGCCGGGCCGCTTCGCTGGCCAGTACCCCGGCCGAGGCCAGGTAGTCGGCCACGACCCGCATGTCGCTGCGGGGGCCGGACGTGGCCTGCTCCTCGGTCAGCCCCACCGCGTCGAGGTAGGACCCCGGCGCCTGGTCGACCGGCACCGGGCGCAGCGCCCACACGTACTGCTGGACGGCGGCGTTCGGGTTCTCGGCCTGGGCCAGCGTTCGCAGGGCCCCGACCATCTCTACCGGCAGGGCGCCCTCGAGCTCGGCGTCGTACTGGTCGGACCGGATGACGGAGAAGTTGTCGGCGGCCACGATCACCCACCCGCAACGCCGCACCATGTTGGTGAGTGTCTCCTCGGTGAAGAACCGGATGTGGGTCGAGTCGAGCAGGCCCACCGACTTCGGAATCCACCGGCCGCACAGCAGCCGCAGCGCCACGTCGAAGTGGCTGACGTTCGGTACCGACACCACCAGGGTCGGCCGCCCGTGGGCCAGCGCCCACTCCGACAGCGTGACCAGCAGCTCCTGGGGCTGGTAGAGGTGCTCCAGCACGTCGAGGAGCATGAACGCCCCCACGTGGTCGACCTTGTCCAGGGCGTCCGTGACCGCGCCCATGTCCGACAGGTCGCACTGAGTGGCGCTGATGCCCTGCTCGAGCATGTGCTCCACCGCCACGGGATGCAGCTCGAGGCCGTGGTAGCCGATCCCGATGTCCCGCAGGGCGTGGCTGACGATGCCCGAGCCGGCACCGAGGTCGACCACCGTGGACGAGCGGTCCGGCACCAGGTCGCGCACGAGTCCGGCGGCGTTGGCCACCGCACTCTCGTACTGGTAGTCGTAGATGTAGTCGTAGCTCTTGTCGCCGTCCTCCTCCACCTGGAGGCGGAGGTTCTTCTCACCCACCGCGGCCACCACCGCGCCGCCGCCGGGCGGGCCGTCGACCAGGACGTCACGGGTGGCCTCGAGCCAGGCCCGGCCGTAGCGCTCGTCGGGCTCGAGGTGGTTGCCCTCCGCCCACTCGTTCCAGGCCACGATGAAGAGGTAGTTCTCCTCCTCGGGGACGTCGGCCACGGTCATGACCGTCCAGTCGAGCCAGTGACGGTAGATCTCGGGGGTGGCGCCGCTGAAGATGGTGGCCCCGCGCTGGCGCCGGGGGGTGTTGTCCCACGACACCATCACGGAGGGGAAGCGGCGGTAGCTCTTGGGCTGGCGCCGGCGCATCTGCTTGTCGATGGAGGAGCGGTAGTCGATGACGCGGTGGCCCCGCGCGCCGTCGACCGGGTCGAACACCTGGTCGCCGGTGACGGGCATGAACCCGGTGCTGGCGTCCATGCCGAAGGCCTTGGGGCCGCCGGGAGCGGGGCCCCAGCTCTCCACGTAGACGAGGTACAGGTCGGGGAAGCCGGCCTTCTTCGCCTCCGCTCGCCAGAGGGCGAAGGTCCGCTTCGGGTCCGGCAGCTGCTGGGGGCGGTAGACGAGCATCATCGGCTTGCCGTCGACCTTGATGTACCGGGGGTCGGCGAAGGCCCGGAGCAGGTAGGCGATGTGGGCCCGGTCGTCCTCGTCGCCGAATTCCTGGGGCATCAGCACGGTGCCGGTCTGGGCGTCCCAGTTGCGGGTCCACTCCTCGTTGGCCCAGCACAGGGCGAAGGGGAAGTCGGGCTCGCCCGAGGCCAGCACCTCCTCGAACGGGCGCTCGAGCAGGCGGCGACCGGCGAACCAGTAGTGGTAGTAGACGAAGCCGTGGATGCCGTGCTCGCGGGCCAGGTGGGCCTGGGCGGCCCGCACCTCGGGCAGGCGCAGGTCGTAGTAGCCCAGCTCCGACGGCACGTGGGGCTGGTAGTGCCCCGGGTACAGCGGCCGGGCCTTGGCCACACTGTTCCACTCCGTGAATCCCTTGCCCCACCACTCGTCGTTCTCGGGGATGGGGTGGTACTGGGGCAGGTAGAAGGCCAGCGCCTTCGGGGTGTTCTTCGTGGGTCCGGCGGCGGTGCCGTCGGCCTGCGAGGCGTCGTCTGCCATTGGTCGATCGTAGGCCAGGTGGGTGCGACCTACGCAATGGCGGGCACCCCGACGGGCGCGGGCGGCGGTCGGGTGCGGTGGTGCGTCGCAGGGGCGGAACGACCGCCGGTAGAGTCGCGTCCACGCCGAGGGGAGCAGGCATGCAAGCGGAACCGGCCCGACGCGTCGCGGCCCCACCACGACGATGAGCCCGGCGCTGGTGGACGACCGTCCCGACGCCCCGGTGGAGGGGCCGGCGGCCCACGAGGACGCGGTCGCACCCACGGGCGGCCTGCACCGCTACGTGGTGGCCGTGGTAGCCGGCATGGCCGCCGTCACCGTCCCGTACCTGTGGGTGCTCTGGGACCTGTGGACGGGCCGGGTCGACGCCCTGCGGCAGCTGTCGCCCGACGACTTCTACGACCTGCAGGGGCGCGCCGTACTGGGCGGCCACCTGTGGGTCCCCAACGGCTCTCTCGGGATCGAGGCGTTCGTCCACGGCGGCCACGAGTACACGTACTTCGGGCTCTTCCCCTCGCTGCTGCGGCTGCCGGTGCTGGCCCTGACCCACGCGTACGACGGGCGCCTGACGGCCCCGTCGATGCTGGTGGCCTGGGTCGTGACCGGCGTGGTGGCGCCGCTCCTGCTGTGGCGGGTCCGGGTGCTCGTGCGGGGGAACGCGGTCATCGGCTGGGCCGAGGCGGCCGCCGGCGGGGTGGCCGTGGCCGCCGTCACCGGGGGCTCGGTGCTCATGTACCTGGCCTCGGAGCCGAAGGTGTCCCACGAGGACCTGGCCTGGAGCGTCGCCCTCACCTTGGCCGCCGTGTTCGCGCTGCTGGGGGTGCTGGAACGGCCGTCGTGGGGCCGGGTGACCGCCTCGGGCCTGCTCGTCCTGGCCGCCGCCCTCGACCGGGCCCCGACGGGCTACGCCTGCTGCCTGGCCGCGGTGCTGGTGGCGGGCTGGTTCGCCCTGCCCGCCCGGCGCCGGGAGGGTGGGCGCTGGGTCTTCCCCATGGTGCTGGCCGGCGTGGTGCCGCTGGCGGTGGTGGGCCTGGTGAACTGGCTCAAGCTCGGCACGCCGTTCGGCCTGTCCGAGGCGGACCAGGTCTGGACCCACCTCAACGCCCACCGGCGTCGCTACCTGGCGGCCAGCGGCGGGAGCGGGTTCGGCCTGGGCTTCCTGCCGTCGACGCTGACCGCCTACCTGCAGCCGGTCGGCGTCCACCTGCAGTCGGCCTTCCCGTGGATCACCCTGCCCACGTCACCGGCCCGCACCGTCGGGTCGGCGGTGCTCGACGACACCTATCCGACGGCCAGCATCCCGGCCTCCATGCCGCTCTACCTGCTCCTGGGCGTCTGGGGCCTGGTGACGGCCTTCCGCCGCCGACCGGTCGGACGGGTGGCGGTCACTCGGGTGCTGCTGGTGGCCATGGCCGCGGCCACGTCGGGCGTGCTGCTGTTCGGCTACCTGGCCGACCGGTACCTCGCGGACTTCCTGCCGCTGCTGGCCCTGGCCGGGTTCGTGGGCCTGGTCGACATCTGGCGGCGCCTGGCCGGCCGCGGACGGGGCCCCCGGGTGGCCGTGCTGGCCCTGGTGGCCGTGCTCGGCGTCTACGGCGTGTGGGCCAACGTCGGGGCCGCCCTGACGCCGTCCGCCCTGTGGACGAACGCCCAGAGCCAGGCCTTCCTGCGGGCCCAGCTCCGGGCCACCCCGTACGCGACCGCGTCGCTGGTCCACACGGCCGACCGCCTGCCGTACTTCGCCCCGGCCGGCACCGTCTACGCCGTGAACGACTGCGCCGGGCTCTACGTGTCGACCGGGTTCTCGTACTCGGTGGTGCCCGAGCAGCAGGCCATGCACGAGACGTGGGACCCGGTGGAGCAGGGCCCCGGCATCACCCACGTCCTCCAGGTCGTCTTCCACGGCGGGGTGGCACGCGACGACCCGCCGGTCACGCTGCTGACCTGGGGGCAGACCCGGGTGGAGCTGGTGCCCTCCGGGGTCGACAGCGTGCGCACCGTGGTGGTCGACCCGGGCGGCCCGGCCGGACCGTGGCCGCCGCTGTCGACGGCGCCCCAGCCGGTGCGCCCTGGCGTCGCCTACTCGATCGAGGTCGTCACCGATCCGTACCTGCAGTCGATCACCGTGGGCGGCCTCGGCGGCGGGGTGGTCCACTACCTGGCCGGTTCCGGACCCGCCGTGCTCCACACCACCGACGGCGAGCCGCTGCCCCCGACGGGAGGCGGGTCACCGGCTCCCACCTCACGGGTGACGGTCACCGACGTCACCGGGCCGCCGCCGTCGATGGCGCTGTGCCACCAGCTGGTGCGGGCGGCGTCCCGCTGACCAGACGGGGGCCCGGGTCGGGATGTCAGCCGCGTTTGCGGACCGCCTCGGCGGCCAGCTCGGCCAGCGTCTGCCGGGCGGTGGCCTCCCAGCTGAACTCGGAGGAGTAGGCCAGGGCACCGGCACCCAGTCGCTCCCGCAGGGCGGCGTCGCCCAGGACCTCGTCGAGGGCGGCCACCATGCCGTCGGTGTCGTCGAAGAGGATGCCCGACGTCCCGTCCCGCACGGCGTCCATGTGCCCGCTGATGCGCGAGGCGACGGCCGGGGTGCCGCAGGCTCCCGCCTCGGTGACGGTCATGCCCCAGCCCTCGCGCAGCGAGCTGGAGGCCACCAGCCACGCGGTGCGGTAGAGCTCGAGGAGCGCGTCGTCGTCGACGAACCCGGGCAGGCTGATCCAGTCCTCGGCCCCGGCCCGACGGATCTGCTCCTCCAGCGCCGGACGCTCGTAGCCCTCGCCGGCGATGACCAGCCGGAGGTCCGGATGGCGGGGCTTGACCCGCACGGCGGCCTCGATGACTAGATCGAAGCGCTTGACCGGCACGAGTCGGCCCACGGCCACCACCAGGGGGGTGGGGGAGCGGGTGGCACCGGGGCTGAAGCCAGGCTCGACCCCGGGCGGGCAGATGGTGATGTTCGACGCCGGCAGACGGAGCTGCTCCACGATCTCGTCACGCGACGAGGACGACAGCGTGATGATGCGGGTCCGCCGGTAGAAGGGCGGCGCCACGCGGTGCTCGAACTCGTAGCCGACCTCGGCCAGGCCCCGGGGGAGGACCATCTTCCACATCTCGGCGTGGACGTGGTGGAGGAAGACGACGCGGGGGCAGCGGGCCCACAGGGGCGAGAGGAAGGGCATGCCGTTCCAGATCTCGACGAGGCCGTCCGACCGGCCCAGGTGGCCGAGGAACCCGGAGAGCATGGTCCGGGGGAAGATCGAGTAGCGACCGACCCGTCGGGTGATCTGGTAGCCCTCCCGGGCCATGAAGTGGGGCTGGTCCTCGACCGACGACGTGGTCATGCAGACGTCGATGCCCGCATTCGACCAGGCCGACAGGATCCGGTGGGCGTGGAGCTCGGAGCCGCCGGCCTCAGGGTCGCCGTGGTCGCGCCAGGCCACGACCTGGATGGTCCGGAGGCGGGCGTCGGCCGCGATCTCCTCCAGGCTCATCGCCTTGTACCGGTCGGCGCCGGCCGACCAGGTGCGGGCGTCGCCACCGTTCCCGGGCCCGGGCGGCACAGCCTGTCCACCCCCCGCTACCGTACGACCCACGTGGTGACTCCCCCTCGACGCGTGACCGGGTGACGTCGCTGCGCATCCCTCCGGCGAGTGGACCAGGATACCGTTCGCGGAACACCCGGTGCACGGAGCAATTCCCCAGCTGCACGGAGCGATTCCCCGATCCGGGCGGGTTCACACCGACCGCCGTGTACCCGTCCGGCGCAGGTCAACGGCGTGCAGGCGTCGTCTAGGCTTTCGCGCCTCATGTCCGCTCGAACTCCCGCGGTGCGTCCGCCCGACGCCGTGGTGACGGACCCCGTCGGCGCCGGCCCGCCGGAGGGGGAGAACCGGGGCGCCGAGGGGGGGCGGCGGCGGGCCGTCCTCGAGTACGCCGTCTTCGCCGTCCTGGCCTTCCTACCCATGCTGTGGTCGCAGCCCGGCAAGGTCACCGACGACACCAAGACGTACCTGTACCTCGACCCGGGCCGTTACATCCGCCAGGCCGTGTCGCTGTGGGACCCGAACGTGGCGCTGGGCACGGTGACCCACGAGAACATCGGCTACCTGTTCCCGATGGGCCCGTTCTTCTGGGTCTGTGCCGAGCTCCACCTGCCGGTCTGGGTGGCCCAGCGGCTCTGGCTGGGATCCATGCTGTTCGCAGCGGGCGCCGGCGTGCTGTACCTGTGCCGGACCATCGACCTGCGGGGTCCCGGGCGCTACGTGGCCGCCCTGGGCTTCATGTTCACGCCCTACGTGCTGCAGTACTCGGGCCGCATCTCGGTCATCCTCATGCCCTGGTCGGGCCTGCCCTGGATGCTGGCCTTCGTCATCCTGGCCCTCCGGCGGCCGGGCTGGAAGTACCCGGCCCTGTTCGCGCTGGTGGTGGCCCTGGTCAGCGGCATCAACGCCAGCTCCATCCTCTACGTGGGGATCGGGCCGGCACTGTGGCTGCCCTTCGCCGTCCTGGTGCTGCGCGAGGCCACCTGGCGGCGGGCCTGGGCGGTGGCGTGGCGGGTGGTCGTGCTCACGGCCGGGGTGAGCCTGTGGTGGGTGGTGGGCCTGCAGGTCGAAGCCGCCTACGGCATCAACATCCTCAAGTACACCGAGACCCTGTCGTCGACCAGCTCGGCCTCGTCGCCCTTCGAGAGCCTGCGGGGGCTCGGCTACTGGTTCTTCTACGGCGCCTCGGACCAGACCGGCAACTGGACCCAGGCGGCGGTGGCCTACACCCAGCAGTTGTGGCTCATCGGCTTCACCTTCCTCGTGCCCACGCTCGCCTTCGCCGCCACCACCGTGGTGCGGTGGCGTCAGCGCTCGTTCTTCGTCGTGCTCCTGGTCGTCGGGATGGTGCTGGCCGTCGGGCCCTTCCCGTACTTCACACCCACCGGCGTCGGCTCGGTGCTCAAGGCGTTCATGTCCGACACCACCGCGGGCCTGGCGCTGCGCTCGACCGACCGGGCGGCGCCGCTGGTGCTGCTGGCCCTGGCCGTGCTGCTGGGTGCCGGGGTCACGGCGGTGGGCCGGAGGTATCCCACCGGTGGTCTGGTGGCGGCCGGCATCGGGATCGTGGCCATCGCCTGCGCCTCGTCACCCGCCTGGACGGGCGACACCGTGGTCCACGGGCTGACCCAGCCCGCCCAACCGCCGCGCTATGTGCAGCAGGCGGCCGCCTCGCTCAACGCCACCCACCCCGGGACCCGGGTATTCGGGCTGCCCGGCGACAACTTCGCCGCCTACCGCTGGGGCGACACCATCGACACGGTGTGGCCCGCCCTGCTCACCCGGCCCTACGTGACCCACGAGCAGCAGACCATGGGCTCGCTGGCCACCGCCGACCTGCTCGAGGCCACCGACACGCCTCTGCAGGAGGGGGTCCTCGACCCTCGCTCCATCGCTCCCATGTCGGCGCTCATGAGCGCGGGTGACGTGCTGGTCGAGTACGACGAGCAGTTCGAGCGCTACAACGTGCCCGACCCGCGCGTGGTCGCCAGGGCCTTCACGCCCACCCCGCCCGGGCTGTCCGACCCCCAGTCGTACGGGGCGCCCCGCACCAACGTCTCGTCGGTGCCGAACCTCAACGAGCAGACCCTGTCGCTGCCGGCCCACACCACGCCGACCCCGCCGCTCGTGACCTACACCGTGGCCGACCCCCGACCCATCATGCGGGCCGAGTCGACCGCCTCGCCCCTGCTGGTGGCCGGCAACGCCGCCGGGGTGACGGCCGCCTCGTCGCTGGGTCTGCTGGGGGGCAACCCGACCATCTTCTACTCGGGCACGATGGACACCCGGCCGGCGCTGAGTCGGCGGGTGCTGGCGGGCAAGCCGACGCTGGTGGTGACCGACACCAACCCGAAGCAGGGCTGGCGGTGGAACGGCATCACCGAGAACGCCGGCTACATCGAGACGGCCACGTCGCCTGCCGACGCCTACAACGACCCGCTCGACTCGCCGCTCGACATCTTCCCGGACGCGCCGGCCGACGCCTTCTCCACCACCGAGTTCGACGGCGTCCACTCCATCACCGCCTCGAGCTACGGGTCGCCCGTCCAGTACTTCAACGACCAGCGCCCGGCCGCCGCCATGGACGGGTCGACATCGACCGCCTGGGTGCTGTCCCAGGCCCCGCCGATCGGCCAGTGGTGGGAGGTCCAGCTCGACCACCCGACGACGGTCGACCACATCAACCTGTCCCAGCTGGTCACGTCCCGGCCCACCCAGGTCCTGACGCAGCTCACGCTCACCTTCGACTACGGCAAGCCGGTGAACGTCGACCTGACGCACGCCTCGCAGACGGCGGCCGGGCAGACCATCTCGTTCCCGGCGAGGACCTTCAGCGTGCTCCGCATCACCATGGACAACTCCCGGCCGACGCCGTACCAGGTGCCGGCCGGCTACCAGAACGTGACCGGGCTCTCCGAGGTGCGCATCCCCGGCGTGCGGACCTCCGAGCTGGTGGCCATGCCCCGGGACCTGCTCCGCCAGGCCGGCACCTCGTCGTCGTCCGACCCGCTCGACCTGGTCATGACCCGCCTTCGGTCCTCCGGGTTCCCGCCCCGGAGCGACTACCAGCGGAACCTGGCCCGGCGGTTCTGGCTGCCGACCACCCGGACCTTCGCGGCGGTGGGGCAGGCCAGGATCTCGCCCCTGGCCTCGGACCAGCTGGTGGCGGCGTCGACCGGGGCCAACGCCGCCACCGGCGACCCGGTCACCGCGGTGGCCTCGAGCAGCCGCATGGCCGGCAACGTGGCGGTGGGCGCCACCGCGGCCATCGACGGGACGACGGCCACCGCCTGGCAGAGCGCGTTCAGCCCGACGGACCAGGACGGCCAGTGGGTGTCGTACACCCTCGCCTCGCCGCTGGCCTTCAGCGCCATGGACCTGGCCGTGGTGGCCGACGGCCGGCACTCGATCCCGACCCTGCTGGACGTGTCGGCCGGGGGGCACACGGTGCGGGTGGCACTCCCGCACATCGCCGACTCGGTGCCCGGCGGGGTGGCCCGGGTGCCCGTCACGCTGCCCTCCACGCTCACGGGGTCGGACATCCGGGTGACGGTGGCCGGGTCGCGGACGCTGACCACCAAGAACTACACGACCCAGGCCCGCCAGGCCCTGCCGGTGGGGATCGCCGAACTCGGCATCCCGGGGCTGGCCGCCCCGACGCCGCCGGCATCGCTCCCGGGCACGTGCCGCAGCGACCTGCTGTCGGTCGACGGCACGCCGGTGTGGATCTCGGTGACCGGCTCCTCGGCCGCCGCATTGGCCCGGGACCCGCTGGCGGTGCAGCTGTGCGGTCCCGACGCCGGGGGCCTGACCCTGGGCCCGGGTGCCCACACCCTGGTGTCGGCCGTCGGTGAGACGGCCGGGTTCGACATCGACGAGCTCGCCCTGGCCTCGGCGGCGGGCGGTACGGCCGCCCCGGTGCTGCCGGGTGGCCAGCTCCAGCCGCCGACCACCGCGTCGGTGGGCACGACCACGGTGACCCACCAGACCGCCACCAAGGCGACGGTCGAGGTGTCGGGCATCACGTCCTCCACCGAGCCGTTCGAGTTCGTGCTGGGGCAGAGCCTCAACGCCGGGTGGTCGGCCACGGCCGGCGGCACCGCACTGCGCCCGCCGGTCCTGGTCGACGCCTACGCCAACGGGTGGTGGATCGACCCGGCCAAGCTGTCGGGCGACATCCACGGCGGCACCCTGACGCTGCAGCTGGCGTGGACGCCCCAGCGACGGGTCAACGTGGCCCTGGTGGTGTCGGCGGCCGTCCTGGTGCTGTGCGCGGTGCTGGCCCTGCTCCCGTTCGTGCGCCGGCGTCGGCGCCGACGTGCCGCAGCCGCCGACGGGCCGTACCCGACCGGGGGCGACGACCTCGCCTGGGGCAGCGCGGAGGGCGCACCGCCCGACCTGGTGGTCGGCGCCGACCGGGGGTCGGAACGCTACGGCTGGGCGGCGTCGCTGCTCGGCGGCGGACTCTACGGCGCGCTGGCCGGGTTCATCTCGCATCCGCAGATCGGCGCGCTGGTGGCGGTCGCGGTGGTGGTGGTGCTCCGGGTGCCCCGAGCGCGCCTCCTGCTCGGCGCGGTGGCGACCGGGCTGGTGTTCGCCACCGGGGTGTCGATCATGATCGCCCAGGCCGTCGACCCGGCCCGGCCCAACGGGGGGTGGCCGAGCGGTTTCGGGTTCGCCGACGGGCTGGCCTGGGCGGCGGTGCTCTTCCTCGGAGCCGACGCGGTGGTGGAGCTGATGGCGAGGCTGCGCCGCTCCGGCGGCGCCGCTCCAGACGGCGGGGGCGTGGTGGGCGATGATTCCCCGGAAGCGGCCGATCCGTCGGACGGCGGCCGGGAGGTACCAGTCGGGTAAAGGAACCGGGCATCCCCGCCGACCACGGTCCGTGGCCGGTTGTTGACGATGGTGGACCCACGCGATGATCATGGGAGCACCGGTGGACGATGGTACGGGGGGCGGACCGTGGGGAAGGGAATGCGGGGGAGCGCGGTTGCTGCTTCGCTGGCTGCGGCGATCGTAGGCGTGATGGTGCTCTGCACGCCGGCTGCACAGGCCGCACCCGCTCAGCGTGCGCCAAAACGCGTGTCGGGGGTCGTCGCCACTCCGGGAGTCGGCACGGTCACCGTGTCGTGGCATCCGGAGCCGACGACGGGCATGACGTACACCGTGACCTCCGCCCCGGTCGGTCTGGGCTGCACCGTGGTGGATCAGGACTCGTGCACGGTCGCCGTGGAGAATTCGACAGCGTGGCGCTTCACCGTGGTGGCGTCGGATGCGGCTGGCACGTCACCGCCGTCCGCCCCGTCCCGTCCATTCGCCCATCGCGTGTTGCTGGTGGTGGCCGGCCAGTCGAACGCCCTCGGGGCCACTGCGTACGCCGTCGACCCGACAAGCGGCACCAATTACCTGGCACGGCCGTTCGCCAATCCGGCGGATACGAAGACCCTCATTGCCTGGGAGCCCTGGTGGGCGCTGGCCCAGCCGGCCACCCCCAGCGGGCTGGTCCCGCTGGACACGCCTCAGTACCTTTCCTTCGTCACGACACCGACGCAGGTGTTCGGACCAGAGCTCGGCTTGGGCCGTCAGATCTGGACCGATTCCCACTTGGCTGTCACCATCGACAAGGTCGCCTATTCCGACAGCTCACTACCCGACTGGAGCCCGGCGAAGCCGGGCGGACTCTTCGCCGACCTGGTCGCCATGGTGCACCAGACCATGGCGACGGATGCCGCCGCCGGCCAGCTGGACACGATCGGGGCCGTCTACTGGTACCAGGGGGAGAGCGACGCCCTGGACCCCACCCTCGCGGCCGCCTACCAGGCGAACCTGGTGTCCCTCGTGAACGGGTTCCGGACTCAGTTGCCGATGGACGGCGCCGCACCGGTGGTCCTGGCGAAGGAGTCGCTGGCCGAGCCGATCGCCGTGGAGCAGTACGCCGGCATCTGCACCTCACCCGGGTGCGCCACGCTCATCGCCGGTGACGACGAGGTGCGGGCGGCCGACGACTGGGCGGCGGCCAACCTGCCCGACGTCGTGACGGTGGACTCGCTGGGCCTCCCCCGCACCGGCGCCGACGGCGGCATCCACCTGTCCTCCACCGGTGAACTGACACTCGGAAAGGAGCTGGCGACAGCCAGCGACCACCGGTTCCCCTGATCGGGGTTCCCGAGGCGCTCAGCCGATGCCGCCCCACACGTCGGCCGGGCGGACGCCCCAGGCCACCTGGCGCGACAGTTCGGCACTCACGACCGGCAGGTCGGCGGCGTGGGTCACCCCCACCAGCTCGGCGTCGGTGGTGAGCACCCGCACCGGCAGGCCAACCCCGTCGGCCACCATGGTGGAGATCACCTCGGGCAGCAGCACCTCGGCCTTGGGCACCTCGCCCCCGGCCGCCACCGTGGCCAGCAGCGCCTCCTCGTCCAGGCCGGAGCCGTCCATGGCGGTGTGGAAGACCTTCCAGATCTCGGAGCGGAATCCCCAGAGGTTGACCGAGGCCGGCAGGTCGCCGGACAGCGCCCGGGGCTCGAGGCCGTCGTCCGAGACGAATCCGCCGGCCGGGTCGGTGTGGAGCTGGCGCCGCTCGTCGAGGGAGACGAGCAGTCCATCGGCCCCGACGGTGCAGACGCCCCGGGTGACCGGGTCGTCGGTGGCCACGGTGGAGCCGAGGGCGTACCCGACGAGGGCGTGCTCGTGGGTCGCCGACGACAGCTGGGCGGCGAGCTGCCCCATGGCCACCTCGCCATAGACGTCGTCGGCGTTGGAGACACCGAAGCACTCGGCCCCGGCGAGCGCCTCCTCGGCCGCCAGCACGGCGTGGACGGTCCCGAGTGGCAGGCGCTGGGTGGCGAAGGCCACCCCCACGGCGGACGGCCAGCACTGCTCGACGTGGTAGCGGATGGCCGGGCCGGTCTCGGGGTGGAGGACGAGCACAATGCGGCCGAACCCCGCCCGCACGGCGTCGCCCACCAGGAGGTCCAGAACGGCCTCGCCGTGCGGGCCGATCGGGGCGAGGGGCTTGCAGCCGCCGTAGCGGCGGGCCATGCCGGCGGCCAGGACCACGAGCGCGGGCGCGACAGCAGAGGATTCCGTCATGGACTACCCATCGGCAGTCAGCCGCCCCACTTGAGCACGGCGCTGGCCCAGGTCATGCCTCCGCCGAAGCCGGTCAGGAGGACGTGCTGGCCGGCCTGCAGCCGGTCGGTGTCGAGGGCATCGGCCAGGGCCAGCGGGATCGAGGCCGACGAGGTGTTGCCGTAGCGGTCGATGACCACCACCGCCTTCTCCTCGGGGATCCCGAGTCGCTGGCAGGCCGCCGAGATGATGCGGAGGTTGGCCTGGTGGGGCACGACCAGATCGATTTCCTCGGCGGTGAGGCCGGCCTCGGCGATGGCCTGTTGGGCCGACTCGACGACGACGGCCACGGCCTTGCGGAAGATCTCCTTGCCGTTCATGTACAGGTAGCCGCCGTGGTCGCACTTCAGCAGGTGCCGCAGCGAGCCGTCGGCGCCAAGCTTGTAGCTGAGCAGCTGACCGGGGCCGTCGACCGCCTCGACGACCACGGCGCCGGCCCCGTCGCCCACCAGGATCGAGACGGAGCGCTCGTCCCAGTCGGTGATGCGGGACAGCGTCTCCGAGCCGATGACCAGCAGCCGCTCGGCGCCGATGGCGATCATGCCGTGGGCCACGGTCAGGGCGTAGACGAAGCCGGAGCAGGCGGCGTTGACGTCGAAGGCCCCGCCGGTGACGCCGATCCCGTCCTGCACGGCGGCCGACGTGCCGGGCACGATCTGGTCCGGGGTGGTGGTGGCCAGGATGACGGCGTCGATCTCGTCGGGACGTCGGCCCGCCCGCTCGAGGGCCGCCAGGCCCGCCTCGATGGCCAGTCCCGAGGTGGTGCCGCCGATGCGACGCTCGCGGATGCCCGTCCGCTCGCGGATCCAGGCGTCGTTGGTGTCCAGGGTCAGGGACAGGTCGTCGTTGGTGACCACCTTGTCGGGCACGGCGATGCCGTACCCCGTGATCACGCCGCCCCGGCCGATCACGACTCAGCCCGCTTCGAGGACGTGGATGCCGATGAATGCCGCGTCTGTGGTGCCTGCATGGGACCCGATCATGCCACCCGAGTTGGCCGCGACACCCAATCGGGCACCCTCAACCTGACGGGGGCCGGCCTCGTCGCGCAGCTGGGCGGTCAGCTCAACGACCTGGGCGATGCCGGTGGCGCCCAGCGGGTGCCCCCGGCTGACCAGGCCGCCGCTGGTGTTGACGGTCACGCCCTTGCCGCCGAGCGTGGTGTCGCCGGCCACCGTGGCCGCCCCGGCGTCGCCGGGCTTGTAGAAGCCGAGCGACTCGAGGGCGCACAGCTCCTCGGCGCTGGTGGCGTCGTGGAGCTCCACCACGTCGACATCGGCCGGGTCGACCCCCGACGCGTCCCAGGCGGCTGCGGCCGTCTCGGCCATGCGCTCGTGGTAGTCGATGTTGCCGTTGCCCGACCGCACGGTGGAGGAGAGGAGCCGGGGTGCGCCCACGCGGGGCTCGACCGACAGCACCACGGCGGCGGCCCCGTCGGTGAACGAGGAGCACATCAGCCGGGTGAGGGGCGGGACGATGGAGGAGGAGGCGAGCACCTCCTCCAGGGTCACCTCGCTCTGGAACTGGGCGTTCGGGTTGAGGGCGCCGTGGCGGCGGGCCTTGACGGCGGCGGCGGCGAACTCCTCGGTCGTCGTCCCCCACGTCTCCATGTGCTCGAGCGCCCACCGTGCGTTCAGGGCCATCAGGACAGACCCGGACGGGTTCTCCCAGTTGGCGTGCATGAAGTGGCGGTCCACCTCGGGCACGCCGTCCTCGATGCCGGCCAGGGTCTCCAGACGATGGCCGGTCCACATCTTCTCGACGCCCACGGCCAGCACGTTGCCGGCACCGCCCAGGGCGGCCAGGGCGGCCAGGTGGAGGGCGGACGCCCCGCCGGCGCAGGAGTTGTCGACGTTGATGATCCCGGCGTTGCGGAGTCCGGCGTCGAGCAGGAAGCTCTGACCACGGATGCAGGCCTGGTTGAGCAGACGGCCGGCGGTGGCGTTGCCGAAGACGACGAGGTCCACCTGGTCGGGCGTGAGCCCGGCGTCCGACAGCGCGTGGTCGACGACCTGGTGGGACATGGACTCGACGGTCAGGTCGCGCCGCTGCATGTTGGTGGTGGCGGTGCCGATGATGTGTGCGGTGCGGTCCATGGGATCCTCGGTTCTGCGCGTCAGCGTCCGGTGGGGACGCCGGCGGCGGGCAGTGCCTCCATCAGGCGGGTGAACTGGTCGACGGGCTCGTCGTCGGTGACATAGACGGCCACGTGCCGGGCGCCGACCGACCGGTAGGCCGCCACCCGGGCGGCCACCTCGTCGGGCGTTCCGCAGACCAGGTGGCGCTCGAAGGCCTTGGGGGGCAGCCCGTACAGCGAGCCCATCCAGCCCGTCCCCTTGGCTACGCCCCGGTCGCGGTCGGCGTCGAGCGAGACGAACAGCACCATGGCCGGTGTCACCGCGTCCTCGGGGCGGCCTGCGGCGTCCACCTCCTTGGCCAGGCGCTCGACGGCGTCGCCGTAGTGGTCGAGTCCGAGGAAGAGGGGCATCCACCCGTCGGCCCGGCGCGCGGCCCGCCGCAGGGCGGCGTCCGAGGACCCGCCCACCCACACCGGCACCGGTGCCGGGTGCGGCAGCTGCAGGTAGCGGACGGTGGGGTCCGCCGAGGCCGTGTCGCCGTGCTCGGCACCGTGGCCGGAGCGCCACGACCGGTGGAGCTCGCCGATGGCCGTGTCGAGGTCGTGGCCGCGCGAGTGGTAGGCGGCCCCGACCTGCTCGTACTCGCCGGGGTGGCTGCCGACCCCGACGCCGAGGATCATCCGACCCCGGCTCAGGGTCTGGAGGGTGGCAGCCTGCTTGGCCACGGCCACGGCCCGGCGGAGCGGCAGCTGGATCACGCAGGTGCCGAGGGCGGCGTGCCGGGTCGCGGAGGCCGCCACGGTCAGGACGACCATGCACTCGAGGCAGGGGCCGTGCCAGAACAGGTGGTCGCACGCCCACAGGGCGGAGGCACCGGCTTCCTCGGCCCGCCGGCAGAGGTCGGCCAGCTCGACCAGAGGATCGGGGTCCGACTCCTGGGCCCCGCCCGGTCGGGCCCACCCCGGGACGGTGTGCTGTACGAACGTCGGCAGGATCAGGCCGATCGGCCCGAGGGGGGTGGTGGGTCGTACCGGGGGCACACCGGCATGGTACCCCCGCACCCCGTCCGGCAGGGTCGATCGTACGGCCGTTCAATACGCCCGGGGCGCCCGTCTCGGGCCCCGGTGTCCGGACTCCGGCCCCGGCACGGCAGAATGGGGGAGCGGAACACCCGATCCGCCCGTGCCGGCAGCCTGCGCCGGCGGAAGGACGACCCCCGTGGACCCCGAAGCGACCCCCGACACCACACCTGATGAGGCACCCTTCCTGACCGACGCCGAGCGCGGTGAGCGCCTGGCCGCCCTGACCTCCATCATCGAGCTCATGCGGCCGGCCGTGCAGGCCGACGGGGGCGATCTGGCCCTGCTGGCCGCCGATGTCGAGACGGGCGTCATCGAGGTGCAGCTCCAGGGCGCCTGCAGCTCGTGCGCCATCAGCTCCTCCACGCTCCAGGGCGGGGTGGAGCGGATCCTGCGGGACCGGCTGGACTGGGTCACCGAGGTCGTGGGTGGTGTCGACGAGTCCGTCGACCCCTTTGAGAGTGAGTCGCTGGGCCGCGGGGGGTACGTCCCCAGCTTCTGACCTGACGCCGCGCGTCCAGGATTCCGTGGATGAGTTGCGTCGGCCGGGGTAAGGACAGCCCGTGCCGTACGATCGTCCGATCGAGACCGAACCCTCCTCAGACCTCCTGGTGGCCGATCGCGAGGCCAGACAGGACCCGGTGGACGCGTCCCCCGAGGCCCGTCGTCCGGCGGCGGAGGAGCCCCGGGATGGGGTGGCATCCCGACGTGGGGTCCCCTCCGGCGGTTGGCTGACGGCCCTGGCGTTCGCCGTGGTTGCCCTGCCGTTCGTGGTGGCCTTGATCGCCCTGCTGGTGCAGTCCTCGGCGCACCTCACGCTGGCCGACGACCTGGCCCTCATCGATCTGCACACCCGCAAGGCGCTGGCCTGGCACCAGCAGCTCGGGGTGTTCGACCGCAACAACTGGAACCACCCGGGCCCGAGCTTCTTCTATCTGCTCTCGCTGGTCTACCGGGTACTCGGGGGCGGAGCCCGTTCCATGTTCATCGGGGCCACGCTGCTCAACGGCCTGGCCGCCGTGGCCTGTGTGGGGGTCGTGCGCCACCGCACCACCCCGGCCCGCACACTATGGGCCGCCATCTGGATCTGCTGGCTCGTGGTGCTGCTGGCCGCCTCCGGCACGGTGGCCACCACGTACTCCGAGTCCGTGCTCGGCGCACTGGTCAGCCCGTGGAACCCGATGGTGGTGATCCTGCCCCTCCTCCTCCTGCTGCTGCTCTGTGCCTCGGCCATCGACCGCTCCGCTCTCTCGCTGCTGGCCGCCGCCGTGGTGGGCTCCTACGTCGTCCAGACGGACATCTCGACGCTGCCGCTGGTGGCGGCGGTGGCCGGGGTAGCGCTGGTGGTCTGGGCGGCCACCGCCCTGGTCGACCTGGTGCGGAGGCGGAGGGGCGAGGGGGCCGAGGCCCGCCGGGCCGCCTGGTCGGAACGGCGCCACTGGGTCACCGGGTCGCTGCTCGGGGCGGGGTCGCTCCTCGTCCTCGTCGTGATGTGGATCCCACCGATCAGCCAGGAGGCGTCCAACAACCCGGGCAACCTGACGCTGGTCGCCCGGTTCTTCCGGCAGCAGCACGGCAGCTACCCGATCGGCGTGGGCTGGCACTCACTGCTGTCGGTCGAGGGGATCGCCGTCCAGGGGCCGTCCGAGGTCATGCGCTCGATCCTCGGCACCGTGGTGCTCCATCCGGCCTCGGCCTGGGTGGCGATGATCGTGACCGGACTGGCGGCCGTGGCCGCCATCGTCGGCGGGGTGGTGCAGAACAACCGGCTGGCCATCGGCCTCGGCGCTCTGACCCTGATCGGCAGTGTGGCGGTCCTGGTGGCCGCCACCCGGGTGACGGGGTTCGTGTTCGGCTACCTGCTGGTGTGGGGTGTGGTGCTGCCGATCGCCGCCATGATCGCCCCGGGGCTCCTCGCCCTGCCCACCGGTGGGTCGGGGCCGTCGTACCGGCACTCCGGCGGCCGGACCGCGCCCGCCGGCGCGCCCACCGGGGTCCGGGTGGCGCTCTGCCTGGTCGCCGTGGTGATGTGCACCGTGGCGGTGGTGCGGGTGACGGCCATCCCCTCGCTGACGGCGGCGTCGGATCCGGTGGTGGGTCACCTGGCCCAGCTGGTCGGCCCCTCGCTGCGCCCCGGGGACACGGTGTCCGTCGGCGATGCCGGTGCGGGCACCACGAACACGAAACTGCTCGACACCGAGCGGTTCATCGGGCTGGTCAACCTGCTCCAGGTACAGGGCTACCACCCGACCGTGAACCACGTCTGGAACGTCGAGTTCGGGTCGGGCTTCCACCAGACCGGCACCGAGTCGCGCCAGATCGTGCTCACCACCTGGGACCCCGCCTCGCCGGCGCAACCGGGCTACGTGGGGCGGGCCGGCGACATGGCGGTCAGCGTCACCGACGCCCACGGGGCGCCGGTGACGGCTCGCTCCTAGCAGCGGCCGACACTGGCCAGCCATCCACCCGTCTGGGTAGGCTTCCTGTCCGCGCTCGCGTGACCGCCGGTTGCAGACCGGTCGCCGGGCGTCTGCTCAGGAGGGGGAGTGGAAGTTCTTTCGGAGGCCGACGCGGCCCAGACCGACCAGCCCGTGGACGTCCGGTACCTCCCCTCGGGTGAGGAGGCCGGCTCGGCGCCCGACGACCGGCGCTTCCGGCCCGATGTCGAGGGCCTGCGCGCCGTCGCCGTGGCGCTCGTCGTCCTGTACCACGCGGGGCTGCCCCGGCTGACCGGGGGCTACGTCGGAGTCGACGTCTTCTTCGTCATCTCCGGGTTCGTGATCACCGGACTGCTGCTGCGCGAGCGCTCCGGGTCGGGCCGCACTTCGATCGTCGACTTCTACGCCCGACGGGCCCGCCGTATCCTGCCGGCGGCCACGCTGGTCATCCTCGTGACCGTGATCGGCTCCTACGTCCTGCTCGGCGCGGTCGACGGTAACAACGTCGCCGGCGACGGCCGCTGGGCCGCCGTCTTCCTGGCCAACTACCACTTCCTCGAGGTCGGGACCAACTACCTCCAGGCGCTCCGGCCGCCGTCCCCCCTGCAGCACTTCTGGTCGCTCTCCGTCGAGGAGCAGTTCTACGTGGTGTTCCCCACGCTGTTCCTGGTGATCGCCGGGCTGAAGGCGCTGTGGTCGACGCGTCTCCGGCTGGTGGCCGTCCTCGGCGCCATCGTCGTCGGCTCGTTCATCTGGTCGGTGGTCCAGACGAACGCCCATCCGGCGGCCGCCTACTTCTCGCCGTTCACCCGGGCGTGGGAGCTCGCTCTCGGTGGCCTCATCGCCGTCAGCACGCCGTGGTTGAAGCACCTGCAGTCGCAGCTGGCCACGATCATGACCTGGGCCGGCGTGGCGGCCATCCTCTACGCCTCGTTCCACTTCAACTCGCTGACCGCCTACCCGGGGTCTGCCGTGGCCGTGCCGGTGCTGGGCGCCGGGCTGATCATCGCCGGCGGGGTGGCGGTGCCCGCATGGGGCGCCGAGGCCGTGCTCGGGCGGGGGTGGGCGCAGTGGCTCGGCCGTCGCTCCTACTCGTTGTACCTGTGGCACTGGCCGGTGCTGATCGTGGCGGCGGAGTACGTGGGGAAGCGGAGCCTCAGCTTCTGGCAGAACGTGCCGCTCGTCCTGGTGGCAGTGGTGCTCACCATGGTCACCTACCGGTTCCTGGAGAACCCGGTGCGCCACCTGCGCCTGCCGTCCCGTCAGAGCGTGCTGCTGGGCGGCGTGGCCGTCGTCGGCACGGTGGTGGTGCTGTCCGTGCTGATCGCCGTCGAGACGGTCACGCCTCCGGTCTACAAGGTGACCCCGGCGGCGGACACCAACGAGGTGCTGACCCAGGTGGCGGCAGCCGCCCACATCACGACCCTGCCGAAACCGCTCGAACCGTCGCTGACCGAGGCGCCCAACGACTGGGCCGCGTGGAACGGCAACCTCTACACGCCCTGTGCCAACACGGCCCCCATCAACGCCTACTCCGAGACGCTGTGCGCCATGGGTGACACCTCGAGCCGTCAAGACATGATCGTCTACGGCGACTCCCACACCATCATGTGGCTGCCGGCCTACAACGCCATCGCCAAGGCCGAGCACCTCCGACTGTTCGTGCTGGTGAAGTACTTCTGCCCGGCGACACTGGTCACCGTGGTGGACCCACCGGGGTCCGGTTCGATCGGCGGGCCCTACGACACCTGCATCTCGTGGCACGACTGGGTGATCGCCGTCATCAACTCGCTCAAGCCGTCGCTCGTGGTGGTGTCGCAGGATTCGCTCTACCAGACGCCCGCCAACGCCAAGGGCGTGTCCGGCTACTTCACCCCGAAGGTCTGGCAGGCCTCGGTGACGCACCTCTTCAACGCCATGAAGATCCCTGACCAGGACAAGGTGTTCCTGGGCAACATCCCGATGCTTGCCCAGTCCGGGCCGGCATGCCTGTCGAAGAACCCTCACAATGTCCAGGCCTGCTCGTCGCCCGCATCCAAGTCCGCGCAGCTCTTCCTCAACTCCGCCGAGGAGGCGGGCACAAAGGCGGCGGGGGCCCGGTACATCACGACCACGCCGTGGTTCTGCACGGCGACGTGCACGGCGGTGGTCAAGAACTACGTCGTGTACCTGGACCAGTTCCACGTGACGGGGACCTACGCCAAGTACCTCACGAACGCCATGGCGGAGTCGCTCGGGTTCGGCCCGGTTCCGACTTCCAGCGACCCCCACACATGAGATCCTGGCGTCCCTGCATGTCCCGAGCATTCGGCCGGATTCAGCGGTTGGAGCTTGCTTCGGTCGTCCAACTCAATGAGTAGTCCTATCGTGTCGGCCCCGGTCTTAAGCGTCACGGCCGAGCCGGATGGTGCGGCGACGGGGCAGACCGGCCAATCATCGGAAGGACCGCGACAGGTCTGGGACGCCGTGCCAGTCATCGTCTCGCTACTGGCCTCGTTTGCATTCATCATCCGCTATCCCGTGTCTCTCATCGGAGGGCGGGCATTCGTTCTCGTGGACGATGCAGCGATTTCGATGACCTATGCCAGAAACTTCGCCGACGGACACGGCCTTCTATGGAATGTGGGTCAACACCCCGTTGAGGGCTACAGCAACTTTCTGTGGACAATGTGGATGGCCGCGATTGAGGCAGCTCACCCCTCGGACCGGATGGCTGGGTTGTGGGTCATGCTCTCGTCGGCGGTACTACTCGCAGCGAACGCGTACATCATCACCAGAATCGCCCGGAGGCTTCTGGGCGATGCCCAATATCTACCTATCGTGGCCGGACTTGCCGCGAGTACCTACTATGCGTTGAATTCCTGGTCGTTAGTTGGAATGGAGACCGGGCTTGTTGCATTTCTGTGTTCACTGGCAGTACTGATCAGCCTCAGGGCCTGCGACCCGCTGACGAGTTCCCGAACCAGCCAGGGCTTACTGCTGACAGGCGGCCTCGTCCTGGCGCTTGGGGTGTTGACGAGGGATGACGTACTCGTGGTTGCGGCTGTCATTGTCGGATTCGTGGTCCTCCGAATGAGTGGCCCTAGGCGTTGGGCACTCCTCGTTGCGATTCCGGTCGGAGTTGCGGAGGTTGGTCACGTCATCTTCCGGCTTCTGTATTACGGCTATCCGGTACCGAACACATATTTCTTGAAGGTGGGCGGCATCCCAGAGTCAACGAAGCTTGGCCGCGGCCTCGTTGTGCTGGCCCAGAACTCGACGTTGCAACTGGTCCTACCCGCCTGCCTCGCTGCGGCCTATTTTGTCCTGGCAAGGCGTACGAACGGTAAGGTAGTGGTGGGTGCCGGCCTTCTCGCGGCGGTGGTGGGGGCGCAAGCTGTCTATATGGTCATGGTGGGTGGCGACTCCTACGATCTGACGTTCTCCGATCGCTACCTGGCGCCGGTCGTCCCGCTGCTCTTTGTGCTCGCCGTGCTCGGAGCGGCAGAGATTGGTCGGCTGGCGCGTCGCTCGGGCAGACCGCTGTTTGTCGTGGGAGTCGCCGTACTCGTGGCGAGTCTGCTCACCGCTTGGGCTTGGCTACCCGTCTCGCTATTGCAACAGCCCGCAGTTTCCACCTGGCATATCACTCCCTGGATCGGGTTCTTGAGTGTCCTTGGACTTCTGATCGTCCTTGCATCCGCCTCCTCGTGGTTCAGAGCGCGATCGCCGCTCGTGATCGCCGGAATCCTGAGTACGGCTTCGATTGTGGCCACCAGCGGAATCCCATACTCCTCGTGGGTCATCCAGAACTATCAGTTCAGGGATCTCGACACCTTTGTCGCCTTCGACGGAAGCCTGATGGCTCTGTCAACGCCGCCGAATGCCACGATTGGGGTTACCGGAGCAGGAAACGTGACGTTCTTCTCTCACCGAAGGGCAGTCGACCTTCTGGGGTACTCGGACCACACGATCGCCACGTCAGCTCCACATCTAGAGTTTCCCTTTCAGCCGGGCCACGACAAGTGGAACTACGACTACAGCATCGGCAAACTGCGCCCCGACGTGGTCCTGGGCCTGTTCCACCCCACCCCGGCCGATCAGACCGCAATGAAGGCTTGGGGCTACAGGAAGTACACGATCCCCTACCTCAACCAAACGATCTACTACCTGCCCGGATGGTTCCATCCGAGTTAGTCCATCCGTCGGCGTAGGTCTGTGCCGGCGCTCGCGCGACTCTTAACAACAGGAGTTCTGTGACCGAGACGAACAACCTTCCGAGTGGTGGGTCGCCAGCGTCGCAAGAGTTGCTGTTGCCCACGGGCCTCGAATCCGGGACACCTTTGGGCGACCGGCCTTTCCGTCCGGATGTCGAAGGGCTACGCGCCGTTGCAGTCTTCGTGGTGGTGCTCGGCCATGCTGGAGTGACCCAGCTCGTTGGCGGTCTCATCGGGGTCGACGTGTTCTTCGTCATCTCGGGATTTGTGATCACCGGACTCCTGCTGAGACAGATGGAATCCACTGGCAGGATTGACTTCCTCGGCTTCTACGCCCGCCGAGCTCGGCGCCTCGTTCCTGCCGCGCTATTGGTCATTGTCGTCTCGTTGGTGATCACCGGGTTGATAGCTCCGCACGCCACGGCGGTGATGACGGCGAGTGACAGCCGATGGTCGGCATTGTTCCTGGCGAACGTGCACTTCTCACTGGTCAATCGCACGGCGTATGGAATCGCTCTCTCTCCCCTGGTTCACTACTGGTCGTTGGCGGTCGAGGAGCAGTACTACCTGGTGTATCCAGCATTTGTCCTCATCATCTTGTCGATCCGCTCAAGGTGGAGCGGGCGGACAAAGCTCGCTTTAGGGCTGCTCCTCGTCGTCGCTGCCTCGCTCTCGGCCTCAGTCCTAACGTCACGTCCCGAGGAGTTGGTCGGGTACTACACGACCTACAATCGAGCTTGGGAGCTGGCGCTAGGCGGTCTCGTTGCCCTCGGAACTAGCGTGACTCGCCGGATTCCGAAGTGGATAGGTGCCCTCGTCTCGTGGGCCGGCCTCGCAGCCATCGCTCTTTCCACCCAGGTGATCTCGTTCAAACTCGCGTACCCAGGCTATGCGGCACTTTTGCCTACGATGGGTGCGGCTGCTGTCATTGCAGGCGGGACATCAGTACCTCGGCGAGGAGCAGAGGCAGTACTGGCCCTGTCGCCATTCCGCTGGATTGGTCGGTGGTCGTACTCGTGGTATCTCTGGCATTTTGCCCTGTTCTTCCTCGTCACGACCGCATTTCATACCAACGTGGTGCGGCTCTCGAACCTCGGGCGCTGGAGCCTCATCGCCTTCTCCCTGGTGGTGGCTGCCGCCAGCTACTTCTTGGTCGAGAACCCCATTCGACGTTCGCCGAGACTGGCGACGAGTCCCCGCGCCACGATCGCAGGCGCGGTGGTCCTGATCGCCTCATGCGTTCTGTTGACCTTTGTGTATTGATCGATCTACGGAGTTCAGCCTCGGTCGAAGAGACTCTGACCCCCCTAACGTCGCCACTGACGCTGCGGCCGGAATCGTCTCCCGGAGGCCCACCGCGATCCGACAACGCGCCGTCGACGTCGTCCCGCTGAACGAGTCCCCTTGGCCGGTCGACTTCCCACCGGGGGCATCGAGCGCTTATTCACCCCGCCGCCATGACGACACACCGCGAGACAAACTCGACCGTGTCCGGCGAATCATGACCAGATCCCGACACGCAGGCGGCAAAGGCACTCGTGGATGGAATCGGGTGACCCTGGGAGTGTGCGACGTCCTTCCACACCCACGCATGCGATTGGTATGTAGGCATCGACCCGGTCGACGCGGTGAGGATGGCCGCTGCAACCGCAAGGGAACGGACGCGGTCATAGTCGGGAAGTCCCGACTGATCTGGCAGCACCGCCATCGTCACCCCCCACGCAGAAAGCAGTGCACGAGTCGTTGCGATGTCGGCGGATGTGACGTGATTGAAGTAGGGAATGCCTGTCGACGCAAAGCCGAGCGTCGTCGCACCACTTCGAAGTGGGCCAGGACCGAGGTACCGCTCGGCCGGCCCTCCCTCTTCCGCCATCTGATAGGTGAACCCTCCGACGGACTGCCAAGTCTGGGGACTTTCACCCGCGACGTACTGGACGGGTAGCACGAGGAGCACCTCTCGGTGGTCGAGATGGGGCGCGACTTCCTCAAACCAGGTGGGAAGGACGATGGGTTGCGTAGCGAACGGCACCGTCTGGCCGATCTCCCATGCGATTGGTATCAAGGCTGCACAGGCGACCCCGACCGCTGCCAAACCTCCCACCCGTGTGCGCATCAGCCGCGTAGCGCTCAATGTGCCGGTGTCGCTCTGACCGGCACTACCGAAGCAGACCTGATTCCTGACGTGCTCGACGATGAGTCCCATCATCACCGCGAGTGTGAAGTACGTCACCAGCACATATCGGTAGGGAATGATGTTCTGGAGGAGAGGCACACTCCCGAGTGGATGCAGCCAGGAGATGAGCGAGGCCGTCGCTCCTAACGTGGCGAACAGCCATAGCCGCAAGTCGCGATGCCAGACGATGAGGCTTCCCACGATGACCAGCAGACACGGAATGCCGATGTACTGAGGAGAGATGTATGGCCCTTGGTATCCCACGGGATCGGTGGAAGAGAGATGCGAGGCAATCGGCCACCAGAAGTCGTGAAGCAGGGAGCTTTCACCTTCGAAGTATCCACCCCATACAGGGCCATGGAGCGAGGCAGGGCCACGCAGTGCGAACCATGTGGGATAGGCAAGAAGTCCAGTCGACACCGCGGCAGCCGAAGCGAGGCCCGCAAGTACTCGCCGATAAGAAGACCTGAGGCGCTCAGGCTTGCGGAATGCCGCGAACAAGAGAAGTAGGACCAGCCCTCCGGCGATGAACAGGACCGTCATGAGAAGGACTTCTGTGCCGACGAAGAACTGGATGGTTACGAGGAGTCCGAGGACGACGCCGGTCGGAATCGCCCGCCGGCGAGGGTCGAACAAGAGGATGTCCACGCAAATGACGCAGAGCGGAGGGATCGCGACGAAGGTGAAGTCCACCCAACCACTCGCCGAGACGACGATTGCGAACGGCGAAAAGGCATACACAAGTCCACCCACGAATGCCGCAGGAGTCCACGAGCACCATCGTCGGAGCAGCGCAAACATCGCCAGTCCCGAGAGCACCGGAGAGAAGGTCAGCGCCAGATTCAGAGAGGCAACTGGCCCGAAGGTCCATGTGATCGGCGTCAAGACAAAGGCAACCGCTGTGGAGCTTGTATCGGCTAGAAGATTCACTCCGTGCGGATGGTAAAGATAGGTGGAGAAGAAGGGATTGAGTCCGTGATTCAAGGCGTGAGCTACCCAACCGAAGAACCAGGTGAATTTCGCGGTGTCGCCGCATCCACAGATCGCAGTGGAGGTCGGATGCTTAAGCCACACGTTTGACCAGAGGTACAAAGAGATCAAGGAGTAGATGACACCCGCGAGCAGGTTCGAGAGCATCGACTTGTGGCGGATGCTGACTTCGGATGTGACCTCTGACGACGAATCAAATCGGACCTCGGACGCGCCGAATTCGCGGGGCACCGGGAGGTGCAGCTCCTCACGCTCAGTGTCCTCCGGACGCAACGTCCTCCTCACAGCGCTGCGGAGCGTTGTCGCCATCGAGCCAACGGACGTTCGATGAGGTGCCAGCTCGCTATCGCGATCCCGAACGTGATTGCCAGCCGCGCTGCCATGGTTGGCCAGAACGACATGCTGTCGTAGCCCGGTAGGAGTATGAGGTAGACCGGGAAGTGGACGATGTAGACGGTGTACGACAAGTTGCCGACGTAGACGAGGAAGCCGCAGCCGACGATGCGGGATCCCCGACCCATTGGGCACATCACGAAGTAGGCCACGATGATCGCAGTGGCAACCGTTGAAAGCGGCATCCACCAGAGGATCACGTTGCGGGAGAAGAGGGGTGCCTCAAACAGCACCCAGAGGAGAAGACCGGCCGAGCAGAGGGCAGCGGTCGGCAGCACGCGCACAAGCCACTTGCGATGGGCATGAAGCAATCCGTCTGTTGCAAGCAGTCCGAGCAGGCAACCGACGAAGAGGGCGTCAGCGCGACTATCGAAGGCGTTGTACGCGCGCGAGAACGCTGCGTCGCTCCATCCGTGGGTCCTGTACACCAACCACAGCCGGTCGATCGTGCTGAGGATGATGCCGATTGACGCAAACAGGTACGCGAGCCTTCGTCGCCCGAACGCAAATGCCGCTACCAGGAGGATGGACCAGATCACGTAGAACTGCTCCTCGACCGACAGCGACCAGGTGTGAGCGAAGTAGCCCAGAAAGGGCTCCTTCCCGAACGCGACGCGGTAGTCCTCGAAGTAGAACAATGCGGCAGCTGACTCCTCCCACACCCGCTCGACTGCTGTGGGGACGAACACGAATGCTGAATAGATCAGCAGCAGGATGACTGCGAGGAGGAGCGGCGGACCGAGGCGCACGACGCGCCTGGCATAGAACCGCTTCAGGCTGATGCGGCCGTTTCGGCGCCCCTCGCTCATGAGCATCGAGGTGATCAGGAATCCGCTGAGCACAAAGAAGACCTGGAGCGCGACCCACGCGCCTGGCATTGTCCGGAAATTCGAATGGAAGACGAGAGCTGTGGCCATGCCGATCGCTCGGATGCCCGTGAGGGGCGGCCGATTTCCCAGCTTGAACGTGTACGAGTCATTCGTGCCGGAACCCTCGAGGTCGACGTGCGCGGTCGGCAGGGCAGTCGGGACCGCTTCGATAGCCGCTACCGGACTGCTGCCAGTCGGTGGAAGATCCTCATTCGTCGACGATGAGCGGTGGGAGGCCCCGTCGTCGGAGAATGAATCACGGTGTGCGTCGGAGGGCACGCTCGAAGCCGACGGGTCCTCCTGTTGATCGGCGCCCCGTCCCATCACGAAGCCGACCGCACACGACTGCCCGACCCCCCCATGAGCGGCAGTCTATGACGGGGGACGCTCCGGTCACGGTAGGCCCTGTACTACCCCGGACAATGGCGGCGGACGCACGATTTCACAGTTCACCCGACGGCTTGTAGCACTGGAGCCGGTCAGTATGCTCCGCGCGGGGGCTCTGCGGAGCGGTTGTCGCGATGGAGTGCGTGCTCCGTTACCTGTCGGCTAGTTCGGAGTTGGACGACCCCTTGCGAGGTCAAGCGTCGCCGCAGTTGGTGAAGCCCATCGGCAGTGGGTCCGGCGGGAGAGAGGACTCACAAAATGGGGTGAAATGCGGCTTGTCCGGATGGTGCGGCGATGGCCCTGCTGGAGTCGCGGACCGTGTCGTGTGCGTTGGGCGTATGCCCGGCCGGGTGACCGATCAGGACGCGACCTCGCACCGTTGGATGCCGGTCCGGCAGGTCGTCGCGGTGACCGACGACACGGTGGAGCCGTGCACCTCGACGAGGACGAGGGTGTACCGGGTCCCGGTCGGCAGGCTCAGGCCGGTGTACAGGGCCTCACCTCCCGCCAACCCGGGCGCCCACCCGTCGGCACGCAGCTGCCATGCGACGCCCTCCGAGATCCAGATCGTGGACAGTCCGGGCTGGGCGGGGTCGTGGACGGAGACGACGACCGGACCCTTCGGCGCCACGCGTTCGACGGCCCGGACCACCTGGGCGACGGACGTGGCGTCTGCCGTGTCCCAACTCACGGTGTCCTCGGCCGGGCGGAATCGGGCGACGCCCACCAGTCCGGCCACCAGGGCCGTGACGAGGACGACCCCAACGACCCCGACGGCGGCCGTCACGGCGTGGGGACGGGTGGCGGTACCGGTCCGGCGGACCCGCCAGGCGAGGACGGCGTCGACCACCGCCCACGCGACGACAGCCCAGATGGCGATCCCCAGCGGCCAGAGCAGATTCAGCAGGTAGAGCAGGTCGAAGGCGCTGGCAGAGGGGACGACCGCGTAGCTGACGACGGCCGCCACCGAGGCGACGAGCGCCACTGCGGACGCGGCGGCGAGGCTCCGCCGCCGAGTGCTGGCCGCCCACGCGACGATGACGATCACCAGCACCAGCAAGACGATCCCGGCACCCATGCCGGCTCGGGTCTCGAAGCTGTCCAGGGTGAGGATGTTGGTCGGCTGGTGGGTGAGCCAAATCGGGAACGGTCTGCCGATTCTCCCGAAGGCGGACAGGGCGAAGGAGAGCCCGAGCTTCGTCTGGCCGGACTGACTCGACACCATGGACGAAACGTTGCCCGGGTGCCCGGTCAGCTGTTGTGCGATCGGGGCGGCCCAGGAGGCGAGGCCGACGATGATGCCGGCCCAGATCCACCGCCAGCGGGCCGGGCGGCTGCCCAGGGCGACCCCCGCGGCCGGTGCGGTAAGGGCGAGGAGCGCGGCCGGAAGAGCGAGTAGGAGGTGGCTCTGGGCGGCCACCGACGCGGTGAACACCAGCACCGGCCACCAGCCGAGCTTTCCGCTCGCGACGACCCAGGCCAGGGCCAGGCTCGCGATCAGGAAGGGCAATGGGAAGTAGGCGTTCCACGAGATGTTCTCGAACACCGCCGGCGTGAGCCAGAACATATCGACCACCATGAAGGCGATGACCCCACACCCCGCCCACAGGCGCGCCGACCAGACCGCCTCGACGGCCGTTGACAGCACAGCCCCGGCCAGGAGGGCTGCACCCCACAGGATGCCCTGGGTCGGGTCCAGGTGGGCAGGGACGGCAAGCAGCCAGAACAGCAGCGGCCCGGGGTCGTAGACCGCGTGCCCGTGGCCGCTGGCCGTCGACAGCAGGCCGAGCACCGGGGGGTGGGCGGTGAGTGACTGGTAGGCCCTCGAGGCGATGGCGGCGTTGTCACCCACGGGGCGCCAGCCGTAGCTGAGCTCGACGGCCAGGCCGGCCAGCACACTGCACCAGACCGTGACGTGGCTGGTCACACGCACGACGGTGGGGAGCCGGGAGCCCATCGGCGGTGGCCCGTCGTCGATGACGACCGCCGTGGCGGCGGAGGCCGTGGACCGGTCCGGCGATGTGCCGGTCGGGCTCGTCCCCGACGTCACGTCGCTGTGGTCGTCGCTGCGGTCGCCTGTGCCGCCCGGTACGCCTGCCCGAGGCCAGCCGTGTACTTCAGTAGCCACGGGCTGATCAGCTTCGCTCCGGCCGCGGTCACGTGGATCCCGTCGGCAAATCGCATGTCCACGCCGTCAACGTACTGCCGGAACTGGCCCCCGGGATCGAGCTTCGCCCCGAGGTCGGCCACGGAGACGCGACCACCCGATGTCGCTGCCACCTGGCGGAGCAGGCTGTTGTACCGGTTGACGCGGGCCGGGTCGTCCTCGGGCCACGGGCTGCCGTCGGCCTGCTCCTGCTGGTGGTAGTACGGCGCCGTCAGCAGCACCACGGGCGCACCGGTCGAGCCGAGCACGTCGACCGCCTTGGTGAGGGCGTCACGCTCCCTGGCGTCGAACGTGGGGGACAGGAGGTTGGTGAGCCTGCCGCCGACGAACTGGTCGCGCACCTCGTACTCGCCGTCGGCCAGCAGCACGACATCGGGGTGGAACGCCTCGACGTCGGCCTTCCACCTGGCCAGCTGGGTGTCGCATGGCACGGGCACGTGCCCACCTCGATAGCCCAGGTTCCCGTTCACCACGGTGCCGTGGAAGCTGGTGGCGTACGTCAGGAGTCCGCAGCCGAACACCCCGTCACCGGCGTACTGCACGTCGTAGGTGCCGGACTCGGGCCCGATGCCGAAGCCGAGGAAGCTGGCCTCGGAGTCGCCGACCAGGAGCACGCGGATGGGTCCACCGGTCCCGGCCGCCACGGCCGGCACACCCGCCCCGGTTCCCGGGTCCTCGCCTTTCGGGACGGTGAATCCGACGCGCGCCGACGTCGGCTGCTGGTTGACGGCCGCGGTGGCGCCGGCGGTGGAGCCGACCACCAGCACGGCGGTGGCCCCCACCGCCACGGGCGCCAGGACCCATCCCCGCACGCCCCGGAGGAGGCCCCGTCGCACCGGCATCTCGAGGAAGTGGAGCGACACGGCGGCCACGGCCACCGAGCAGGCCACCCGGAGGGAGAAGAGCGCCCAGCCGGACAGGCCGGTGCGGGCGTGGTCCAGCACCACGAAGATCGGCCAGTGGTACAGGTAGAGACCGTAGGAGATGGCTCCCACGTAGCGCACCGGCCGGAGGGACAGGACGCGGCCCCACGGGCTGTCGGGCAGGAGGGCGACACTGGCGATGACCGCCGCCGTGGCCAGGGCGACGAGCGTGAAGCCGCCCCGGTAGATCCAGGTCGACGTGCTGTCGACCGAGTAGGCCAGCCACAGCACGACGGCCAGTCCCGCCCCACCGAGGACGACCAGCAGGGCGCGGGCGGGCGGCCCGAGCCGGAATGCCCGGACCAACGAGGTCGTCGTCACCGGGCCGGTGCGGCGGTTGGGCAGGGGGTTGGCGAGGACGATGGCGAGGGCCGCGCCGATGAGCAGCGCCTGGGCCCGCGTGTCGGTCCCGTAGTAGGCCCGGCTCTCCCCTGAGCCGTTGCCGAACACGACCGCCATGGCCACGGCGCTGGCCACCGCGCCGGCCACCGTCAGCACCAGCAGCGCCCGCAACGACCGGAACCACGTGAGAACGCCGAGCACCACCAGCGGCCACACCACGTAGAACTGCTCCTCGATGGAGAGCGACCAGGTGTGGAGGAGCGGCTGGGGCGTGTTCAGCGCCGCGAAGTACCCCTGCCCTCCGGACACCTGGTGCCAGTTGTTGACGTAGAGGAGCGTGGCGATCGCATTGCTGCGCAGCTCGCCCAGGGTGTCGGGGGTGGCCAGGAAGAACCCGTAGAGGGCGACCCCCGCCAGCATCACCAGCAGGGCGGGGACGAGCCTCCTGATCCGGTGGCCCCAGAACCGGAGCAGCCCGATGCCGGCGTTCTGCCGGTATTCCGAGATCAGCAGGCCCGTGATGAGGAAGCCCGAGAGCACGAAGAACACGTCGACGCCGAAGAAGCCGCCGCCGGCCCAGGCGAAGCCGCCGTGGAACACCAGGACCAGGACGATGGCGAGGGCGCGGATCCCGTCGAGTGCGGGGATCCTCCCGAGGGAGGGCTCCGGTGCCTCTTCGTGCGCGGCGGTGGCCTTCTCGTCACCCCGCGCCGGCGCCGCGACCTGCTCTCCCACGGCTCCTCCCACTGACGAATGGTAGCCCCGGCGCTACCTGGTCAAACATCGGGAGTGCCCGGGCTCAGCTCGCTGAATGGGCCGCAGCTGACCGCTGGCGCCAGCGCATGAGGGGGCGCTCGATGAGGAACCAGCTGGCGATGGCGATGGCGAAGATCACGGCCAGCCGGACCAGCTCGTTGGGCCAGAACGCCCAGCCTGTCTCGTTCTGCTGGATGGCCAGGTACACGGGGAAGTGGATGAGATACACGGTGTACGACAGGTCGCCGATGAAGACCAGGAAGCCCAGACCCACGAATTTCGACCCGAGGCTGGCCGGACAGATGACGAAGTACGTGATGATGACGGCCGAGGCGATGGTGGTCGTCGGAAGCCACCAGACGGTCAGGTTCTCGGTGTTGAGCGGGGCGTAGAGCAGGATCCAGCAGAGGAAGACGGCGGAGACCGCCGCCGCCACCGTGATGAGGCCGCGGGCCCACCGGGCCCAGTTGTGGAGGTACCCGTCGGCGGCCAGCAGTCCCATGAGGCACCCGAGGAACAGCGCGTCGGCCCGCGAGTCGAAGGCGTAGTAGATCCGGTCGAAGACCACGTTGTCGAAATGGTGGGCGTGGTAGACGAGGAAGAGCCGGTCCGCCGTCGATGCGATCATGCCGACGATGGCGAACCCGTAGGCCAGGCGCCGCTTGCCGACGGCCACCGCGGCGACCATGGCGAGCGACCACAGGATGTAGAACTGCTCCTCGACCGAGAGCGACCACGTCTGGGCCAGGTAGCCGAAGAACGGGGCGTGACCGAGCGCCTGGCGGTAGTCGGCGTAGTAGAAGAGGGCGGCGAAGCTGTCACCCCAGAGACGGCTGCCGGCCTCCGACACGTTGACGAAGCAGGCGTAGATCCCGAGCAACGCCACCGTGAGGAGCAGCGGGGGGAGCAGGCGGACGCCCCGGCGGGCGTAGAAGGCGCCCAGGCTGATCCGGCCGTTGCGCCGACCCTCGCCGGCCAGCATGGCGGTGATGAGGAAGCCGGACAGGACGAAGAACACCTGGAGTGCCACCCAGGTGCCGGGCAGCGTCTCGAAGTTCGAGTGGTAGGTCAGGACGGTGAAGAGGGCGAGGGCCCGGATGCCGGTCAGGGGCGGCCGGTTGCCGAGCCGGAAGCGGTAACCCTCCGACGGCTCGACGGCCTGTCCGTCGGCGTCGTCGCCCGGAGGCGCGTCCAGGACGGCGGTGGGCGCCTGACTTCGCGAGGCCCCGGGGGAGTGGGCCCCACGCCGGCTAGCCACGGCGCGCCTGGTGCAGGGGCCACCTGCGGGCACGTCGGCCACCGGGCCACCTGAGGGCTCGTCGACCACGTGTCGCCATCGCCTGGATGGTACACCGGGGCATCCGGGAGCCCTCGGGCCGCCGGGCGCCTCCACTACCATCACCGCCATCGCACGCCGGGGGAACTCCGAGGTCGGTACCAGGTCCGATCTGCGTGATCACGGGGCCAGTTCCATCGCGTCGCCATCCCTACCCGGTCGTCGCAGGGCTAGTCCCTGGTGGCCGGTGGTGGTGCCCCTGGTCGTGGTGCTCATCGGCGCCTGGGTCTACCGCTGGGTCGACGAGGACGCCTTCATCAACTTCCGGATCGTCCACAACCTGCTGGCCGGCCACGGTCCCGTGTTCAACGTGGGGGAGCGGGTCGAGGTCGACTCCGACCCCCTGTGGATGTTCACTCTGGCCGCGGTCCACGCGGTGACGCCCTGGGTGTCGATCGAGTGGACGTCCGTCGTACTCGGCCTGGCGTGTGCGGCCGGCGGCTTCCTGGCCGGCGGCGCGGCGGCGGGCCGGCTCGCCGGCCGTCACGACGAGGGGACGGTCCTGCCGATCGGCCTCCTGATGGTCTCCGTCGTGGCCGGGGTGTGGGAGTTCATGACCTCGGGTCTCGAGATGTCCATGGTCTTCCTGTGGCTGGGCGGCTCCTACCTCCTGCTGGTGCGGTGCGCCTCGCGACGACGCGGCGCCGTGCCGGCCGGGGTCGTCCTTGGCCTCGGCACGCTGATCCGCCCCGAGCTCGCACTGGTCTCGGCGGTCTTCGTGGTGGCGCTGGTGCTCGTGGTGGCGGCGCCCGGCTGGGGCGACGGCTCCGGCCGTGTCCGACGGGGCGCCGCCGTCGTGGCGTCCGCCGCCGCACTGCCCGTCCTCTACCAGCTGTTCCGGATGGCGTACTACGCACTGCTGGTGCCGTCGACGGGTCTGGCCAAGGCGGCCGGCTCGTCGTGGTGGTCGCAGGGTGCCACGTACCTGTGGAACTTCGCCGCCCCGTACACGCTGTGGCTGCCGCTCGTCCTGGCCGCCGTGCTGGTGGGGTGGCGCATGGCGACCTGGTGGGGTGGTGGGGACCGGACCGGGGTACTGCTGCTGGCGACGCCCCTCCTGGCCGGAGCCGTCGACCTCCTGTACGTCGTCGAGGTGGGCGGTGACTACATGCACGCCCGACTCCTCCTGCCCGCCTTCTTCGCCGTGAGCCTGCCGGTCTTCATCGGCGTCCGGGCGCTGCGTGGCGTCCTGGTCGTGCCGGTGGCCGGAATCGCGCTGTGGTCGGTCGTCTGCCTCGGCTGGCTCCGGTTCGTGCAGCCTCCGCCCCCTGCCCACCTGGGCCTGCAGACGGTGTTCATCTCGAACGAACGGAACAGCTGGATCACGGCGACGGGGTCCGCCCACCCCGTCACCGCAGCCGACTACCGCCGGGCCCTGTCGGGGGTGGCCGGCGCCGCCCTGGCCCGGGCCGCCCGCGCCGTGCCACCGGGTCGGCAGCGGATGGTGGTCATCACCGATCCGTTCGCGCCGGTGTCGTCGGCCGCCACCGAGCCCGCCCGGTCGCCCCTGCCGTTCCGGCTGGCGGTCGACCTGCCGGCCATCGGCGTCATCGGGTACCTGGCCGGGCCGGACGTGTACGTGTACGACGAGTTCTCGCTGGCCAACCCCATCGGGAGCCACACCACCGTCACCCACCGGGCCAGGCCGGGCCACGAGAAGCTGGTCGGACCGGTCTGGATGCTGGGCCGCTTCGGGGTGCCCGGCCGGGCGGCGGTGCCCGGCGGGCCCTCGCCGTCGTCCGTGGCCGCCGCCCGGGTCGCGCTGTCGTGCGACCCGTTGAAGGCCTACCTGGCCGCCATCACCGGACCGTGGACGCTGTCCCGGGCGCTCGGCAACGTCGGCGACAGCATCGGCTTCACCACCATGCACTTCAGCGCCGTCCCGCAGATCGCCGTCACCCAGCTCTGCGGGCGGTCGGCACCGTGAGCACGGCGGGCGCGGTCCCCCGGCCGGCGGTGATGGCGGTCCCGCCGGCGGGAGGACGGCGGGGGCTGCTCGTCGCCGCAGCCGCCTACCTCGTCCTCGGGGTCGGGCTGTGGTGGAACGTCTGGTCCTCCCACCCGACGACGGTCACCACCTGCGGATGTGGCGACGCCGCCCGGTTCCTCTGGTACTTCCGCTGGCCGGCCTTCGCCCTGACCCACGGGCACGACGTCCTCTACTCCACGTACCTGTTCCACCCGGGCGGCATCAACCTGCTGGACGACACCAGCGTCGTGGCTCTGGGCGTCCTCCTGGCGCCGGTGACGTGGGCGGCCGGCCCGGTCGCCGCCATGAACGTGGCCCTCACCCTGGCCCCCGTGCTGTCGGCGCTGGCCATGTTCGCCCTGCTCCACCGGTGGGTGCGGTGGGCGCCGGCGGCGTTCGTGGGCGGCCTGGCCTACGGCTTCGCCCCCTTCGTGCTGACCGAGCTCGCCCTGAACCAGCTGAACATCGCCTTCCTGGCCGTCCCCCCGCTGATCGTCCTGGTGCTGGACGATCTGCTCCTCGTCCAGCGACGGCGCCCCTGGGTGGACGGGCTGGCGCTGGCCGGGTTGGTCGTCCTGCAGTTCTTCCTCAGCACCGAGGTGCTGGTGATCACCGCCATCGCTGTGCTGGTCGGGCTGGTCGTCGTGATCGCATGGGCGGCCCTTCGACGGCCGGAGGGGCTGCGCGCCCGTGCGGGCGCGGCGGGCCGGGGCGTCGCCGTGGCGGGTGGTGCCACGGTGGTGATGCTGGCCTATCCCCTCTGGTTCCTGCTCGACGGTCCGGCCCACCTGGTGGGTCCGATCTGGTCGGCGGGGGCCACCACCCGGTACGGCACGTCGCTATCGAGTTTCGTCTCGACGGCCGGCCTCGGCGGCCTCCGGGCCTCGATGGTGAGCTTCGGTGGCTATCAGGGACACACCCTGGTGGGGCTCGGCTACCTCGGCCTCGGTGTGCTGGCGGCCGCCGTCGTCGGGACCGTGGTGTGGCGCCGCGACCGGCGGATGCTGCTGTTCGCCGGCGTCGGCGTGGTGGCGGCGATCCTCTCCCTCGGCCCTGGCCACGGGTACCCCGTGCCGTGGGACGCACTCCAGCACGTGCCGTGGATCGGCGACGTCGTCGAGGTCCGCTTCACCCTGGTCGTCGCCTTCTGCGCCGCCGTCCTGGTCGGGCTGACCCTCGACCACGCCCGACGGGCCTTCGACGCCCGGTCCGTGTCCCGCGTCGTGCCGTGGCTGGTGGCGCTGGTCGTCCTGCTCCCGACCGTGGCCGCCGTGGCCCCGAACCTGCCGATGACCGTGCGGCCGGTGGTGCTCCCCACCTGGTACGCCCGGAACGGCGCCACCCTCCCGGTGGGGACGGTCGTCCTGGCCTACCCGGTGCCCTCCTCCGGGCTCCAGTCCTCGGAGGCCTGGCAGGCGGTCAACGCCATGGCCTGGGCCCAGGCGAGCGGGGGAGGACCGCAGGGCCAGCCCGCCCGCGCCGGAGCCGCCCGGGACGGGTTCGTGGTGCTGTCCGCCGCGTCGCTCCCGTTGGGACCGGCGCCGGTGCCCACCCCCGCCAACCTGGCGGCCGTCCGGTCGGCCCTGCGCCAGTGGCGGGTGACCACCATCGTCGTGCCCGACGAGCCGGCCGCGCCCTCGTACGAGCAGGGCCGCGGTGGCGCCTACGGTGCAGCCTTCTTCACGGCCGTGCTCGGTACCCTTCCCTCCTATGTCGACCGGGCCTGGGTGTGGAGCGATGTCGCCGACGCCCCGCGACCGGCCCCGGTGTCCGCCGATCGGTTCGGCCGGTGCACCGCCGTCCCCCGGTCGGCCGCCGGCGGGTTGGGGATCCCGACGTGCATCCTGACTGGCGGGGTCGGCTGAGGTGACGAGCCCCGTGCTGGACCCGCCCACGGTCCGGGTGGACGCCGGTCCGGCGCCGACCCCCGACCCGGCGGGGGCGCCGTCGCGGCGGGGGAGGTCCCTGGCCCTGGCCGCCCTCGGTTACCTCGCCCTGGCCGTGGTGGTGTGGTGGAACGTCTGGTCGCGCCACCCCACGTCGACGACGACGTGCGGCTGTGGCGACAGCGCCCTCTTCCTCTGGTTCTTCGCCTGGCCGGCCCACGCCATCAGTCACGGACTCGACCCGTTCTTCTCCACCGCCATGTCCCATCCTTCGGGGGTCAACCTCCTCGACAACACGTCGGAGCTGGCGCTCGGCGTCGTGTTGGCCCCGGTGACCTGGATCTTCGGGCCGGTGGCGTCGATGAACGTGGCCCTCACCCTGGCCCCGGCGGCCTCCGCACTGGCCATGTTCGTGCTCCTGCGCCGGTGGGTGCGGTGGGCGCCGGCCGCCTTCGTGGGCGGTCTCCTCTACGGGTTCTCGCCGCTGGTGCTGGTCAGTCTGTCGGACGGCCACCTCATGGTGGGCTGGGAGGTGGTGCCGCCACTGGTGGTGGCGTGTATCGACGAGCTCCTCTTCCGACGGCGGCGCGGGCCCGTGGCGGTCGGGCTGGTCCTCGGCCTCCTGCTTGTGATCCAGTTCTTCGTCGGCACCGAGGTCCTGCTGATCCTCGCCATCGCCGCCGTGCCGGCGGCCCTGCTGCTGGGCGGTTGGGCGCTCACCCGTCGTGCGGCGGTGCGGGGCCACGTCCGCCACGCACTGGTCGGCCTCGCCACGGCGGCCGGCACCGCCGGCGTGCTCCTGGCCTGGCCGACGTGGTTCGCCCTCGACGGCCCCGCCCACGTGTCGGGGCGGGTGTGGCCGTCGCTCTACCTCGGCTTCGAGGGCACGTCGGCCAAGGCGTTCGTCTGGCCGACACCGGCCTCCGCCGGCTACTCGCTGTTCGCCCACCGGGTCGGCGGCTACCAGGGCCCGACCCTGTCCGGTCAGTACATCGGCATCGGCCTGCTGGCGGTGGCCGTGGTGGGCCTGGTGGTCTGGCGTCGGGACCGCAGGCTCTGGTTCTTCGGGGCCATGACCGTGGTGTCGGTGGTCCTCTCCCTCGGCGCCGAGCGGTCGACGTGGCTGCCGTGGCAGCTGGTGGCCGGACAGCCCGTGCTCCAGAACATCATCCCGAGCCGGTTCGTACTGGTGACCTACCTGTCGCTGGCCGTCGTCCTCGCCCTCGTCGTCGACCACACCCGGACTGCCACGCTGGCCCGGTCGGCGCGGCCCCACCGGACAGCCGGGGCCGGCCGGGCGGCGGTGGCCGGACTGGCCGTCGCCGCGGTCGGTCTCGTGCCGATCGCCGTGTACCTCGCCCCGACGGTGCCCATGGTGACCCAGCCCGTGCGGACGCCGACGTGGTTCACCGCGGTGGCGCCGCACCTGCCGGCCGGCACCGTGGTGTTGGCCTTCCCCGTCCCGGACCAGGTCGTCGAGAGCGCCATGGCCTGGCAGGCCACCACCGCCTTCCCCTACGCCATGGTCGGCGGGGGTGGGCCCGGCGGCGTGCTCGAGCGGGCCGGGCTCGAGCGGCCGGGCGCCGAGGCGGTGGCGCGGGCCTCGTTCTCGTTCGCCGGGCAGGAGCTGCGAGCCGGGGACGTGGCCGCCACCCGCCGGGCCCTCGTCGGCTGGGGGGTGGACGAGGTGGTCCTGCCCGACCAACCCGACCTGCCGGCCTACGACCAGGTGACCTCCGTCCCGTTCACGGTGGCGTTCATGACGGCCGTCATCGGCCGGGCGCCGGTCCGCCAGGCGGGCGCCTGGGTCTGGCTGCACGCCGACGCCCACCTGCCCGCCGGCGAGGGTCCTCCGCCCTCGGCGGTCGCCGCCTGCGAGGCGACGGGGTCGGATCCGACACCGGCGGCCGTCCGGGCCGAGGCCGCCTGCGTGCTGGCGGTCAAGTGAGCGGGGTCCACTGGTAGCGTCGGCCCCCGTGACGGATGTCGGATCTCCCGCGGGGACACGCCGACGGCGCCCGATCCCCTCGGGGGTGGTGACGGCGGTCGCCGCCGTCATGGCCGTCGTCGCCCTGGTGGCACTGGGCGGACAGGCGCTACGCGGCAGCCGTACGGTCGCGGTGCAGCTGGCGCCACGGACCGTGCACAACGCCTCGATCGACGACGCCTTCTACGCCTGCATCGGCACCCAGGCCCGCAGCCTGGTCCGCCCCGGTCAGACGGTGGCCCTCGGAGGCGTCAACCTGGCCGACGTGGTCACCATGCTGAAGGGCTTCGGCTCGTGGGTGACCGTGGCCGATCCGGCGTCCAGCGCCGATGTCGTGCTGAGCCTGCACGACGGCACGGCAGCCCCGGGCACGTGCATGGGGACGAGGGTGGTGGGCACGAGCCACGGTCCCGACGGGCGCACCGTCGTCCGTCTGGGGACGGGTGCGCAGGTGCCGGGTCAGGGACCCCCTCCGGCGCCGCCGCTGTGAGCACCGTCCTGGCCACCGTGGCGGGCGTCGCCGTGCTGGGAGCGATCGGGCTGCTGCCGGTCCTGGCCACGGTCGGCCTGCGCTGGCACGCCGTGGCGCTCGCCCCGCTGGCCGGCGCTGTGGCCGCAGGGGTGGCCGCCACCGCGTCGCTGACCTTCGGCGGGTCGCTGATGGGCTGGTTCCTGGGGATCGGCGCGCTGGCCGCGGCGGCCGTCTGCGGCCTGCTCGTCGTCCGGCCGGACCTCGGCCCCCGGTCGGGGGTGTCCGGGGCGGAGCGTCGGGGCCTCGACCGGGTGGCCGGCATCGTCGGTTTCGTGCTCGTCGTGGTCGCCTGCGTGTGGAGCCTGCGCGGTCTCCGGACGCCGACCGTCGGGTTCGACGCCCGGGCGCTGTGGGTGATGCGCCCGGGCTGGTTCCTCCACAGTCACGCGCAGCTCCTCGTGGACCTGCGGTCGCACAACTTGGTGCTCACCCAGTCGTCGTACCCCCCGCTGCTGTCGGCGGCCGTGGCCGTGGCCTGGCAGGTGACCGGCGTCCACACCGCCCGGCTGGGCGTCACCGTGGTGTCCGTGCTCGACGCCTGCGCCCTGGCCGCCGCGGCCCTGGCCGTGGTCCAGCTGGGCCGGACGGCCGCCGCCCGGGTCGCCCGGGCGTGGGTTCCCCTGGCCGGCGGCATCCTCACCGCCGTGTTCCTGGTGGTGGTGGCGGCCGGGGTGACCGAGCCGTTCCTGACCAACGGGTACGCCGATCCGCTGTGGTCGCTGGCCGCCGTCGGGGCGGTGGCCTTCGGCCTGCAGCTGCGGACCGATGCCTCCAACCAGGCCGCCGCGGTCGTGCTGGTCCTGGTGGCGGGCCTGACCAAGAACGAGGGGTACGTGACCGCCGCTGCCCTGGTCGTGCTGATCGCCGCCCGGTCGATCGGCTGGTCCGGCGTCCGGAGCCCGTCCCGTCGCCTGGTGGCGCCGCTGGTCGTGGCGGCGGGCGAACTGGTGATCCTGGCCTGGTGGCCCCTGCTGATGAAGGCGATCCACGCCCGGGGGGCGACCTCGTCGTTCACCACCTCCCAGGCCCTGTTCCACCGCTCGGACGCTGTCGCCCACGGCTTCAGCCCCTATCTCCACGTGCTCGTGCTCGCCCTCCCGCTGGCCGTGGTCGGTGGCCTGGTCCTGCGCGACGTTCGGAGGAGGGTCGGAGCGGGTAACGATCTGTGGGCGTGGCTGGCCCTGGCCACCGGCCTCGTGGGCGTGACCAGCGCCCTCGTCACCGGATCCGGTGCGATCGGGCCGTGGCTGTTGTCCACGGCCCACCGGATCACGGAGTACCCGGCAGTGGAGGGATGGTGGATCGTGGGCGTGTGGGCGGTGGTGGCGATGGCAGGCCTGGCTGACCCGCGTCCGTCGGACCTCGACGCGCCGGTCGAGCCGGGTGACGCCCGGCCGGCCGACGCCGACCTGGTCGGAGCGGCCCGGTGACCGTCACCGACCAGCCGCTCGACGCGGCGCTTGGCGACGAGCCGGTGGTCGGGCCCGATCAGGCTGTGGGGTCCGATGCCGGCACGGTGCGTCGCGTGGTGGGCTGGAGGTCGCTGGCGCTCGGAGCGCTCGCCTACCTGGCGCTGTCGGTCGTGCTCTGGTGGCAGGTCTGGTCCAGCCACCCGACCACCGTCACAACCTGCGGCTGCGGCGACACGTCCCTGTTCACCTGGTTCCTGGCCTGGCCGGCCTACGCCATCCGGCACGGCATGGACCCCTTCTACTCGACCTATCTCTTCCACCCGACGGGAGTCAACCTGCTGGCCAACACCGCCGAGGTGGGTCTCGGGATCGTGCTGGCCCCGGTGACCTGGGCGTTCGGACCGGTCGCCACTCTCAACGTGGCGCTCACCCTGAGCCCGGCGCTCTCGGCGTTCACCACGTACGTGCTGGTGCGTCGGTGGGTGGCCTGGGCCCCCGCCGCCTTCGCCGCCGGCCTGCTGTACGGCTTCTCGCCCTTCGTCCTGGTGAGCCTCACCGACGCCCACCTCATGCTGGGCATGGCGGCCGTCCCGCCGCTGGTCGTGCTGTGCCTCGACGAGCTGCTGGTCCGTCAGAGGTGGCGGTGGTGGGTGACCGGTCTCGCCTTCGCCGGCCTGGCCCTGGTGCAGTTCTCCGTGGGCACCGAGCTCCTGGTCATCATCGCCGTCGCCGCGGCGATCGGCGTGGTGCTGGTGGTCGTGGGGACGGCGGTCTTCCGTCCCGACGCGCTCCGGGCCCGGGCGCCCTACGCCGTCCGGGGCGCCGTCGTCGGAGGGATCGCGTCGGTGGTGGTGCTGGCCTGGCCGGCGTGGTTCGCCCTGGCCGGCCCGGCCCATCTGTCCGGTCCCGTCTGGGGGACCGCCAAGATCAGCTACGGCGGGTCGAACCTGCGCTTCTTCGCCCGTCCGATGGCCCCCTCGGACAAGGTCAGCACGCTCACCCATCTGGTGGGCGGCTACCAGGGGACATCGCTGTCGGGCCAGTACCTGGGGATCGGCCTGCTGACCGTGCTGGTCGTCGGTCTGGTCGTGTGGCGCCGCGACCTGCGGCTGTGGCTGTTCGCTGCCGTCGGCGTCATCTGCGCGTTCCTCTCGGTGGGCCTCGCCTTCCACGGCTGGACGCTGTGGCGGCTCGTCGTCTGGGCACCGATGATGGACAACATCATCCCCAGTCGCTTCGTGCTGGTGACCTACCTGTGCGCGGCGGTCATCCTCGGCGTCGTCGTCGACCGCACCCGGTCGGCGGCCGCCCGGCTGCGGACCGACGAGGTCGGACGCCGCGTCCTCGGCGGGGCCGCCGGCCTGGCGGTGGCCGCCGTCGCCCTCGTCCCCATCGCCTCGTACCTGGCCCAGGACGTGCCGCTGACCGCGGTGCCGGTGCAGCTGCCCGAGTGGTTCACCACCGTTGCTCCCGATCTCCCGCCGCACCAGGTCCTGCTGGTGTTCCCGTTCGCCTTCCGGCAGAGCAACATGACCTGGCAGGCGGTCAGCGGCATGCCGTTCCAGATGGTCGGTGGCGGCGGTCCCAACTCGCTGCTCAGCCGGGCCGGAAAGGAGCGCGCGGGCGACCATGACCTCTCGCAGATCTCGTTCCTGCCGGGCGCCCATCCGTTCTCGACCGGTGAGGTCGGGGCGGTCCGGGACGCCCTGGACGGCTGGGGCGTGACCGGCATCGTCCTGCCGGACCCGCGTGGGCTCCCGGCCTACGAGCAAACTCCCTCGGTCGGCCCGGTCGTGGCCCTGATGACCGCCGCCACCGGCCAAGCTCCGGTGTACCAGGCCCGTGCCTGGGTATGGCCAAAGCTGAAGCGTGCTCCGCCGCCCGTCACCGTGTCCACCGCCGAACTGAGTTCCTGTGTGCTCGCCTCCCCGGGGAGTTCGGTGGAGGCGATGCGTGCGACGGCGGCGTGCGTACTGGCGTCTGCTCCGAATGGCTGACGAGGGTCGCAGCAACGGGGACAGTAGGTTGTGCGGTCCGACGAAGTCGTGCCGTTGAGGGGAGGAGCGCACGTCGTGTGGGGGGAGTCATGTCGGCGTAAGGTCCGACACCATCGCGTCGGTTGGCGCCCGTGAGCAGACCGGACGGCATCCCGGTGGCGACCGAACCGGCCTTCGACCGCCATGTGGTGACCGAGTACTCCGATATCGTCGCGTTCCTCGCATCACAGAACGTGAAGGTCGTGCTCTTCAACCTGCCGTACTTCGACCCGCCCCAGGAGGCCCCCGACGGCTCGTTCTACCCCGAGGACCAGCCGTCCCGGGTGGCGGCGTTCAACCGCGACCTGGCCGAGGTGGCGAAGAACGAGCGGGGCAGGGTGACCCTGGTCGACCTCAACGGCGAGCTGTGCCCGCAGGGCCGGTTCCAGACCGTGGTCGACGGCGTGGTGGCCCGCTGGCCCGACGGCATCCACGCCACCCCGGCGGGTGGCCAGTGGCTCCAGCCGTGGCTCCTCCCGAGGGTGGCCGTCCTGGGGCTGGAGGAGCGGGCCGCGGTGACCCGGTGACGACGGCGACCGGTCCCGCGCACCGACGCACGACGGGCACCAGACGACGCTGGTGGGGGGCCACCGGCGCACGGACCTCGGCCACCGGCCGGAGCCGGGTCCTGGCCCTCGACGGGCTCCGGGCCTTCGCCCTCCTCATCATCATGGGGTACCACTTCGGGGTCGGCTGGCTGCAGGGCGGCTTCTTCAGCCTGGACATCTTCTACGTCCTGTCCGGCTACCTGATCACCGGCCTGCTGCTGGGGGAGTGGGCCCGGGCGGCCCGCATCAAGCTGGCGGCCTTCTGGCTGCGCCGGGCCCGACGGCTGCTGCCGGCCCTGCTGGTGGTGCTGGTGGTGGTGGCGCTGGTGGTGCGGTTCGCCTACCCGCCGGGGTTGTACCCGGACTTCCGGCTGAGCGCCCTGTCGGCGCTCTTCTACTTCTCGAACTGGTGGCAGATCGCGTCGGCGGGCAATTACTTCGTGGCCACCGGGGCCGTCTCGCCCCTCACGCACACCTGGTCACTGGCCGTGGAGGAGCAGTTCTACCTGGTGTGGCCCCTGGTGGTGGTGGCCGTGCTGCACCTCGCCGGATCCTTCGCCCGGGGCATCAAGGCACTGCTGGCCGTGTCCGCCATCGGGGCGGCTCTGTCGGCCCTCGAGATGGCCTTCCTCTACAGCCCGACCTCCAACACCACCCGGCTGTACTTCGGCACCGACACCCACGCCCAGTCGATCCTGGTCGGCGCCGTCCTGGCCTGCACGATGACCATGATCCAGCGAAGGCGCGGACTGTCCGGCATGGCCCCGGAGGCCTCGTCACCCCGCGCCCGGGTGGTGCTGACCGTGGTCGGCCTGGCCGGCTTCGGCGGCACGCTGGCCCTCACCTACTCCCTGACCGGCACCCAGAGCTTCGACTACCACGGTGGATTCCTGCTGTCGGCGCTTTCGGCGGCCGCCATCATCATCGGGGCGGTGTGCGTGGCCGGCGGGCCCATCGCCTGGTTCCTCTCGCTCCGCCCCATGGTGTGGATGGGCACGGTCTCCTACGGGGCCTACCTCTGGCACTACCCCGTCTTCATCGAGCTCGACGGGGCCCGGACCGGCATGTCGGGCCTCGGCCTGCTCACCCTCCGGTTCGTCGTCACGTTCACGCTGGCCGGACTCAGCTACTACCTGGTCGAGCGGCCGGTCATGGAGGGGACCTTCTGGCGTTCGCTCAAGGCCGTCGGTCCCGCGGTGGCGCTCATGGGTGTGACCGTCGCCGTGGTGGTGGCGGCGACGGTGGCTCCGGCCACCGCGGCCGTGGACGTCCGAACCCGCAAGGCGGTGTCGGCCGCAGAGCACCAGGCGCTCGCTTCGGCCAACGCGTTCACCACCGATCCGATCCGCTTCCTGCTGGTGGGCGACTCGCTGTCGGTCACCCTGGCCATCGGTCTGCGCGTCGACACGGTGCCGAATTACGGGGTCGACGTCATCGGCAAGGGGGTGCTCGGATGCGACTTCGACGTCCTGCCCGGTTTCGTGTCCGGTATGGCCACGACCACCGTGTCGACCTGCACGCACTGGCAGACCCTGTGGGCCCACCAGGTCGCCCAGTACCGGCCGGAGGTGGTCGGCATCCTGATGGGCCGGTGGGACATCACCAACCAGGTACTGGACGGCAGGATCGTGTCCATCGGGCAGCCGGCGTGGGACCGCCACCTGGAGGACGAGCTCGACCAGGCCGTGCAGATCACGTCGGCACACGGGGCCAAGGTGGTGCTGTTCACCATGCCCTATGTCGACCCGTCCAACGAGGCCGCCAACGGCTCGACCTTCCCCGAGAACGAGCCCGTCCGGACCGACGAGTGGAACCAGCTCATCGAGGACGTCGCCGCCCGCCACCCCGGCGTCGTCACGGTGGTTCCGCTGGAGCGGTTGCTGGACCCGCAGGGACGATTCCAGCCCGTCGTCGGCGGCGTGACCGTCCGGTGGGCCGACGGCATCCACATCACCAAGGCCGGCGGCGAGTGGCTGCAACCGCAGATCCTTCCCACCGTCGCCCAGCTCGGCCTGGAGGCCAGGGCCAGCGGCTGAACCTCGCGATGTAAGGGTGGACGTCGTCGGCCTCACGTTTCGACGTGGCATCTCATTCGGTCAGCGGCAACCTCGTCGCGGCTCGTCGCGGCGGGTCGTGAGCAGCACCTCTGCGGTCTTCCTGGCCGGATCATCGGATTCGCGCTCAAGTCCTCCCGCGTCCCTGCCGATGGTCGTATCGGCGGCACGCTGCCGCCCGCCCCGCGTTGCGGGGGATGTGGAGGGGATCCCATGCGACTGCGCACTCTGCGCCCGAGGCACCTGGTCGAGCACGACGCGGCGCCCACCGACGCGGCCCGGCGTCGTCCGCCCCTCGCGGCGCCACCGGCCCCCGCGACCCCCCGGCGCCGCCCCGTCCTCCATGCCCCCGGCCGCGACCCGTCGGCACGTCCGGTGGCGGCATCCGTGGGGCGCGACTGATCTCCCTCCCGCCCGGCCCCTCCCCCCCGGGAGCCGGACGGCGGGACTGGGCGGGCCCGGTCGGGGTGGTGAACTGATCGACGGAAGGGTGTCCCCCCGCCGCTTCCGTCCCCACCCCGACCAGCCTGCAGCGGCGACCGGGCGCCCCCGGGGTGCCACGCCTACCATGTGCGCTGGAGCTCAGGGGGGACAGCCGGAAATGCCGTTGATCGAGAGCCGTGCGCGGGCCACGACGCGTCATCGAGGGGCCGCCGCCGCACGCGAGTGGCCGACGGGATGACGTCGCCGGACCCGAGCGTGACGCCCCTCGTGCGGCCCGATGCCCCGGACATCGACGGGAACGGAGCCGATCCTCCGACGTTCGAGTCCCCTGCGACCGGAGGAACCGCATGGATCGATCGGCTTCCGGGGCCGGTGGGCACGATCCTCACCGTCGCCGGGTTCGCGGTTCCGGTCGGGCTCTTCGTCGGATCCGCGGTGACCCAGAGCGTCAACGTCGTGATGGCCGACAACCTGTCCACCATGGCGTTCCTGGATGCGGCCCGCACCCGGACCGTGCCCTGGGACGCGCTCTGGGCCCAGTACAACCAGGACCGCAGCTTCTTCCCCAACCTGGTGACGCTCGCGCTCGCCCGTGCTGATCACCTCGACATGCGGGTCGAGGACGTCATCGGTGCGCTGATGGTCGTCGCCGGTACCGCCCTCATGATCTGGGCCCACAAGCGGTGGGCCCGGTCGTGTCCCTGGCTGTACTACTGCCCGGTCGCCTTCGTGACGCTGTCCCTGGTGCAGTTCGGCAACACGTTCCTCGGGGGTGTGTCGTGGTACCTGACGTTCCTCGCCCTCGGGGCGGTGCTCGCGCTCCTCGACACCGTCCGGCCCGGTCCGGTCGCCCTCACCGGGGCGATCCTCGCCGCCCTGGTCGGTAGCTACTCGTCCTTCGCCGGATTGCTCATCTGGCCCGCCGGTCTCGCACTGCTCTGGTTGAGGGGTCGCAGCTGGTCGTCCGTGGCGGTCTGGGCCGCCAGCGGTGTGCTGTCCGTTGCGCTCTATTTCCGCAACTTCTCCTTCAACGCCTCCGCCCACCCTTCGCCCGGCTATCTCGGCGGCCATCCCGGTCAGGCCGTGCAGGTGTTCCTGACGGCGGTGGGCGACGGGTTGGGCGCCACCGTCGGGCAGGGCTCCTCATCGGGCTGGCTCGTGATGTCGATGGGGGCACTCGTCCTGGTCGTGGCCACGGTCGCCGTCGTGGTGGCCGTGCGCTCCCGCGGATCCGGTGGAGGCGGGCCGGTCGGAGTGGCGATGATCTGCTTCGGCGTCCTGTTCGCCCTCTCGGTCACGGTCGGACGGGCGGGGTTCGGCGCCAGCGGCGCCTCGGCGTCGCGCTACACGACGTTCGACGTCCTGATCCTCGCCGGGGCCTACCTCGGGCTGCTGGATCAGCGGCCGGGCGCCGTGCGGGCGGACGACGCCGGACGCCCGGCTGCACGTCCACCCGGGGCACCCTCGCGCCGGCGGACCGTCGGGGTGGTGGCCCTGGCCGCGGCGCTCGTCCTCGTCGGCATCCAGGCCGTCGTCGGGACGGTCAACGGGGCGCAGGGGGAGCGTGCCTATCACCGTCAGCAGGAGACAGCGGCGGTCTACCTCAGGGACTACCGCTACGTGCCCGACTATGCGCTCACGACCGCCGTCGACCCCTGGAGGACGGCCGCGTGGATCCGGAGTAGGGCGTCGATCGCCCAGGCGCAGCACCTCAGTGCCTTCTCGGTGCCGACCTCCCGCACGGCCGACGTCCCGCGCCTCCCGCCACCGACACCGGTCGTCCTCCTGCCGCGAGCCGGATCCACCGCCCGCGGCACGATCGCGCTGGACGCAGGTACCACTCGCACCATCGGGGTGCGGTCCGTCACCTTCGTGATCCGGTCGGCCGACGGAGTGGTCCGGGCCCGGGCGGCCTCCCGGTTCGGCCCGTACGGGTGGGCGGTGCTGTGGGACGCGAGGGGTGTGCCCGATGGGGCGTACACGATCGTCGCCACCGCGATGAACTACACGGGACGGACGGCGACGGGCGCGGCCGTGCCGTTCGAGGTGGTGCATGCCGGAGGGTCGACGCAGACGGGCGGGGGAGGGGCGGCTCGGTGACCGACGAGACGGCGACCCGACCTCCGGCGCCCGGAGCCGGGCGTTCCCATGCCGATGCCGCGAGGCCCGGCGGACCGAAGGTTGCTGACGACGCGGACGCGTCCGCCCGCCCCTCAGCGCGACGCGTGGCGGTTGCGTGCGTGATCGCCGCCTACGTGGTCCTCGGACTGGCCGCTTTCTGGCCGCTCCACCCCTGGAGCTCGCAGCAGCTCTTCGGCCCGTCGGACTACCTGTTGATCCCGCAGGACGCCACGCAGATCATGTGGTTCCTGGCCTGGACGCCCCACGCCCTGGTCCACGGGTCGGACCCCCTGTTCAGCCGGTTCATCTTCACGCCCACCGGGGTCAACCTGGCACAGAACACCTCCTCGCCGTTCCTCGGCCTGGTGACCGCCTTCCTGGCCCCGTTCCTGGGTCCGATCGCCCGGGCGAACTTCGTGATGATCCTGGCCATGCCGGTCTCGGCCACCGCCGCGTTCATCGTGCTCCGTCTGTGGAGGGTGTGGCTGCCGGCTGCGGCCCTGGGCGGGCTCGCCTATGGATTCGCCCCCTTCGCCGTGGGCCAGAGTCTGGCCCACCCGTTCCTCGTGTTCACCCCCTTCCCGCCGTTCATCGCGTACGCGGTGGTGTCCATCGTGCAGCGGCGCGGATCGACCGTCCGCCTGGGGATCGTCACCGGGCTGCTGCTGGCCGGGCAGTACCTCTGCTCCCAGGAGATCTTCACGACGGTCGTGCTCCTGGTCGGGTGGGGACTGCTCCTGGCCGCGCTGCGCCGTCCTCGGAGGGTCGGCCGGACACTCAGGAATTGCTGGCGTCCGTCCGCCATCGCCGGTGTGGTGATGCTGGCCGTGCTGGCGTTCCCGGTCTGGATGCTGCAGTTCGGGCCCGAGCGCTACAAGGGGACCGCGCAACGTCAGGTCAACCCCTTCCACAACGATCTGTTGAGCTTCGTGGTGCCGGGGCCGCTGCAACGGGTCGGGTTGGGACTGCGGAGCACCCTGCCCGTCACGTCCAACCCCTCGGAGATCGGCGGTTACGCGGGCATCGGCGTCCTGGCGCTGGCCGCGGTCTTCGTCTGGCGGTCACGTCGGAGTCAGCGCATGCAGCTGGCCGTGGGCGTCCTCGCCGGAGCGGCCCTGCTCTCGCTCGGTCCGCGCCTCCAGGTCCACGGCCACCTCACCTCCGTGCCCCTCCCGTTCGCGTTGCTCGACCACGTCCCACTGGTGCAGAACCTGCTGCCGTCGCGCTTCAGCTTCGAGGTCGGCGCCTGCCTGGCCGCCATCCTGGCGTTCGGACTGGACGACGCCCGTCGCCGGGCCCCGGTTGCCTCCGGCCGACGGGTCCGGGCCGGAACCGTCTGGTTCCTGGTGACGGTCATCATCCTGGTCGGGTCGCAGCTCCCCCGGTGGCCCTACGGCACCCAGCCCGTCCAGGCGCTCCCGACCGCCATCCGTACGGCCATGCCCGCGGGCGAGCCGGTGGCGATGACCTATCCCTCCGCGACCAGCGTGACCACCCAGCCCATGGTGTGGCAGGCGGAGGACTCCTTCGGCTTCCGGCTGATCGGAGGGTTCGCCGGTCACCCCGGCCCCGACGGCACCAAGACCCCTGAGCCGAACCCCATGCAGCCACCGGACCTGATGGACTTCCTCGAGACGGAACAGTCCCACTACCTCCCGTACCCCTACTACGCCCCGCCCCTGGCGCCGGTCAGCGCAGGCCTGGTGGCCGCCACGGCTCCGATCCTGCGGGCGAACCATGTGCGTGTGGTGCTGGTCGACCGAGCCGCTCCCGGGTCAGCCCGGGTGATGGAGCTCTTCACGATGGCTCTCGGACCGCCCACGACGACCGCCGGCGACTTCGCGATGTGGGCGAGCCGCAAGGGCCCCCTGTGGGCGCCGTAGGCATCGGATGTCGTCGAGGACTAGCTGGGCGCCGTCGCACCCGGGTCCCGCCCGGATGCGTCGTCCGACGCCGTCCGTCCCCACCTCGACCAGCCTGCACGCACCAGCGCCGTCACCACCACCACGGCCAGGACGGTCGGCAGCGGCCCGAGCTCCGACCGGAACCGCTCGTTCTCCCCGACCTCCAGCAGTGACGTCGTCACCAGGGCGTAGGCGGTGGTCCACCACAGCACCGCCACCGTCCCGGCCAGGGCCGGGTCGGACCGCCGACGGCGCCAGACCAGCACGGGCCCGCCGCCCAGGGCCAGGGCGTAGACGAGGATGGCCTGCCAGGACAGCCACGACGTGCTGTGCCAGCCCCGGGCGAACACCACGAAGCCGGGTGCGGGGTCCTGGGTCGGCTGCCACTCGACGACATGGTCGTAGAGCCGGGCGTAGCCCCGGGTGGCCGGCCAGTCGACCGAGTTGGTGAAGTTCTGGTCGGTGCCCACGAACCACACGCCAAGCGAGTTGAGGACGTCGTCGGCGTACTCGTGGGGGTGGGCCCGGATCCAGGCTTCGTCGTCGTGCAGGTAGCGGGACGAGACCTCCACGTACAGCGGGTTGTTGAAGTTGGTGGCCCCGTCCGCCTTGTGGAGGGCCCCGACGGCCGGGACCGGGTCGGGCACCGCACGCACGTAGCGGGGCGAGTAGACCTCCGGGCCGGCGAAGGGCGGGACCGAGGCGAGCGCGTCCAGCTTCCCCTGGTGCTGCAGCGCGGCCACCTGGCCGGCCGGGGCCCGGTAGAGGATCGAGCGGGCCAGGTTCATGCCCAGCCAGCTGCTGGTGGTCGTGGTCCCCACCTGCACGTAGTCCTTCACGTACCACCCGGCCACCACCAGCAGCGGCACCACCGCCACGGCGGCCACCAGGCGCCACCGCCGTCGGAGCACGACGACCACGGGCACCAGCGCGACCAGCAGCCACTCCACCTGGTAGGTGCTGTCGATGAGGACGACGGCCGATGCGGCCACCGCGAAGCCGACCCCGAAGCGGACCCGGCCCGTGCGCAGGAACCGCACCAGGCACCATGCGCCCACCGTCCCGAACGCCGCCGTCGGGTAGGCGTAGTTGAGCCAGTTCTCGTACAGCAGGTAGGCGGGCGAGGCCACCACGGCCACCAGGGTGACCACCAGGGCGGCCACCCTGGGGACCCGGAGCTCGACCTGCAGCAGGTAGGCGCACACCACCATGGCCAGGCCGAGGGCCAGGGCGCACACCACCTCGACGGGGCGCCGCATGCCGCCCGGGAGCTTGAGCAGGAACCCGGCGTACAGGTTGAACAGCGGCGGTTGGCTGTTGAGGTGCCAGACGCTGGTGACCAGATGGTCCTTCAGCAGCCGCACGTCGAGCAGCTGCCACATGTCGGTCAGCTGCGTGCCCCGCAGCACGCTGTCGTCGTAGCGGACACCGGCCACGGCCGCCCAGATCCGGGTGACGGCGTAGGCGACGACCAGGAGCAGCACCGGCACCCCGGGCCGGGCGTCGAGACCGTGGGGGACGGCGGCGTCCTGGACCGGCGCCGGGGCGGGGGGCCGCTCGGCCACGGCCGTGGCCGGACCCGGCGAGGTGTCGCCTGGGGCCGGTTCGGTCATCCCGGCCACTGTAGTGAGGGTCGGTGCGGCGCTACCGGCCGAGGACGCAGGCCGCGGCCCTGCCCGGGTCGGTCACGGCCGCCGGCGAGGTGGTGCAGGCGACGAAGGCGACCTGGCTGATGCCGGCCACCGGCGCGCCCCGCCCCGGCACGTCCCACACCCAGGCGTCCGACTGGAACCGAGGCTCGGTACCCAGGGCGGCGGCCATGCTGGCCACGGCCACCGGGACCGACCGGCCCCGCAGCGACGCCGGCCAGGTGCGCTCGGACGGGATGACCACCTCGGTCACCCCCCAGTCGTGGAGGGCGAGCCGCAGCCGTGCCGACTCGGCCGGGCGGCCGGTGGGCAGCGGGGCGAATCCGTCGGAGAGGTTCAGCAGGTCCTCGTTGACCCGGGCGAGGACGCGCTGGCGGGCCGTCGGGTGGGCCGGCGGGTCGGGGATGACGCCACCGCCCCCGACGAGCGACCAGCGCAGGCCCGTGGTGGCCTGCCAGGTCATGGGCGCCCGCAGGCCGGATGACGCGTAGGGGTACGTGAGCACCACCGCGTCGGTCGGCAGCCTGGCACCGACCGTCGTGAACCACGGCGGCACGTCGACCGGCCGGGTGGTGAAGGGGAGGCGGTAGCCGAGGATCAGGGGGAGGAGGGCGACGGCGACCAGCCCCCATGCGACCACGGCGCCCGGTCGTGGCGTCCGCCGTCCGGCCGGGTCGGGCCCCCACGCCCGGGCCCGGTCGAGGATGACCCCGAACATGACGGCGGCAAAGAGGTCGGCCACCCCGGCGATGCGGTCCGGCACGACGTTGCTGACCACCGGCAGGTGGTCGAACAGGCGCCAGGGCGGGTAGGCAGCGCCCAGCGACAGGCTCTCCAGGGCCACCAGCAGGACGGCGCAGAACCACAGCCGGGCGTCTCGGTGGAACCACGCCAGCCCCACCACCAGGACGGCCACCATGCCGAGGCCCAGGTAGCCGAGCAGCAGCGGGTGGCTGCCGAAGTAGCCGTAGGTCTCGAGCACGGCGTTGGGGCCGCGGTCGTGGGCGTCGGCCGGCAGCAACAGGGTCCGCCAGGCGCTCCCGAAGTACTGGACGTCGGGGTAGACGGTGGTGGGCAGGGGGCGCGGACCGGCCACCGCGTACCAGGCCGGGTAGGCCAGCAGCACCACGGCGGTGCCTGCCGCGGTGGCGAGGCCGGCCACCGCGTGCCGTACCCGCACCGCCACCGCCCGGCGGTCCCGCACCAGTCCGGCCACGACCAGGACGGCCACGCCGAGACCGGCCGCCAGGGCGCACACCACCAGCAGCTCGGAGCTCAGGAAGAACTGCAGGGTGCAGAGTCCGCCGAGCGCCAGCCCCCACGGCCAGGCCCGGCCCCGCTGGCGGACCAGCAGCTCGTCCAGGCACAGGAACATGAGCGGGGGCGCCACCAGCGTGGCGAACTCGACGTGTTGGAGGGTCAGGTTCTCGATGACGAAGGGGGAGAAGCCGTAGAACAGGCCGGCCAGGAAGGCCGCCGGCTGCCAGGTCGTCCACCGCAGCAGCAGCGCCCGGGCCGACAGGGCGGTGGCCACCGGCGCCAGCGTGGCGGCCACGTTGAGCGACGCCACCGGCCCGAAGGCCCACGTCACCGGGGCCAGCGGCACGCTGATGGCCAGGAAGCTGGTGTTGGCCGGCAGGTTGATGCCGTAGGGGTGGGCCGCCCGGGTGGAGAAGAACAGGGCGTCGCCGTGGCGCAGGGCGTAGGCCGGCCAGGACATGAACCACTGGAGGAGCGACGTGTCGCCGCAGCCGCAGGTGGATGTCGAGGTCGGGTGGTGGAGCCAGACGCCGGACCACAGCACGAGCGCCAGGGCCAGGTACAGCGCCCCCGCCAGGACGTGGGCCGTCCAGCGCCGCTCGGGGTGCATCCGCGCAATGTACTCCCCGGGCGGCCCGGGATACGGGCCCGCCGTCGGTAGCGGCGCGGTGGGTGGGATACCGTGCGAATTCACCGGTGACCGGTTGCCACGCCCGCCGGCCACGTCCGAGGAAGCCCGTCATGACCACCCCGATCCCGGAGGCACCCCATCCACGGTTCCCGGCCGACCCGCTGGCCGGCCGCCCCTCGGCCACCGGCGGCGCCCGGGTGGTCGGGCTCGACGGACTGCGGGCCGTCGCCGTGGCCCTCGTTTTGGCCTTCCACTTCGGGGTCGGCGGGCTCGGGGGCGGGTTCTTCGGCGTCGACGTGTTCTACGTACTGTCCGGCTTCCTCATCACCGGGCTGCTGCTGGCCGAGTACGAACGCCGGGAGCGGATCGGACTCGGCGGCTTCTGGCTCCGCCGTGCCCGCCGGCTGCTGCCCGCCCTCCTCCTCGTCCTGGTGGCGGTCACACTCATGGTCCGCTTCGCCGAGCCGGCCGGCACCTATCCGGGGTTCCGCGGTGACGCCCTGTCGGCGCTGTTCTACGCATCCAACTGGTGGCAGGTGGCCACCAGCGGCAACTACTTCGTGTCCACCGGCGCCGTCTCGCCGCTGACCCACACGTGGTCGCTGGCCGTGGAGGAGCAGTTCTACCTGGTGTGGCCCCTGGTCGTGCTGGCCGTGCTGCACCTGGCCGGCACGTTCCGTCGTGGGGTGCGGGCCCTCCTGGTCGTGGCCGCCGTCGGGGTGGTGGCCTCGGCCGTCGAGATGGCCGTCCTGTTCCATCCGGGCGGCAACACGACCCGCATCTATTTCGGCACCGACACCCACGCCCAGTCCGTGTTGGTGGGCGCCGTGCTGGCCTGCACCCTGACCCTGGTGGCCCGTCGGCGCGGGGCGGGCGGCATGGACCCGGTGGCCGGTGCCGGCCTCCCCCGGGTGCTGGTGACGGCGGGCGGCCTGGTCGGCGCCGCGGTGGTGCTCGAGGCGTCGCACCTGCTCGGCGGGGCGTCGACGGCCACCTACCGCGGCGGGTTCCTGCTGGTGGCGCTGGCCTCGGCGGCCGTCGTCGCCGCCGTGGTCACGGTGCCCGGCGGTCCGCTCGCCCGGGTGCTGTCGTGGGCGCCGCTCGTGTGGCTCGGGACGATCTCCTACGGCATCTACCTGTGGCACTTCCCGGTGGGGATCTACCTCGACGCGGGGCGCACGGGCCTCCACGGCGCCGCCCTGCTGGCCGTGCGGACGGTGGCCACGGTGGTGGTGGCGGCCGCCAGCTTCTACCTGGTGGAGCGCCCGGTCATCGAGGGCCGGTTCTGGCGCTCGATGCGGGCGGCCGGGCCCGCCGTGGTGGCGGTGGTGGCGGTGGTGGCCGTGGTGGTGGCGGGCAGCGCCGGACTGGCCGACGCCGCGCCGGCGTCACCCACCGGGCTGCTCGGCGCCCGGGCCACCGCCGCCGAGTGGCAGGCCGTCCACCTGACCAGCTTCGCCGGGTCGGGCGACCGGCTGCGGGTGCTGATCGTGGGGGACTCCTTGTCCCTCACGGTGGCGGTCGGGATGGCCCGGTACGCGTCGGCCTACGGCATCGACCTCGGCGGGCGGTCGCACACCGGTTGCGGGGTCGCCATCGCCCTGCCCCTGTCGGACCACGGGGTGGTCGGCGACCCGTTCCCGAACTGCCCGACGTGGCCCACGTGGTGGAGCGACGACGTGCGCGAGCTGCACCCGCAGGTCGTCGGCCTGGTGATCGGCTTCTGGGAGGTGATGGACCGGGTGGTCGACGGCCGCTGGCAACACCTCGGCGACCCGGGCTACGACGCCTACGAGACGGCCCAGCTGGAGAAGGCGGTGGCCGTCCTGTCGGCCGGGGGAGCGAAGGTGGCCCTGTTCACCTCCCCGTACTTCCGCACCGGCGAGCAGCCCGACGGCAGCCCGTGGCCCCAGGACGACCCGGCACGGGTCGACCGGCTCAACCAGCTGCTCTCCCAGGTGGCCGCCCGGCACCCCGGGGTGGTGTCGCTCATCCCGCTCAACCGGTTCCTCGACCCCGACGGCCGCTTCACCTGGACGCTCGACGGCCACGTGGTCCGCCAGGGGGACGGGGTCCACACCACCCTGGCGGGCGGCACCTACCTGGCACCCCGGGTGCTACCGCTGTTGGCCGCCCTCGGTCGGGGGTGACCGGCGGGGGTGACCCCAGGCCGGTGTATTAGTTAGGGAAACTAACTATACTGGTTGCATGCACACGACCTTCCAGGCGCCGCCCGACACCGATCCGGCCGAGGCGGAGCTGGCCGCCCGCCTGCGCCTGGCCGTCACCCGGCTGCACCGGCGGCTGCGCCAGCACGCCACGGTCGGGCTGACCCCGTCCCAGGCCTCGGCCCTGGCCGGGGTGGACCTCCTGGGCTCGCCCACCCTCGGGGCACTGGCCACCCGCGAGTCCGTGCAGCCGCCGACCATGACCAAGGTGGTGGGCGCACTCGAGGAGCGGGGGCTGGTCGCCCGCGTGCAGGACCCCGACGACCGACGCAGCGTGCGGCTCACCCTGACCCCGACCGGGGCCGAGACGCTGCGCCAGTCGCGCTCGATGCGGACCGCCTTCCTGGCCGACCGGCTGCACCGTCTCGACCCGGCCGACCGGGCCGGCCTGGCGGCGCTGACCGACCTCCTCGAGCGCCTGGTCGACATGGACGACGCGTGAGCGCGGTCCGCGCCGCCGCCCGGCAGACGTTCAGCTCGCTGCGGGTCCGCAATTTCCGGCTGTTCTTCACCGCCCAGCTCATCTCGGTCTCGGGCACGTGGATGCAGTCGGTGGCCCAGGCCTGGCTGGTGCTGCACCTGACCGACAGCGGCTTCGCCCTCGGCATCGTGGTCGGGCTGCAGTTCCTGCCCATGCTCCTGTTCGGCCCGTTCGGGGGGCTGGTGGCCGACCGCTCCAACAAGCGCACCCTGCTGTTCCTGACCCAGTCGGGCGGCGGGTTGCTGGCTCTGGTGCTCGGCATCCTGGTGGTGACCGACACCGTCGTCCTCTGGCAGGTCTACCTGCTGGCCGCCCTGCTCGGCGTGGTCAACCTCTTCGACAACCCGGCCCGCCAGACGTTCATGATCGAGATGGTCGGCCGCGAGGACCTGGCCAACGCGGTCAGCCTCAACTCGTCACTGGTCAACATGTCCCGGGTGGTGGGGCCGGCCATCGGCGGCGTCATCATCACCGTCTTCGGCCTCGGCGTCTGCTTCTTCGTGAACGCGGCCTCCTACGTGGCCGTCATCGTCGGCCTGGCCATGATGCGCACCCGTGAGCTGCACCGGGGCACCCCGGTGCCCCGGGCCCGGGGGCAGATCCGGGAGGGCTTCCGCTACGTCTGGGCGACACCGGCCCTCCGCAACGTGCTGCTGTCCGTCGCCCTCATCGGGATCTTCGCCTACAACTTCACCGTGACCCTGGCCCTCCTGGCCAAGGGGACCTTCCACGGCGGGGCGGGCACCTACGCCACCCTGACCGCCTGCATGGGCGCCGGCGCCGTGGTCGGCGGGCTGCTGGTGGCCCACCACGCCCGGCCCACGCCCCGCCTGCTGCAGGTGCTGGCCCTCGTGTTCGGAGGCCTGCTGGCCGCGGTGGCGGTGGCCCCCACCTTGCTGGCCGCCGACCTGCTGATCGTGCTGATGGGCGCGGCCTCCATCGGCTTCATCGCCACCGCCAACGCCAGCCTGCAGCTGGCGTCCGAGCCGGCCATGCGGGGCCGGGTCATGTCCCTCTACGCCATGGCCTTCCTCGGCACCACGCCGATCGGGGCGCCGCTGGTCGGCGCCATCGCCCAGTGGACGAGCCCGCGGGTGGCGCTGCTGGTGGGGGCGGTGGCCACCGTGCTGTCGGCCGGGGTGCTGATGTGGCGGCACCAGGTGCGCCAGCGGGCCGACGCGGCGGGGCCGGCCGGCCGGGCCGCCGAGCTCGCCGCCCTCCGCGAGACCGAGGCCGACACCCGGGTCGCCTGACCGCCGCCCGGCCCGGCGCTGCGTTGGGGCGCCGTGGTTGACGGATGGTTGCGGTTGACAGACGGTTGCGGTAATCTGGTCGTCGACGACAGGAGGACGGACATGACCGGACGACCGGCGGTCGAGCAGGTGGCGGCGTTGACCATGGCGGACTCCGAGCGGGCCGCCGTCGCCCTGGTGTCGGCCGACGCCGGGGTGGCGGCCAGCCTGGCCCAGTTCCTCGAGCGCCGGCTGTCCACGGAGCCCCTCGACCGGTTCGAGCGGGTGTGGCAGCTGTCCGGCGCCCAGGCCGCCGCCGTCTTCGGGGTCTCCCGGCAGGCCTACGCCAAGTGGCGGACCGCCGGGATCCCGGCCGAGCGCCGGACCGACGTGCGGGCCGCCGACGACGCCACGGCCCGCCTGCTGGCCCACGTGCGGGTCGACCGGATCCCGGCGGTGGTGCGCCGGCCGGCCGACACCCTCGGCGGCCGGAGCCTGCTCGACGTGGCACTGGCCCACGACCTGGTGGCCGTGCGGGACGAGGTGGAGGCCGTCTTCGACCTCCGCCGCGTCCAGCCGTGACCCTGCGCCACGGGCCGCTGTCGCCGGCCGGGCACCTGTGGCTGCGGGTGTGCAGCCCCGAGTGGACGGACCCGTTCGACGGTCGCTTCGCCGCCCAACGGGGCGGGCGGTGGAACCCGCCGGGCAGCTGGCCCACCCTCTACCTGAGCCGCGACCTGGCCACGGCGCGGCTCCAGATCGTCCGGCTGCTGGAGGGCACCAGCGTGACGCCCGACGACCTGACCGACGACGCCTTCGACCTGGTGGCCGCCGGGCTGCCGCGCGCCCAGGACGTGGTCGACGTGGTCACGGCCGAGGGGGTGGCGGCCGCCGGGGTGCCGGCCACCTACCCGGTCGACGTCGGCGGGGTCCGGGTGGCCCACGCCGCTTGCCAGGTCATCGGGGTCGAGGCCCACGAGGACGGACTGGACGGGGTCGAGTGCCGGTCGGCGGCATCGTCCGCGGGCACAGGACGCGAGCTGGCGTGGTGGCCGCGGGGGCGAAAGGTCCGGCCCCGCGGCGGCCGGGTGCCCTACGGCTCGTGGCGGGATGACGGTGTCGTCGACGGCCCGTCCCTGTTCATCGACTAATGGGTGACAGCCCGGCCCGCTCTTGAGAGGCTGGGCTCCGAGCCGCCAGCGGGTGAGCACTGACGTCGACGGTGTCGTTGAACACTGGGCTCAGATCGTGCCCCCGCCGGTGT